>Ga0206225_1000068_pt1 | contig 14414 bp, 16 predicted proteins | sample MancosB2_FD_155470 | JGI IMG/M metagenome (GOLD analysis project Ga0206225, IMG submission 155470) | Subsurface sediment microbial communities from Mancos shale, Colorado, United States - Mancos B2 | ecosystem: Environmental > Terrestrial > Deep subsurface > Rock core/Sediment | place: USA...
TCGTTCCAGCAGGGTGGATTTGATGGGCCCCATTTTACTCGCCCCGAAGTATTCGAGGGGATGGAAGTGCCGCAGGTGCTCCGGCAGGGACACCATGCTGAAATTGAGAAGTGGCGCCGAGCCGAAGCAAAGAAAAAAACCGAGCGGGTCCGACCCGAATTAGTGAAAGGAGAAGTACGTGAGCCGTAACCCATTGATCGAACAAATTGAGAAAGCATATCTCAAGAAAGACGTTCCCCAGTTCAACATCGGGGATACCATTTGCGTTCAGACGCGCATCATCGAAGGCGAAAAAGAGCGTGTACAGGCCTTTACGGGCACTGTGATCGCAAAAAAGGGAGCAGGCCTCTCAGAGACTTTCTCTCTCTATCGAAATGCTTACGGTTCGAGTATGGAGAGAGTGTTTTTGCTCCACAGCCCGCGCATCGCCCAGATCGAGATCGTTCGTGCAGGGAAAGTGCGAAGAGCCAAGCTCTATTATGTGCGCGGCAAGTCCGGCAAAGCGACGAAGATTCGCGAGCATTTTATCGGCAATGAAGCAGCTATGGCCGAAGTTCCTGCTGCTCCTGCTGAAGAGACTCCGAACGAATAAAACTCTTTTTTTAAATTTTTTGGCCACGTACGCTCTGCACCTAAAGCAGCGAGTTTTAGGTGCAGGGTACTCATTTCGATTCCCGAGAAAAAAAACGCCTTTTGAAAATGTCGCTCTTTGAGCAGCGCCTGAGAGTGGATGGCTATTTACATATTGCAGGTGTTGACGAAGCGGGACGAGGTCCGCTCGCCGGGCCCGTCGTTGCGGCAGCTTGCATCCTTCCACCGGATTTTTTACTCGAGCAGCTGAATGACAGCAAACTGCTCAGCCCCGATCAAAGAGAAGAGCTGTTTACTCAACTTATAGATAATCCTAACATCCATTATGGAATCGCGAGCATATCAGCTGAACGGATCGATACGATCAATATTTTGCAGGCCACATTCGAGGCGATGCAGATGGCGGTTAAAAATCTCACCCAGTTGCCGGAATATCTGTTGATTGACGGCAGTCAAGTGCCTTCATTTAACTGTCCCTTGAAGGGGATTGTGAAGGGAGATGCTTTATCCATCTCGATTGCTGCGGCGTCGATCCTGGCTAAAGTTACGCGGGATCGCTGGATGATGGAAGAGGCAAAAAAATGGCCGCAGTATGGTTTTGAGCGGCATAAGGGATATGGGACGCCGCAGCATCTAGAAATGTTGCAGCGTTTTGGCCCCTGCCCCTTGCATCGCAAGAGCTTCGAGCCGATTAAGTCCATGCTGAGGAGTAATTACAATTAATGTTTTAGTATAATTGTTGTTTTATTGTATACTCATAATAACAACAACTAACAAATAATGTGTTTGTATGTCAGCAAGTCCTGCAATTGGAGCGAGTGGTTTGGGTTCTCCGCCATCTCCCACTGATCCGAAGCAAGCCGCGCTTGAGCAGTGCAAGGCTCGAGTTGAGTTAGCGGTTCAACAGGTTCAATGGAGCCACCTCTATTGCTCTATTACACTCGAACTACCTAAATATCCTGTGGTAACAAATTGCAATCATTTATTTGACGGATCTGCAATCCAAGCCTGGATGCTTGAGAGAAGGGATCCTACATGTCCTCTATGCAGAGTGCCCCTGACTGTTCTGACTCCCCTTCAGGACCTACAAGAATCGGACGATGGGCGGCTGTCACAACACCTTCAATTGGAAGAGCCGGAAAAAGCCACACTGAAACACCTTCATTCAAGTTTAAATCTGCTCCAGGAAAGAAAAATTCAAGAGGCCATCAATACCTTAGAATTATGCAAACCGGAAATATTGGACATAAGTACGTTAGTGGTGGGACTTAAACTCCAATTCAGTCCGTCTCCTGAAAATGTTGAGTGGGCGATGACACGTGCTTCAAAACATGAAAACCCCGATGATCGCATTTTTATCTATCAGCAAGTGATTGCCCATGTTCCTTGCCGATTAGATGCATATCAAGAATTAATCTCGTTAACCAAAGAACCAAAAGAAAAAAGGGCACTTTTGTTACAAGCGGCAGATCGGGCGCGCGATGCCCAGCAATTAGAGTTGGAAATGAGTTTTCGTAAAGAGGCAGAAATCCCTCTAATATCCACTGTGATCTCTAAAGAGGAGTGGGCCGCTGCGCAAACAATCAATCTGCCGCCTTATCCTCAAGCACTCATTGATTTTCTCGCCGGAGATTGCACAATTTGGCCAGGGAAAAAAAGATGGGAAACGCACATTGTCGTGCCTTTGTTTCCACAGGTAGCCATTGACGGCGCTCCCGTTCCTTTCACATTAGAATCTCTGGATCAACTAGATATTAGTTCTGGAGGACCTGGATATGGATATATTTGGGTCCAAATTCCTAAGAACATCCCTGCTGAAAATGAATTTCGCTATGCGGTCATGACAAACGATGTGATTCCTGGAAGCAGAAACATGTCTTATAACGATCAGTTAGGGTTATTGCCTCCAGGATACGAAGCGCCCGGGGTCTTTGATGCTGCCAGGGCGATTCTTTGGGAAAATCGACGTTCAGGAAATCGATGTTTCAATGACCATCCCTGGACTTTCACGCGTTGTAAAGAAACCGTTTCTGGCTCCCACTTGATTGTTGGGGGCTTCGCCCCTTCTGGCTTGATCGTCCACCGCAGCTTCAGCGTCTGCTTCGGCGACGAGGACTTCGGCGTCGCGGGCTGGCGGAAGTTCTAAAGGACGTTGGTCATTGGCTACTTGGCCATTGTAATCAGGCCATTGATTTTTTGAACGCACTGCTTGCCTAGAGTCCCATCCCTTTAGGGGTGGGTCTAGGCAAGCTATTTTATGAGATGCGGTATGCGGCTTTAGCCGCACCGCCTCCAAAAGCTGCGTAAAGAATCTCCTCCTTTCAAGGAGGAGTTCAATCACGTTCGGTATAAAAGTTGAGTAAGGGAGTTAGGTTGCCCTAGCTCCCTCCTCTAGGAAAGAAAAAATGTTATGGAACGATCACTTTTAAGGAAGCGGGACTGATTGATATACGAGCTCCGTCAGGAAAAATAACAGGCTCTCCATCAATCTGCATCTTGATATTCTTGTCCGTAATGATCACTTCCTTGGCTTTGAAGTCTCTGACATAGGGGGATTGATTCAAAGATCCATGAAAGAGCTTATATGCCATGTTGGATGCTTCGTAAAATGGAAAGGGCCTCATGATGACAACATTGAAATACCCATCGCTCATATCGGCATGAGGGGCAATCATGGCGCCATTGCCAAATTCAGGGCTATTGGCAAAACTGATCAAAAAGGCTTTCTGTTTGCACTTAATCCCGTCAATGATCAGCTCATAAGTAGCAGGCCGATATTCAGGAAATGTTTTCATCGTGACGAGGATATAAGATGCAAAACCGCGATGGCCGAATTGGGAAAAACGCCATCCAATTTCAGCATCAAAACCAATTCCGGCGACTCCAATATACGAGCGATCGTTGATGCGAACGGTATCCAGAGCGACTTGATGCCCTTTTTGGATGATATCAATCGCTTGATGCGTATCACTGGGGATATGAAGAGATCGGGCCAGTCCGTTTCCTGACCCGGTTGGAATGATCGCCAACGCTGTATCGCTGCCAATCAGCGCTTGTCCGACTTCATTCATTGTGCCATCGCCGCCCACTGCGATCACAAGATCCGCATGCTCGGCAACGGCTTGTTTGGCCAGGGTTGTTCCATCACCGATCCCTTTCGTATAAAAGATGTGTGCTGAAAATGAGTCTTTCAACTCTTGAACAATAGCGTCTTTATTGATGCCGCCCGATATGGGATTTACGATGACGTAGACGCCCTGTGCTTGCAGGTGGGATGACATTAAAATGATAAAGAGTAAAATTCCTGTTTTCATCAGCGATTCACTATTAAAAAGGGTGATTTTAAGTTATACGATTAATAACAGGAAGTGAAAAGTTGTGGTTGTTTGAACAGCTTGCTCGAAGCGCAATCCCGCCTCTTCAGGGGCGGGTCTAGGCAAGCTATTTTATGAGATGCGGTATGCTGCTTTAGCCGCACCGCCTCCAAAAGCTGCGTAAAGAATCTCCTCCTTTCAAGGAGGAGTTCTTCAAATAATGTTTTGATGTCAGGGGTTTTGTGTAATTAAATCGACAATCGGAAGGCAATTTTACCGGCATCTCCGATCCAATGATAAATGACGGCTTTTGGATTCGGTCCCCAATGATAAAGCCAGTTATATTTGAGCGCTAAACGTGTGGGCCGCATTCCATAGTTGGAAATGGCGAATGATAAAAGTCGGTCATCGTTATTGAAGGAATGGATTTCTCGATCGAGTAGAAATATCCAGAAGTCGAGCAGCCGTGAATTTTTTTCGAACAGAACCACTCCGCTATTGTACGATCGAATGAACATGCTCTGGCCCGTTCCCATCGCCTTCATCTCATAGAAATCATTGGCCGTCCGCAACGCTATTTTTGCCCTGCCCAACCGCATTGAGAAAAGAGACGATAAATTCCCTAAAATCTGACAGTCGAGATCTAGGTATAGGGTGCGCTCAAACGGAGATCGCTTCATCAGAAGCGGTTTGCGAAACAGTACGGCTCGAAGAGATTGGGAATGGTTGGGATCCAGATCATCTTGCAGCCATCGATCTCCTCCGTATGGCCATCCTCTTTCTTGCATCGTCTGGAGTGGTACGGAAGGAATTTGCGAAGCGGGGATTAGGATCCCTCTGTTTTCACACCAGTTTCTGCTCTCTTTCGACATTCCCAGATCGCCAAAAGCGATGGGGATTTCGGGATTGTGCTTTCTGATGTGACAGTACCAGGGAAATAAAAGCCATTCCTGATTCTGATCGCAGCCGACCAAAACTCCCGATGATTGTCCCATTTTCACCGATGGTTGTTTCTTGTCTCAAGCTTGCCTAGACACACCCCTAAAGGGATGGGACTCTAGCGGGAGTTTACAAGTTATTTTGACGATATGATGCAAGATTTTGAGTCGCAATCGATTATATTTTTGAGTGTATTACCCAATCGGCTAAGCACGAAAAAATATAATCGATTGTGGCGCAAAAGATTGCGTCAGATCGCGCAAAATAACTTGTAAACTCCCGCTAGGCAAGCAGTGCGTTCAAATCCCTTGAAAACAGAAGAATTTTTCAAAATGAGCGATGATTGCTTCTCGTTCGGTCGGTTTGAAGTCGTCGCGATAGAAGCTTAGAAAAAGCTCTTTTTGAAGGCCGGCTTTTGAAATGTCGGGATTGTTTCTCAAAATGGAGCAGGTGATTAGATATCTTGAAGCATCATACATAGAACACCCCATTTTAAAGCGCTCAGTCGGTGTTTTGAGGCGGCACATTTCGCGCATTTTTTCATCCATTTCAAAAGTCGTATCATTCATTAGAATTTTACCTTTTCATAAATGCTGTTGAGTTCCAGTTTTTGAACCCAATTGCCTATGTACTTTTCGTCTAGATCTTTTATACTTGCCCGAAGATTTTTTACGTCCCTTAGTTGTAAATCAGAGAGACTTTCTTTTGCCCAAAAAAGTTTCGAAATAATGAGGTCTTCAGGGGAGACGATCCAAATTTGCGTACCATCTAATTCGATTCGATTTCTGCGTCGAAATTCTGTATCGCGATAGGATGAATCTTTGCGAATAATAAAGTCAATTTTGAATACTGAATGATTGTGGATAATATTAAACATGCCTTCGTGTTCAACCGCTTCCAAAATAGAAGAGTTGGTGAGATAAAAGTCTTTTTCAAAACATTGACAGAATTTGCCTATTTCAAAACGATTAATTTCGATGACAAAATCAATATCTCGGGTCATTCGTGGTACTGTATAAAAATTTGCCGCAATAGAACCTGTTAACATGTACGGTATGCCAACCTCTTCCAGCCTTTTGCAAATCAGTTTTAATAGGTCGATTTCTTCAGCCATGTCGGCTCCACTGAGATTGATAAGTCTCAATTTAACATCTTCAGCTCTTTCTTGTGGCAGAAATTTTCGAAACCTTAAATGCCAATCTCGTAAAAGTTATTGAGAGGACTTGTCTAGCGGGAGTTTACAAGTTATTTTGCGCTCTCTCCTGAATGGCTGATCATTACCCACATCTTTCGTTTCCATAGGGGGCTGCGGCTTTGCCATATGGATCCTCTGTCTCGCCCATAGCTGCTTTCAGCTATGGGCGTCACCATTCGGACCGCATACGCTTCCATCTGGCTTTGCCTCGCCTTCCTCTGGAAACGGAACTTATGGGTAACGATCAGCCTGAATGGGGTGGGATTGTGGTAAAAGTGTGATAAATTTCTTTTTTTTAATTTTTTTGCCACATACGCTCTAAACGTTAAACATCGAGTTTTAGGTGCTGAGTACTCATCTAGATTCCCGGGAAAAAAACGCCTTCAGAAAATGTCGCTCTTTGAGCAGCGACTGCGAGCCCATGGCTATTTGCACATCGCGGGTGTTGACGAAGCGGGACAAGGTCCTCTTGTTGAGCCAACGGTAAATGTTCCAAATGGAAGTCGATTGTTTTAAAAATAAGGAGGTTTTGTGGAAATAAAAGAACTTCTCTCCCAAGCGAGAGACATTTGGGGAAACCAAAAACTACCGCTTTCTGAGATTATTATTCGAATGGGAAAAGTTTTTGGAGACATTTGCAGATGGGCGCGGAATGCGCCGAAAGATTCCGCCACTCACAATGATGACGAGTTGAAAAAAGAGCTGGGAAACATCATTTTTTCCACCATCCGATGGTGCGATGAGCTTGGGTATGATCCTGAAGAATGTATCGAGATTGCGAAAAAAGTGCAGCGAACGTCAATAGCATCGCTGACCAATCATCCTCCTTCAAAAGCGACTCGCAAGAAACGATCACCACTGAAGAGAAACCGTGAGTAGAGCGCCATTGGCCTCTTTTTCAGAAGAGGCAAAGTCGATCGTTGTCGGCAGTGAGAATGAGCATTTTAAAAAGAAACGATATAAAATTTTGGCGATTGCAAGGCATAGCGAAACAATCATCGAATTTAGTCTCCGAAGCGAGTTTTGCTGGCTGGCTTTATCGATTGTCCCATTTTCACCGATGGTTGTTTCTTGTCTCAAGATTGAAGAACTCCTCCTTGAAAGGAGGAGATTCTTTACGCAGCTTTTGGAGGCGGTGCGGCTAAAGCCGCATACCGCGTCTCATAAAAATAGCTTGCCTAGACCCACCCCTAAAGGGGCGGGACTCTAGGCAAGCAGTGCGTTCAAATTTGTCGCGCTTCAAATTTGAAAGGGCGATTCTATAGCATCACCATAATCAGCTTGGGTGATGAGCGCTGGGAGCGACCCGCTCGAGTTTTCTTGCAGCTATATCGAAATAGGGCCACCTTCGCCAGAGGTTATAGTCTCCGATGATGTAGAAGCGATCGCAGGCGCGGGTAACCGCCACGTTGAGCAGGTTGGGTTTACGTGTCGCCCATTCGACGGCGCCGAAGGTGCTTTGGTCGGCGCCAAGAATCAGAAAGACGGCCGCCGCCTGTTTTCCCTGGAACGTATGAACGGTGCCGACAGCTTCCCGGATCCATGCATGGAGCACCATGCCAGGGAATTTGTTTTCGAACAGCGCTTTAATGATTTTGTTGCCAAAAATCAGATGCTGAGCCTGGCGCACCACCTCCCGGAATGGGGAGATGACGTATATATCGGGCGAGCTCATCGCCGACAGGGCGATGATAAGCCTCTGCAAGAGCTCATTTCCTTGGGCGGGAACAAATTGTCGGTCGGTGGCCTCCCCGCCGACGTCATACCAGCAGCTTGGCGGCAACGCGTGGTCGCAATGGGATTCTGTGGCGAGGACCATGCTATGTTCATAAGCGATCTCATTGGCGATGGAAAACATCGGGTCGCAGCAGCGCCGGTGTACCCTTAATGGGGCGCCGAGCCAATAGGGGATGTCGCGAACATGGCGCAAAGTCCCATACTGCGAGGCGGCGTCCATCAGGTTCTGCAGGGAGATTTGGGAGGGAGCCCAAGCAAGATAGCGGTCATGGAGGCGGTGTTTTGCCATTCCATCCACAATCTCCGGGGGCACGGCAGAGATCGGCTCGATCTGAAAGGGATCTCCGATGGAAAGGACTCTTTTGGCGCGCCAGATGGCCCCCACGGCTGCCTGCGGGAGCGCCTGTCCTGCTTCGTCGATGAAGACCCATCCCAGGGTTTGCGGTTCAAGATACCTGAACATGCGCTCGAAGGAGGCAAACGTGGACGAAAGAAGGGGTATGACAACGAAGACGCTCTGCCAAGCGAGGCGGGTGTCATCTGTCGTAGTTGGATATTTCCCCTGGAGCAGATTGGAAATTGCCAATAGGTTGCCGCGAAATCCCCCTTTCGGGCGGAGTGTTTCTGCTAGCCAGGCCTCATGGAAGGCGAGAGCCGCGATAAAAAGCTCCGAACGGCAGTCGTTAAGCGTTGCTGTTTGATAGAAAACCCCCTTTTGAACCTCTGCGGACTCGAGATCAAAGGGCTCCTGGGGCAGGAGGACATCGGGATAGGCGGCTTTTAGTCTTAGGTACTCATTTTGACACCAATCTACCCAAAAGCTGCACTCGAACAGTTGGTACTCTTCCAATTCCGCGTCGCCTTGAAGTTGCTCCAGCGCATTGAGAAGCTCTCGGCGGTGGATGATGTGGGCTTGCAGTGTCTCGAGTGCGGTTATTTGCTCACCAGTGTATACACTGGACCTCTCCGACCACTCCTCCCACTCTTTGCCGTTGGAAAAGCGTTTGACGACGTTCGGCCGCTCGCGGTTCCATATTTGCACACGCTGCTCCAGAAGGGCCGCGAGGTCTCGGGAGTCCTTTTCCGCCTCCTCTCGAAACTTGAGCTTCTCCTGGACGGCTTCAACAGCCCGCTCTGCACAGAGGAGCTCACTGAGAGTCCGCTCGTAAAGGGCTTCCAGGTGACCACCTGAGATCTCCTTATGAAGATGCGCGAGTGCCTCGATGTCGTCTAGCAATATTCGATGTCTTTCTTGAGCCTCCATAAAACGGCTCCTCGCCTCGGCGTAGGAAGGGCCGGCGTAATCCCGCTCCCAGTCCCAGATGCGCGCGCCGGGCTCCTCATCCGAGCCGGCAATAAAAATTCTTTCCACCAGGCGTCGGCAATTTTTCTTGTTGCCCAAGGCGGCCGAGATCAACCCCCACGCTCCTTCCCCTTCTTCTGCACCTAATAGTCGACAGGCCACCGGTGCCAGATAGGAAGCATGCCCATAGGATGGGTCCAGCTCCCGCCGCAGAGGGAGTTCGTGCGAGAGATTTTGAACAGCGGTATTATTCGAGGAAACGACGATCATCTCGTGACCCAGTAATGAGGGATGGAGGTCGCTGACGGAGACGGACCCCCCATCGAGAAAGCCCATCGTACGCCGTCCAACAAAGGCCTCCTGTGCCCGTTCAAATTGCGCGAGCGCTTGTGCTCGGGCGACGATAGTTTGCGCAATGATCTCTCGTAGGAGAGTGGTCTTGCCAGTTCCTGGGGGGCCATTCACCGAAAAAAGCCCTCCCTCTGCAAGGGAGCTCAAGGACTGATTGACAGCAAACTGCTGCATCAGCGTCAGTTGATGGGATGGGGAAGCCGGCCACCGCCCCGCTGGAAGGGAGGCAGGTCTCAGCGCCTCGAGGACCGCTTTCTTTCCCTCCTCTCCCTCTAGCGAGATCCGCCGACCGCAATGGCCGCTCAGATAGAGGTCGAGGGGCGTCCCTTTTTGAGAATCTAACGAGACGGCCGCCCGCTCCAGCGCCTGAGCGTAGAAACTATTGAGGATGGGGATCTCCTGTGCTGGAGGCATTTCAGGGGTCTTTCCCGAGTTCTTCTCGTCGCGACAAACCTGAATCAGCGCGATCGGATAATCCCTCGGGGCAAATCCTGCCCAGCGAAAGAGAATCTCGGTCAGCTTTACGAGAGCCTGATGATCCAGATAAGCCGCCTGTTCCTTCGGCAGCCGCACCAACCGCCCCGGAAGGATCCTGGAAAATTCGTCCTTTAAGTCTGAGAGGAGTTTGTTCACCCCCTTCCAATAGGACTCCATGGTGAGGGACGCCGCCTCATTATTGAGAAGCCGCCCGTGAGCCCAGGGCAAGGTGGAAAGAGTGAGCGTCCCCCAAAGAGGCACGCCGAACTTGGTGACCGTCAGCCGCGCGAAGCAGCTGAGCTTCGACGCCACATCACACTGCCGCCAGTCTATCGACTGCCAGGTATTTGTTCGCTCGCAGAACACATGGCGCGCCCGATCGGCGGTCTCTTCAATGCTGAAAACTCCCAAATAGACATAGTAGCCCTTAGCGTGGATACTGCTAGAGTCGTGTTCGGCAAGGGGCGTCTGATTTGACCAGGGGAGCGCCATAGGCTCCTCGGGAAACACCCTTTCGAAATGTTCCTCCGTGGCCAGGGCGATATCTAGCAGGTACGGGGTGAAGAACTCCACAAGAGTCCAATACTCGAGGATGGCCCGCTTATGCGCTGTGGGATCTGCTAATTCCATATTTTTTACTCGACTTTGTACGTTTTTAGGACCGAAGGCCTCGATGGATTTGCCCTCTGAGGCGTTCATTTAAGAAGAAAGGGGTTGACTATCCCCTTCCTTTTTAAATGAACGCTTAGTTCGACCAGAGGTCGAACGTCAGAGGGCAAATAGGCGAGGCAGGCGGCCCTGAAAATTTACAAAGTCGAGTTTTAGTCATATTTTAACGAAAAACATTATAAAGTATTGTAGCGTGTAACTGAATTGACTGGCATTATGATTGTTATTTTGACAGAAAAGCCCTCCGTCGCACGCGATTTGGCCGCCCATCTGGGTGCGAACTCTCGCCAGGAGGGGTATTTTGAAGGTAATGATTACCAAGTCACCTGGGCCTTCGGACACCTTGTCTCCCTGAAAGACCCTGAAGAGTACGAGCCCTCCTGGAAGAAGTGGTCTCTGTAAACTCTTCCGATGCTCCCCGAGCGCTTCGAGCTAAAAGCTATCGGCGATGGAAAAGCGAAGAAACAACTCACCATCATAAAGAAGCTCCTCAAACAGGCGGACAAAATTATCTGTGCCACCGATGCCGGACGAGAAGGCGAGCTCATCTTTCGCTACATCATGGAATAACGCAGGACTCCGCGGCAAACCCTTCCAGCGGCTCTGGCTGAATTCCTTGACGCCCACAGCGATTCGCCCGTTGTCGCAGTGAAGCCGACTGGATTGTCGGCCTTAACGGCACCCGCAATTTAACGGTGCGCTTCGGTCAGGGGGCCCTGTGGAGCATGGGTCGCGTCCAAACTCCCGTCCTGGTCATGATCGTGGAGCGCGATGATGACGTTCGGCATTTCCACACAGAACCCTTTTGGGAACTCGTCACCACCTACCGGGAGACCCTCTTCAAATATACCGGCGATCGATTTCTTACGCGCGAGGCTGGCGAAAACTTTTTTCTCCAGTTGGGGAAAGGCCCCTTGCGCATCGACTCGATCAGAGCTCAGTGTGTTTTGATCGGATTGCCACGAGCCAATTACTATTACCGAGGCATCCCGGAAGAGGCTTTCAATCTCGCGCTCATAAAGCGCATCGACGAGATTTACACCGAGAGACCCTGCAACGGCTCCCGAGTGATTACGCAAAAACTGCGCCGAGAGGGCTACATCTATTTTTAAGAAGATGTTAAAGAAAATGTTAAAAAATGGTCGACTTTAAAGCCATCTTATATTAAAATAATGCCAATCCAAAAGGAGTATTGGTATGCTCAGATCGCTTGGTTGTCTTCTTGCAAGAAACACACAACGGTTTCATTGTCATGAAAGGCCTGTAAAACAAGAAGTCAGCTCTCATATCGCACAACAATCCTTAGAGAGTCTGAGAAAGGCTTATGAGAAGCATCACGCTAAAATTGTAAGTGAGATATTGCCCTATATGCCAGAACCGGGTGATGCCGATTACGAAGAATGGTTAGTACTCTTTGAAAAAGCGTTTGCAGAGGTTGTGCAGGCCGCAAAAGGACACAAATGAGAAAGCTTGATTTTTTCCGCTTTTAAGGCAGAGGTTTATTTAGCAGAGGCTATCCAGACTGGGCATACATCTATGATTTTTCTATGATCTGTTATCGTTTCATGAGGTGCTTTTATCGCTCCTTCTTTCAGAACCCGCCCTCCAGCTGCCTCAACCAATTTGACAACAGCTGGCAACTCACTAAAAGCGGTGATACAGGGAAATGTGAGTTCTCCCTTGTCCCCTTTGGGATTACTCTTCAAGGAATCGAGAGCTCGATCCAATTGATCGGGAAGCATGAGGCCCTTAATGATCCGAATTATCCCGGGATACAGAAGTCTAAAGCCTTCAACATAACCAGGGCCTTCTCTGAAGATCATTTTTTTTCCATGTTCTGACTGCAACATCGTACGCGTTTTTTCGGTATTCATTAACAAACAAAGAGCGCATATTCCCGATTGACCCATGATAGGTATTCGTTGCTCAAGGACTTTCCCAATCTCTGAATAACTCCCCACTACCCCCAAGCGAAATGGAATAAAGATTTTTTGAGACTTTGGAAACTCATCTATCCTCGAAGGATATCGATCAAAAGCGTTACAGGGATCCCCATGCACTTGGGGCGTATTGACGCCTGTCGCATGCAATGCACGATAACCAACCTCAGCTGCTTTTTGGACCATCCCAGCACTGCCGTTGGTTAAAAAAAGACGTATGGTCCGTGGTGTGCTATCCAAAGTAAGAGCAGTGACTATAAGAGGCAAATAGTTCCCATCATCGCAGCCCTCAGCAACTACAACAATATCGTCTGATAAAGAGACCGCTTCAGCTTCTTGCATTTTAGGAAGCTTCTCAATTAACGCCTCTTTATCAGAGAAAACTTCAGAATCTTTTGGCGGATGTAATAAGCGGGACTCCCCATCTAGTTTCCAAATTGTCATAGAGACCGAAGGAAAGTGTGTGCCAATATGAGCAGGCATATACTTCCAGTCCAGAGGCAATGGAGCATCTTTCATAAGAGATTCTATCCTCTTCGCTTGTGGCAAAAGAAGAGAGCCGGTAGAGGGAAAGTGGTCTGTGCCTTGACTCATGAGTCGCAGCGCACCGTGTAAAAAAGTTCTTCTAATAATCATCATAATTCTGAAATAAGTTATAATTAATATACTATATATTTTATATATTAAGCTACAAATTGTCAACTTTAGTAATTATTTTAATAATTTGGTTATAAGTGTTTTTATGAAAGTGCGTCGCGGGAGCTTAAAACAAAGAACATCAAATAGTTAAGCATCAGCACATAGAAGATGAAGGAACAGGCCCTGATGAGGTTAAGTGCCGAGGAATACTCAGGCGGATAGGGATCGATAAGACGAATAAAAATGAACCATTGTTGACGTATCGTTAGACGCTAAATCCTATGGGACTTTGGTGACGTTTGTTTAAATTCACCCCACAGTATCCATTTTACCATCAACGAGAACATTTTTATTTTGGAATTGGAGCGGGATGTATTGGAGGCAAATCCATTGTGCTAACAGGCATTTGTTGGTGTATTGGTGTGAATAATGCAGGAAATCCTTATGCCGTACCGTATGGAGGACATATTATGAAGGTCTTTCCCACATTGGAAGGCATTATCGGTTACGAATGGAAATCAAAATGCTTTCTTCAACTTGAACTGGTGTAAGTTACGACGAGATTTTTTTATATCCTGTGCTTTCATTTGGCATGGGATTTTAAGGAAACCCTGAATAAGCCTAAAAACGGCAATTGACTAATTCCCTCCATTTTTTTGGACAGCGGGCAGCCTTTTTCGATCTCCATTTCTTAGCCGTCAACTCATCGCGTTCTTTAGTCTACGTGGGTATGTAACACGGTGGGCTGTCTTTTTCTGAATCATACTTCAATTGAGCCGCCGAACTTGGTGACGCTATGTCGGTTTGTTCAATTTTTCTCGTGTTGCCTTCGCCGAGTATTCGTCCCTTTATGAAGTTGCTGAAAATCTCGCTCAATATGAGCCGCCACATATTTGCCTTCGACAACAATCGCTCCGCGTAGGTTTTAATCTTATTTAAAAAATTGGTGATCAGGCCGATGTGTTGTTTGATTTCCCGCCACTTTCCATGCATTGGGGTGAGGTTCAATGTGACCTGTCGTGCAAGTCGCACTTCTCGGGCTACTCCATGCAACATAAGCGGGCGGCTGGTAACAGCCTCACGATGCTGATCTTTATCGATCCACCTGACAAATAATGCCCACCAATTATATATTTGCGCTACTATTCTTGCCATTATCCAGCGGCTCCCGCTGGAAGCGGGAGCCGCGAAAAATCGGCTTTGCCGAAAAGGTGAGAATATTTTTGGACAAAACTCCGCTATGGCAGCTTTGCCCATGT
>Ga0206225_1000069_pt1 | contig 14347 bp, 8 predicted proteins | sample MancosB2_FD_155470 | JGI IMG/M metagenome (GOLD analysis project Ga0206225, IMG submission 155470) | Subsurface sediment microbial communities from Mancos shale, Colorado, United States - Mancos B2 | ecosystem: Environmental > Terrestrial > Deep subsurface > Rock core/Sediment | place: USA...
CGCCACACTCAGCTCGAAGTTCCGTTGCCGGTACGCGTCAGTGTCGCGTGCGCGAAGTCCGGACGCGGCCAGCTCCTCACGCAGTCGGGCGACAGCAGGGCTGTTCTGACGGCGGGCGAACTCGCGCTCGAAGACGTCGCGGTGCCGGCGCGAGATCGGCGCCGGGTCCACGAGCGCGAGTGCGGCCGGAGCCGGCATGGAAGTATCGCGCGCGGCCTCCGCGGCATAGAGCAGGGCAAGCAACGCGCCCCACGAGTAGCCGACAATCGTTGGAGCACCGAGCCCGAACTCCCGGATCACCGCGGCCAGGTCGCGCACTTGTGTTTTCCAGGTGATGACCTCGAGGGCGGTCGTGCGCGACAGCCCGCCACCGCGCTGGTCGTAAAACAACAACTCGCGCCCGCCGGCCGCGCCGCCAAGCGCTAGCATTTGCGGGAGCAGGTAGTCGTGATGGGCGCCAGGGCCACCGTGGAGCACGAGTACAGGTGGCGAGCCCGATACCCCGTACTTCACCCAATACAGCGGCTCGTCCGTGGTCCGCGTGGTGCCGAACTCTCCCGGCGCGGGGATTGGGGGCATTTTTAACTGTACTCGGCCGGGCCGCTTCGCGGCCCGGATTCACGTGCTCGGCCGGCGCTACGCGCCGGATTCGCAGCAGGACAACGGTCATCCGCGCCGAAGGCGCGGCCGAGAACGTACATCCGCGCCGAAGGCGCGGCCGAGTACCGCAGTCATGAGCGCTGGCCCAGCTTCACACTCAATTTCAGGCGCTCCGTACCACGCAGAACGACGATCTCGACCACGTCGCCGGGCTTGTACGCGTACAGCGCGTCGGAATACGACTGCAAATCCACCACTGGCTTGCCGCCAAGTTCCACCACGATGTCGCCGGCCTTGATCCCGGCGGAGTCCGCGGGACTGCCCGCTCGGACGCCGGTCAGCTTCAAGCCCTTGATGTCGCCCGACGCCATGTCCGGGATGGAGCCGAGATACACGTTGGAGCCTGTGCGCGCGGCCACGGGTGCCGGGGCCGGCAGTCGGACGAACGTCAGGCGGGCGTCGCGCGCATCGATGCGGCGTACCACTCGTTCCGCGAGCGCAATGACGCGGGTCTCGCCCGCCGCGTTGATCTTCTCGGCGTCGTCCGTGGCACGGTGATAGTCGTCGTGCAAGTCGGTGAAGAAGTGCAGGACGGGGATGTTCTTTGCGACAAAGGAACTCTGGTCGGACGGGCCAAAGCCGTCGCCGACGCGACGAAGGTCCAAACCGGCGGTGGCGTTGGCGCTGTCCAGCACCTCCGACAACTCGCGGGCGCTCGCGACACCGTACACGATCACCTTGTCGGCGCGCAGCCGGCCCACCATGTCGAAGTTGAGCATGACGTCGACGCTGTCGAGCGGCACCGGCGAGTGTTCCACGAAGTACTGCGACCCGAGCAGCCCCAGTTCTTCACCGGTGAAATTCACGAACAGCACGGACCGGCGCAGGGGATTCGCTTTCAGCAGGCGCGCGAGTTCGAGGACCGCGGCCGTGCCCGATGCGTTGTCGTCGGCGCCGTTGCGGATCGCGTCCTTGGCGTCAGGGTCCAGTGCACCGGCGGTGGAACGGCCTAGGTGATCGATGTGCGCCCCAATGACGATCACCTGATTGCGGAGCGCCGCCGAAGTCCCGGGCAGATACGCAAGAACGTTGTTCGACGGCAGTTCAGCGGCAACACCGTTGTGCGCCAGCATGGCTGAGCGGGCGATGAACGGTTGGAGGAACGTCGGCAGGATCGGACGAAGTCCGAGGGCCGCGTAGCGCCGGGCGGCCCATGCGGTCGCGGAGTCGTTGCCGGGGGTTCCCGTTGCGCGGCCCTGAAGCGCTTCGCTCGCGAGATACTCGATGTCGCTCCGGACGCGCATTGAATCCGGCGTTTGAGCGCCCTCGCGCGCGAGCGGGCCGGTTGCGCAGGCGGTAAGCAGGGCGAGCAGGGCCGTAGCCGATTGAGTGTTGTTCATGGATGAATTCTAACTGTCATTCTGGCGGTGTAGATGTGGCGCTTCTAGGTTCCCGTCGTCGTCCTGTGTTCCCGAGGCCCCGACGACGAGGTCGGAAAACGAATGGATCAATCCGCGACATTCGCGCGCCACTTCAGCCGCCTGGTTTGGTTGCTTCTGAACGAGAGTGGCAGTGTTGACGAACAGAAGATGTCGTTGCGGGCATTGGTCCAGGCCAGCAAGCTCGGGCCCGTGTCGATGTCGTCGGACAACCTGGAGCTTCGTGCCAACGACACCATAGTTCCTGGCGCGCTGACCGGCGTGAGCGACGTGGCGGCCCGGATGACGGCGCATTCGGTGCGGTCGGTTGCCATCGCCGCTGGCACCAAAGCCCCGGACCTCCTGGGGTTTGCGCGGATACTTGCCGCCGACGCCGTGTCCAACGACGGCGGCGCCCAGGTTTCGCAGAAGCTTGCGGCGCTCGGCGCGGGTAGCCTCACGCTGACCACGATTCCGGCCGTGCCTGGTCGCCCCAGCACGGCGGTTGCCGTCGAGCCACCGCCCGCGCCCGCGAAGCTGGCCTCCGAGCCGACCAGTGGCGCCAAACAGTTGACCGATGGCGCTGCGAAACTCCTTCAGCAGATCACGGCTCGTGACGTGAGCACGATGTCGGCCGACACTCTCTTGCAGGCGCTCGATGCCGCCGGCAAGAACGAGGAAGCCAATACCAAGGTGCTCGACGACCTGATCACGCTGGCAGAGCATTCCGCGCGCATCGGGAAACCGAAAGTGGTTGCGGATATTCTCGCGGGCGTGCTGGCCCGCGACGCGAAGCTCGCCGATGGCGACGTCAAGAGCGCCTTCGTGATGGCGTTGCGCCGACTCTCGAAGCCCGCGTTGTTGCGGGCCGTGGCTGGCATGATCATCAAGTACCCAGAGCAGAAACAGTCGGTGTACGAGATCCTCAAACGCACGGGTGAAGACGGCGCCGAGGCGTGCATCGAGCAGGTGGGCCAGGCGCGCACCACCGACGAGCGCCAAATGCTGCTCGAGGTACTCGTTGAACTGCCGGACGCCGTGCCAGCGCTGATCCGGATGCTGGGCGACTCGCGCTGGTTCGTGGTGCGGAACGCCGCAGATTTGCTCGGCGAGATGGTGGCCACCAAGGCCGAGGCTGCGCTGGTGCAATTGCTGCGACACACTGATGATCGCGTGCGGCGGTCAGCGACCAACGCACTGCTCAAACTCGGGACACCCGGCGCCGTGAAGGGGGTCTACGACGCGGTGAACGATTCCTCGCCCGAAGTACGGATGCAGGCGGCGGCTGCGATTTCCACCAGGAAGGATGGCAAAACATCTGCGACGCTCATCCGGGCGATCGAAAGCGAAGGCGACGGAGACGTGCAATTGGCAATGATTGCGGCGCTGGGCAAGGTCGCAACGTCAGAAGCAGTGCAAAAACTCGTGAGGTTGGCGGAGCCGGAAGGGCGCCTGTTCCGGAAGAAGGAAGCCACGCTTCGGGTGGCAGCGGTGCAGGCTCTCGCCGAGGCGCGCACGCCAGCCGCGGTCAACGCGTTGAAGGAACTCACGTCCGACAAGGACAAGGACGTGCGGGAGACAGCGACCCGCGCGCTGGCGCAAGCCACCTAGCAGGCTACCGCGGCGCGAAGTCCGTGTTCGCGTCCACCATGCGGCAGACCTCGGACACCAGCTCGGCCGTGTGGTCCACGTCGTCGAGACTCACCATTTCATTGGGCGAGTGCATGTAGCGGTTCGCGATGGACACCAGCGCCGTCGCCACGCCGTCCTGGGCGATGTGAATGGCGTCCGCATTGGTGGACGTGTCGCGGCCGACTGCGTGAACGGCGAACGGAATGTTCCGCGCGCGTGCCGCGGACCGCAGCAACTCGAACACCACCGGCGACAACAAGGCGCCGCGGCTCAACACCGGGCCGCCGCCGAGTTTTTGTTCGCCGATTTCCTTCTTCTCGATCGACGGAACGTCGCTCGCGTGCGTGACGTCGACGACGATTGCCATCGCCGGTCGGGCGGCGTTTGCCGCGACCAGCGCGCCGCCGCCGTGCCATCCGATTTCCTCCTGCGTGGTCGCGACAGCGAGTACCCGGGCGGCGCCCGGCCGGTTCGCATAGCGACGCAGCGCTTCGAGCACGGCAAATGCGCCAATGCGGTCGTCGATGGATCGGGAGACGATGCGGTTGCCGGGAAAATCGTGCATCCGCGCGTCGATCACGCCGGGATCGCCGACCTCGACGCGTTTGAGCGCGTCCTCGCGGCTCGTGGCTCCGATGTCAACCCAGAGGTCCACGAATTTCACCGCCTTCTCGCGGTCCGCTTCCTTCATCAAGTGAATCGGCTTGCGGCCGACCACGCCGATGACGTCACCCGCCGCGGTGAGAAGACGGATGCGCTGACCCACCAGCACCTGGCCGTCCCAACCGCCGATCGGGGAGATATAGACGAAGCCATCGTCGTCCACGTACTGCACGATCACACCGATCTCGTCGATATGCCCGTCGAGGAGAATCGTCGGATGTCCGCCGGGATTGACCTCGGCCACCGAGTTGCCGGCCACGTCGACCGTAACCTTCGCCGCGAAGGTCTCGGCTTCGGCCCGCCACACGCGGGCGGCGGCGGTCTCGAATCCGGAGGGCCCCGGCGCGTCCAGGAGGCGGCGGAGAAAAGCCGTTGCTTCGGCTCGCAATGTCATTTCCGTTCGTACACCGGACGTCCCGCGAGGTAGGTCGCGACGACCTGGGTTCCGGCGAGAAGCTCCGGGGCCACAGTCATGATGTCGCGATCGAGGATGACGAAGTCGGCGAACTTGCCGGCGGCGAGCGATCCCATGTCGCGCTCCTGAAAACCGGCGACGGCCGGCCAGAGCGTCATCGATTTCAGAGCCTCGTCGCGCGTCATGCGCTCCTGCGGAAACCAGCCCCCCGCGGGCCAGTTGTCCGAATCCTGGCGTGCGACTGAGGCGTGGAATGTGAAGAAGGGATTCACCGCTTCGACCGGGAAGTCCGTGCCGTTGGGAATGATCACGCCCGTGCTGAGGAGCGAGCGCCACGCATACGCGCCCAGTGTGCGCGCGTACCCCAGCCGGTTGGGCGCCCAGTACATGTCGCTGGTCTGGTGGGTGGCCTGCATGGACGGGATCACGTCCAGCTCCGCGAACCGCGGAATGTCGTCGTGGTGCAGGATCTGCGCGTGTTCCACGCGGAACCGGTGGTCGGAGGTGGGCACCTGTTTGAGGGCCGCCTCGAACGCGTCCAGCACGATGCGATTGCCGCGGTCGCCGATGGCGTGGACGTTGAGCTGAAATCCGTTTCGCAGCGCGCGCACAGCCACGTCCAGAATTCTTGCTTGAGGCACGACGACGATGCCGGACGTGGACGGCGCATCACTGTAGGGATCGAGCAGCGCGGCGCCGCGCGATCCGAGCGCGCCATCGGCGACGATCTTGATGGCGCGGATCCACAGGTGCCCATCGTACAACGCCACCTGCGGGCCGCGGCGAAAGTACCGGGCGAGCGTGGAGTCGTCGCTCTGGATCATCACGTAGGTGCGCAGCGAGAACTGGCCGGCGCGTGCCAATTCCTCGTAGACGTCGATGACCGGGGCGCCAACGCCCGCGTCGTGGACGCTGGTGAGTCCGTATCGGTTGGCTTCGCGCATGGCGGCGAGGGTTGCGTCACGCACGTCGTCGCGCGTCGTCCCTGGAATCTTCCTGCCCACCAAGCCCGTCGCGTTGTCGACCAGCACGCCGGTGGCCTCACGACCCGTCCCGCGCTCGATGCGGCCGCCCTGTGGGTCCGGTGTCTGTGTCGTGATGCCGGCCAGGCGGAGCGCCGCCATGTTTGCGAGTGCGGCGTGTCCATCCACGCGCGAGACGAGCACCGGGTGATTTGGTACCGCGCGCGAGAGTGTCTCGTGCGACGGCATGCGGGTGTCCGCCCAGTCGTTTTGATCCCAGCCGTTGCCGGTGATCCAGGTTCCCGCGGGAAGGTCGCGCGCCTTGGCCGCGATCCGCGCCACGACTTCGTCAAGCGACTTGGTGCCGACGAGGTCCACGGTTCGGAGCGCGAGCCCCAAGCTGAGCAGATGCACGTGCGCGTCGGCGATACCGGGGATGATGGCAGCGCCGCCGCCGTCGAGTACGCGGGTCTGGGGGCCGCGGGCAGCGAGCGCACCGCGCGACGAGCCGACGAAGAGGACGCGACCGCCGCGGATGGCCATGGCTTCGGCGAACGGCCGGCTGTCGTCCACCGTGTGGATGCGCGCGTTGGTGACGATGAGATCCGCCGGCGCGGGCGCTGCCTGGCCGCCGCCGACCGAGGCACCGCAGACACAGAGCGCACTGAACAAGTGCCGGTGTCGCATGGGTTACTTCGTTTGGGCGAGCGGGATGAGCTGGTAGTAGCCGGCCCACTCGCGCGGCTCCCGGGCCAGCGTCGATTTGACCGCCTTCCCCACGGCGTTGAGCGCCTCGGTCTCGCCGAGGGGAATGGACACGCCGGCCGTCTTGTCGAGGACGCGCGCGTACGACAGCTGCTGTGGCGACGTGATCACCAGCAGATACGTGGGCGTCGTGGCGAGGATCGGCGGCAAGGAACTGCCAACCGTACGGCTTCTGGCGCGCGTGCGCGTGACCGTGTCAAACCGTTGCCGGTTGCGCTCGTTCAGTCGCGCGTTGGCCGAATCGTTCCGCACCAGCGGCGCCGGGATTTCAAACGCAAGGCTGTGGCTGCCGGCTGTCTTGTGATTGTCCGTGACGGAGTCGCGCGGGTAGAGCAGCGTCGCGCTGTGTCCGGGGGCCACCAGCAGAACGACGACCCAGGAATCCCGATCCACCTTCACCGACACCGATTTCGGTGGGTACGTCGAGTCGACGGCCATGATGCTCGGATAGTTCGCAGAACCGCCATCGAGCGGGCCGAGGGTAATTGGTTTCGCGCACGCGACAGCGAGCACAATCACAAGGCAGAATGCAGTTCGCACGCACTTCCTCCCGGTGCTACCGTAGAACCATGACAATAACGCCTATCGTTCGGCGCGTCCTGACGGTGTTTGCCGTCGTGGCGCCCACCCTCAGCCGGGACGCCCGCGCGCAAGCCGCGCCCGGCCCCATTGCAGCGAAAACTACCGGATTCGAACGGCGTGACGGGTTCATGCCGATGTACCTGGACGGCAAGACCGGCAAGCTGCTGCTCGAGCTGCCCAAGGACTCCACGCGCGCGCTCCTCATGGTGATGCAGGCGACCGGCTTTGGATCGAACCCGATCGGGATCGATCGCGGCGCGAGTGCGGGCAGCGACGTCGTGCGGTTCGACCGCGAAGGCGAGCGCGTGCTGGTCGTGATGGAGAACTGGCGATATCGCAGCAGCGCTGCCGCGAACAAGGATCACCAGCGTACCATCGCCGAGGCATTTCCCACGAGCACGGTCGCGTCCCTGCCGCTGCTTGCGGAAGAGCAGGGTCGCCTGTTGGTGGACGCGACTGAACTGGTTGTGCGCGACTGGACCGATGTCGCGGGCACGATGACACGGTCGCGCCAGGGCACGTACACCGTCGCGCGGGACCGCTCCGGCGTCAACCGTGCGCTGACGCGCGGATTTCCGGACAATACCGAGATCGACATCAACCTGACATTCGCCACGAACGGGCAGCCGGGCGGCGTCGTGTCGCAGATCGCGCCCGACGGCCGCGCGTTCACGGTGCGCGAGCACCTCACGCTGCATCGCTTGCCGGACGACACGTATCAACCGCGCGCGTGGGATCCACGCGTCGGATTCTTTGGGATCACGTTCCACGACTTTGCGCAGCCGATTCAACAGCCACTCCAGGTGCGCTGGATCGGGCGCCACAAGCTGGAGCGCGTGAATCCGCGCGACGCGTCGTCCGCGATCAAGACTCCGATCGTGTACTACGTTGATCGCGGCATCCCGGAACCAATGCGGACGGCCACTGTTGAAGGCGCGAAGTTCTGGGAGCAAGCGTTCGACCAGGCCGGGCTGCGCGGTGGTTTCCGCGTGGAACTGCTGCCGGAGGGCGCGGACCCGATGGACGCGCGCTACAACGTGGTGCAGTGGATCAACCGCAACGAGCGCGGCTGGTCCGTGGGCGGCTCGTTGGGCGATCCGCGTACCGGGCAGATCATCAAGGGGATGGCGCGGATGGATTCCCATCGCGCGCGAACCGACTACAACCTGTACGCCGGCCTCATGGGCGCGGAGCCGGCCGCGGCGGACACGCACTTCGTGCTGGCGCGCGTGCGCCAGGTGACGGTGCACGAGATCGGACACACGCTGGGGCTGGGACACAACTACATCGCGTCCACATATGAACGCGGCTCGGTGATGGACTATCCGCCGCCGCGCGTGCGCCTGAATTCGGCGGGCGAGATCGATGTGTCGGCGTCCTACGCCGCGGGACCGGGTGCGTACGACGTGTGGGCGATTCACTGGGGCTACGGCATCTTCCCGCAGGGCACGGATCAGGACTCGCTTCGCGCGATCGCCGCCGACGGTCTCAAGAAGGGCTATCTGTTTCTGTCGGACGGCGATGCGCGCCCGGACTTCGCGTCCGATCCGCGCACGAACCTGTGGGACGATGCGTCGACGGCAGCCGAGTTCCTGAAGCATCAGACGGACGTGCGTCGCGTGGCAATGAGGAAGTTCGGTCTGCGGAACATCCGCGCTGGCGAGCCCGTTGCGATGCTTCAGGAGCGCTTTGCGCCAGTGTATTTCATGCATCGCTTTGCACTCAACTCGTTGTCGAAAACGATCGGCGGGATGGAGTACACAAATCCGCTCAGCGGCGATGCCCAGCAAGCCACGCGACCCATCGGGCGCGCGCAGCAGTTAACGGCGTTGCGTCAGCTCACGGCGGCGCTCGCACCGGAGGAGCTGGCGATTCCGGACACGGTGCTCACGCTCATGGTGCCGGGCGCGGGCGCGGTCTCGCCATCCGTCGAATTGTTTGGGACGCGCACACGACCCACGTTCGACGAGCTGGGCGCCGCGCGCACGTTGGCGCAGATGATCGTGGACATGGTGCTACAGCGGGAGCGCGCCGCGCGCCTGGTGCAGTTCGCCACGCGATCGGGGCCACAGGTGACGCTGGCGGCGGTGATCGACACGATCGTATCGGCCACCTGGCGTGCCACGCCGTCGGCAACGCCCAAGCTCGTTGCATTGCAGCGCGTGGCGCAGCGATCGGTTACGGACCGGCTGATCCTGCTCGCGGCGGATTCCACGGCGGCGCCCGAAGTGCGGGGGATAGTGGAACTCAAGCTCGTTGAACTGCAGGCGATGGCGCGCGCGCGCGGCGCGGCCGGGTCATTTGAGGATCGTGCGCACTGGCTGTCCATGGCGCGCGACATCGATCGCTGGATCGAGAAGGGCGAGGTTCCCGCGCTGAGTCCGGCGCTCGTGCCGCCGCCCGGAGATCCGTTCGGCATTCCCTGACCAAGGTGATCCTCAGCGCAGCGAAGGATCGTGCTGGCACAACGTAGATTGTTCTTGTTCGCTACGCTCAGAATGACGGCCATTCAATGACACAGATTCGACGCGTTGGCGTTGTGGGCGCAGGCACGATGGGTGCCGGCATCGCCGCGCTTGCAGCGTCCGCCGGCGTTCCGGTGGTCCTGCTCGATGTGCCGGCCTCGGAGGGCGATCCAGGCGCGACGGCGAGGAAGGGTCTCGAGCGGCAAATGAAGTCGCGTCCGCCCGCATTCATGGACTCGGATCGGGCCGCGCTCGTGACCGTGGGCAATACGCGCGACGACTTGGGCTTGCTCCGCGACTGCGATCTGGTGATCGAGGCGATCATCGAGCAACTCGAGCCGAAGAAGGATCTCTACGCGCGCCTCGAGCCCGTGCTGGGAAAGGACGCGATCGTGGCGTCCAACACATCCGGCATCCCGATGAAATTGTTGGTGGCCGGTCGCAGCAAGGGATTTCGCGAACGGTTTCTGGGCCTGCATTTCTTCAATCCGCCGCGATACCTGCATCTATTGGAAATCATCGCGGCCCCGGACACCAGCGACGACGCGTTGAACCGCGCGCGCGCGTTCTGCGAGCGGGTATTGGGCAAGGGTACGATTCGCGCGAAAGACGTGCCCGGCTTCGTGGCCAACCGGCTCGGAGTGTACGGCATGGTGCTCGCGCTTCGCATGCTCGACGAGTTCGACCTCACGATCGACGAGGTGGATGCGCTCACCGGGCCGGTGTTGGGGCGCGCCAAGTCCGCGACGTTCCGCACTGCGGACCTCACCGGGCTTGATGTGCTCAACCACGTGGCCAGCGAGCTCACGCGCGCAACAGGTGAAGACTTCGACCTTCCCGGCTGGGTGAAGCAGTTGATTGCGCGCGGATCGCTGGGCGAAAAGAGCGGCGCCGGCTTCTACAAGAAAGTTGGGAAGGAGATTCACACGCTCGATCGCAAGACGCTGGAATACGCGCCGCAGCGAAAAGTCGAGTCGGCAGACCTCGATGCGATGGCACGCCTGCCGCTGGCCGAGCGATTCGCGCGCGTTCGCGACCTGCCTGGGACATACGGCGCTTTTTCCCGGACCTATCTGACGCGCCTCTCGCACTTCGTGTTGGAGCGCACGCCTGCGATTGCGTACGACATCCCCAGTGTGGACCGCGCGATGGAGTGGGGCTACGCGTGGGAGGCCGGTCCCTTCAAGCAAATGGACATGCTTGGACTGCCGTTCCTGCGGTCGTCCTTCAAGGCAGCGAAGCTTTCCGAGCCGAAGCTGCTCACCAGGGCCCAATCCAGGTTCTACTCACTGGATGGTGCCAGGGTTTTGCGTTTGAGCGGTAAGCCCTCGCCGGTTACGCCGATCGACGGCGCGCTCGCCGTCTCCAGCTTGGGCGGACCGAAGCGGGTGTTGTTCGAGAACGCGGACGCGCGAGTCCTGAACCTTGGCGACGGCGTGGCGTGCCTCGAGTTCCGAAGCAAGATGAACACGATCGGCGCGGGCGTGCTCGACGGCCTGCGCGCCGCGCTGGGCCTCGTTGCGCGGGACCACCTCGCCGGGCTGGTGATCGGCAACGACGATCCGCGCACATTTACCGCAGGCGCGGACCTCGCCATGGTGAGCGGCCTGGCGGTCGCCGGCGACTGGAAGAAACTCGACGCGGCGGTGCGCGCGTTCCAGGACTATTCGATGTCGATCCGCTCGGCGCCGTTCCCGGTGGTGATGGCGCCGTTCGGTCTCACGCTCGGCGGCGGATCCGAGTTCACGCTCCATGCGGACGCGGTGCAGGCGCACGCCGAGTTGTACATGGGACTGGTGGAGGTGGGCGTCGGTCTGATTCCCGGCGGTGGCGGCACCAAGGAGATGTTGTTCCGGTTCACCCAGGATCTCGCGCCTTACGAGGAAGCGGACCCGTTCGAGGCGGTGAAGCGCGCGTTCAAGCTCATTGCGACGGCGCAGACGAGCGGGAGCGCGCTGGAAGCGCGCAAGCTGGGCTTCCTGCGCGAGCGCGATCGCATCTCGATGAACCGCGATCTGCTGATCGCCGACGCCAAGCGCCGCGTGCTGGATCTTGCGCCGGGCTACGTGGCACCGGCGCCGAGGTCGATCGTCGCGGTGGGAAGGGAGGGCGTTGGGAACCTGCAGTACGCGGCGTGGGCGATGCGCGAGGCCGGTCAGGTCACGGACTTCGAGGTGAGGCTCGCACGCGAGATCGCGTACGTGCTGTGCGGGGGCGACGGTCCGCCGCGCACGGTGACCGAGCAGGACATCCTGGATCTGGAGCGCGAGGCGTTTCTCAAGTTGCTGGGCACCAGGGAAACGCAGGAGCGCATCGCGTACATGCTGAAAACGGGAAAGCCACTGCGGAACTGAACGTGACTCGTTACTCGTGACTCGATTGGTCGCAGTGTTGAGTCACGAGTCACGCCACGAGAAAGGGAGCGAATATGAAGGAAGTGGTGATTGTGTCGGCAGTCCGCTCCGCAGTGGCGCGCGGCAAGAAGGACGGCGCCCTTGCGGGAGTGCATCCCACCGAACTGTCTGCGCGCGTGATGCGTGCGGCCATCGAGAAGGCCGGCATCGACGCCGCGATCGTCGACGACATCTTCTGGGGCTGCGCGATGCCGGAAGGGTCGCAGGGGCTCAATGTTGCGCGGCTCTCGTCGCTCAAAGCGGGCATTCCGGTGGACGTGCCGTCGGCGACGATCAACCGGTTCTGTTCGTCGGGTCTCCAGAGCATCGCTCTCGCGGCGCAGGAGATCATGAGCGGCATGGCAGACGTCGTGCTGGCGGGCGGCGTCGAAATGATGAGCCAGGTGCCGATGTCCGGGTACCACACGCGGCTCTCCCCGGAACTCACGGAGTCGTACATCGGCATGGGATTCACGGCGGAGCGCGTGGCCGAACGGTGGAAGGTGTCGCGCGACGATCAGGACGCCTGGGCGTTGGCGAGTCAGCAAAAAGCAACGCGCGCCATGAGCGACGGTCGCTTCGACGGCCAGATCGTTCCGATTCCGACGCTCAAGGTCGCGTGGCACGGAACGAAGAAAGAGGAGCGCGAGGTGGCATTCGGCCGCGACGAATTGCCGCGCACCGACACGACCAAAGAGGGTCTCGCGAAGCTCAAGCCCGCGTTCAAGGCCAATGGCACGGTGACGGCGGGGAACGCCAGCCCGTTCTCCGACGGTGCGGCTGCGCTGCTGGTGATGAGCGCCGATCGCGCGCAGGAACTCAATCTCAAGCCGCTGGCGCGATTCATCACATTCGCCGCCGCAGGCGTGGAGCCGGACGTGATGGGTGTGGGCCCGCTCAAGGCCGTGCCCAAGGCGCTCAAACGCGCCGGACTTGCAATGAAAGACGTTCAGATGATCGAGTTCAATGAGGCGTTCGCGGCGCAGGTCGTGGCCGTGGTGCGCGACCTTGGCATGCCGGAGGATCGCGTCAACGTGAACGGCGGCGCGATCGCGCTCGGCCACCCGCTGGGCGCCACGGGGGCCAAGCTCACCACGCAGTTGATCCACGAACTCAGTCGCCGCGGCGGCGGCGTGGGGCTCGTGACGATGTGCATCGGCGGTGGCATGGGCGCTGCCGGGTTGTTCGAAGTTTTCCCAGCTTGAGGAACGGAGGTCAGAAGATGATCCGCACCATCACGGCGGCTGCGCGCTCACTCGTCGCACTATCGTTGATCACGGTCGTCGCGCGCACCTCGGCGGCGCAGGACGCCACGGCACCCACGATCGTGATTCGCGCCGCGACGGTTCTCGACGGACGGGGCGGGCGTATCTCGAACGGCGCGATCGTCGTGCGCGATTCGGTGATTGTCGACGTGCTCCAGGGCGACGCAGCCCGAGCTGCCGCCAAGCCTGGGATGACGGTGTACGACCTCGGCACCGCGACGATCCTGCCAGGCCTGATCGACGGACACGTGCACGCGAATTCGTACTTCAACGCCGCGGGCCGGATCCACGGCCGCAACGACGGCGACACGCCGACGCAGACCGCGCTCGGCCTCGCCAGCAACCTGAAGAAGATGTTGCTCAGCGGCGTGACCACCGCGCAGAGTATGGGCGCGCAAGAGGACGCGGTCTATCGCGACGCCATCGCGAGGGACGTGATTCTCGGCCCGCGCCTGCTCACGTCACTTGGCCCGATATCGGACGAGCGGCTCAGCGTTGATTCGCTCCGAGCCATCATTCGCCAACGCAAGGCTGACGGCGCGGACGCGATCAAGATTTTCGCGTCCAAGAGCATCCGGGACGGCGGTGCCACGACCATGAGCGCGGATCAAATGAACGCGATCTGCGGCGAGGCACGGAGCGTGGGCCTGCGCACGCTGGTGCACGCACACAGCGAGGAGAGCATACGCTTCGCCGCGCTCGCGGGGTGCACGCAGATCGAGCACGGCATTTTCGCGACACAGGCCGTCATGCATCTGATGGCGGAGCGGGGCACGTACTTCAGCCCGCAGTGCGGATTGATCTTCCGGAATTATCTGGAGAATCGCGCGAAGTATGAAGGCTCAGGCAACTTCAACGAAGCAGGCTTCTCCGCCATGCAGCGGGCGATACCGATGGCCGCGAACATCATCAGGCAAGCATCCGCAACACCAGGACTCAAGATGGCGTGGGGCACAGACGCCGTCGCGGGTGCGCACGGTCGCGAGGCAGAAGATCTCATCTGCCGCGTGCGCGAGGGCGGTCAGTCGGCGATGGCGGCGCTGATCTCCGCCACGTCCGGCGGCGCCGATGCGCTTGGGCTCGGCAAGGAGATCGGCTCGCTGGCCAAGGGATACCGGGCGGACATCATCGCCGTGGCGGGCGATCCGTCGCAGCGGATCGAAGACCTTCGGCGGGTGACGTTCGTG
>Ga0206225_1000070_pt1 | contig 14071 bp, 16 predicted proteins | sample MancosB2_FD_155470 | JGI IMG/M metagenome (GOLD analysis project Ga0206225, IMG submission 155470) | Subsurface sediment microbial communities from Mancos shale, Colorado, United States - Mancos B2 | ecosystem: Environmental > Terrestrial > Deep subsurface > Rock core/Sediment | place: USA...
TGGAATCGGGGAGCGAGTGTCAGCAGGGCCATGGCGTGGGCCAAAAGATACGGCGACGGCTAGAATCACGTACCCGACAACTGGAGCTCCCTATGGCAGGAAAGATCGACACCCGGATCGCCGAACTGAAGATCGAGCTGCCCAATCCCTCCAAGCCAGTGGCCAACTTCGTGCCGTGCGTTCAGTCGGGCAACCTGTTGTTCGTATCAGGACAGGTGACGATTTGGAACGGCGTGGTCCAGCACGTCGGGAAAGTGGGCGGGGCGATTTCGCTCGAAGAAGGGCAGCAGGCGGCGCGCATGTGCGCGCTCAACGTCATCGCGCACGCGCGCAACCACCTGGGAGACCTGGACCGCGTCACGCGATTCTGCATGGTGCAGGGGTTCGTGAATGCCGTGCCGGAGTTCACAGATCACCCCAAGGTCATGAATGGCGCGTCCGACGTGATCGTGCAGATCTTTGGCGACGCCATCGGAAAGCACGCGCGCTTTGCGCTGGGCGCCGGCTCGCTGCCGTACAACGTCGCCGTGGAAGTGGCGGCCGTGCTCGAAGTGCGCTGAGTCTAAGCCGACACGCGCGAAGGGCTTTCTCCCGGCGTTCCCGGCGCGTTCATGCGATCGAGCCGCGTCATGACCTCGGCCACCGCACCCCGCACGCCGGCGAGATCCACGCACGGCATGATGAGCACGGCCTGCGTGCGCACGCCGACTCCGGGCAGGTACAGCTCATACCGGCCGCCGCTGCGCGTGAGCAGCCCGCGTTTGTCGATCAACAGCTCGTAGTCGTCGCTCCAGGAGACGCTGCGCTGCGCGTCCGTGCACACGACGAGCTTGTACGAGATCGTCTTTAGCCGTGCCACGGCCTCGCCCAGCGAATTCACCGCGAGGATGGCGTATGGGTCGCGTTCGAGCTCGCGTCGCAGGCTCTTGCGCAGCGCCGAGTTGCCTTGGATCAGCAGAACGCCTGGTGTCAGCTCCATCGCGGGGTCCATCGAGTTCCTCCGTCATTGAGAAACCCCCGCTGAGGCCGCCGGGTCACACCACGCTCGCGCGTAACGCGGTACTTGCTGTCCCGAGCGGCCAGCGTCAAAATATCATCACGTGATCTCCCTCACAGGAGTGCCGATATGAACACGTGCTTCCGTGTGGCGGCATTGTCGGCCGTGATTCTCAGCCTCGGTTGCTCGAAGAAGAGCCCGGACACGACGACCACGCCGGCCCAAGCAGGAACACCAACGGCGAGCGCCCGACGTAATGCGAACGTCATCTCCGGCGAAGAACTTTCCAAGTCTGGGGCCCAAGACGTCTATCGTGCGATCCAGATGCTGCGGCCGGGCTGGTTCAGGTCCCGCGCGCGAACCTCACTGGGCCAAGGGAGCAGTGCCGAGGGTTTGTCCGTGTACTTCGAGAACACACGTTACGGACCGGTTGAATCACTTCAGCAACTCCCGGTCAACGGGATTTCGGAGGTCAGGTTCCTCGACCCTTCCGAGGCAACGAACCGTTACGGCACCGGCCACAGCATGGGCGCGATCGTCATCAAGCACGCTCGATAGCGGGCACAACGGAGCGGGAGGCGGACTCGCTCGGCCGACCACGCTCGCGTTGCTCGCGGGCCCGGACTCGCTCCGCCGACCACGGTCGCGACGCAGAAGAGCGCTGCGCCGCTCCCTGGCTTCGCCGGCGCCGGGCCTCCGGCCGGCTGCCGGCTCAGACGGTCGGCTCGAGCGAGTCCGCTTCCCGCTCGCTGACGCGGGCGATCGCGAGCCGAGGGTGCCCCACCGGCGAGTGAGCACCGCAGCGCGGAGCGCGAGGCGCGCGAAGAGTCAGTAGCCGGCCGCGTGGCCGTCCTTGCGCGAGTCCGATCCGGCGACGTACCCGCGCGTGAGCTTGATTAAGGCCTGGCTGCCGCCGAACTGATCCGGCCGGCCAAACGTCACGACGTGGCCCAGTGCGCCAAGTGCCGCGATGACGCTGTCGGGCAGCGCGGTCTCGACGATTACGCGCGTGGAGTCCATGTGCCGGAAGCGCACCACGTCCATGGCCTCCTGGATGTTCATACCGAACACCAGATGGTTGATGATGAACTGGGCGTGCCCCTGCGCCTGCATCGCCCCGCCCATGAGTCCGAAGCTCATATATGGTATATCGCCCGTGCCGTCCGCCGCCGGACTCACCGCCGGCTTGGTCACGAAACCCGGGATCAGCGTGTGGAACGGGCGCTTGCCTGGCGCCACCGTGTTTGGCAAACCCGGCGTGAGCGTGAAGCCGGCGCCGCGATCGTGCAGCGCGAATCCCGTGCCTGGCACGACGATACCCGACCCGAACTCGTCGTAGATCGAGTTGATGAACGACACCATGTTGCCGTCTTTGTCGGCCACCGTGAGATAAATGGTCTCGCTCGAGACGCGCTCCGGGCCCGGTTCCGCGCGCGCCATGGCTTTGGTCAGGTCGATATGGCTGCGGCGTTCCTTGATGAACTCGTCGGACAGGATCTGCTTCGGGGTCAGCGTCAGGAAGTCCGCGTCGCCGCCGTATTTCACGAGGTCTGCGTACGCCAGCTTCTTGGCCTCGATCAGCAGGTGGAGGTACGGCGCGGAGTTGTGGCTGAGTGACTTGAGGTCGTACGTGTCGAGAATGCGGAGCATCTCGAGGACCGCGATGCCCTGGTTATTGGGCGGCATCTGCCACACGCGGTAGCCCTTGAAGTCCGTCGCGATCGGTGTGACCCAGTCCGACCGATGCTTCTTGAAGTCGTCGATCGTGAGAAAGCCACCCAGCTCGCTGAGCCGGTCCACGATCTTCTGACCGAGCATGCCGCCGTAGAGGGCCGCCGGGCCCTCCTTCGCGAGCTGGCGCATCGTGCGCGCGAGATCGGGGTTCGTGAAATAATCCCCAGCGGCGTACGGCTGGCTGTCGCGCAGGAACGTGGCGCGCGCGCCCGAATCGCGCCGCAGGACGTTCGTCTGGCCGGCCCAGTCGACCGCGATGACCGGCGTTACGACAAACCCTTTCTCGGCGTACCCAATCGCGGGCTCGAGCGCTTTCGCGAGCGTGATGGTGCCATACTTGTCGAGCAGCGCCTGCCAGCCGGCGACTCCGCCCGGCACCGTGACGGACTCTGGCCCGCGCGGGACGTTGCGTCGCCCGCGCTTGATCAGTTCGTCGCGCGTCATGAGCGAGCCCGCGCGACCGCTGGCGTTGATGGCGACGAGACGTTTCTCCTTGGCGCTCCAGATAATGGCGAACATGTCGCCGCCGATCCCCACCATCATTGGTTCAACGACGCCGAGCACGGCGGCGGCGGTGACCGCGGCGTCGATCGCATTGCCGCCGTGTTGCAGCACTTCGAGCGCGGCTGTGGTCGCGAGCGGCTGGCTGGTGGCGGCGATGCCGTTGGGCGCGTAGACTGGCGAGCGACCCGCCATGGTGGCCGCTGGACGCGACTGCGGCGCGCGTTGCGCACCCGATTCGGCAGTGAGCAGCGCCGCGGCCGCGGCAGCGCAAACAACTGACGCGCGCCTGAATGCTGACATGTCTGGTGAGTTGGAGAGGGAGGGCTGAACGCGCGCCAACCTTGTGCGCCTTGCCTAGGTGAAAAGTTGCGGCGTGTCACCCACGCTCACCAGTAGGAGACTCCCGGCGTCTTCACCCGATGCTGATCGCGTCGCGAGCGCAGCGAGCTTCCGCAAGACGCTCGTAGGCAGAAGCACCGTTAGTCCGCCAGCCGGCCGGTGACGATCGTCCCGCACGGAGTCATGCCGGCTTTCTGGAGGGTCAGCCGCGAGCCTGCGTTTCCCTGGTCGCATCGAGCAGCCGGCACGTGACCGCCTTCGTGGCAGATCCGCTTTAGCTCTTGAACCAAGAAGCTTCCATAGCCCCTGCGGCGATACGGTTCCGCCACTTCCATGTAGATGTCGCCGTACGGCGGATTGTAGTGAAAAAGGAGCCCGCCGGTTGCCACGATCTTGGATTCCAATTCGAGGCCCCAGTCGCCAACCGGCTCGACCGTGTGACGAAACATTCGGAACCGATCCAGCATGCGGATCGGCCGTAGCCTGACGTCCGGGGCGTCGAGATGGGTGACCACGGCGTCCGCAAACAGAATCGTCTCGCTGGTTGCATCGACGGTGCAGGACTTGAGGATCGCCGAAAGCAATAGATCGTTCGTCTGAGCCGCGATCGTCGTCGCGCCGCTGGCAGCCACGAGCCGCCGAAAAAGCGGCAATGCGACGTCACGATACCTCGCCAGGACGAAGAACTCCTTGACGATAGTCTTCGGCCCACCGCCACTGGCACCCACGGAGCCGTACCCAACGGCGGCGTCCGCGACGCAAAAGAGATACGATTGCGTGAAACCACGCGCGTGCCAGGAGTCGTGGACTATCTGACAGTTCATCTCGCGCCGGTACTCTTCACGTAGTCCGAGGATGCGATCGACGCGAACAGCTCTTACGTCCGGCAGGCTGGATGTCACAACGCGCATACCTTGGAGGGGTAGCCTTGCATCTGGCTGCCGGCAGAGTTTGAGGCTCAGCAAGGTTGCCAGCGAACGGTGCGTGCTTCAAGATAGCCGCACGTGTGGTCGATACCCATGAGAACCGCATGACGCTCATCCCGCAAACCCAGCGCTGGCCCGCCGATCGCGCGATCCTGTTCGTACACGGGATCGGCAATGCCGGCGTCGGCGACTACCGCCCGCTCGTGGAGCAGGTGCAGGCGCTCTTGGGCGACGACGCCAATCGGTTCGCGTTCTACTTCCTGTACTACGACGAGATCAACGACTGGTTCGCCGCCAAGCTCCAGGCCGGCGCGCTCTTCGAGCAGCTGATCGGGGGAGTGCGCTTGAAGTTCTCGCAAGGGAACGGCACCGCGCCGGCAGCGTCGGTGGGGCTTGGCAACGCGATCGCGGAGTTTGCCGGCGACGTGTTGTGGCCGGTGCTGTTGGCGGACGCCCGCACCGCGATCCGCACCATGTACCTGAACCAACTCCGGCGCATCGGGCGCGACGGTGAGGACGCCAAGGTGCCCGCGCGCCGCCAGCATGTGACGATCATCGCGCACTCGATGGGATGCTTTCACACCTACGAGGCACTGCGCGAGGCGGCGGCGGACAAAGGGCAGGGGCTGTCGCCGGCCACGTGGGGCGTGCGGTTCGACAACGTGATCTACATGGCCTCTCCCGTGCAGTTGATCCGCACTGTGGCGAACGACATCCATGCTCTTGTGCCGCGCAAAGAAACGCTGCACTGCACGGCGGGCGGTGCACTGTTGCTGCCGTCGGAGGCAAACGTGTCCGGTGCGGCGATCACCAGTGCGCGGCGCACTGTGTCCATCACCGGCAACCTCGATCCCGTGGGCGGCCACCTCATGCGTACGAGACTGCCGTGGGCCTGCATGGATTTCCCGAGCGAGCCAACATTCGAGCCGTTCATCGACCAGCAGCAGATCGCGACCGCGGGCCAAGGCGAGGACATCACGCTGGCCGGCGTGCTCCAGGCGGCGCTCCGCGATGGCGCGGCCCCCAGCATCACGCCCGAGAATCCGCACGACTGGAGCGCGTACATCGCGCGACGCGCCACGCAACTCAAGACGTGGCTCACCGAATGAGGCGCCTGGCTCTCGTTGCGGCGATCGCGTGGACGTCAACCGCGGGCGCGCAGCAGTTCACCGTGAACGACATCCTGGATTCACTCCAACGTGGCGCGGTGCGCGTGAATCTTGCGGCCGCGGACCCGATTGCGGCCGCAAAGCTCGACTCGGTCGCCAACGTGTTGCGCGCCGCGGGCGCTGGTTCCATCAGGATCTCCACGTTGGCTGATGTGATTACGCGCCGGCGTGTGGGGTTCGGCGAGGCGAATCGCTGGGACCCGCGCGCCACGGACCTGTTGGCGCAGGCGTGGTTTCGTGACGCAATCCTACTCTTGCCGTTGATCGCGAACGGGTCACTCCAGCCCCAGATGGATGGCAAAGTGCCCGACAAGGAAGCGGATGGAATCCTGGCGCCCACGGACTCGCTCCGGGCGCGCGTGCAGGACAACGCGATGCAGGACGGGCGCGAAAAGCTGCGCCGCCTCGAGATCAAGTACGGGTCCGGCTCGCCACAACTGAACGTGGTTGAGGCCACCGCCAACTTCGTGTTCCAATGGCTGCCCGGCCTGCGGTCCGCCAATGACGGATCGCCCAGCCGCTACGAGTTTCTCGCGGCGTACCGCACGATGGAGATCGCGGCCTTCAAGTCGAGCCGCTCGCTGCCAGACGCGCAGCTCGTGTCCGGCGGGCAAGTCGGGCTGCGGTGGTACCACTGGGGCGCAGGCTGGGGCACCGGATCCGCCAAGTCGCAGTTGCTGCGTCCGCGGTACGCGTCAGCAGGCCTGTATGTCATCGGCCCGGCCGACACACCGCTCGCGCGGCTCACGGGTGTGCGACGTCGCCACGGCGCGTTTGTCGGCTGGGGCGGCACACACCTGGCCTTCGTGGTCGAGTATCCGCGACGGCTGATCGTCGGCGGCGACCGGCTGCTCGTGCCGCACCTCTTTTGAGTTCACTCATCGCGCTTCGCGCCAGGAGCTCGTCATGTTCGGATCCGTGATGCTGGACGTTCTCATCGGGCTGGTGCTCGTGTACCTGCTCCTGAGCCTGATGTGTTCGGCGGCGCGCGAAGTGCTCGCCGGCATGACGCGTGCGCGTTCTACCATGCTGGCAGCCGGCATCAGGGAACTGCTGCGCAACGACATCGTGCTGATTCGCGCGTTCTACGAGCATCCGCAGATCTGGTCGCTGTATCGCGGCGACTACGACACCGCGGTGCGCACCAGGGCGCTGCCATCGTACATCCCGTCGCGCTCGTTCGCCATGGCGTTGCTCGACATCGCGGCGCGCGGTCGCGACGCGTCGTCGCCCATCCAGTCGAGCCCCGAGGGCAGCGTCCTCTCCGTGCAGAACGTGCGTCGCAACATCGGCAACCTTGGCAATCCATTCGTGCAGCGTGTGGTGCTGTCGGCGCTCGACGGCTCGGACGGCACACTCGAACGTGCGTGCACGGGGGTCGAGTCGTGGTTCAACAGTGCCATGGACCGTGTGTCCGGGCGCTATAAGAAGGAGACGCAGCGTCTCTTGTTCGTCGTCGGCGTCGTGCTCGCCGTGGCGCTCGACGTGAACACCATTGCGATTGGCCGGCAGCTGTACCGCGATCCGGCGCGCCGAGAAGCCGCAGTGGCGATGGCAACCGGCGTGGCGAAAGAAGGCGCGCCGCGTCTCGCCGCAGACAGCCAGGCGCTGCGCGCGGTGCAGCGGCTCGACAGCCTCGGGCTGCCTGAGTCGTGGAGGGGCATCACCGTGACTGGCATGTGGCCGGGTCCGAGCGAGTGGAAGGCGATTGGCACGTACGCGGCCTCGTCGTGGTTCGGCTGGCTCATCACGGCGTTCGCGATCTCGTTCGGCGCGCCGTTCTGGTTCGACACGCTGGGCAAGCTGATCGCGATTCGCTCGACCGTGAAACCGAAGGAAACGCCGCCAGCGGCTCCGTCGTCGCCACCGACCGCGCCGTTACCCGTACTCGCATCGCGCGGCGCGCAAGCACCTGCCACCGCGCGCGCAACCGCCGACGGATCCGTGCCGCATCAATGGGCCACGGGTCGACCCGACGGAGGCATTCTGTGAGCGCTGGTTCCAGCGCAGGAAAAGTCAAAGTGACTCGCGATCTTGGCGAGCTGGCGCCGAGGTTCAGGGAGGCCGTGGAGGGCGCCATTGCGAGGTGCAATGCGGCCGGACTGGACGCGATTGTGTATGAGACATTTCGCTCGCCGGAACTTCAGGCCGCGTACTATGCGCGCGGTCGCACGGAGGTCCCGCCGCATGCGACGGTCACCAACGCCCAGTCGAACTTGTTCAGCTGGCACGGGTATGGACTGGCCGTAGACGTCATCTCCCGGAAGCACGGCTGGGGGCAGCCCGAGGACTGGTTCGCCAAGGTCGCCGAACACTTTCGGGCGGCCGGCTGCCGATGGGGAGGCGAATGGAGAATGAAGGACCTGCCGCACTTTCAGTGGGGTCTGTGTAAGCCAAGTCCATCGCCCAGGGCACTCGAACTCCATGCGCAGGGCGGCAGGGAGGCGGTGTGGGAGGCCGTCGTCGCCCGTTAGCGCATGAAACCCGGGGCAGCCGTTTTCCGTCAGGACGTGTCTGAAAGCTAACGCACATAAAGGGTCGGAGATATGAAAACACGAATGGTCTGGCTGGCGTCGCTCGTGGCAATTGCCGCGGTTTCCGCTGCGCCATTAGGCGCGCTCGCGCAGAAGAAGCAGCGCGACGTGATCACGCGCGAGGAGATCCTCAAGTCTGCTCAGCGGGACGTGGATCTCTATGCCGCCATTCAGGTGCTCCGGCCGCACTTCCTCAAGGCGCCCCGTGGAACCCGTTCCTTGGGAGGCTCCTATACGTCGCCGCTGGCGGTCTATATCGACAAGATCCGGCAACCGGAACTCGATGTCCTCCAGCAGGTGAAGGCCAATACGATCGTGGAGGTGCGGTACCTCGATCCGTCGCGCTCGCAGAACGAGTACGGGATCACGGCGAACGGGGGCGCGATTGTCGTCAAGCTCTTCAAGGGACAGCTGGCAGCGGACAGCCTGACGCGACCGCCAGAGTAGAGCATTGCCGGTGGGCAGTGGCCACTGGTGTGACCAACCTCGCTCCGAACTGGTTGAACCTCGGTAGGTTTCGGGCCAAGGGACAGTCGCGGCCAGGGCACACTCAACCGGTTTCAGATGAAGGCGTACAGTCGTCGTGAGTTTGTTGGTTTGGCCGCCGCGGGCGCGGGCGCGTTTGTCGTCGGGTGCAGTCTCGACACTGCCGCTCGGCAGGTGTTGACGCGCGAGAATGCACTCATCAAGGCCCGTCCAGGCACACCAACCCAGACGCCCACGGTGGGGTATTCGGCGCTCGGCATCACGTCCGCACGGGACGGATTCCTGTACGTGCCCACGACCTATCAGGCCAGCACGCCGGCGCCGCTCGTGGTGCTCTTGCACGCCGGTGGCAGCAGCGCGAAGTACTGGCAGGACGGCGGCATTGGCAGTCTTGTCGACGACCTCGGCATCGTGGTTCTTGCGCCAGACTCGCGCCATCTGTCGTGGGATCTCCTGACGCCAAACGTGCAAGGCTTCGGGCCGGACGCCGCATTCATCAATACGGCACTTGCCTACACGTTTCAGCGCTGCAACATCAACCCGGCGCGCATCGCCCTCGGCGGGTTCTCAGATGGAGCTACCGAGTCGTTCGGCCTCGGTTTCATCAATGGGGACTTCTTCACCCATGTGATCGCCTATTCGCCAGGGCTGCTGTTTGCGCCGTGGGTGCAAGGCAAGCCCAAAGTCTTCGTTTCGCACGGCATGTTGGATACAGTGTTCTCGTTCGACAATACGAGGACGCAGATCGTGCCCAACTTGATCGCTGCGGGCTATGCCACCACGTTCGTAGAGTTCACCGGTGGCCACGAAGTGCCCGGCACCATCGCGCGCCAGTCGTTCGAGTGGTTCCTGGCCTGATCTGACGCCGAGCCTGTGGCGGCGGACTCCACGCTCGCCACCGTGCCGCAGGCACCGCCGCCCGCCTGGATCTCTGGCTAGACCCCGGCTTTCCGCCGACGATGCGGACGGCGCTCGGCGCGCACCCGGTCAGCCAAATACAGCTTCAGGAGACTCTGGTACGGGACGTCGTGCTCATTCGCCAACAGCTTGAGCTCGGTGAGCAGCGTTTCCGGCAGGCGCACCGAGATGGCGGTCGACGACGGCCGCAGGTTCGGGAATCGGACCATCCGCGCTTTCGACCAGTCCACATACGCCGTCGAGTCGGCGGTGGCCCAGAACTCCCGCTCGGCGTCCTCAGACTTGAACGTGGGGATCTTCTTCATTGCGCGTCTTGGCTTCCTCATAGGTCCGTCGCTCCTTGCGATTCATGTCTCGGGCGGCGAGCACGCGGATCAGGACGCCGCGTTGCAGCGTGAACACCAGGTACAGACGGCGTCCGGCAACGGTGCCACCGAGTGCGCGCCATCGGTCCTCCAGCGCCGAGTGTCCGGGATCGGCGGACACCAAGAGCGGCTCGCTGACGAAGGCCTGCTCGCATTCGCCTGGCTCGACGTCGTGTCGGCGTTTCAGCGTCAACGCGTTTCCGTCGTCCCAGTCGAATCCCTCGCATCTGGCGAGCCGCTCGTGGATGTCGTCGATCACCGGTAAGTATATATCCTGTATATACGACCGTCAAGCGCCGACAACGGCAGAAACGGCAGCTAGACCGGTGCAGCACACGCGCTGCCGCTCGGACGGCGCGGCGGGCGCGGCCGTTGGCCTCGCCAGATCTCGCCGGGGGCGTAGACTCCCGCGCATGAGACGCCTCGTCATCGTTGCGGTGTTGTTGGTGCTGCTGCCCCCGATCGCCGTCGCGCAGCGCGATCCGTCGATCCAGTTGTACGCCGACGGTCTGCATCCGTCGATCGAGGGCGCGTATCTCGCATCGCTCGTCGTCTACGGCCGCTTGCTGGGAAAGGCAACGAAGGGACTGCCAGCACCGCTGCGCTTGCGGAGCGGCGCTACGATCTCGGTGTCTGTCGCGAATGCGGCGATGCTCCAAGCCGCCGCGGACTCTGCGCTCGCCACCATGCCGTAGCTCGGACGCGGGATTCGGTGGCCCATCCCGCCGTGCAACTGGCACGTATGCTTGCGCGACAGCACATTGCACTGGGGCTGCTTCTAGGCCCGGCGGGGCCGACTCCCGCGCCTTCCCGCGCACCCCACCCGTGGAACCAGGTATGGACTTCTGGCGCTTTTCGTTGACGGATGTCGATCTGTCTGCCCGCCTGGTCGGCACCTACGATCCGCTGCTCATCGCCCTGTCCTTCGTGGTCGCGTCGGTGGCGGCCTACTCCGCGCTGAGCGTCACCGAGCGCATGAGAGCCGCGCCCCATGCCAGGACCAGGCTGCTCTGGTTGAGTGCTGGTTCACTTTCCATGGGATTGGGGGTGTGGGCCATGCACTTCATTGGGATGATGTCGTTCCGTCTTGCTGTCCCGATGAACTACGGTCTGACAACGACCGTGCTCTCGGTGATTCCCGCCGTCATCGCGAGCGGAGTCACGATTCAGATTCTCAGCGTCGGTCCGACGAATGCCTGGCGACTGCACGTCGGGGCACTCTTGATGGCGGCTGGGATCGGCACCATGCACTACACCGGCATGGAGAGCATGAGGATGCACGTGGACATCCGCTACGACTTCGCACTCTTCGTCGCGTCGATTCTGGTCGCCTACCTGCTGGCCGCGCTGGCTTTCTGGGTTGCGGATAGACTGAGGCGACGAAACGTAAAGGACGCATTCGCCCAGATCTGGGGAGGGGGCGCCCTCGGCGTTGCAGTCTGTGGCATGCACTACACGGCGATGAGGGCCTCCTTGTTCTTTCCCCACCCGTCGCCCGAAGGCGCCCGCGAGATGATGGTCTCACCTTTCGCCATAAGCGCGCTGATCGTGGTGGCCACGTCGTTCATCGTTGCGGTCGTTGTAGGCAGCACGTGGGTCGACCGCAAGCTTCAGCTCGCGCGCGAGACCGTCGAGCGTCTCGAGGGCCTCCTCCCGATTTGTGCAAGGTGCAAGCAGATCCGCGACGCCGACGGGTCATGGATCCAGGTCGAGGTCTACGTCAGGGACCACTCGGCTGCGGAGTTCAGCCACAGCATCTGTCCACCCTGCAGTGACGAACTGTATCCCGAATTTGTGAACACGTCAGCCGCGAATCCCTCGACGACGTGAGTCCGGGTTGTGTGGGCGGCCGAGCGCCGGTAGATGCGGTGCTCCGTGGCCGAAGGCGGGATGGACGGCACGCGTGGTACCCTAGTGACCAAGGCTGGCGCTGTCGAGCATCTCGCGCACGCGCTCAACGAGCAATTTTGTGGTAAACGGCTTGGGCAAGTAACTCGTCTCCGGCATCGACGCGCCGTCGGCGACATTCATGTCCACGCTGTAGCCGGATATGACAAGCACCTTGAGATTGGGGTACCAATCGCGCAGCAGTCGAACCAGCTCAGATCCGCTCATCTCGGGCATCACCAAGTCCGTGATGAGCAGGTGAATTGGCGCGTGATGCTCGTGGAGAACGATGAGGGCGTCTTCTCCGTGTTTGGCTTCGAGAATCAAGTAGCCAAGCTGTCGGAGCGCTCGACAGATCGGCGCCCGCACCGGCGCCTCATCCTCCACCACAAGTATGGTCTCGTTCCCGTGCAACGCTTCGCGCAACGCTTCGTGCGGCTCTGCCGTGATCGGCGGTGCAACAGGCGCCCCTTCGACTCGTGGGAGGCACACTTCGAACAGCGCACCTTCGCCGGGCCGGCTGAGTACGAAGACGTGACCCGTGCTCTGGTTAACGATGCCGTACACCGTCGCCAACCCAAGCCCGATGCCACCTCCTGCCGCCTTCGTGGTAAAAAAGGGCTCGAATATCTGAGCGAGGGTATCTTCGTCCATGCCGCTGCCGGTATCGTGGACGCGAAGCGCAACGTACCGACCCGGCAGCAATGCCTTGCCGTGGTGCCTGCTCCCGCTCGCGATCTCGAGGTCTGCCGTGCTGAGCGAGACCGTGCCGCCCTTCGGCATGGCGTCACCCGCATTGACCACCAGATTCACCAAGAGTTGCTCGAGCTGGGCGGGATCTGCCTCGACGGCGCCGGTGGCGCCGAGGTCGATCTCGAATGTGACCGCGGGATCCACGAGGCGGCGAAGCAGTGGTTCGGCGCGCCGCACGACCTCATTCAGGTCCACACGACGCGGGTGGGACACCTGCTGCCGGCTGAACGTGAGGAGCTGGCGCGTGATCGCCGCGGCGCGCCGGCCGGAGTCACGAATGGTCTCCAGATCGGTTTTCACTTCAGCCGGCAGTCCGTCCACGCTCAGGGAAAGGTCCGCCGTGGCGATGATCGCCGTCAGGATGTTGTTGAAGTCATGCGCGACGCCGCGGGCGACGCGCCCGATGGCGTCCATCCTGTGGGACTGCATCTCCTGCGCTTCCAAGCCCTTCAGGCCCGCTTCGGTCGAGCGCAGGACACGGCGGGCTTGTGCGTCCCGAATCCCGCGCGCGACGGCCGGGTTGAGTCTCGCGAGACGTGACTTGACCAGAAAATCGTGCGCACCGGCGTGGAGCGCCTCGACAGCCGTTTCTTCGCCGGGCGTTCCCGACACAATGATGAACGGTATATCAACGCCCGAATCCTTGAGCACCGAGAGCGCGGCGGACGCAGTCAACTGTGGCGTCGCGTATTCCGAGATGACGACGTCCCATTGACCGTCTGTCAGCGCTTGGCGTAGCGCGTCCGCCGTCTGCACTCGATGGGCCAGAACCTCGTAGCCGCCGCGCTCCAGTTCGCGTAACACGAGCCGCTCGTCGTCCTCGGAATCCCCAACCAGCAGCACCTTGAGGACCTTTGTCACTGCGATGGCTCCGTTCGGAGCTCGATCTCGGACAACTTGTGTGCCATGTCCCGCGCCGAAGCGAGTCGGTCTTCGGGCTTGAACTGCAGCTGCTGGTGGATCAACGCCTCGAGGCCCTTGGGCACATCGCGGGCCAGTTCGCTGACGGGAACAAAGGCCCCGTCCACGAGCTGCGCCAACAACGTAGTGTGCGAGTCCGCGTCGAATGGTGTTCGCCCCGTGAGGCACTCGTACAGCACGACCCCCACGGCGTAGAGGTCACTGCGCGCATCCACCGTTCCGCCGAGTAGTTGCTCGGGCGCCATGTAGTGCGGCGTGCCCACGACGAATCCTCCCAGCGTAATGCGCTCCTCCGGTTCCGTGGACCGGGCAATTCCGAAATCCATGACCTTGAGAACGCCCGTTTTGTCCACGATGAGATTCGTCGGCTTGATGTCGCGGTGGATAATCTGCTGTTCGTGCGCGACCGTGAGCGCTTCCGCGAGTTGGGTTCCAATCGCGAGCGTCGACGAGACAGATAGCCGCCCGCGGCGGTCGAGTAACTCGGACACCATCGTGCCTTCGACGTACTCCATCGAAATGAAGTACGTCCCATCCC
>Ga0206225_1000071_pt1 | contig 13985 bp, 10 predicted proteins | sample MancosB2_FD_155470 | JGI IMG/M metagenome (GOLD analysis project Ga0206225, IMG submission 155470) | Subsurface sediment microbial communities from Mancos shale, Colorado, United States - Mancos B2 | ecosystem: Environmental > Terrestrial > Deep subsurface > Rock core/Sediment | place: USA...
TCCGCCAGGTCGGCGCGTTGCGTGGTGAGGAACTCGAACCGCTTCACCGTCTCGTCGTGCTCCTCCACGGCCAGCACGTTGACGGGACCGAGCTGGTCGATCTGGTCGCGCAGGGACTCGGCTTCGATGCGCAGCGTCTCGCTGTCCTCCACCATCACCGGCACGGTGGACAGCAACTCCTCCAGCGGCTTGCGCCACTCGGCCTCCAATCGCTCGCGGATCGCCGCGCGGCGGCCCGACAATTCCGTAAAGGCGACTTCGGCTTCGTGCAGTTCCTGGAGCAGGCTCGACGAGCGGCGCCGGATTTCATCCAGCGCGTGTTCGGCGGTGGTGAGGTGTTCGTCCGCGGACTTCACGTCGCGTTCGGACGCGGCCGAGCGCGATTCGCCGTCCGTCAGCGCCGCGTCGCGGGCCGAAAGATCCGAGCGCCACGTCGCGAGCGACTCTGCCATGGCGCGATCAGTCTCCGACAGCTCGGCGAGTTCTGCCTGCAACTGCTGTAGTCGCGCGGTTGCACTTTCAGACTCTTCGTTCAGCCGCCGTTCGCGGTCCGCTGCCACTTGCAGTCGGGCCTCGATCTGGGCGCGTTCCACCTGGGCGCGCGTGTGCAGATCGCGAGCCTCGTCGTGCGCGTGCCCGACGTTCACCAACGCTGCCCGGGCCACGGCGACCTGTGCCTCGCGGTCGGCAGTCTCCTCGGCGACGGTAGCGTGCTGGCGAGCCAGTGCGTCGAGTTGCGCCCTTAACGTGTCGCACCGCTCCCGCCGTCTTGCGCCCAAGTCGGTGGCTTCCGCGAGTTCACGGTCGAGGCGCTGGGAGCTGCGCTCCAGTTGCGACTGCCGTTCCACGGCGTCGTGCGCGGCGCGCTGTGCCTGCACCACGCGCTCAGTGGACGCAGAGTATTCCAGTTCAGCCGCCACGAGCGAGTCGCGCGCCGCCGCCGCCGCGGCCACCGTGGCATCCCGTGCCGCCGTCGACGCGGCGAGCTTGGCCCTGAGCCCGAAGAGCTCCGCACGCCGCTGGAGCGGGCCGGCGCCGCTGGTTGCGCCCGGCAGCCACACGGCGCCGCGCGCGTCAATGAAGGCGGCGCCATCACCCAGCGCGCGAACACGGCCGAGGAGCGCCTGCACCCAGGCACGTGCCGCCGGAGCCGCGTCAACCCTGCCCGACAATGCCTCCGGAGCCACGGTATCGGTCGCGGACGTGGCATCAATCGGCAGAAGGAGCAACGGCCCCGGGTTGGTGCGGCGGTGCCACTCGCGCACGGCGTCTGCGGCGGCGGAGTCCTTGACCAGCACGGCGTGGAGGGACGCGCCGAGGAAGCGCTCCACGAGCGCCGCAGCCTCCTGGTCCGTCGTGATGTAGTCGCTCAGCGGGCCAAGCACGGCGCCCGCGCCAAAGCGCTCGCGATCTTGGAGGAGACGCGCAGCGGCCGGCGCCATGCCGACGCGTTCGCGTTCCAGCGTCTCGAGTCCGTTGACCTTGCTCTCGAGCGCGGTGTGCGATTCTTCCGCCGCGAGCATCGCGGCGCGCGCGGCCGTGTCGGCGTCCCGCGCGGCACGTTCCGCGTCCCGGGCGCGCTCGCCAAGCGCAATGCGCTGAGTCGTGTTGACGCCGGCCCATTCGCGGGCCCTGATGGCCTCGATCAGCTCACCACGCGCCCGAGCGGCAGTGTCGGCGAGTTGGGCGCGCTCCCGCTCGAGGATCGCGGAACGCTGGTCTGTCTCGTCGAGCTCGCGCTGCGCTTTTTCGCGCGCGAGGTCTGCGTCGTGCACGCGGTCCTGGAATTCCCGCAGCGCGCGCTCCGCCTGCTCCAGCGCCGAGCGAGTGGCAACGACGCTCTCACGGGCGGCGTCTTCGGACGCGCGACGCGCGTCCATGGTGCGCTGCGCGTTGCCGAACTGCGCCGTGAACTGGTCCCGCTCCGCGGCGGCGCCCGTACGATCCGAACTGAGCTGCTGGCCACGATCGGCGCCCTCGGCCGCCTCGGCCTCGGCGCGCTGACGCCGCACCAGTGAGTTGCGCTGGCGCTCTTCGGCAACGGCGATCTCCGCGCGCAGGTGCAACACCCGCTCCCGCTGGGTGCTCACGAGCTGCGACAGCTCGGCGCGGCGCGCCTCCGCGGTGCTGCGCGCCGTGTGGGCCGCGTCGCGATCGCGCTCCTGGCGCGACATGGACTCGTCGGACTTCGGAATCTGCGCCTTGAGATCGGCCACCCGGGCCTCGAGCCGGGTGAGTTCGTCGTGCCACGTGGCCATCTCCCGCGACGCCAACGCGATTTCCACCGAGAACCGGCGCGCATTGAGCTCGGCGTGCCGCTCCGCGCGTTTGCGCTGCCGGGACAGGGAGCGCACCTGCGTCTGCACTTCCGAAATCAGGTCGTCGAGGCGCTGAAGGTCGACCGTGGTCTCTTCGAGCCGGCGCTCGGTGGAGCGGCGGCGGTCGCGGTACAGGCCGATGCCAGCGGCTTCCTCGAACAACTCACGACGCTCGTCGGGCTTGTCGGAGAGCAGGGCGTCGATCATCCGGGCTTCGATGACCACGCCGGTGTCGGCGCCGAGGCCGGTGCCGCGCAGCAAGTCCGAAATGTCGCGCAACCGGCACGGCGCGCGATTGAGGAGGTAATCGCTTTCGCCGGAGCGTGAAAGGCGCCGCGTGATCACCACCTCGCGGAACGCCACCGGTAGCTCGCCGTCCGAATTGTCGAAATGGAGCGACACCTCGGAGATGTTCACCGGCCGGCGCGCCGTGGACCCCTGGAAGATGACTTCTTCCATCTTGGACCCGCGCAACAAGCGCGCCCGCTGCTCGCCGAGCACCCACCGCACGGCGTCCGAGACGTTGGACTTGCCGCATCCATTGGGCCCTACGATGGCGGTGACCCCTTGCTCGAAGGTCATGACGGTCGCGTCCGCGAAGGACTTGAAGCCGTGGAGTTCGAGCTTGGTCAGTTGCACTAGTACACTCTCCCGGTGCGGAAGACGAGGGTGGTGTGAACGCCTGCCGCCCGCAGCGACTCGGCCAGCAGGGCGGCCTCTTCGCGAACCTTGAATGCCCCGGCGAAGAGTCGTGCGGTGCCGTCGGTCTGGAGCAGGGCGTAGACGGGAAGTCCCCGCGACTGGTACATCGCGACTCGGTTGGCGACGCCGGTGTCAGGCACCGCGCGCTCCACCTGCAAGGCGTACGGGAATCTTTCGATGACGACCCGACCCGCGTCGCTCATGCCCTTCGAGCGCAACGTGTCCAAGAGCGAAGCGGCAGACCCGCTATCCGGATACGCTCCGGCGACTACTCGATACCACGGGGTTTCTCGAATGAGAACCGGGGTGAAGGTACCGGCGCGCAAACTAGCGCCATTTCGCTGTAGCTCCAATAGCGCGCCCGCTTGGGTGTTGAACATGACCAGCGTGAGGCCGTAGGGCGCCACGGACTGGGAGTCCCCCGGCGTGAGGAGCCCGAAGTGGACGGCGGTTGCGGTCGCGGAGTCATCCGCGGAGGCCATGGGCAGCACCAGGCCGTGCATCGTGTCGCCGCGGAGCCATAGTGGCGCCCAGGCGCTCCGCGCGAAGGGCCGGTACACCAGCCAGACGGCGAACAGTGCAGCCACCAGCGCCAGCCCAATGCCGACCGCCAGCCCCGACCTCCACGGCGACTCACCCGTGAAGATCACGTAGCCAATGCTCGGGCGCGGCTTCGTTTTTGGCTCAGGAGGCGGGGCTTCCGGCCCGCGAACATTGCCCAGCACTCGGGAGACCGGCAGACGCGCGGGTGCCCGGTGGCCCGCCACGACCGCGCCGTCGAGTTGGACGACCAAGGCCTCGACGTGTGGCGCATCGACACTCGCCACGATGATGAGCAAGCCCTGCTCCTCGGCGAATCCGGCGGCAAGCTTCGACCATCGGCGGTTGGACATGATCTCCGCTTGGTCGGTGACGAAGGTGCCCGTGGGCAGCACGAACAGGTTCTTGATGCCTACGGCGCGCCGTGCCACCCGATCCATCGAGACGCCATATTCGAACACATCGGCCAACCCATGCGGATCGCCGGACGGCGCCAGCGCCTGGAGCGGCGCGGCGTCCCCCAGCAGGTCGCCGATGGCCACGGGGCGTTTACGGACCTGCTGCTTGGCGATGCCGAGCGCCACCAGCGCCGTGTGTTCTTCGTCGCTGCCGAGGACGACGATGGAGTGCAGGCGATCACAGGTGCCGCTCAGCGCGCGGCCGGCCGCTTCCCAATCGAAATCAGCGGCCGCCGACGACGCGGTATCGGTCAAGGCTCACCCTCGAAGACCCAATACGGGAGACGCGAATCCTGTCCTGCGCGATCCGCTTCGGCGCGCGTCAGGAAAGGGCCGAGGACAACGCGATAGATCGCGGTCCCGTTTCGCGAGGACGTCACAACACGGGCGTTCTCGCCGCCCACGTGGATACGGGATGCCAAAGTCCGGGCACTCTCCTCCACCGTGTAAGCTGCGAATGAAACTATAAACCCTTTTGGGGCAACGGTATCGGTGACGCTGCCCAGGGTCGGCTGGGCGGTCGAGTCCGTGGCCGTGGAGTCGACGGCAACGCTGTCGAACGTGACGGGTTGGTCCAGCAAGGCGGCGCGTGGGCGAAAGCCGTCCCACAGGAACGGGTACCAGAAATCGTGCGCGCCGCCGCGGATGCGGCTGCGCAGCCGCAGCGTCTCGCCATCGATGATCGCGACGTCGTCGCCGGAGGTAACGACGATGGCGCCGTCGTAGGTCACGAAGGGGAGGTCCGCGCGCCAGCCGCCCTTGATACCGCCGATCACGCGCTGCGTGCCGATGGCCACCACCCAGATGGAGTCGCTCTCGGCCGCGCGCGCCAGCACGTAGCGCCCGAACGGGTCCACGCGCAGGTCGCGCGCATGACCGGGCAACTCCAGGCGTTCGGTGACCGCCTCGCGAAACCGGTCGATGACCGAGATCTCGTTGTTGCTCGCCGTCAGCGCGAACACGCGGTCGCCGCTGGGTGAGGCCGCCATGGCGAGAATCGGGTCCCGAAGGCGGATGACGGCGCCCCAGTCCATCGTTCGCGTGCGCAACACCGCCAGTCCCGAGTCGACCGCGAGATACAGGCGGTCGCCAAGGTCGGTGCGCACGGTCTGGGACGCCACCGGAAAGGGAATGTCATCGAGCACTTTGCGCTCCGGCGGAAAGATCCGCACGAGGCGCGTCTTGGCGCCGCTCCCGATGGCGATGAGGAGTTCGCCACCCGGCTCGGGGAACACGGCGCGCGCGGGCTGCGTCGGCTTGTAGGTCCAGTCCCCGGAGGGGGTCATCCGGATGACGGATCCGTCGGTGCCAATCCCGTAGATGGCGTCACCGTTCGACGACGCGAGGTTCGTGAGCTTCTGCGAAGACGCCACGGTAATGGTGCCGAGCCGCATTTCCAGGAGCACGGCACGGCCGTCGACGTCCTTGTACGCCAAGCTGCCGCTCTCGTCGTCGAAGGCGAGCACTTCGGATGGCGTTGGCGCCGGATCGCCGGACCACACGAGGGAGTCCGTGCGCGGATAGGCATGGACGCGCGGCGAGCCGCCAACGCGCGGGATTCGCAGCACGAGCGCTTGTGGGCCCGCGTATCCGCTGGACTGTCCCGACTGGGTGCCGGCGGCGATGGTGCGATCGGCCCGGCCGCACGCGGCCAGCCCAACGACGAGCGCAAGACCGACGCGTCGTGCTAGAACGACGGCCACAGCGACCAGGTCCAGAATCCGCGCCGACCGCCCTGGCGATCCAACGGCACCGCGAAGTCCCACCGCAGCATCGCGTAGCCGAAAAGATTGAGCCGGATTCCGGCGCCATAACTGCGCAGCGGATACCGCTGAATGGCGGCGTCGTAGGTCGGTGGCTTCGCGCCGTACACCGTCTGCTCCCTGGACCACGCGATGCCCGCGTCGAAGAAGACGAGTCCGCCCACCGGTGGAAGCGCCACGGGCAGGATGCCCAGCTCGAGGCGGCGGACGAGCGGGAATCGCAGCTCCACATTCGCCACCGCGACGCGACTGCCCAAGAGCTGCGTAGCGCTGCAGTTGACGTTCGACGCGCCCACGACGGGGCAATTGAGAAAGAGCAGGTTGTTGCGGTCGTATCCGCGCACGAAGTCCGGCCGCGCGATGTACTTCATGAATTTCGTTTCATCCGGCCCTACGGACACGCTCGCGAACACGCGGCTGGCCACGGTCAGGTAATTGAAGATGACCGCGTCGTAGCGCCGGTAATCCGCGAGGTACTCGATCCAATTGAGACCGCCGTAGACGGGGCTGACCTGAAAGCGGTAGCGCCGGCCCAGCAATGGGCCGTTGTCGCCCGAGAGCGTGTTGTCGGACACGAGGGCAAGGTGCGCCTCCGCATAACGCAGGCCGGGGTCGTTCTTGATGCTGTCGATCGTGAACTGCGACGCGAGCGACAGATTGAGGATGGCCCGCTGGAGGAAGATCCGGTGCCGTTTCACGCTGTTGAGACCGCCGCCAAGTTCGAAGCGGGTGAATCGGTTCAACGGATACGCCGTCGTGGCGAACAACTGCCGGGCCACGAACGTGGTGATTTCCTGCTTCTCCAGGCTCAGCTCCGGGTCGACCGGAATCAGTGAGTCGCTCGAAAGGAAGTAATACGGCGTTTGGGCGAAGGCGGTCGTGTGTTGCAGCCGGCGCCCATAGTTGGAGTAGCCGAAAAACAGCGCCGCTTCGCTCACCCGGCCATTCACTTCGCCCGCCAGCGCAAGGCGATGGTTCCCGAGCATGTCGCTCAGCACCACGGTGGTTCCGCCGAACACGCTGCGGCCGTAGCTGTCCGGCGCGTACGCGATACTGGGGCGCGCGACGTAGTCCGGTTGGAAGCGCACGCGGTACGCGTAGTCGTTGAACTTGGCGGTGTCCGGGAGGGCCAGATCGGCGCTGTCGAGCAACGCGGCGATCGACAGACTTGGTTTGACGGCAGGTTCATTCGCACCGACCACCGCGGTTCCGATGCCGCTGCCTTGAGCGCTGTCGCCAGGGAGCGCAATGACGGCGACACTCGGCGGCACAGGATCACGGTATGGCGCACGCTTGAGCGAGCGCGGGTTGTTGACCTGCCAGATCGTGTAGTCGCCGTCGTCGAAATACGTGAACGCCAGCTTGTCCGCGTCCCGCGCCCAGGAAATGGACGGGCTGTATTCCGTGATTGCCGAGACGGCGCCGACGACGTTCGTCAACCGAAAGTGCTCGCGGCTGCCCTGATCGTAGAGGAACACGTTGGCGATGCCGGTCCGGTCCGAGACATACGCGATGGACGCGCCATCCGGCGACCATTGCGGGTTCGTGTTGAGTCCGCGCTGGCCGGGCAGCACGGTCACGACGCCGGAGTGGACGTCGAGGGTCGCGATGCTCCAGTGCGGGAACCGCAACCGTGCCAAGTCGGCGCCCGGACCGCGGTCGCTGGCGAACGCGATCGAGTTGCCGTCCGGCGACCACTGTGGCTGGAGGTCGCCGAACCTGTCGTTGGTGAGCCGGCGAACGTCATTACCGTCCACGCCGAGCATGTACAGGTCGGTGACACCGCCGCTATTGCCGCTGATGACGAGCTGCTTGCCGCCAGGCGACCATGTCGGGCTCGTGATTCCTTCGAGCTTGAGGTCGAAGCGCCGCTGCGTTCTGCCCGTCTTGACGTCCATCACGTACAGGACATCGCGTCCGGCATGCTGCGCCGTGAACGCGATCAGCTTGCCGTCCGGCGAGAACGCGCTCTGCGAATACAGGAGGCGCAGCTCCTCGAACGACGGGTCGAACGTGCTCTTCACCAACCGCTTGATCCGCTGCCCCGTTTCGGCGTCGCCGAGCCAGAGATCGATGAACACCTGGCCTCGGGCAACGCTGCCGTTGGAGAGGAACGCGATCTGCTTGCCGTCGGCCGAGAGCGACGGCGCGAGGAAGATTTCGCCGCCGCTGCGGCGTGCGGTCAGTAGTGGGTGTGCGAACTTCCGCGGCCGGTCGAGCGTGGCGACGATCGGGAGGTGGGTCGTCTGCATCGCCTCGCGCCACTCGTCGCCGAGGTCGTCGAGGGCCACGCCGAGCTCGCGCCGGAACGCGCGATCGACTCCCACGCTGGGCACGGCGTTCATGATCTGCCCAATCGACTCGTCGCCCCAGCGTTGGCCTACGAACGCCCAGAATGCGTGGCCGAAGCGATAGGGAAAGAACTTGTCGGGGTGGTCCGTCATCTGCTCTACGGTCGGCAGCTTGCCGTTCAATGCCGCGTCGCGAACCCACGCATCCGTGAGCGGTGTGTTGGGGCCGAGCGAGAGGTACTCCGCCATGCCCTCGGCGAACCACAGGGGAGGCAGGTTCTGCGCCAGGTTCTGGAGGCCGTTGCCCGCCTTGCCGCGCGCGAAGATGTCGTACTGGAACGCGTGCACCATCTCGTGTGCCAGCACGTGTTCGAAGCTGCGGTAGTCGCCCGTGAAGTTCAGCAGCATGCGATGCCGCATCGCTTCGGTGACGCCGCCCGTGCCTTCGCCCAGGTCGCCGGTGACGTTGTTCTGCCCGAAGTCCGTCCGCGACGCGAACAGCATGATGGGCTTCTTCTCGCGAAACTGATGGTCCAGAATCCGCGACAGACGCGCGTAGGCGCGTTCCGCCATGCTGGCGGCGTCGCGCGCGGCGGGACCCTCCTCCGGGTAGTAGTAGATGAGGAAGTGGTCGGTCTCTGTCACCCGCCAGCGGAACCGGTCGTACTGCACCTGGTTCTGACCGAAGTAGTTCTGGGCGCCAGCTGGCGCCGCATCCACCGCCAGCAGCGCGCACAGCGCGAGCGCGGCCATTGCCCAGCCGCGCGCCGCAACCACCGGCCGGCCGGCGTTCATCCTATCCGCTCCGAACCGGCGAAGCAGCGGAGCTCCAGACCACCTCCGCGTCGCTCCAGAGGCGTTCCAGCCGGTAATAGTCCCGCAGCGTGGGGTGAAAGAGGTGCACGACGAAGTCGAAGTAGTCCAGCAGGACCCACCGACCCTGGGACAGCCCTTCGACGTGGTGCGCCCGCGCCCCCTGCTGACGCAATTCGTCCTGCACGTGCTCGCCCAGGGCGCGCACATGCGTGTCCGAAGTGCCGCTGGCGATCACGAAGTAATCGGTCATGTCGGAAACACCCTTCAAGCCGAGGACGACGACGTCGTTCGCTCTGTTATCGACGCACACCGCCGCGGCGCGTCGAGCCAGCGCCGCGATGGCTGCTCCATCGGTATCCCGCCGGGCCGATGAGGACGCCACTACTGCTTGATTACCCAGATACGGATCTCGGGTTTCACATCAGCGTGCAAGCGCACGGGCACCCGGAACACGCCCAGTGCCCTGAGCGGCTCGTGCAGGTCGATCTGCCGCTTCTCGATGTGAAAGCCCTGTGTCTCGAGTTGGTGGACAATGTCTGCCGGCGTCACCGAGCCAAACAGCTTGCCCTCTTCTCCAACTCGCGCCGAAAAGGTGAGCGACACCTGCTCGAGCCTGGCCGCGAGCGCCTGCGCCTCTACGCGACGCTCGTTCTCGGCGGCTTCCAGCCGGTCCTTTTCCTGCGCGATACGCTTGAGGTTGCCGGGGGTGGCTTCAAACGCCACGCCGCGCGGCAGCAGGAAATTGCGCGCAAATCCGTTGGAGACTTTGACGACGTCGCCGGGCTTGCCGAGGTTTTCTACTGCCTGCCGAAGGATGACATCCATAGTCGTTACTTGAAGAAGGTTACTGGTTTCGTGACTCGTTATTCGTGACTCGTGACTCGAAGGCTGCCGAGTCACGTGTCACGAGTCACGTGTTTGTCGTTTTCGCCCTGTTACGCCAATCCGCCCACGTGTCGCCGAGGCCGAGGCCGAACGCGGCGACGCCAAGAATCATGAAGCCCAGCGCCGCAATGGCGTTCAGCACCGGCCACCACAACATGGCGAAGCCCACCGTGGCGGTCATGGCGAGGGCACCGGGTGCCATGAACCAGCTCAACACGCCCAACCCTCGGACCGCATAGAGCGTGCTGAAGAACACGAGCAGGTTGCGCCCGATCAACTGAAGGAACGACAGCCGTGGCAGGAAGACGATTGCCAAGCCGACGATCAAACCCCATACGAGCTGATCGTTGAACCGAAACTCCCGCAATTGGGCCAGCGGCGGACCGAGGCGGGTGCGCGAGAAGCGATGGTACACCGCCCATGCGAATGCCAGGGCCAACACCGACTCGAGCGCCAGGAGCGACGGGAAAACGGCGCTGCCAACGCTCGCGATTCCACTCAACTGCTTTTCCGTTTCGACCGGCAGATCACCGATCTGCGGAATTCGGGTGACGAGCTGGTTCCATTCCTTGGGATACTGACTGATGAATGCATTCAGCGTACCCATGGTCTCGGAATTCCGGCGCGCGAATTCGTCGTGCACCGCGCCGTTCACCAGCGCCGTTGAGACTGGTCCCAGCAAGCTCATCACGAGCGCAAGCGTGAGCGAGAGCGCGAGTGCGACCAACGCCCGCGGAAAGAACGACCGCCATCCGCCAAACAAGCACACGAGCCCAAATGCGCCGGCGAGCACCAGCGTCCAACCGCGCGCCAGATTGTGGAACGAGTCGTTCGCTTTGGGTGCCTGGAACGCGAGCACGGTGGCGAGCCCGACCCACGCCGCCGCCAGCAGCACGCGCCCGCCGGACCACCAACCCACGACGGCGCATGCCGCGAGGGCCGGAACGAACAACAGCATCGTTTCGTCGATCGGCAGGAATGCGCGGAATTGCGGGATCGTGGGCACGAGAAAGAACGCCGCCAGTGCAAGCAGCAATTTTCCCCAGCCACGCTCGCCGACTACGGTCGGCGGCGTGACCACAGGGGCAGCCGTGGGGGGAACGACTGGCGTCGTCACGGCGACTAGCCTTGCAGGCCCCGGATGTACGGAAGGAGCGCCAGGAATCGCGCCCGTTTGATGGCGGTCGCCAGCTGACGCTGATGGCGCGCGCAGGTGCCGCTCAAGCGACTCGGCAGAATCTTGCCGTGATCGGTGATGAAGCGGCCCAGCGTGCGGTCATCCTTGTAGTCGATGAAATGCACGCGGGTCTCGCAAAAAGGGCAGGAACGCTGTGGTCTGCGCATCATCTACTCCTCGTCGTCGTCGTCGTCGTCGCGCCGGGCATTGGCCGCGGCCAGCTGCTCTTCGGTCATCTCGGGCGCGCCGAGTTCGCGATCGTGCAGCGTGATCAAATACCGGATCAGACCCTCTTCGAGGCGCAACGCGCGCTCGTATTCCGGCAGCGCCTTGCCGTCCGCGTTGTACTTGGCGACGACGTAGTAGCCCTGCTCCTTGCGGCCGATCGGATAGGCGAGCTGACGACGGCCCCAGTGATCGACTTTCAGATCGGACGGGCTGCCGAGCAGCGCGTGAAAGCGGTCGAGCCGCTCATTGATGGCGGGATCTTCGAGACCAGCGTCGAAGATGTAGACCGCCTCGTACGGACGAAGCACGTTGGAACCTCCCTTTGGTCAGTCGAGCCTCCCGCCGTTCCGGGCGGGAGGAGGGTGAATGTTTGACTGCTGAGCTGTAAACCTAGCCGGGCGCATCCTTTACGGGAAGCTACGACGGCTTCATCCGCCGCTACTTTCCGCGATGCTCAAGCTTGGGATCGTCGGTCTGCCCAACGTGGGGAAGTCCTCGCTGTTCAACGCGCTCACGGCCGCGGGCGCGGCCGCCGAGAACTATCCGTTCTGCACCGTGGAGCCGAACGTCGGCATGGTGGAGGTACCGGATCCACGCCTCACGCGCATCGCGGAAATCATTCAGCCGAAGAAGGTCGTGCCCGCCGCTGTGCAATTCGTGGACATCGCGGGCCTGGTGAAGGGTGCGTCGGACGGCGAAGGCCTGGGCAACAAATTCCTGTCGAACATCCGGGAGACAGACGCGATCGTGCACGTGGTGCGATGCTTCGAAGATCCCGACGTCACGCACGTGATGGGCGCGGTGGACCCGGTGCGTGACCGCGAAGTGATCGAGTTCGAGCTGGCGCTCTCGGACCTGAGCACGGTGGAGAAGCGCCTCGAAAAAACCGTACGTGCGGCGCGCATCGGTGACAAGGACGCGCAACTGGAGTTGCCGGCCATCCAAAAAGCCAACGACTGCCTCAAGGAGGGGCGCGGTTTGTGGGAGGCGGGACTCTCGTCCGCAGAGTTGGAGTTTCTGCGACCGCTCACCTTGCTTACTGCGAAGCCCATCCTGTACGCCGCGAACGTCACCGAGCAGGAACTGTCAGGCACGGAAGGGAAGCACCTCACGGCATTGCGGGCCGCCGTCGAGGCGAGCCACGAGCCCGCCGAAATCGTTCCGTTCTCGGCGAAGATCGAGGCGGAGCTGTCCCAACTCACCGGTGCAGAGCGCGCGGAATTCCTGGAGTCGATCGGTATCGAATCCGCCGGACTCGATCGATTGATTCGGGCCGGCTACCACCTGCTCGGGCTCCAGACGTATTTCACAGCGGCCGAAGTCGAGGTGCGCGCGTGGACCATCCATCAAGGCGACACCGCGCCCAAGGCGGCCGGGGCGATCCATTCGGACTTCGAGCGCGGCTTCATCAAAGCGGACACCGTGTCCTACGCGGACTTCGTCGCCAATGACGGCTGGAAGGTGGCGCGGGAACGGGGCGTGGCGCGGTCCGAGGGCCGGGAGTATGTCGTGCAAGACGGCGACGTCATGCTCTTCAAGTTCAACGTCTGAACTACCCAGGGTGCACCCTGAGGCCTTACGCTCGTCCCAGCTTGTTGAAGCGATTCATGGCGATTTCAGCGCCCTCGGCCATCCAGCATTCGACGAGTTCGGTGAGCGAGGGCATCTGCGCCTCAACAGCCTTCGTATCGCGCTTGCCGAACTCCGACAGCACATAGTCGGCCAGGTCGCCGCGGCGGCTCTCGGGGTTGTCCGGCCCCACGCCGACACGCAGTCGGGCGTAGTCCTGCGACCCCACCGCGCCCTCGATGCTCTTGAGGCCATTGTGTCCGCCGGCGGAACCGCGTGAGCGGATGCGAAACGCACCGGTGGGCAGCGCCACTTCGTCAACGACCACGAGCAGATCTGTCGCCGCCTTGAACGTCTCGCGGCGCAGGTAGGTGCGCAGCGCGGAGCCGCTGAGGTTCATGAACGTTCGCGGCTTCACCAGCCGCACGCGCGTGCCGTGCACAGTGCCGGACGCGACGCGCGACTCCCCGTCTTTCTTCCAGCCCTCGAAACGCCAAACGTCGGCCAGGTGGTCCACCACCCACCAGCCGACGTTGTGTCGCGTTCGTTCGTACTCGGGGCCGGGGTTTCCCAGCCCCATGATGACTTTCATCGGCTCGTCGTTGGAGTCGCCGCGTCCAAACAGCGCCGCGAGGAGGCCGCGGATCAGCTTTTCTTACCCTCCCCCTTCTTCTCTTCGACAACGGCTTCCTCGTCCTCAGGCTTCGGCTTGCGGATGAGTTCCGGTTCCAGCGCCGCTTCCGGTGCGGCGATCGCACCGTCGACCGCGACCGGCGCTACCACTTCCTCTTCCTTCGGCGCCGAGACCAGGCACAGCGACTGCGTCGGATCGTCGAGGACTTCCACGCCCTCCGGCAGCTGCAGGTCGCTCACGTGGAGACCGTGGCCGATCGTGAGTGGCACGACGTCGACGTCGATGTGATCCGGAATGCTGGCCGGATCGCAACGGACGTACAGCACGTGCATGATCTCTTCCATTATGCCGCCCGACGTGCGAACGCCATCCGGTGTACCGACGTACCGGAGCGGCACGCTGACGTTGACCTTCTCACCCGCCACGAGTTCCTGAAAGTCGATGTGCAGGAGCGCCCGGTCGAGCGGATGGCGCTGCACTTCGCGAATCAGCGTGCGGGCCGTCTTGCCGCCGACCGCGAGCTCGATGACCGTGCTGGTCACGCGAATACGCTCGGCGAGGCGCTCGAATTCGCGGGCGTTGATGGTGAGGGCCTGCGGGTCGC
>Ga0206225_1000072_pt1 | contig 13767 bp, 7 predicted proteins | sample MancosB2_FD_155470 | JGI IMG/M metagenome (GOLD analysis project Ga0206225, IMG submission 155470) | Subsurface sediment microbial communities from Mancos shale, Colorado, United States - Mancos B2 | ecosystem: Environmental > Terrestrial > Deep subsurface > Rock core/Sediment | place: USA...
GTCTCCCGTCTGGCCCAGCAATGGTGTCCTCCATCAGCGCTTCGCCGATGCCCATGACGACAGAGCCCTCCACCTGTCCGTGAAACGTCAGCGGATTGATCACGGTGCCGGCGTCGCTCACGTCGGTGACGCGATCGACGGATACGAAGCCCGTCTCGAGATCCACCGTGACTTCGGCCACGACCGTCGAGAAGCTGTACGCGGGTGACGTGCCCACCGTGCTGCCCTTGAAGTCGCCGCCGAGGTCGGTGGGCGGACGGTACGAACCCACGCCGACGACGGGGCCGTTCTTCGCGAACGCCAATTGTGCCGCGGCAGCCCAGTCCATGCCAAGGTCGGGGCGCGCGCGTGAGGCGATGCGGCCGTCGCGGGCGGTGAGGCTCGCCGGGTCGCACTCGAGCTCGCGCGCTGCGACTGCGAGGAGTTGCTCCTTGACGCGCATCGCTGCTTCGCGCACCGCATGGCCACCCATGAGCGTTACTCGACTGGAGTACGATCCGAGATCGAGCGGGCTCAATACCGTGTCGCATTCGGCCAGCCACACCCGGTCGTAGGGAACGCCGAGTTCCTCGGCCGCCATCTGGACCAGTACCGTGTCCGAACCCTGGCCGATGTCAGCGGCGGCGATGTGCAGCGAGACGGCCGAACCGTCCTCGTGCACACGAATGAGCGCGTTGGAATGCGGGAAACTGGACCGGTAGATGGGATACCCCGCGCCAGAAACAAATCCGCCACATCCCACGCCGATGCCTTTGCCCTGCGGCAAGCGACCGCGCTTTCGCGCCCAGCCGGATGTCTCGCGCGCCCGCTCCAGCGTCTGCGTGAACTCGCACGAGGAAATGTCGAGCGCGTTGCACGTCCGCGTGTTGGGCGTCATCGCGTTCCGCAGTCGGATTTCGATCGGGTCGAGGTCCAGGTCCTCCGCGATCATGTCCATCAGCGACTCGAATGCGAAACGCGGCTGAGGGACGCCGTGACCGCGGAACGCACCGGACGCCGGCAGATTCGTGTAGACCCTGAGCCCCTCGTATCGGTAGTTCGGGATCTTGTATAGCACGGGAAGCATCGAGCCAGCGTAGTACGCGGTGATGACGCCGAAGGAGGTGTAGGCACCGCCATCCAGCACCGCGCGCTGTTGCACCGCCGTGATGGTCCCGTCTCGTTTGACGCCGATCTTGAGGTCGATCGTCTGCTTGTGGCGGCCGCGGAAGTGCCGGAACATCTCCTCTCGCGAGTACTCCATGCGCACCGGCCGACCGGTGAGTCGCGCGAGAATGGCGGAGCAGAACTCAAGCGGCGTCGCTTCGGCCTTCGCGCCAAAGCCGCCGCCCACGGCCGGTCGAATCACGCGGATGTCGCCCATCGGAAGACCGAGCGTGCGCGACAACGCGCGATGCAGATAATGCGGCGTCTGCGTGGACGACCACATCGTGAGCCGATTCCCGTGCGGCTCCCATCGAGCGAGTGCCGCGTGCGGCTCGATGGGCGCCTGATACGTGCGGTTACCGACGAAGCGTTGTTCGCGCACGAGATCGGCGCCGGCAAACCCGGCATCGACATCGCCGAAGTTCCAGTCGACGCGCGTGTTCACGTTGTTGGCGTAGCGCGGGTGCTCGGGATGAATGAGTGGCGCGCCGGGCGCCAGGGCGGCCTCGGCGTCGAACACCGCCGGCAACTCCTCGATGTCCAGGTCGATGAGTGCGAGGGCGCGCTCCGCCGTTTCCTCGTCGACGGCCGCGACAGCCGCAATCTCATCGCCGATGTACCGCACGCGGTCCTTCGCCAGGATCTGCTCGTCTTCCCGGGCCGGGCTCACGCCGTACCAGGTGTCCGGAACATCGGCACCGGTTATCACGGCGAGCACGCCTGGGAGCGCACGCGCTTTGGCAGCGTCTACGCGCCTCACGATGCCATGTGCCACCGGGCTCCCGAGGATCTTCCCGACGAGCATTCCGGGCAGCCGAACGTCCGCCGTGTATTTCGCCCGCCCGGACGCCTTGTCCGGACCGTCGTAGCGGGGCACGCCGTGGCCCACCACCGCGTGGTCACGCGCTTGGTCGCGCTCGTCGTCGCCATGGGGCAGGGTATCCAGCGGCGTGTCGGCGAACGTGTGCCAGCTCTCGACGGCGCGGATCATGCGCTGATACGTGGCGCAGCGGCACAGATTGCCACTGAGCGCCTCGCAGATCTCATCACGTGACGGGCGGGGACTGCGATCGATGAGCGCCTTGGACGCCATCAGTGCGCCGGATGTGCAGAAGCCGCACTGAATGGCGCCGTGCTTGACGAACGCTTTCTGGAGCGGATGCAATTCGCTTCCGCTTGCGAGCCCTTCGACCGTGTTGACGCGCGTGCCGTCCGCCTCAACCGCAAGCGTCAGGCATGCGGCTGCCGGCTCGTCGTCGATCTGCACGGTACACGCACCGCAGTCGCCCGTGCCGCAACCACGTTTGGTCCCTGTCAGTTCCAGATGATCGCGGAGCACCGTGAGCAGCGTGGTGTTCGGGCGCGCAGCGACGGCGCGCGGCTGCCCGTTGAGAGTGAGGTGGACCACCCGCTCGTCGCTCACGATTCCACTCCCTGTGAACGTGCGCGACTGGCGGCTCGCTCGAGTGCCCGCCGCGCCAGCACGGCGAGGATGTCGCACCTGAACTCCGCGGTGCCACGCACGTCGCTGATCGGCCCGGCAGCCCGCACGCAGGCAACCGCCGCCAGTTCGAACAGTGCCGTCGATGGCGCCTGACCGTGCAGGAGCCGGGCCAGTCCCGGCACCAGGATCGGCGTGGCTGCTACCGCGCCGAGCGCAGCGGCGGCGTCGACAACGCGTCCGCTTTCTATCTGCACGCGCGCGGCCACCGATGCCACGGCGAGCGCCAGTCCCTTGCGAAGGCCAAAGCGTTCGAAGCTCGAGCCGGCGCTGCGCGGCGGCCGCGGTATCCTCACCTCCACCAGCAACTCGCCCGGCAAGAGAATCGTCTGACGAGCGCCGACAAAGAAATCGGACGCGGCAACGTCGTGAGTGCCATCGCTGGACGCGATCCGCAACATCGCGTTGCCGATCAGCGCCGCGGGCGGCAGGTCCGCGCACGACACCGCTCGGCAGAAATTGCCACCCACTGTGGCGCGGCTGCGGATGGTGGGACTGCCCAGTGACCGTGCCGCTTCGCTGAGTGCCGGCAGCCACTGCTCCGCCAACGCAGACCGCGCAAGCTCGGCGACGGTGGCCAGGCTGCCGATGCGAAGCACGTCGCCGTCGGCCGAAATGCCACGCAGCTCATGGAGTGCGCGGAGCGAGATCAGTTCCACTGCGGTCTCGCGACCCCTGCGGTAATCGGGGACCAGTTCCGTGCCGCCAGCGAGAAACACGCCGCTCGTCCCCAGGCGACGTCCGAGCATGCAGGCGTCCCGTACGCTGGAGGGCTGGTGGTAGCGGAGATCGAGCATCGCTATGCAACCGCCGCGGCGGGAGCTCTCCACGCAATGTGTTGTCCGAGCTTGCGGTACCGGAAATGGCCCCAGATGGCGGCTCCCAGTGCGCCGGCGAAAATGGCGTCCTCGTCGGTCACGACCTCCCGGGACAGCCCGTCGACCGCCGCCTTCCGTTCCAGCGCGTCACGCAGCGCGCCCATCATGCCAACGTCCGACGCCAGCCCGCCGGTGACAAACACAGGACCGTTGAATTCGAGCGACCGCAGCAGCCGGGCGAATCGTTCCGCCATGCTCTCGTGTACGCCACGCAGGATGTCGGCCGTCGTGATTCCGCGCGACACCATGTTGATGACGTCCGTTTCGGCGAGCACTGCGCAGATCGAGCTCACCTTCTCGGGATTGACCGACGTGAGCGACAAGGGCCCGATCTCTTCGTGGGACACGCCGAGGTAGCGAGCGATATTCTCGAGAAACTGGCCGGAGCCCGACGCGCACTGGCTCGTCATCTTGTAGTCGAGCACCCGTCCGTGTTCGTCCATTGCCAACGCCCTCGTGTGCAGCGCGCCAACGTCGAGCACGGCCCGTGAGCGTGGCTCGAGGTGCAGCGCTCCGCGCGCATGCGTGGTCATGCCGTAGAAGTGCCCGGTGGCGAAGGGCACGTCGGTCGCCTCGCCAGTGGTCGCGACATAGTGGAGTTCCTCAACGCCCGCGGCATTCACCGCGTCGTTGAACACCTCGTCCACCACCGTCGCGATCTCGCGCCGCCGGATGCGGGACGAGGCTTTCGCCAGCACGGGGTCGGGAACGTCGGCGTCGCCAAGCGGACGCATGATGACGACCTTGACGGCCCCGCTGCCAACATCGATCCCCGCTGTGACGAGCATCAGCTCACCATCCTGGTTGCGAAGAGGGCCGCCCCCAGCGCGCCGGTGTAGATGCTGTCGGGCGAGATGTTGATCGTGCGCGCGCCGTAGTTCTCCTCCACGAGGCTGCGGATGGCGTGCACGGCCGCGGCGTTCTTCGCCACGCCACCGGTGAACGTGAATTCGTCTGCGACGCCGCCCGACCGCGCCAGCAGGCTCATGGCGCGCAGGATGATTGCCCGGTGCAGGCCGGCGAGAATATCTTCGCGTTTCTGGCCCAGCGAGAGCAGTTCACGCAGCTCCGCGCCCGCGAACACGGTGCACGTGGAGTTGATCTTCACGGTGTGTGTCGATTGCTCGGCGAGCGGTCCAAGCTCATGCAGCCCGAGGTTCATCTCGTCCGCGATGTAACCGAGATATCGCCCGCATCCGGCGGCGCACCGGTCGTTCATCTGGAAGCTCGTGACGATCCCGTCCGGATCAACTTGAATGGCCTTCGTGTCCTGGCCGCCGATGTCGAGCACGGTCCGTGTGTTGGGAAACAGCGCGTGCGCGCCCAACCCGTGGCAGAGGATCTCGGAGCGGATCTGCTCCTTGGGGAAGGGCAGTCGCGCCCGGCCGTAGCCCGTGCCAACCGTGAACGATGGCGTGAGGTCGGCGCTCACCGCGACCTCGACGGCAGCGGCGAGGGCGGCCGGACATCCGATGCGCTTCAACGCGTCGTCGATGTGGTCGCGAAAATCCAGAGCGAGCGGCTCGTTCTCCACGCGTATGATGCACTTGTCGAACAGACCCACCAGGCGATCGAACGTAATGCCGTCTCCCGAGGATCCCCCGCGACCAACCTGCCCAGCGAGCCGCATGAACGACGATCCGGCGGAATCGCGAAAGAAGTCCGAGCGCAGCACCGGCGGCTGTTTGAACCGGGTCTCTTCCTCCGCGGTGATCGCCGCGCAAATCTCGTTCACGGCCAGCCGATACGCCGCGCGTGTCGCGCTCGGGGTGGAGCGCTCCACTTCGTCGAGCATTAGTTCATGCAGCCGTCCCAGCTGATGCAGGAATTGCTCGAGGACGAAAGCCCGACGCAGGCGCATCACTACACTGGCATCCACGACGCCCGCCGCCTGTTGCTGGATCAAACCGAAGCGGGCATTGATGAACGCTTCCGAGCGCGCGACGGCCGTGGCGAGATCGTAGTTGGAGCGAGAGTTCGTGATGCCGCGGCCGAGGATGGCGGAGTGCCCGTTGAGGACCACGGCCTTGGTCGTGGTCGAGCCGAGGTCGATTCCGACGACGCAGCTCATGCGACGGCCGCCGCGTCCGGGCGAATGGCGCCAGCGCCCTGGCGCCGGCTCGCGATCATCTGGAAGTAGCTCTCCAGGCGATTCTTGATGTTCGCTTGCGAGAAGTACCGGGGATCCACGAGGTCGCTTTCGATGAAGGCCCCCGGCACGCCGGTGCGCTTCTCCACCTCGCGCAGGATCATGAGCTGGCCGGCCGAGAAGGAATTGCACGACTTGATCGAGTTGATCACGAATCCGTCGGCCTCGTAGTCGCGGATGTAGTTCGAGATCATGTCGATGCGCGACGGCAGGTTGAGATTCGTGTAGCAGCCGCTGCAGTAGTCCGCGAGCGTGCCCAGCGGATCGCCGGGATCGTGCCGGAAGCCGAAGTCGTAGGTGCCACCCACTTTCGTGTAGGTGGAGGCGACCACCACGGCCTTCTCGTCGGTGAACATCTTCCAGAAGTCGCGGAAGTGCGTCCAGCTCGGCGGGCCTTCCACCACGAGCCGGTACCGCTGGTCGTCGAGCGACCCGTCGGGCACAATGGGGCCGAGCCCCGCGGCGACGCGCGCCTCCACCTCTTCGCGCAGCGCGCGATAATACTCGACGCCTTCTTCCGTGCCCCGGAACGCGCTGAAGATGGGGCCCACGTAGTAGACGGTGCCGAAGTACCCGTCGATGGGACTGGGCTTGTGCTTCGCAGACTGCAGCACGGCGACCAAGTCATCTTCTGCGCTGGCGGACAGGGCGAGATGGTGACGCAGCCGCTCCTCGTCATACTTCCGCCCGGTCGCTCGCTCCAGGGCAGGGATCACCTGCTCCTTGAGTTGCTTGATCATGTACGCGCGATGCTGCGGTTCGAGCGCGCCATCGCCCTGATACGGCACGTGAAAGAACACCGCCGGGCAATCGTACTCCTCGCGCAGGAGTTCGAACCACTTCATGAACGTGTAGCAGCCGGTGTACGACAGCAGCAGGAGATCGGGCTTTGGCAGTTTCGTGCCGGCCGGGCCGATATTGCCCGCCTTCACCATGCCCAGGTCACACTTCACGTAGGCGCACACATCCTCGGAGTGGCCCGCGCGCTCGGCTTCGGCGATAAAATCGCCCGAGAGTTTCCGCATGCCGGACTGCAGTGCGTTGATCTCCGGGAGTACCGGAAGGGCACCGAAAGAGCGAATCAGCTCGGTGAGGTTGCCGGGCACGAACGTGTAGACGACGGGCTCGTGATTCGCCGGAGCATCTTCGAGGCGCGCGAAATGTCGGGCAATCATCTCCTTCTGGAGCACCATCGAGCGGTCCTTCAGCGCGTTTTGCTGTGACATCAGGCGGCTCCCGCGCTCCAGAGTTTGAGCGAGTCCGCGAAGGTCCCGGCTTGCTCGCGGAACTGCTGAAACTGCCCGCTGTTCTCCGAGTACTTGAACGCGATACAGGGCAGGCCGGCAGCTTCGGCACCGCGGCGCAGCATGGGCTGGTCCAGCAGGGCGGGATCGCAAAAACTCGGAGCGGCGAAGATGACGCCCTCGGCGCCGGACGCTTCGGTCTGTTCCTTCATCAGGCGGCGTTTGCGGAGCGAGTCCCCTTCGTACAGCACCGACGTCCGGAGCTCCGTGTGCACCAGCGCGTTGGCGAGCGCGTGCAGCGGGTCGTCCGTGAGCGACACCTCGCTGGTGAGGAAGCGCGTGCCAAGCACGAAGTCGTCGTTCACGATGTAGCATCCGGCGCGCTCGATTGACTTGATGAGTCCGAGCGGCGGCGGCTCGCAGAAAGCGCCAACGATCACCACGCGGCTGTTGTCACGCGGCCGACGGGGGTCGGCCTCAACCGCGGCGAGGTACCGCCGCGCCTGCGTCATGAATTCCTCTACGGGCACGATTTCGGCGGCGCGCAGCAGGAGATACAGCTCCTCGCTTGGCACATCCCAGGGCCGCTGCTGGCGGAGCGTATAGAGGTCGCGCACCACGGCCCGCATTTCGTTGTAGAGGGCGATCGAGCGACGCCAGTCGGCAGCGTCCGGCGCATGGCCCGACACGTTGATCAGGTCGCTCACCACGTGCCGGAGCTCGGACTCGAAGAAACCCGCGGCCGATGTGGGATCGGGCACCTGCGGGACCTCGATGTAGCGGACGTAGACGTCAGGGTAGAGCAGCTTCCACATGCCCGACAGGTTCCGGATCACATCGCAGGTGGAGGGGAAGAGCACGGCCGACAACATGTTGAGCCGGCCGGACTGGGCGAGTTCGATGATGGAGCGGGGCAGGTGGCAGATGTACGACTGGTAGAAGGCGTCCCCGCGGATGATCTCGAGACGGTCTCCGCCCCCATGAATGCCGACGGGCAGGAAGCCGCAGGCGTGGAGAACTTCCCGTGGCACATAGACCGGCAGGTAGCCGCCCGCCTTGGCGCCCGGATGGTCGTCCAGCCACCGTTGCACCGTGGTGAAGTCGAGATCCTCGTAGATCTCCCGCGCCCAGTCGACCACGGCAGCCCGCACACAACCTCCGGGAAAAAGCCTGCTCCGTACGGGAAAACCCTATTTCGAACGAACGTTCGAACTAGCACTATGGCGTGGGCAGCAAACGCGTCAATCAGGTTTTCCACTACACGGAGGGCGGGCCATGGGCTTCTGGCTCAGGGACTTGAGCATCGAACGGGTCGGCGTTGTGGGATCGGGCCAGATCGGCCCGGACATCGCCCTCCACTTCGCCAAGGCGCTGGCCGATCACGGGGTGGCCGTGACCGTGGTTGATCTGGCCCAGGACGCCCTCGCCCGCGGCCGCGCCAAGCTGGAGCAGAAGGTGGCCAAGGCCGTGGAGAGCGGCGCGTTCACGCCGGCAACGGCAGAAGCGATCCGGGGCGCGGTCACGTTTACCACGGACTATGACGAGCTCCGGGGCGCCGGCCTGGTCATTGAGGCTGCTACGGAAGACGTCGCGGTGAAACGCCGCATTTTCGAGCGCCTTGAGGCACTCTGCACGCCCAGCACGGTCTTGGCGTCGAACTCATCGCACATCGAGCCGGGGACCATCTTCGAGAACCTGAAGCAGAGGAACCGCGCCCTCGTGGTGCACTACTTTTTCCCGGCGGAGCGCAATCCGCTCGTGGAGATCGTGCCGATTGCCGGGCCGTGCGGTACCGACGCAGCGCTGACGAACGCACTCATGGCGTTCTACGAAGAGTCGGGGAAGATCCCGATTCTCTGCGGAAGCCGGTATGGCTACGCCGTGAATCCCGTCTTCGAGGGCCTCTTTCTCGCGGCCGCGCTCGCCGTCGAGGAGGGGTTGGGTACTACCAAGGAAGTGGATGCGGCTGCCCGTCGCGCCCTCAAACTCGGTGTGGGACCGTTTACCGCCATGAATCTCACCGGCGGCAATCCCATCACCAATCACGCGCTGGACGAGATGACCGCGTCCCTGGGCCGGTGGTTCCGGTCTCCGAAGATCCTGAAGGATGCGATGGCCTCCGGAACGCCGTGGGACGTGCCCAAACGCGACGAGCAGGTGGTGCTCACCCCGGAGCGCGAGCAACGGATCGCCGATGCCATGGTGGGCGCGTACCTCGGCATCTGCGGTGAGATCGTGGACAGCGGAATTGTCTCGCTCTCGGATCTCGAGTTGGCAGTGGAGGCAGGGCTCTCCGTTCGGGCACCGTTCGCGTTCATGAACGAAATCGGCGTGACCCGCGCCCTCGAACTCGTTCAGGCGTACGCGGCCATACATGATGGATTTCCGGTGCCGCGCTGCATTCAGGAACACGCGCAGGCGCGCAGGCCGTTCCAGGTGGACCACGTGCAGCGACGTGACGATGGCAACGTGGCAATTCTCACGATTCGCAGGCCGCAGGTGCTCAACGCGCTCAACGACGATCTGTACACGGAGCTCTTCCGCCGATTCAGCGAGTTGCGAAGCGATCCGCGCATCGGCGCCGTTGTGCTGACCGGGTTCGGCACCAAGGCATTCGTTTCGGGCGCGGACATCAATTTCCTTGCCCGCATCACGACGCCGGCCGAAGGGGTGGCTACCTCGGAGCGGTCCAAGTTGACCGGGAACCTGATCGAGTGTCTCGGGAAGCCAGTCGTGTGCGCGCTGAACGGATTCGCGCTCGGCGGCGGAAGTGAACTCGCGCTGTGCTGTTCAGCGCGAATCGCCCGACGCGGGATGCCGCTCGCCATTGCACAACCGGAAGCCAACCTTGGTATCGTGCCAGGCGCCGGAGCCACGCAGCGTCTGCCGCGTCTCGTAGGAGTGGAGTTGGCGGCCTCGATGCTGCGCACGGGACGCGCGCTCTCCGGACGTGAAGCGGTGGAATGCGGACTGATTCGCGAGGAAGTGGAGGGCGATCTGATCTCGGCGGCAGTGTCGCTCGCACGGGACGCGGCGAGCGGCAAGGTCGTTTTGAAGCACATCGACCCGCGTCCACTTGGATCGCTGCCGGAACTTCCGGCAGTGGACCTCGGGCACCGCAGTCGCGCGATCGACGCGCTCATGTGTCGCGCGATCACGGAGGGTTGTCAGCGTCCGCTCGTCGAGGGCCTGCGCTTCGAATCTGAGATGTTTGGCGCCTGCTGCGCCACCGAAGACATGCGCATCGGAGTGCGAACCTTCCAGGAGAGCGGACCGCGCGCCAAGGCCGCTTTCGTGCATCGCTAATGACGCGATCCGTGTGTGTCGTGCCCTGGCAAAACCGCGCGTCAGGTAATGCCCGACGCGGAGTGAGGAGTTGCCTGACTGAAATCGGCGGAAGTGCCTGCACGTTGGGTCTGAATGAGCGTCCTCGGGATTGACGTCGGCTCCACGACCGTCAAGGTCGTGGCACTGGACGCGGCTGGGTGCATGCGTGCGCACCGATACGTGCGCTCTGCCGGCCGGCCGCGCGAAACGCTGCTGGAGGCCGTGGCGGATGTCGCGCGCGAAATGCCGATCGCGGATGTGTCCGCGATCGGGTTCACCGGCTCGGGCGGAGAAGCGATCGCTTCCATTGTAGGTGGGCGGCACGTCAACGAACTGGTGGCGCAGACACGGGCCGTGGGTGAGTTCTTCCCAAACGCACGAACCGTCATCGAGATCGGCGGACAGGACAGCAAGCTGCTGTCGGTGCAGTGGGACGACCGTCTGCGCCAGATGACGCTGCTGGATTTCTCCATGAACACCCTGTGCGCGGCGGGCACCGGATCCTTCTTGGATCAGCAGGCGGAGCGGCTGGGCATTGCCATCGAGCGGGAGTTCGGGGCGCTTGCCCTGCAATCCACATCGCCGGCCCGCATCGCCGGACGCTGCACGGTGTTCGCGAAGACGGACATGATTCACCTGCAACAGAAAGGCGTGCCACTTCCGGACATCCTCGCCGGCCTGTGTCAGGCGCTGGCGCGGAACTTCCGGAGCGTGATTGGGCGCGGCAAGTCCTTCACGCCGCCCATCCTCTTGCAGGGCGGTGTGGCGTTCAATGACGCGGTGGCTCGGGCGTTCAGGGACGTGCTGGGTGTGCAGGAGGATCAGCTCGTGGTGCCGCCGAATTTCTGGCTGATGTCGGCGCTCGGCACCGCGCTCATGGCGCTGGACGACGTGCAGAGCGGTTGCGCCGTTTCCACCATCGGCTTCGACGCGCTGGAGGAGGCGGTTCGCACTGGGGTGACTGCCACTGCTGGCCTGGTGCCGTTGCGACGCGGGACGCGCCGGCCCACCGCCGCGGTGCATCAACTCGCCTCGAATGGAAAGCCGACACCCGTGTACCTCGGCATCGACGTCGGTTCGATCAGCACCAACGTGGTGTTGGTGGACGATGCGTTCAGGGTGGTGGCGCGCCGCTACCTGATGACGGCGGGACGGCCCCTGGAGGCAGTGCGTGAAGGGCTGCACCAGGTGGGGGTGGAGGTGGGTGGCCGCGTGCAGGTTCGTGCGGTGGGCACCACGGGGTCCGGCCGGTACCTCACGAGCGACTTTGTGGGTGGAGACACTGTGCGGAACGAGATCTCCGCCCAGGCGCGCGCCGCCACATCCACGGACCCGGAAGTCGACACGATCATCGAGATCGGCGGGCAAGACAGCAAGTTCATCAAGATGATGCACGGTGCCGTGGTGGATTTCGCGATGAACAACGCGTGCGCCGCCGGAACCGGGTCGTTCCTGGAGGAGCAGGCCGACCGGCTCAACATCGAAATCGTGCGCGACTTTGGCGATCGGGCGTTCAAGTCAGAGTGCCCGGTGCCGCTGGGCGAGCGCTGCACGGTGTTCATGGAATCGGACCTGGTGCACCACCAACAGCGGGGCGCGGCCGTGAACGACCTCACGGCCGGCCTGGCTTACTCGATCGCGCAAAACTACATGAACCGCGTTGTGTGCGGGCGCCCGCTGGGCAAGCGGATCTTCTTTCAGGGCGGCGTGGCGTGGAATGCCGCGGTCGTGGCCGCATTCGAGCAACTGACGGGGAAGGAGATCGTGGTGCCGCCACATCACGACGTGACCGGCGCGATTGGCGCGGCGATCCTGGCGCGAGAGGAGATGCAGCGGCAAGGCTCCGGTGCGAAAAGCCGGTTCCGCGGGTTCGATCTCCGTGAGCGCAGCTACGAGACCAGCTCCTTTGAGTGCCGCGCCTGCCCCAATCTGTGTGAGGTGAGCAAGATCGTCCTCGAAGGGGAGTTGCCGATCTACTACGGCGCGCGCTGCGACAAGTTCGAGGAAGCGGGCCGCAGCGCGAAGACAAACTTCCACGGGCCGGATTTGTTTGCTGAGCGCTCGCGGATGTTGTTGGGCGAGCACGCCAATCCCACAACCCCGCGCAACGGGAAACCGCGCATCGCGATGCCGCGCAGCCTCGTTGTATACGACATGTTCCCATTCTGGCGTGAGTTCCTCAGCGAGCTCGGCGCTGAACTGGTGCTGTCGGACGTCACGAATCCCCACACGGTGAAGGTGGCGCAGGAGCACGCGGCCATCGAGACCTGTTTCCCGGTGAAACTGGCGCTGGGTCACGCGCTGGCATTGCGCGAGTCCAAGTCCGACTTCGTATTTCTGCCGAGCGTGGTGAACCGCGAGGGCCCGGCAGAGGGGCAGGCGCAGAACCACTACTGCCCGTATGTGCCCGCGGCAACGCACGTGGTGGCAAGCCGTTTGGCAGATCAGGCGCCCGAGATGAAGTCCATCACCCTCCCCGTGCACCTGCTGTGGAAGCATGCGGCGCGCGAGGATCTGATCGCGATTGCCGGGGCCATGGGACTTCCGAAGCGGCGGGTGGATGCGGCCGCGCGGCGGGCGGCAAAGGCGCAGAAGGACTTCTACGACGGCGTACGCCGGCGTGGGCGCGAGGTACTGAGCGGACTGAACGGGGCACCCGCGGTTGTCGTTGTGGGACGGCCGTATAACACCAACGACATGGGCGCGTGCATGGGATTGCCGGAGAAACTGCGCAAGTTCGGCGTGCAGGCCATCCCGATCGATTTTCTGCCTCTCGAATCCGTGAGGCTGCCTGAGCAGTACGGCAATATGTTTTGGCGCTCCGGTCAGGACATTCTGCGCGCGGCGATGCTGATCGCCGCGGACGACCGGTTGCACGCGGTGTATCTCACGAACTTCGCCTGCGGTCCGGACTCATTCGTGCTGAGCTTCTTCCGCACGGTAATGGGGAAGAAACCGTTCCTGGAGCTTGAAGTGGACGAGCACAGCGCGGACGCCGGCGTACTGACCCGCGTGGAGGCGTTCCTGGACAGCGTGAATTTGAGAAGCCACTCGGGTGAGGTGAAGCACGACACGGTGGCGGGAGGAGTTGCATGACGTCGCCGGCGCGTGCGGCTCCTCAGCCCACGATGTACGTGCCGTACATGAGCGATCACGCATTCGGCGTGGCCGGCGCCATGCGTGCATACGGTCTCCCGGCACAAGTGCTTCCGCGGCCGGACGCCGAAACACTTCGCATCGGTTTGTCGGTGTGCAAAGGACGCGAGTGCCTGCCGTGCTTTGTCACCGTGGGGGAGATGATCCGCAAGGGGCGCGAGCCGGGGTTCAATCCCGCCGACGCGCGCTTTCTCGTGCCCACCTCGCCGGGTCCGTGCCGCTTTGGACAGTACAGCGTGTTGCAACGCGACATCCTCGCACAGAACGGTTTGGGGGATGTCGAAATTGTGTCTCCCACGTCGGAGAATGCGTACAAGGGCTTTGGGCCTGACCCGACGAGAACGCGTGCGCTGGTCTCGCAGGGAA
>Ga0206225_1000073_pt1 | contig 12944 bp, 10 predicted proteins | sample MancosB2_FD_155470 | JGI IMG/M metagenome (GOLD analysis project Ga0206225, IMG submission 155470) | Subsurface sediment microbial communities from Mancos shale, Colorado, United States - Mancos B2 | ecosystem: Environmental > Terrestrial > Deep subsurface > Rock core/Sediment | place: USA...
GCTCGCTCGACGCCTCGCTCGAAGGGCTCGAAGAAACACTGATCGCGGCGGATTTTGGAGTGCCGGTCACGCTGCGGCTCATCGCGGCGCTGGAGCAACGGGCCAAGCGCGGCGAGTTGCGCTCGGAGGACACGCTGCGCGACGCCCTGAGAGACGGCGTGCAGGCCGCGCTCGAGAGCGGCAAGAGCGCCGCGGCGCTCGTACTGGCCGCGACGAAACCCACCGTCATCCTCGTCGTCGGTGTGAATGGCGCCGGGAAGACGACGTTCATCGGCAAGCTCAGCGCGCGCCTTCGGTCGGAAGGAAGAAGCGTGCTCATTGGCGCGGCCGACACGTTTCGCGCTGGCGCGGCAGACCAATTGCGCGTGTGGGCCGAGCGCACGGGCGCCGCGTTCGTCGGCGGTGGCGAACGCGCGGACCCGGCGTCGGTCGCGTTTGCGGCCATTGACGCAGCGGTCGCGCAGGGCGCCGACATGGTCATTGTCGACACCGCGGGCCGGCTGCACACGAGCGCAGGCCTGATGGAAGAACTCAAGAAGGTTGCCCGTGTCATCGCCAAGCGGCTTCCCGGTGCGCCGCACGAAACGCTGCTCGTGCTCGACGGCACCATCGGGCAGAACGCGGTGCAACAAGCCAAGGAATTCTCGGCGGCGGTTCCCGTGTCTGGCCTCGTCATCACGAAACTCGACGGCTCGGCGCGCGGTGGCATCGTGCTGGCGGCGCATGAAGCCATCGATGTGCCCGTGAAGTTCGTTGGGGTGGGCGAGCAGGCGGGCGATCTCCGCGTGTTCGATGCCGCACGGTTCGCGAAGGACTTGCTGGCCGAGGGTTAGTGGCGACAACACCGCCGAACGCGCGCACGCGGGCACCTCGGCTGCTGCTCGAAACGCCCGTCAACTTTCTCAAGGGCGTCGGGCCGGCGCGCGCCGAAGCGTTTCGGCGGATCGGCATCATCACGGCGGGGGATCTGTTATTTCACATCCCGCACAGGTACGAAGACGCCACCACGGTCACGCCGATCGCAAAGCTCGCGACCGGAATGAGCGCAACCGTGATCGGCCAGGTGATGTCGAAAGGCATCATCCCCACCAGGCGCGGGCTGCGGATCTTCCAGGCGGTGCTCAAGGACGCGTCCGGGATGATCGAAGCCGCGTGGCCGGGCCAGCCGTTCTTGGACCGATCGATCAACAAGGGCGATACGCTGCTGGTGTCCGGCACGGTGCGCTTCTACCACGGTCGCCAGCTGGCGCCGCGCGAGTTCGTCAACCTCGGCGACGACGAGGCGGGCACGGAGCATGGCCGCGTGCTGTCGGTGTATCCGGCCACCGAGGGGCTGTCGTTCAAGGTCATTCGATCGATCATCGCGACGCACCTCGATGGTCTGCTCGGACTGGTCGAGGAGTACCTGCCGGCCGGCGTGCTGTCCGCGGGGGGCGTGCCGCCGATCAAGGACGCACTGCGGATGGTGCACCGGCCAGCGACGCTCCAGGAGGCGTTCCAGGGCAGGGACCGGCTCGCCTTCGAGGAGCTGTTCTTCGTGCACGTGCTGCACCAGCGCGCCAAGACCCTCGCACGGATTGCGCGCCGCGGCATCCTGTTCGAGAACAAGCGCAACCTCACCACGCGTTTGCGTGAGGCTCTGCCGTTCGCATTGACCAACGCCCAGGTGCGCGCGTCGCGCGAGATTGTGGCCGACATGTGCAGCGACCGACGCATGCACCGGCTGCTTCAGGGCGAAGTGGGGAGTGGAAAGACGGTCGTGGCCCTGTTCGCGATGCTGCTGGCGATGGAGAACGGCTATCAAGCGGCGCTGATGGCGCCCACGGAGCTGCTGGCCGAGCAGCACGCGCGCACGTTCACGGATCTGCTGCGCCCCCTGGGGCTGACGCCGGTCGTCGTCACGGGGAGCCTGAACACGAAGGAGCGAAAGGCCGTGGCTGAGCGGCTCGAGTCGCCGGAGCCAGCACTCATCCTCGGAACCCACGCGCTGGTGCAGGAGGCCGCGCGGTTCGCGAAGCTCGGGCTGGCGGTGGTGGACGAACAGCACCGGTTCGGCGTCGAACAGCGCAAACTGCTCGCCGCGAAAGGCGACGGTCCGGACCTGCTGCTGATGTCCGCGACCCCGATTCCGCGCTCGCTCGCGCTCACGCTCTACGGCGATCTCGACCTGAGCATCCTGGACGAGCGGCCGGTGGGCCGGCTGCCGGCGGTCTCGGCGCTTCGCGCGGAATCCGGCCGCGACAAGGTGCTTGAATTCGTGGACCGGCAGGTGGAGGCCGGCCGGCAGGCGTACATCGTCTATCCAGTGATCGCGGAGTCGGAAAAAACCGACCTCAAGGCCGCCACCACCATGTTCGAGATTCTCGGCGAGGGCGTGTTCAAGAAGCGCAAGGTGGCGCTCTTGCACGGCAAGATCCCCGCGGACGAGCGCGACTCCATCATGCGGGAGTTCCGGGACGGCAAGGTGCAGGTGCTGGTGGCCACTACGGTGATCGAGGTGGGCATCGACGTGGCCAACGCGACGGTGATGGTGGTGGAACACCCGGAGCGTTTCGGACTGTCGCAGCTGCATCAGCTGCGCGGTCGCGTGGGCCGGGGCGCTGAAGAGTCGTTCTGCATTCTGCTGGGCGACGTGTCGCCCGACGTGAAGGACCGCCTTGAAATGTTCGTTCGCACTGACGACGGCTTCGAGATTGCCCGGGCGGACCTCCGGCTGCGCGGGATGGGCGACCTGTTCGGCGAGCGGCAGAGCGGGGTGCCCACGTTCAAGGTGGCGGACCCGCTGCGGGATGAAGACCTGAACAATCGAGCCCGCGAGGCGGCCGAGCGGACGCTCACCGCCGACCCGGAATTGCGGCAGCGTGACCATGCCAAGCTCCGGGGGGTCATGAACGCACGATACCGTCGCGCCTTGGAGCTCTTTCGGGTCGGGTAGGGCGCCCGGCCGTCTCCCGGGCAGCCCTGCCGTGTCCGGTGCGCGCCGAATAGTCTTACGCGGTCGGCCGCTTCCCATTTTCGTCTCAATGTCACTCCGCAACACCCGCCTCTCCGAACTCGCCCAGCACGTGGGCAAGACGACCACGATTCACGCGTGGGTCACGCACCTGCGCTCATCCGGCAAGATCGCGTTCGCGGTGTTGCGTGATGGGGGCGGCGTGTGTCAGGCGGTGTTTGTGAAGAGCCAGGTGCCGGCCGAAGTGTGGGAGCGGTACCAGACGCTGACGCTCGAGACAGCGGTGGCGATCACGGGAGAGATCCGTGCCGAGCCGCGCGCGCCGGGCGGCTTTGAAATCGGCGCCGCGGACCTGCGCGTCGTTGGCGAGAGTCCGCTCGACTACCCGATTCAGCCCAAGGAGCACGGCGTCGACTTTCTGCTCGACCGGCGTCATCTGTGGCTCCGCAGCCCGAAGCAGCGCGCGATCTTCGTGGTCCGGAACGAGATCGAACAATCGATCCACGACTTCTTCTATCAGCGCGGTTTTCTTCGCTGCGACACGCCGATTCTCACCGCCGCGATCGGCGAGCGCAGCGGCCTGTTCGAGACGCAGTACTTCGACGAGGGCACCGCCTACCTGGCGCAGACCGGCCAGCTGTACGGCGAGGCGGCCGCGGCGGCGTTCGGTTTGATCTACACGTTCGGGCCCACGTTCCGCGCCGAGAAATCCAAAACGCGCCGACATCTCACCGAGTTCTGGATGATCGAGCCCGAGATGGCGTGGTACGATCAGGACGACAACATGACGCTCCAGGAGCAGTTCATCTCGTTTCTGGTACAGCGCGTGCTGGAACGTTGCGGCGATGCGCTCCAGGTGCTCGAGCGCGACACGGCGAAGCTCGTGCCGATCAAGGCGCCGTTCCCGCGCATTGAATACACGCAGGCGGTGGAGATCCTGAAGAAGAAGGGAAGCGCGATCGAGTGGGGGCAGGACTTAGGCGCCGAAGACGAGGCGCTGCTGATGGCGGACTACGACCGTCCGGCCTTCGTGATGAACTACCCGAAGGAGGCAAAGGCCTTCTACATGAAGGAGAACCCGGCCGACCCGCGCACGGTGCTGTGCAGCGATTGTCTGGCGCCGGAGGGCTACGGCGAGATCATCGGAGGGTCACAGCGCGAGGACGACCACGACCGGCTGGTGGCGCGCATCAAGCACGAGGGGCTGCCGCTCGAGTCGTACGACTGGTACCTCGAGCTGCGGAAGTACGGCACTTTCACGCACTCCGGATTTGGGTTGGGGCTCGAGCGAACGGTGGCATGGATCTGCGGGCTTCAGCACATCCGCGAGGCGAGCCTGTTTCCGAGGATGATGTACCGTCTCAAACCTTAGTACTCAGTACAGGTACTCAGTTCCCGGTTTCCGACAGCCGTAAGCTGGGAGGGCCGCAGGTGGTGAGCGGGTACCTCGGTCTAGGCGGTAGATGCCCTGTTGAGGGTGACTACGCAGCCGAGGTCCCACTCGACACCTTGAGTATGGTCAGTTAGTCGTGTTCCGACTGCGGACTGCCTTCCTGAGGCCGAACAGCATTCGCCTGACCTGCACCGCGTTCGCAGAAAGTCGATCGAAGTCCGGGGTGGGCAGGAAGCCGAGATCGCGGTTCAGGAGCAGGTGGTACTCGAGCTCCGTCGCTGAACCGATGGCCTGATCGGCGTAGCGCGCCAGTTCTGCGGCGGTGCTACGCCCGCATCCCTCGGCGATGTTGGCCGGGATGGATTGGGCTGCGCGATTCAATTGCGACTTCGCACCTGACTCGATCTTGCGCTGTTTGCCGAGGGTGCGGTGAACGTCGAGGGCGAGTTCGTGGCTCTTGGTCCACACGTCGAGCTTTCGAAAATCTTGCATGTGATGTGGGGTGAGGTTGCCCCAATGGTGCGCTCGCACGGCAAAAGAGCGTCATCGTCTTCACTCGCAACGTGGCGTTCCCTTGCAGTTGCCGAGGTACCCGCTCATGACTTACGGCCCTCCCAGCTTACGGCTGTCGTTCAGCCGGAACCTGGGTCCTCGGACCCCTTCACCTCATCCCACAGCGAATCGAGGACGTCGAGTCCCGCATCGGGTACTGAGATTTCGCGTTGCGCCGCGAGTTGCTCAATTGCAGCGAACCGTCTCGAGAACTTGAGGTTCGCCCGATCCAGCGCGAGCGCCGGGTGCACTCCGGTCTTGCGAGCGAGATTCACGACGGCAAAGAGCAGGTCGCCGATCTCATCGGACAGGCGGTCCGCGTCGGGCGCGGCCGCGTTCAGCTCGGCCTCCACCTCGACCAGTTCCTCGCGCACCTTCGATAGCGGTCCCTCCGTCGTCGGCCAGTCGAATCCCACTCCGGCCGCCCGATCCTGGAGCCTGAATGCCCGATGCAGCGACGGGAGCCCCGCCGGCAGTCCCTCCGCGAGATTGGCGCGTTTCTTCGCCTTCATTTTCTCCCAGGACTCACGCACTCCGTCGTCGTAGAGGTGCGGGTGGCGGCCCTTCATCTTCGTCACGAACCCCTCGGCCACGTCGTGCAGGCTGAACGCGCCGCGCTCTTCGGCGATCACTGCGTGAAAGAGGATCTGGAGCCAGAGGTCGCCCAGTTCTTCGCGCAGGCGCGAGTCGTCGCCGGCTTGCAGCGCTTCGTCCACCTCGTGCGCTTCTTCGATGAGGTAGGGCCTCAGCGACTCGTGCGTTTGCGCTGCGTCCCACTCACAGCGGCTCCGCAAATCGCGCATGAGCGCGAGTGTATCTTCAAGCGACGGTTTCACTTGCCTCAGTCTCCGGTGTGCCGGTACACTACCCGCAAATGACTGGTCAATGCAACGGCTGACGTCGCGCGCCTGGGTCGAAATCGACCTCGGCGCGTTGGTGCGTAATGGGGAACGGTACGCGCGGGCGGCTGCGGTGCCACTGCTGCCGATGGTCAAGGCGGACGCGTACGGGCTCGGAGCCGTTGCCGTCGCGCGCGCGCTGCTCGCGCTCAAGCCGTGGGGGTTTGGCGTCGCGACCGTCGAGGAGGGCGAAGAACTGCGCGCGGCCGGCATCCAGATTCCGATTCTCGTGTTCTCGCCGCTGCTGCCGGTGCAGTTCGGCGACGCCCGCACCGCGAAACTTCGGCCGGTGTTGGGCGACATGCATGCCATTGAGCGTTGGTGCGCCACGGGCGAACCGTGGCATCTCGCGATCGACACTGGCATGAACCGCGCCGGTGTCCCGTGGCTGGACTCGGCAGCGCTGCGCGGGCTCCATGCGACCCCAGCGCCGGAGGGGGTGTGCACCCACTTTCACTCGGCGCAGTTGCCCGACGGGTCGCGCCAGGAGCAAGAGCGCCGGTTCGCGACGGCGCTTGCAGAACTGCCGTTCAAGCCGTCGATCGTTCACGCTGACAATTCGTCGGCCATCGAGCACCGGTCGCCGTCGCCGTATACCATCGCGCGGCCCGGGATTTTCCTGTATGGCGTGGGCAGCGGGCACGGCGCCGCGTTCCAGCCCGAGCCGGTGGTCGCGGTGCGCGGCCGAGTGGTGGAAGTGCGCGACGTGCGCGCCGGGGACAGCGTGGGGTACGACGCGTCGTGGCGCGCGCCGCGGGACAGCCGAATTGCCACCGTGTCGCTCGGCTACGCGGACGGCTATCGTCGCGGACTTGGCAACAAGGCGCACGCGCTGGTCAATGGCCAGCCAGCGCCGATTGTCGGATTCGTCACGATGGACATGACCATGCTCGACGTGACCGGCCGCAGCTGCGCCGTGGCGGACGTGGCGACCTTCATCGGGCGAGCCGGCGACGCGGCGATCACGGTGCAGGACGTGGCCGAGGCAGGCGGCATGTCGCCGTACGAGATTCTCACGGGGCTCAGGGCGCGCCTTCCACGGCAGTACGTGGGCGCGGCATGAGGCGTCGTGCGGCGATCGTCGTGCTGGACGGCGTCGGGTGCGGCGAGGCGCCGGACGCGGCCGCGTACGGCGACGTGGGTTCCAACACGCTGGGCAATCTGTCGCGCGCGATCGGCGGACTCGCGCTGCCAAACCTCGAGCGCGCCGGGCTTGGCAACATTCTGCCGTTGGCCGGCGTGAAGGCGACGACGACGCCCACTGCCGCGGTGGGCGCCCTGATCCCGCAATCCGCGGGGAAGGACAGCACGTCCGGCCACTGGGAGATCGCCGGTGTGCACCTCGCGAAGGGTTTTCCCACCTACCCGAACGGATTCCCGCAGAACGTGCTGGACGAGTTTTCGAAACGGACGGGCCGCGGCGTGATCGGGAACACGGCGGCGAGCGGCACTGCGATCATTGGGCTGCATGGCGAGGAGCACCAGCGGACAGGCGCCTGGATCGTGTACACGTCCGCGGATTCCGTATTTCAGATCGCGGCGCACGAAGAGACGATCCCGCTCACGGAACTGTACCGAGGGTGCGAAAACGCCCGTGCGATGCTCGTGGCGCCACACGACGTGTCGCGGGTCATCGCGCGGCCATTCGTCGGCCGGCCCGGCGACTACACGCGCACGCCCAATCGACGCGATTTCTCGATCCTGCCGCCGGAGCCGACGCTGCTCGATGCGTTGGCGGCCGCGGGTATCCCGCGCGCAGGGGTGGGGAAGGTGGATGACCTGTTCGCGGGGCGCGGGATCACGGCGAAGCACAGCGCGGATAACGCTGAGGGCATCCGGAACATCCTCGCGTGGCTGCGCGGTACTGGAGTGGCGTTCGATGGGTTCCTGTTCGCCAACCTTGTAGATTTCGACCAGATCTTCGGGCACCGGAATGACACTGCGGGGTTCTACCAGGCGCTGCGTCAGTTCGACGCCGCTTTGCCCGAGCTACTCGCCGCCATGCAGGAGGACGACTTGCTGTTTGTGACCGCCGACCACGGGAACGATCCGACCACGCCGTCCACCGACCATGCACGCGAGTGCGTGCCGGTCATGGCGTTCGGCCGGCGTGTTCGTCCGGTGGCGCTGGGCCGACGCAGCACGTTTTCTGATCTTGGGGCGACGGTCGCCGAATGGCTTGGCCTCGATTTTCGCGGGCGCGGCACCTCGTTCCTGCAGGCGGTGGTCGCGTGACCGTCGTCGGGAAGGCGGGCGTCGCCGGTACACCACCCGCCGCCGCGGTGGACTCCAAGGGACGAGAGCTGCGCGACCGCGCGCTCGCCGCCATGGAGCGTGCGTATGCCCCGTACTCGAAGTTCAAGGTCGGTGCCGCGCTCCAGGGTGCGGATGGCAGCGTGACGGAAGCGTGCAATGTTGAGAACGCGGCCTTTCCGGCGGGCACGTGCGCGGAGCGCGCGGCGATCGCGTCCGCGGTGGCGAAGGGCGTCCGCCGCTTTTCGCTGTTGGTCATCGCGTCGTCGGCCGATGATCCCACGCCGCCGTGCGGCATGTGCCGGCAGGCCCTGATCGAGTTCGCGCCCGAGCTCGAGATCATCAGCGTGACGCGGTCCGGCAAAGAGTCGCGGTGGCGCCTGTCCGAGTTGTTGCCACAGGCGTTTTCGCCGAGATCGCTTGAACACACGTCCGAGTAACAGCTGACGGTGCCGTCTCTCACCTGGCTTTGGCGCGCGCGACCGTTGTTGGTCGCGACATCGCTCGTCTTGGCGATCACCTCCTGCGAAGAGCGACTCGAGTCGGGTCTCGCGTGTCCGGCGCTGTGTCCGCAACAGGTCGCATCGCTCAAGGACACGACCCTCTATCCCGTCGAGTTCGACACGTCGATCACCGGTTTCCCGGCGACCGGCAACGAGCCGCTGCTGATCCTCGTCACGATGCCCGGCACGTTCGACGCCCGTGGCATAGTTCGGTTCGACACGATTCCGCCGGTGTTCCGCCACAAGGGGGCTGCGACGGACAGCGAACTGGTCGCCATCGAGAAAGCGTTCATCAAACTGCGCGTGGCCAAGGCGGACACGCTGGGTCCGGACGTCACGATCGAGATCTACGACGTGGACGTCGACACAACGGGCGTGGGCGCCGTGGACGACACGACGCTGGCCGTGTTGCTGCCGCTGTTCACCCCGAGCCGGCTGCTCGGTGCCCGGACATTTGCCGCTGAATCCCTGAAGGACTCGGTGTCCATCCCGATCGACTCGGGTCGCCTGATCGACAAGATCCGCACGCCGTCGATCGGGCGACTGCGGATCGGGATTCGGGCGTTTGGCGCATCTCCCGTTTCGATGGCCGTGTTTTCCACGAATGGGGGAGCCTCGCCATTGCTGTTCATTCGTCCGTCGGCGGATACGACCGTTGAGGACATCACCCTCGGGGCGTATTCCAGGACGCCGGCCGATCCGACAACGGCTGCGGAGGTCGTGGACTTTCAGTTGATCGCGCTCGCACCGCCTCCGCCCCCTCCGAGCACCATCCGCATCGGAGGCACGCCAGGGAGGCGCGCCTATTTGCGTTTCAATATTCCAACCGAGATTCTCGACAGCAGTTCGGTGGTGCGGGCCACATTGGAGCTGACGCAGCGGCCCAATCCGGGCGCGCCAAACGCATCGGACACCGCGGGGATCCTCCCGTTCGAGTTGCTCACGAGCAGCGCGATCACCGACGTGCGCCGGGCGCTTTCCTTCAAGGGCTTCGGTCTGGATTCCGCCGCCACGGCGCCCAAGGACAGCGGGGCGCGCTCCTTCGAGATGATCGACGCAATGCGCCGCTGGCGCTTCACGACCGCAGACCGCACGCCGCGCGCGATCGCGGTCCAGGCCACGCGCGAAGGGATCAGCGGCTGGCACGTGGATTTCTTTTCACGCACCGCACCGCTCGCCGTGCGTCCCCGGCTGCGCGTGACCTACATGCCGCAGCCCAAGCCGGGCCTGCCATGAGCCGCGCCATGCAGTTCGGTCCTCGCTGGCTTGCGTCGGTCGCCCTGATCAGCGCCGCCCCGGCGTTGGCGGCGCAGGGGACGCTGAGCACGCAGGGGCTGGGATTCCCGCCGGGCCAACTCAGCACTCGCGCGATTACGATGGGCGGCTCGATCGGCGAGTCCGATCCGTTGTCGCCGCTGAATCCAGCGGCCATCGGGATGCTGCGCGCGTCGATCGTGATGATGCAAGCCGAGCCGGAGTACCGTGAGCTGAAGTCGGGTGCCGTGACGCAGCGGACCGCGATTGCCCGGTTCCCGTTGTTCCTTGGGTCGATGCCGGTCGGCACCCGATGGGCCGTGATGCTGTCGGCGTCCACCCTCCTGGACCGGACGTGGGGCACGACCGCGCGCGACACGCAGGTGGTGGGGGTGGATACCGTTGGCGGCTCCATCAAGCAGTCCAGTGACGGGTCCATCGCGGACGTGCGGCTCGCCGTGTCGTACAAGGTGCGCGAGTGGCTCCAGGTTGGGCTCGGCGGCCATGCGTACAGCGGGAGCGACGTACTCAAGTCGACCCGCGCGTTCGATGACACGGTCCGGTTCAGCGGGGACACGCTGCGCACCGCATTGAGTTTTGGCGGCGGCGCGTATTCGGGCGGTGCCGTGGCGTCCTGGCCCGGAAAAGCGACGATCGGCGTCACGTATCGGCGCGGCGGGACTCTGAACACATACCAGGGAACGCAGATCGTGCGGGCGGGCTCGGCGCCAGACCACTTTGGTATCTCGGCCCAGTACCTTGGCATCAAGGGCACCACGTTCGCCGTTCGCGTCGCCACCGATCAGTGGTCACGGCTCAAGGGCCTCAGCCCGACGTTGATCGTGCACGAGGGGTGGGATATGGGCGTGGGAGCCGACATTCTGGGCCCGCGATTCGGTGGTGGTTCTGCGGGGCTGCGGCTTGGAATGCGCTGGCGCACTCTGCCTTTTTCGGCGGGCGCCACGGCGACCGAAGAGCGCACGTCGAGCATTGGCTTCGGCTTGCCGCTCGCGTCGCAACGCGCTGAGCTGAGCATTGGAGCGTTGCGCGCCATCCGCTCGGGTCCCGCGGGGCTCTCGGAAAAAGCCTGGACCATCAGCACGGGATTCTCCGTCCGGCCGTGAGCCGCTCGTGGAGCTGACTCCGCTACCGGCCGACGCTCCATTGATCCTCGTCGCGGACGACGTGCCCGCGAACGTGGAGTTGTTGTTCGATCAACTGCATGCGCTGGGGTTTCGCGCGGTCGCCGCGACGACCGGATCATCCGCACTCGCGACCTGCGTGGAGCAGCGGCCCGATCTCTGCATTCTCGACGTCGCGATGCCGGCCGGTGACCTGGGTTGCGACGACCGGACGGCCGGCTTCGAAGTCTGCCGTCGCATCAAGCGCGACCCGCGGACGGCGCGCATCCCCGTCATCTTCGTGACGGCGTTGAACGATGCGACGGATCGTATTGGGGCGATCGAAGCCGGAGGCGACGACTTCTTGACCAAGCCGCACAATCGGCTGGTGCTGGGTGCCCGGGTGCGGTCGCTGCTCACGCTCAAGGCCGCAACGGACGCACTCGAGGAGAGCGCCCGCAAGCTGCGTGAACTCGAGAAGATTCGCGACGACTTGATGAAAATGATCGTGCACGATCTCAAGTCGCCGCTGAGCGCCGTGCTGGCGGCGATGGAGCTGTTGTTGGACGGGGACTTTGGTCCGCTCACGCCGCCCCAGCGTAACGCGATCGCGGATTGCGAGGACAAAGCCGAAGACCTGCTGGGCCTGATCGACGATCTGCTCGAGATCCGGCGCATCGAGGAGTCTGCCTTGGTGCTCGAGCGCGTCCCCATCGCGCCGGGAGCGCTGCTCACCGAGATCGTGCACGAGTGGTCGCACCGCTTTCAGCAGGAGGGCGCCACCGCGTCCATCGATGTGGCGGACGACGCGCCCGTGTTCCACGCCGACCGTGCGCTGATCAAGCGCGTCATCGGCAACCTGATTCAGAACGCGGTGACGCACTCCGGGCACGCGGTGACATTGCAGCTGCTGGTGCGCCGCGAGGGCAGCGATGCGCTGTTTACCGTATCGGACAACGGCCCCGGCGTTCCGCCGGAGTATCAGGACATCATCTTCCGGAAGTTCGAGCAGGTGCGGACGCCGAACCTGCCCAAGCTCCGCGGGTCCGGGCTTGGACTCGCGTTCTGCAAGCTGGTGGTGGAGGCACACGGCGGCCGTATCTGGGTGCAGAGCGCGGGCGACGGGCAGGGGAGCGCGTTCCACTTCATTCTTCCCGTGGCGCCAGAGGTCCCGGCGACCGGTGAGGCCGTGGCCCGATGAAGCTCTTCGTTCGGACCTTCGGCTGCCGCGCAAATCACTACGACAGTGAAGCAATGATGCAAGCGGCGACGCGTGGTGGGCATGAATTGGTCGGCGATCCGGTCCTCGCGGACATGGCCGTGTTCAATTCCTGCGCCGTCACGTCCGAGGCCGAGCGCGACGTTCGCAAGGCCGTGCGTCGCGCGGCTGCCGCGAACCCGCGTCTCCGAACAGTGGTGATGGGGTGCGCCGCGGCGCTGCCCGGAAGCGTCTCGGCGCTTCGCGCGTTGCCCACCGTTGAGCATGTGATCGGTGGCGGCGATGTTGCCGCGGTCGCGGCGGCGCTCGGCGTGCTGGGCGGGTCTGGCGCAACCGAGCGACAACGTTCGGTGCGGGCCGTGCTGCGGGTGCAGGATGGTTGTGACGAGCACTGCACGTTCTGCGCCACGACGATTGCGCGTGGAGCCAATCGCAGCCGGCCCATCGCGGCGCTGATTGATGAGGCCACGGCGCTCGCGGAACATCATCCGGAGATCGTGATCACCGGAACACACATCGGCACGTACGGCGCGGATATCGGATCGTCCCTTGGCTCGCTCTTGGCGCACCTGGTGCGGCGCGTTCCGCGCGTCCGGTTTCGGCTGTCGTCGATCGAGGCAACGGAGGTGGACGGTCAGCTCGCGGACTTGCTCACCGGGGCCGCCGGACGGGTGACGCCGCATCTGCACGCGCCGCTCCAGTCAGGGTCGAATCGGGTGTTGCGTCGCATGGGGCGGCATTGGTACACCGCCCAATCGTACGCAGTGGCGATCGAGCGGATCGCGGCGGCGTCGCCG
>Ga0206225_1000074_pt1 | contig 12922 bp, 12 predicted proteins | sample MancosB2_FD_155470 | JGI IMG/M metagenome (GOLD analysis project Ga0206225, IMG submission 155470) | Subsurface sediment microbial communities from Mancos shale, Colorado, United States - Mancos B2 | ecosystem: Environmental > Terrestrial > Deep subsurface > Rock core/Sediment | place: USA...
ACGCCAGGTTTTCAAGTGCCCCTTCTTTCTTAAAAGTTTCGCAGCTTCGCATGAAGAGCTTCGCTCAACATAGGCGGCCTCAGCGCCTCGGCGTCTCAGTTCTTTTAAACTCAGCGTTTTTCTCAAATAACCATAGAAGAGAAAACCTGTTATGAAATACCAGCCACACTCGAGAGAAAAAAGACTCTTTGAAGAACACCTTCTTTAAAGGAGGGGGGGTCTTTCGTAGCTTAGGGATCTTTGCTTTATCAAAAATCCATAATCTTTGAACGCACTGCTTGCTGCAATCCCACACCTTCAGGGGTGGGTCTAGTACACCGTTTCATCAAAATCTTGCCACTGGAGTTGCGTGAAAGCTACCTAAAATCAACGATCGCAAATCGCGCTGTATTAATTCGATACAGCTAGATTTGCGATCGTTGATTTGAGGTGCTTTGACGCAGTCCAATGGCAAGATTTTGATGAAACGGTGTACTAGGCAAGCTATTTTATGATGCGGTATGCGGCTTTAGCCGCACCGCCTCTTTAAGCGTAGAAAGAATCTTCTCCTTAAAGGAGAAGTTCTCCAATATCATTCCCATTTGAGGAGAAAAAAATGGCAGTTTTAGGAATTCTGATCTTTTTGATTGTTATGCTGCTTTTGACAATCAGCGGCACACAGATTATCCCCCACCAGCAGGCCTGGGTCGTACAGCGGCTGGGTCGTTTCCATCGGATATTGGAATCCGGTCCGAATTGGATCATTCCGCTCATTGATCGAGTGGCGTATCGCCATGCATTGAAAGAGGAGACGATCGATGTGTTCGAACAGACCGCCATTACCCAGGATAATGTCAGCGTGGTATTGGATGGGATCGTCTATCTGAAGATCGTCGATCCCTTTGCCGCCTCATACGGAGTTAAAGATCCCATCAACGCCGTGACCCAGCTCGTCCAGACGACCATGCGCTCCGAGATCGGGAAAATTCCATTGGACAAGACTTTTGAAGAGCGAGAGACTCTCAACGCGAGACTGGTCGAAGCGATCAACGAGGCAGCGGCCTCCTGGGGCGTTCGCTGCCTGCGCTACGAGATCAAGGACATCAAGATGCCCGATGAGATCCGCAAAGCGATGGAATTGCAGATGACGGCGGAAAGGCAAAAGCGGGCGCGCATTTTGGAGTCGGAGGGCCAGCGCCAGGCGCAAATCAATTTGGCCGAAGGGATGCGAACGACGGCCGTGCTCGAATCGGAAGCCGCCCAGGTCTCGCGCGTCAATCGCGCCCAAGGTGATGCCGAGGCCATCGAGCTGCTTGCCAAAGCGACGGCATGCGGGTTAGACAAAATTGCCGGAGCTCTATCCCAAACGGGGGGAGAAAATGCCGCGGCTCTCCAAATCGCTGAAAAATATCTCGAGGCTTTCCGCCATCTGGCGAAAGAGGGGAATGCTGTTTTGATGTCATCCAACATCCAATATCCCGGAACGATGATCGCCGAAGCGATGGGAATTTACGAACAGGTTCGAAAAAAACGAGGGATGGCGATCATAGAAAAAGAGGGGCAGCCAGTATAGGCGCGCCCCTCATGTACAACCGGTGATCGGATTAATATCCGAAACCGACAGAAGCCTCGACGATCGGGCCGAGTGTTGCGCTAGCCAATGTCGCATAGGGCTTCGCATACGATGTTGCGAAAGCCGGTTGGCTGACATCGATCTGGAAGAAGCTGCGCCAGTTGTTGTGGCGGTTCATCTCATAACCTGCTGTAACGCTAGGAATGATGCCATTGAATGCAGCTTCTTTTTTAGCCAGCATCTCGCGGGTCTTCATTCCACCGTAAGCCAGGCCGGCTCCAGCGTAGAAGCTCTGTTCTTTTTTCGGTGATGCGTACATAAAATATGATACGCGGGGAACCGTGTAGAAATAGGTCCCTTCTGCGCCTACGTCAGTGCCGGTGTAGGATGACGACACGTCGAGTGCGCCCAAGGGGAGTCCGAAACGGAAGCCCAATCCCAGATTGGGATAGACGCGTTCCATTTCATTCGGACGTGAGTCCGAAGCGCCGAGACGCATATATCCGAACCAGTTGCGGACGTCTTTGGTATCGACCAAAGTCTGTTTTACCTGGAGAGGTAACTCTTGGGTCGTTGGCATTTGATCGGCGAAAATCGCTGATGCAGCAGTTAGAAAAGCGGTCACGAATTGTTTTTTCATATGTCCTCCAAAAAGGTATGACCACAATTGTAAAAGCAGATCTGAAAATTAAGCAACTTAAATAATGATTTGAGGATTTGGGCAATGATGGAATGGTGGTAATAATCAAAATGAAAAAATTCGCAATTAATATTATTGTTCGATGTTTCGGCGAATCATTTGGATTTGCTTGACGAGATCTTCATTTTCTTTCAATTGCTTGTTAATTTTATTCCAGGCGTGCAGCAGGGTGGAGTGCGTTTTCCCCCCGAAAGAAGAGGCGATTTTCGTTAGCGAGTCCTCGATCATTTCTTTGGCGAGGTACATGGCGATCTGGCGGGCGAAAGCGATCTCTTTTTGTCTTGATTCGCCTTTGAGATCGTGGATGCGGATTTCGAAGGCGGCGGCGACGCTTTGCAGGATCGAATCGACGGATATTTTCTTTTGCGGGGCGCTCTGGACCAGCTCATTGAGAATTCTTTCTGCGGTTTCCACCGTCAGATTTGTTCCCTGGTAGCGGGCATGGGCGCATAGGCGGTTGATCGCTCCCTCCAGCTGGCGGACATTATGATAGATATGCTCAGCGATGAAAAAAGCCACATCGCTGGGAAGGTTCAGATTTTTCCTTTCCGCTTTTTGATTGATGATCGCGACGCGGGTTTCCAGATCGGGGATGCCCATATGGGCGACCAGGCCCCATTCCATGCGGGCGACCATCCGCTCGGATAATTTCAACTGCGAGGGCGGCTTGTCGGATGTGATGACGATTTGCTTGTTCTGATTGATGAGGATTTCAAATGTATTGCAGAACTCTTCTTCGAAATTCAGGCGGTTTTGCAAAAACTGGATATCGTCGACCAGCAATACGTCGAGCGTGCGGTAGAATCGCTTCATCCGGTCGATCGATTTCGCGCGCAAGGAATCGACAATGTCGTTGATGAACGCTTCAGTCGTGATGGCCTGGATTTTGAGTTTTTTTTGCTCTTCGTGGATCGAGTGGCCGATTGCGTGCAGAAGATGCGTTTTTCCGAGGCCGACGCCGCCATGAATAAACAGGGGATTATAGGTTTTGCCCGGGCGGGCTGCGACGCCGAGAGCGGCGGATTTGACGAATTGGTTCGATGGGCCTTCGATGAAGTTTTCGAAGCGGTATGTCGGGTTGAGTTTCAGATCATAGCCGGAGCTCTCTGGGATTGGCTCAGCGATTGGCTTGGGCGCGGCGGCAGACGACTTTTTCGGGGGAGCGATAACGAAAGTCAATGCGAGCTCTTTATTCGCTCGAATCGGGACGAACTCTTGCAAAAGATCTTTGTAGTTATCGAGGAGATATTCCTGCACGAAGATGTTCGGCACTTCGAGGACGATTTCTTCGGGCGTGCTTGAGCGCAGCTGAATCGGGGCGAGCCAATTTTCGAATTCAGCTTTGGTGCAGCGGCTCTGAATGAACTCGAGAAACTGGAGCCAGCCGTTTTTTACAATACATTCCAACATGGTACGAAAATATCAAGATGAGGCGATCAGGGCAAGAGATCAATCGCAGTGTGCATGATTTCAGCACAGGCCCAGTTCTTTGGAGACCTCTTTACGTGGTTATTTATAGGCGAGTACCAGGGCGCTGGCTTGCGAAGCGACCCCCGGATCGTCGCATTTTTCCAGTTCCATCGCCTGTAATAATCCCTGGCGGCGGTAGCCCAGCATAAAGAGAGCTTTGGCGCGGTTGAGCCGCGTCTCCAGGCTTTGCGGTTCGACCTTCGTGGCGCGGTCGATAAAATCGAGCGCTTGCAGGCCATTGCCGAGCTGCAGATGCAGGGCGCCGAGGGTAGCCAGATCGTAGGAATTAGACGGGTTGAGAACCGAGAGGGCTTCGAAATATTTCAGCGCCGTGGAATAGACGCCCTGCTGTATATAAGTGCATCCCGTGGCGCGCAAATCGGCGATCTGTTTTTCATCCCAGCCCAGAACTTCCAGCCAGTCCATCGTCTATCCTTTATGGTATTGGTTGCAGCGCCCCTTGATCAAATCAAACGTGCGGGAAGAGTCGACGAGAAGTTTGATCAGTGAGTGAACTGTTTTATATTCATATTGCGGAGTCTTGTCCTGAGGAACGGCCTTTTCCAGCGCTTCCAGTTTGTCGAGGGTTTCTTGCAAATCATCCGAAGTGCCCAAGGACGGGATTAGTAGATAGGAATATAAACGGGCGGCATGGATAGCAAAGTCGGATGGCAGAGTGAAAGTCGCCCATCTTGTCAAGGTTCCGACGGAAAAACCCTCTTCCACCCGGAAATAGGGAGTGGCCGGAGCGGTGGTGTCCGGTTTGCTTTGAAACAGCTTCGATCCTTCTATAATGCCGCGGTCGAGCTCTTTTTGATCTTTTGCGTAGCGATTCGATGCATCGATGGGCAAATTGTCGATGGTCAGCGGCTTCGTTTCCATGGTCATACCTCGTTAAGCGCATTCTAGCAATCAAGGGAATTTTGAGAGAACACAAACCAATGTTTTCCACAAATCTCCACAATATTCTTTTTTCCCGCCATTTTTTTGGGGAGCGCGAGTTTTGAACAAGCTGCCACACAAAACGGAAAATCCACCAGACAATTCATTATGAGCACGTTGCGAATATTAGGATGAAATGACCGGTGTTTTTGTGAACAGATTTCCCACAATTTCCCACCAAAATATTTTTTAGTCTTAGCGGTCTGGGTATGATCGGGTTGAGGTGGATGTGGAAAGTTGGAAATGACAAATGATTTGCGCCCAGTTCAGATATTTTGTTAGTCTGTGGAATAAAGTGGGAAATTGGGTATGGGCGGCTTCTTCTTTAGTGGATCTTCCGTCGCAAAGCTGGATGAAAAAGGCCGCTTTGTGCTCCCCCATGCCATGCGCTACGGTCTTGTCGAAGAAGGAAAATGCGAATTTGTCTTAGGACTCGGATTGGGAGGATGTCTGTCGATCTACCGCCGCGGTACGATCCAGTCCATCGTCGAAAAGTTCCGCGAAAAACAACACATGGCCCAATACCAGAAGTTCTTCACTCTTTTCTTTTCGACCCTGCACGAAACAGAGTGCGACAAAGTCGGCCGCGTGGCGATCCCCGTCCATTTAAAGAATGCGATGAACATCAAGAAGGAAATCGTTGTTGCCGGCGTCATGGATAAAATCGAGTTGTGGCCCAAAGAAATTTACGACCAGAATCTGCGCAATTTGCTCGAGAACAAGAATCCCGATTTGAATTTGGCCCAGATGGCAGAAGAGGCTTTCGCTCTCCTGGTTGAGAAAAGCCCCGCCATTCCATGAGTGTCTTGCACAAGCCGGTCATGCTTCAAGAGGTACTGGCGATTTTCCAGGGGATGGAAATCCGGCATTTCTTCGATGGAACGCTGGGAGCCGGCGGCCATGCGCGCGCGATTTTAGAAGCGCATCCTGAAATCGAAAAATATTTCGGGTGCGACCGCGATGAGGGTGCTTTGAGGATCGCGGAAAAAGAATTAACGGGATTTAAGGAAAAGCTGCGACTCATTCATGGCAGCCACTCGGAGATGATGCGGTGGCTGCAAGATGCGAAGATTCCATGCGTGCAGGGAGTGTTGATCGATGCGGGCGTCTCTTCGATGCAGCTCGATTTTCCCGAGAGGGGATTTAGCTTCCAGGCCGATGGGCCATTGGATATGCGGATGGATCCGACGGCCGAACTGACGGCCTTCGAGATCGTGAACCGCTACAGGGAAGCGGATCTTGAAAAGATCTTGCGGGATTTTGGCGAAGAGCCGAGAGCGAGAGCCATTGCACGTACGATCGTGGCGGCCCGAAAGAAAGGGCCGATCCGGACGACCGGGCAGTTAGCCTGCGCGATCCGACCGGTCGCGCGAGGCAAAAAGCATTTGCATTTCGCGACGCTCACGTTTCAGGCGCTGCGCATCGCCGTGAATGATGAGTTGAATGTGTTAAAGCGCGGAATTGAGCAGGGGATCGAAGCGCTTTGTCCTGGGGGGAAGATCGTCATCATCTCCTTCCATCGGCTGGAGGATCGGATTTCGAAAAACTGTTTGCGGGATGAGCAAATGCGTCCGGCTAAAAGAAGAGGGGAAGAGGCGGTAGGCTGTCTGGAGATCATCACGAAGAAGCCATTAGAGCCGTCTCAGGAAGAAATTAAGAGTAACTACCGTTGCCGCAGTGCCAAGCTGCGGGCAGCTATGAGGGTATAGCGATGCCAAAAGGATTATTGCTTCGGCTGGGATTTTGCTTGGGAGTTGTGTGCTTTTGTCTTTATTCGTATCTCAATAAGCAAAATGAGCTGACCCATTTAAAGATCCGTTTGCCCCAATTGGAAAAAGAGATTAAATTGATCGCTGAGGAAAATTGCCGGCTGCAGTACGAGATCGATCGGATGGAAAATCCAACCCGGTTGATCGAGTTGGCGCATCGCCCCGAGTTCAGCAATCTCAAGCATCCGATGATGAAAGAGATTCTGACCGTACCGGAAGGAATAGCTGTAAAATCCGATTCCGAGCGCACGTCCGGCCTTTGGTAACCAACGATGTCACCGCTCTCCCCGCATCCGGCCGCCTGGCGTGAGCGCAAGCGCCTGGTAACAGTTGCGATTCTCATGTGTTTTCTCTTTTCGCTTCTGATTTTCCGCTTTTATCAAATTCAGATTGTCGAGGGCGAAAAATGGACGAAAATCGCCCTTTCCCAGCATCAAATGGTGCTCGTCGAACCATTTCGGCGCGGCGCGTTTTACTCCAATATGTCCATTACGAAGGGACACTCCGAAGATGAACAGCCCTTCGTCATCGACGTTCCCAAATTCCATCTCTTCATCGACCCCGATTCGATCCCGCCCTCCAGCAGGAAACAGATGGCGAACGATCTGTTTAAACTGCTCAATTTTAGCAATGAGCTGCAAAAGAAAATGTTCGGTGAGTTCGAGCGCAAGAGCCGCTGCCGGAAAATCTGCATGTGGCTGGATCGGGAGAAGCGCGATCAGATTCAGCAATGGTGGACGCCGTTTGCATCGAGGGAAAAAATCGTCAAAAATGCCCTTTTTTTTACGCAGGATTATCGGCGCTCATACCCGTTCGGCACTCTTTTGGGATCGGTTCTTCATACTGTGCAGGAAGAAAAAGATCCTCAATCGTTTCAGAGCTTGCCGACCGGCGGTCTGGAAATGGTTTTTAACTCGTATCTCAAAGGCAAGCAGGGCAAGCGCCTGATGATGCGCTCGCCGCGCCATCCGATCGATACCGGAACTCTTGTCGAGGAGCCTGAAAACGGCGCTGATGTCTATCTCACGATCAATCACTATCTGCAGGCGATTGCCGAGGCGGAATTGGCCAAGGGTGTGCAGGAGGTGAAGGGGCAGGGCGGATGGGCAGTGATGATGGATCCAAAAAACGGTGAAATATTGGCTCTGGCCCAGATGCCTCCATTCAATCCCACGCGCTATTCCGATTATTTTAACAACCCTGCAATGCAGGAACTGACTCGTGTCAAAGCCGTCAGCGACTGTTTTGAGCCCGGTTCGATTTTTAAGCCGATCACTTTGGCCATTTGCATGAAAGCGAATGCTGAACTCCAAAAGGCGGGAAAAAAACCTTTGTTCTCTCCGGAGGAAAAAATGCCGACATCGAACGGGATGCTGCCGGGCCGAAGCACGCCACTGAAAGACGGCCGTCTCCATCATTTTCTCAATATGAACATGGCTTTGCAAAAATCCTCCAACGTCTATATGGGCCGCCTCGTTCACAGACTGATCAGTACGATGGGGGATCGCTGGTATCGCAACGCTCTGGAAGAGACTTTTGGGTTTGGCCTGAAAACGAATATCGAACTGCCCGCGGAAAACCAGGGGCTTTTGCCTACGCCCGGCAAGCTGCATCCCAATGGCAAGCTCGAATGGTCTGTCCCTACCCCCTATTCGCTCGCGATCGGCCATAATATTTTGATCAACAGCATTCAAATGGTCCGAGCCTATGCTTTGATCGCCAATGGAGGGTATCTCGTTCAGCCCCATTTAGTGAGAAAGATCATTCGCAAGCATGCGGACGGATCGCAGGAAACGATCGTCGATCGAACGGGCGCGCTGATGCCGCAATCTAAACAGGTTCTCGACCCAAAGATTGCCCAGCGGCTCGTTGAGGGGATGAAGTTCGTGACGAAGGAAGGCGGTACGTCAAAAAGAGCCGATGTCATGGGCTATACGGAAGCGGGCAAATCGGGAACATCGGAAAAGATTATTGCCGGCAACTACTCCAAGCAGCACCATATTTCTTCGTTTTTGGGGTTTGTCCCGGCGAAAAATCCCCGCTTTGTCCTGCTGGTTTCTGTGGACGATCCTGAATCCAAATTTGTTCCTGGAGTCGGGAAGCAGCAGCATGGCGGCGTCTGCGCCGCTCCCATCTTCCGCCAGATCGCCCAGCGCTCCTTGCAGTATTTGGGCCATGAGCCCGATGATCCATATGGTTATCCACCGGGAGATCCCCGCCGCGATGCCCGCAAGGCGGACTGGGCCGCGGAAGTGGATGCTTTGAAAAAGATTTACCTCCAATGGAACGAATGAAGCTCAAAAAACTGATTCAGGGACTCGAGTTTACGGATATCAAAGGATCGAAAGAGATCGACATTACCGGCATCTGCTCTGATTCGCGTAGAGTTTCGATCGGTAATCTCTTCATTGCCAAACGGGGCAGCGATTCCGACGGCCATCACTTTATTCCGCAAGCCATTGACAGCGGAGCTATCGCGGTCGTGACCGAGCACTATAATCCTTTTCTCGGCAGAATTATCCAACTGATCCATCCGCGCCCGCATGATTTGGAAGCCTTACTCGCCGACCGGTTTTACAATCATCCCTCGGGCGATCTGTATGTGCTCGGTGTGACGGGTACGAATGGAAAAACAACGACGACCTATCTCGTCAAACATCTGTTCGATGCGATGCAGCGCCCGTGCGGCCTGATCGGAACTGTCGAGACCATTGTGGGGGACAAACGCTCTTTTTCATCCTTGACGACGCACGACGCGGTGCAAAATCACAAATGGCTGCGCGAGATGGTCAATGAGGGGTCGTTGGCTGTCGCCCTCGAAGTGTCGTCGCATGGTTTGATGCAAAATCGCGTGGATCAAATCGATTTCGATGCGGCTCTATTGACCAACCTCACTCCCGATCACCTCGACTATCACGCAACAATGCCAAAATACGCCGCAGCCAAGCAAAAATTGTTTGAGAGGCTCCATTTCAGCTCGAAAAAAAAACGCTGCGCCATTGCGAACATCGATGATCCGTGGGCGCAACAAATGCTGGATGGCTGCCCAACCCCGCGGCTTTTTTTTGGATTTAGCGACAAAGCGGATGTGCGTGCCGAGCAGATCGATTTTTCTGCATCGGGAACCCGATTTATTGTTCGCACCTGCGATCAATCTTGCCCGTTTTCAACGACGCTGATCGGACGGTTTAATGTCTATAATGTGCTCGGCGCTATTTGCGTTGGGCTTCACGCGGGCTTTTCATTGCCAGACATCGCCCAAGTGTTAGTGAGCTTTCAGACAGTGCCGGGCCGTCTGGAGCGCGTCGTCAATGACCGCTCCATTCATGTCTTCGTTGACTATGCGCACACGGCCGATGCTTTGGACAATGTTCTAACCACCCTGCGCGAGATCGCTCGGGGAAAAATCATCACTGTGTTCGGCGCTGGCGGTAACCGGGATCCGGGACGGCGGCAGGGCCTGGCCCAAGCGGCGCAAAAAGGATCCGATATTTCCATCATCACGTCGGACAATCCCCGCCAGGAAGATCCGCAAGAAATCGCTCGGCAGACTCTTTTGGGATTTTCCGATCCAAAAAACGTGCATGTCGAGCTCGATCGCAAAAAAGCGATTGAGTGGGCGATCTCGATGGCGCGGCCCCAAGATATCGTCCTGATTGCCGGCAAGGGCCACGAGCGCGTGCAGATCTTTGCATCTCATTCGGTTCCTTTCGATGATCGCCTGGCGGCCCGCGTAGCGCTTGCCAAAGGCTCCTGAATATGCGATTCTGGACTTCAATGAAGAATAGAGGCAGTTGTAAAACCCTTCGACGCGAAAAATCGCCCTTTTGGGGCATCTTGCGACTGTGCGGCCTGTTCACTTCGTTCACCTGCTCCGCATTCCGAAGGTCCGCCGGACCTTCTCCATGTTTCCGCAGCCTCGCTTGCCCTCTTGGGCAAGCCACCGTCGGCACAGTTCGGACAGGCTTCGCCTGTCCTCGCAAGATGCCCCAAAATCATCGATTTTTCGCGGTCGTGGCGTTTTGCAACTGCCTCAAAAGTCTTTTATTGTTTTTTTTATTGTTCTTGCCGCTGATCTGCGTGGAAGCGGGGGTCAAAAAGGAGCGCCGCGTTTCAACGGTCGCATCCGCTGTCAAGGGGCTGGGGCTGGTTCCGACGATTGTCATCGACGCAGGCCATGGAGGATTGAATCTGGGCGCACATGTCCGCCAACCCTTTTGCGAAGAAAAGCGCATCACTCTTCTCACGGCTTTGTACATGAGAAAATATCTCAATCAATTGGGATACCGCGTCATCATGACGCGGAGCACCGACGCATTCGTTCCTCTGCCGCGCCGCGTTGAGATCGCCAATAAAGCGAGAGCTGATCTTTTCGTCAGCATCCATTATAATTCTTCGCGCAGCCCGTCTGCGCAAGGGGTCGAGGTTTTCTTTAGCGAGGACTCGGACGATCGCAATCGCATCGCCTCATCGCGCAAACTGGCCAGCTCGATTCTGACCCGCGTCGTACGCCGGACAAAAGCGCCATCGCGCGGCGTCAAAAAAGCGAATTTTCTGGTGATCCGGGAAACGAACATGCCGTCCGTGCTCGTTGAGGGGGGCTTTATTTCCAATCCCCAGGAAAGAGGCTTCTTGAAAGATCCACAATATCTGGAAAAAATTGCTCGGGGCGTTGTTGAAGGTATCGACCATTACTTCCAGAGGTAATCTTAGACGAGCACGTCGACGAGTTGATGATTGGGGTTTTGCTTGATGCAATGCTGCTTGTCCCATTGGTCGATGAATAGGATCATCGGGCGTCCCTGTCTGTCCTGAGCGAGCATGGAACTGAATGATTTTGTGAATTTTCCCATGTCGCCCAAAATCCACGCGCTGCATTGATAGGGAAGAGGCGTGAGGATCGTTTCTACATTGTACTCGTCTTTGAGGCGGTATTGCATCACTTCGAATTGCAGTTTTCCAACAGCCGCGTAGATAAATTCCCCCTCTCCATCATGCGGTTTGAGCAACTGAATCGCTCCTTCTTCGACCAGTTGAATCACGCCCTTGTCAAATGATTTTCGGCGGCCCACGTCTTTGGGGTAGATCTTGGCAAAGATTTCGGGTTGAAACTGCGGAAGGGGTTTGAAGTTGAACCCGCCTGTAATGGAAAGTGTATCGCCGATCGCAAATGAGCCCGGATTAATGACGCCGATGACATCTCCCGGATAGGCGTCGTCGACGGTTTTTCTTTCGCCGGCGAGCATGCTGTGCGGCCTTGCTAGGCGGATCTCTTTGTTCATCCGATGATTTTTTACGATCAGATCTTTTTCAAATCTTCCGGAGCAGATCCGGATGAAGGCCATGCTATCGCGGTGGCGGCGATCCATGTTGGCCTGAATCTTGAAAACATATCCGCTGAACGGAGTCGTGATCGGATCGATTTCGATTTCACTGCCGTCCGTGCGGGTGGCCATCCGGGCATGCGGGCAAGGAGCTAGATGGATGAATGCATCGAAAAAGGGCTCGACGCCAAAATTCGTCAATGCGGAGGCGAAAAAGACAGGCGTGACCTGGTTGGCTAAAAAATCTTCATGCGAATAGGCATTCCCCGCCATTTCCAGCAGCTCGAGCTCTTCGATCAGTTTTGCATACTCTTCGGCGCCGATTCGTTCTTTTGACTCGGTCGATGCGAGCGGATAGCGAATGATGTCGGCCTTTTGCGCGCCGCCGATCGATGTTTTGGTGAAAAAGACGCATTCCTGGGTCAATCGATCCACGACGCCCAAGAATCGTTGGCCGCTTCCGATCGGCCAGTTCATGGCATAGGAATGGATTTGCAAAACATTTTCCACCTCGTTCATCAGATCAATGGGATCGCGTCCCGGCATGTCCATTTTGTTAATGAAAGTCAGAACGGGGATTTTCCTTAAGTGGCAGACTTCAAAAAGTTTGCGGGTTTGCCGCTCCACGCCCTTGGAAGCGTCAATCACCATGATGGCGCAGTCGGCGGCCGTTAGCGTTCGATAGGTGTCTTCCGAAAAGTCCTGGTGGCCGGGAGTGTCCAAAACATTGATAATCGTATCTTTATAGGTGAATTGCATGGCGGAAGAAGTGATGGAAATGCCACGCTCTTGCTCCATCGCCATCCAATCGGAGGCGGCGGCCTTGCGGCCCTTGCGGCCTTTGACTACTCCGGCGGTATGGATCGCCCCCGAATAAAGTAGTAATTTTTCGGTCAGGGTCGTTTTCCCTGCGTCGGGGTGGCTGATGATCGCAAACGTACGCCGCTTTGCGACCTCTTGTTGAAGAATGATTTGCATTTCCATGATTGAATAAGAATACTAGAAACAGGAATCGAAGTCTATTGAACCTATCCCGATACAGCGGCTCCCGCTGGAAGCGGGAGCCGCGAAAAATCGGCTTTGCCGAAAAGGTGAGAATATTTTTGGACAAAACTCCGCTATGGCAGCTTTGCCCATGTGCGCCTCAGGTCTGTACACGCTCAAG
>Ga0206225_1000075_pt1 | contig 12883 bp, 11 predicted proteins | sample MancosB2_FD_155470 | JGI IMG/M metagenome (GOLD analysis project Ga0206225, IMG submission 155470) | Subsurface sediment microbial communities from Mancos shale, Colorado, United States - Mancos B2 | ecosystem: Environmental > Terrestrial > Deep subsurface > Rock core/Sediment | place: USA...
TACTTTTCTCTGAGTGCCGATGATCTCCAACTGTCCCTGGGGAGAAATTTTTCCGCTGGCTGCGAAAAGGAATGCGATTTGCTGGATCTTCTCCCCATTCCAAACCAGTTCGCACGGGGCCGCCCATTCGAAAGCCCCGCTTTTCGCTGTTTCGGGACACAGTCTTTGCAAAACAAACCGTTTACCTTTCTTTTCCAAAACAGCCGTCCAATCGGCCTGCATGTTCAGCGCCATTTGCCGGCAGGATTCCAATTCAATGTAAAGCCGATTTACAGCGGTCTGAAACTGTTTTTCGTCCAGAGCCCGGCTGATGCGGATGCCGATGATACTGCCCACTATTGCGAGGAGCATTACGGCAATCATGACCTCCAGCAAAGTGAAGGCTTTCTTCAATCTTCCTCCTCTTCGGAAGCAACAGAGGAAGAATCAATATGGCCGATCTTATGCTTGTGATTGTATGATTCGAGTTTTTCCGAATGGATGATGAAGTCATTTTTATATTGGTTGGCCTTGATCTCAAAAGGCACGCCCCAGCCGTCTTTTATTAGCTCTTTCGGATTCTTGGCCAGGCCCGTCGTAGTGAGGGCATTTTCGACATTTTTCAATATTTGATCGGTATCCTTCGTGTCGGAGTAGCAATAGAGCAATAAATCATGAAGCTGCTCTTTCGCTCTTTCCGTTCGAAAAGCTTTTCCCTTATCCAGGGCGCCTTTCATATTATAGCCGATCGCTCCGGTAATGATGGTGATCAATAAAATCACGATCATGATTTCAAGCAGTGTAAAGGCTCTTTTCATCTGTTATTCCTTATTTTTTATGTTGCAAACGAACTCACATCTGTCAGCGGAAGAAGAACTGAAAGCAGGACGAATCCCACCATCGCTCCCAATGCCAACAGTAAGATCGGCTGCACCAGAGAGGTGATTTTTGTAATGGCTTTTTCCAAATCTTCCTCGTAGATCGAGGCGATCTGATGCATCATCGACGATAAATTGCCCCCCTCTTGGGCGATACTGAGCATCCGGGGCACGAGCGATGGGATCAGGGCGCGGCCCTCCATTGCCTGTTGAAGGGTCTGTCCAACAGACAGCGCCTGGATGGCCTCATCCATCGATTTCTCGATCACCGGATGGCGCAGGGTGTCTCTGGCCTGCTGCAAAGCAAATAGGGCCGGCAACCCTCCCTCGATCAGCGTGGCCGTAGCTCTAAAAAACCGCGTCAGCGCCACCTTAGCCAATAATTCAGATAAGAAAGGAACGCGCAAAATAGCCCTTCTCAGAGTCGCTCGGCCCCGAAGGGAAAAAAAAGACCAAAGCACATAACCTATGAATAAAACGAAACCATTGGCGAGGATCCACTTGCCCTGAATGGCCAGCCGCGAGCACGCGAATACAAACGACGTAAAAGGATGCAAATCGCGGCCCTCAAAAAGATCAAACAGGGACGGCACCACAAAAAACAACAGCACGCTCAGCACCAGCATACAAAAAACCGACAGCAGCGCCGGATAGAGCAAAGCGCCTAAAATTGTTTTTCTCACATGCAATTGACGCTCGAGTAAACGAGCCATCTCAACAAGTGCTTTGGAAAGGTGGCCGCCGCGCTCCGCATTGGCGATCATGGCGCAGTAAAGAACATCGAAACAGCCCGGATGCGCCTCCAGCGATTGGGAAAACGGCTGGCCCGATCGGATCTGATCGCATAGATCGAGCAATAATTCATGGGCGCGATGATCGCGGTATTTTTCTTCGAGAACACTCAGGGCTTCGAATAATGGCAGGCCCGCCTCCAACAGCCGCGCCAATTCGCGGGTGAGCTGGAGAACTTCACCTTTATTGAGATGACTCCCCGTTTTCTTTTTTTCGAGGGCTGCGACGTCAGTGACCAGTATCTGGCGGCGAATCAATTTCTGCTTGGCGTCCAAAAGCGATTCGGCATCGATGATTCCGGTCGCCCTCCGGCCTTTGTCACTAAGCGCTGTATATCGGAAAAGAGCCATATCGTCATCCCTCGATTTGCGCCTTTTCGTCAATCCGCGTAACGCGCAAGATTTCAGAACTGGTCGACAGGCCGTGAGTCACCAGCTGGCATCCCTGCTCAAAAAGAGACACCATCTGGAAGCCGCGCGCGGCTTTTCGAAGCTCTTGAGCGTCAGCGCTTTTCATCACCTGCGCCTTGATTTTCGCATGCATGGGCATCAACTCATAAATGCCATGGCGCCCTTTGTAACCCGTATGAAAGCACAGCTCGCACCCTTCGCCCCGAAACAGTTTTCCCTCGGAAAGCTGATCTTTGGTTAAACCCAGCTCAGCCAATTCATCATCCAACGGAGTATAGCTAATCCGGCAATGCGGGCAGATGCGGCGCACCAGCCGCTGGGCCAGCACCCCGATCAGAGAAGATGAGAGCAGATACGGCTCGATGCCCATATCCGCGAGGCGCGTGATGGCCGAGGGGGCGTCGTTCGTATGAAGGGTGCTCAACACCAGATGGCCTGTCAAAGATGCCTGGATCGCGATTTCCGCCGTTTCCCGATCGCGAATCTCGCCGATCATGATGACGTCGGGATCCTGTCGTAAAAAATGGCGCAATCCCTTGGCAAAATCAAGATCGATTCGGGGATTGACGTTCATCTGGGAAATGCCCTTCAGCTTATATTCGACAGGATCTTCGATCGTTAAAATATTGGTATCATCGCTGTTCATTTCAGAAAGGGCGCTATAGAGCGTAGTCGTTTTTCCGCTGCCAGTCGGACCCGTTACGAGAACAATCCCTTCGGGCGCGTGGATCATGCGGCGGAACGCTTTCAGGGTCTTTTCATCCATTCCGATCTTTTCCAACCCGAGCACAATATTGCCGCGGTCGAGAATACGCAAAACAATCCGCTCGCCATAGACAGTGGGAATGGTGCTGACGCGAAAGTCGATTTCCCGCCCGCCGTGATTGAGTTTGATCCGGCCATCTTGCGGCAATCGGTGTTCCGCGATATCCATTTTGGCCATTACCTTGATCCGCGTGCATATCGCGGCCTGGGCATCGCGGGGCGGAGTATCGCGCTTCACCAGCGCACCGTCGATCCGATAGCGCACGCTGAGCTGCAATTCACCCGGCTCGAGGTGAATATCGGACGCGCCCTGCTGAATGGCCTCCAGAATGATCGCGTTGACCATCCGAATGACAGGATTCTGATCGCCCTGTTCCAACAAATCATATCCCTCGACCATCTCTTCTTTGGCAGAAGCGTTTTTAGGCTGGGATAGATCGGAAAAGAGGCGTTTGGCCTCGCCCTCTTTCTGGCGATAGCACTGTTCAATCGCCGTTTCAAGGACGGCTTTACTGCAGTAAACGGGAATGATGCTCTTATCTAAATAAAGGCGCAATTCTTCCAGCGATGCGAGATCCATCGGATCGCTCGTCGCGGCAATGATCTCGCCGCCACTCTCTTCGAGAGGCAGAATTCCTTTTTGCTTGGCGAATGCGTAGGGAATGATCTGTTTTTTTTCCCGGACAAATACAAACTCGGAAATATCATCGCAAATCCGAATTCCGAAGCGCCGGGCGAGAGCTTTGATATCTTCAGCAGGTTTTTCGAGTGTCATATCAGATCCGATCGAAGAGCATCTTCAAGCTGTTCGCAAAAATACCTTTTCGCTCTTTTTCTTTGGCCTCGTCGAGCCGCGTAAGGAATTCAGGAATATCTCCGGCCCTCAACTGATATTCTTCCTGGCGCAGGCGGCGCAAATCATCGACAGGATCGCGGATGATGTGAGGCGTAATAAAAATGAACATCTCCGTGTTAGTCTCGGTCGTTTTGTCGGCGCCGAACAATTTGCCAATACCGGGCAAATCGCCTAAAAACGGGATTTTTTCGCGATGGTCTTCTTCCGCTTTTCGGCGCAGACCGCCCAAAATGACCGTTTCGCCATCGGCAATTTGCACATCATTGACCACGTGCCGACGCATGACAGGAGGACGATCGTCGAGCGCAAGCGGGGGCGTATCAAATGTGACATCCGTATGCAGGGAAACGAATCCGGGATGATTTGGATTTTCATCCGGATCGGGCAAATGAATGGTCGGCAGCATGACGATCGTAGTGCCATACTGCGCCCGCGTATAGGACTTTTCAATGGTGACCGTTCCCGTGTTCAGCTGAATCGCGCCGTTATTGATCGAGATCTCATCCACGATGGAAATCTGCGCCGGCGTCTGATTGATCGCCAAAACGGTCGGGTTGGCATTAATGCGCAAATCGTCTTGCGCCAGCAAGAAATTATAGGCGAGATCCACGCCAGGAAACTTTCCGGGCGGCCGCTTGAACAAAAATTGCACTAGCCCCTTAAACGGCTTATTCTGGTCCGTCTGGAACGAAACGCCAGTCTCGTGCGGCACTTGCAAATTGCTGTTGATGTTGAGGAGATTGATCCCGACCTGGCGGCGATCGGTCAGTCTCTTTTCAACCAGCATTACATCGATTTGCACCATGCGCTTGGGAACGTCGAGCTTCTTCAATAAATTTTTGATCTTCAAGAGCTCTTCGCGGCGCACGACCATGAGAATCGACGAGGTCTTCGCGTCGACGACGAAATTACCATTGACTGATTTTTTTCCCGGTTCGATCACGCCGGGCTGAATAAAACCGGGGTTCACGGGCATAACCGGATTGAATACCGTACTCGGACAGGGAAATGCCGGAGCCAGACACGGCTCTTGAGAGGGAGTACTGGGCGCAGGCGACTCGCCCTTTTTTTCCATCTGCGCTCCAATCAGCGAATCATAGACTTGGGTCAGCACGCCCGCGATATCTTCGGGATTGGAGTGCTTGCACGAATACCAGTAGACGACTTTTTCGCCGGGATCTTCCAGCTGCTGCTCCAGATCCATCACGATCCTTTCGCCGCGCAAAACAGCCTCTTCTTCACCGGCCAAAACCAGCCCCTGAGGCAAGGTCAGGATCGAGAGATCCTCGCCGCCGGGATAAAACGGCGCTCTGGATTTTGCCGCCGGATCGCCAAAGACGGCTTTCAGTACTTTTTCCGCTTCTGCAGGAGCGATTTTCATCAGATTGACGAGCTTAACGACCTTTCCGCGATCCTGTTCCCATACGGCGCGATACAGGCCGAGCATCTTTTCCACCGTCTCGCGCGTCGAAACCAGCACGATTTTCGATGCGATCGCCTGAACCGTCGTTTGCCTTGGATCGGAAAACCGCTCAAAAAATCCCTGGATCGATTTAATCTGCTCCGCTTTCGGAGAAAAGACAAAAAAGACTCGCTCGTGCGGCTCGGCCAAGGTCAGATCTTCCTCGCGGCTAACAATGCAACGGATGGCCGACGGATCGAGCTTTAAAATGTAAAGCTGCTTGACCCACGGATTCAACGCCTTCACACCCACGCCGTTATGAGATAAAATCATCTCCATCATCTCTCCCCACGACTCACGCGGCAGAGGAATGCTGGAAAAAAGAGAAAGCTTCATCGCGCTGAGCTCGGGCGGGATCACATAGAGATAATCGCTGGCGCCATATTCCATGACCAGCTGGGACAGAGTCGTTTCGCCCATATCCCAAAGAGCATAACTCTCATCGCTGCTTTCATTGGCAAAGGACTTGCGCCACTTTTCCTGCAAAGCGGCCTTTTCCATTTTGATGGATTTGATTTCGTTTAACAGCGCGATATATTGCGCCTCATCGGCGCCGCTCTGGACCAATTGCGCGGCTTCGTCGTATTGATGCCGGACGCGCTCTTTGAGCGAGATCGACTCTTGGGCAAATTCCTGAACGATGGCAGGATCATTGCCGTCAGCCCACCCCGCGGTACTCATCAGAATCAGCGCCGGAAGCCAAATCAGGATTTTCATAATGATTTTCCTCTTTGTACGCGACGCGTCAAACTCTTTTTGTCCTGTTTTGCGCTCACAGCGCTCGTCTCGATAGGGGTCATTTGCGATCGATTGGCTAAAAACAGTTTCCCTTTTATGCTTTTTTGTTTGGAATCGATTTTTTCCAAAACGAACAATTCGCCGCTTTTCGCTCCACTCAATACTTGCTGCCTCTCTTCCGCTTTACGCAACACGCGCCAGCGCCCGTTGTCCTTCAAGACCCAATCTCCAACGCGCAGGATCACGCTCTGTTTTTCAATCGAACAGCTCATCTGCTTATCCGAGCGAATCCGGATGGCGGTGATCCATTCATCGGTTTTGATGTGAACCACCGGGATGGGCTGCAGCGGCGTGGCGAGCCTCGTGTGCGATGAATCCCATACATCCCATTCCAGCGCCTGGGGCGTGACAGCGCGGATCTTGGCGATCATCAGATCCCTGGCATCAAACGGGCTAGCGATCTTGGCCCAACGCCCGCCCTTCCAGCCGATCCAGTCATTTTCTCCGACCATCAAAGCGGCAGAGGCAATCTCCAACCTCTGTTTTTCTTCCGTAGAATCCAGTTTGGCGAGCAAATCCGGTCCATTCCAGCGCGCCTCGCCGAGCGTGCGCAGAGCCGATCCAGCGGGAAATTCCTCAGCTTTTTGCAGCACAGCCGCATCGGGGCAGCGTGAAAACCGGGCATGCTTTTCCTCTTGTCCGCGGTTGACAATTCCCGCCTGAACCATCACCATTTCATTGTCATCCAGCCCCAGATCAATCCAAAAAGGCCCCTCTTCCTGCTGAAAATTCAAAACGCCTTTGTCATTAAAACACAAATAGATCCGGCTGGGGAGCACTACTCGTTTGGATTGCTGGACGCTCTTAAGGCGAACATGCGCGATCAGCTCGGATCGATCCGTTCCGGGCCTTGGAGTGCTGAGGGAGACGAAAATTTCGTCCTCAATAGAGGGCAAATCCCATAGCATCCGTTGGAGCCGGCTCGCCAGATCCACTGAAATTGTCGCAGGGGTCACCGTATTTTGCACAGATTTACGCGGGGGCTTAGGAAATTCCGGCTGATCAGCGACAGGGAGCAACAAAAAGATCGATACACACACGAATGCACCGAGAACGCCGCCGCCGGACCACAAAAGTCTTGATGGATAATGGGTAAAATATTCTTGAGACAGCATAATTCGATGAATCCCAGATCTCGAACGCTTTAGTTTAAGAAAAACCCCCAAAAAACACAAACCCTGATCCTTGAATCGATTCAGGACACCACAAAGCCACGGCTCTCGAAACGCGCAACAGCCTCACCACAAACACGTTAACACCAAACACTCACGAACGGGAGAATAATCGAAGAACTATTGCAAAAAATTAAAATTAACTATTTAATAAAAATAAGGGTCCAGTCAATGCATGGAGAGGGGTGGTAAGACAATGAGCAAAAATAAATTCACCGAGAAACTGAAAGAAGGAGTATCGGTCAAAGAAATCGAAGAGTTCACAAGGCAGCATATGATGGAAGTGTTTTCCGTCGCGGCGGTCATCATCGCCACCATTACAAGCTGTTGGGATTTTTTCCTCAGCGGACCGAAGATCACGCTATTCTTTACCGCATTGGGCATGATTGTATCGATCTTGTTTCCTGTGCCTGTGGAGCGATGGCTCAAGCAACTCTACAATTTCTCTTTCAAGCAGGAAAAATCCACCCAGATGATTTTAGGTGCGGTAAAAATCGTCGTAGCGATCTTTATTCCATTTATTCTTTTCGCCGTACTTGGTTTGCTGGCAGGCAGCTCCTATCATTATTACACTCGCCATGCGCAAATCATGAACGCCAACAAACCGGCGAACCCGAACCGCGGAGCCGAAGGCGGCGAACACGATTAAACTGGACTTTGTCCATTTAGAGCTGTTTTTTGCGCTCTTCGATGTAACTGGTAAAACTCACGGTTTGATCCGCAAGACCCTTCAGAGCATGCTCTGCAAGGGTCTTGTTATTTTCATCGTTCGCGAATTGTTCGAGCTCGCGCCAGGCAACGAATTCTCCCGCCGGATTTTTCAACATCTGTTGCAAAAAGGCGATACGGCACAGGTTCTGGCAATACAGCACGGAATGCTCCGGCAGCTTTTCCTTCAATGACACGGACCTCTCAACGGCTTCCTGATAGTGTTTTTTGGCAATGATCAGGCTGATCTCGGCAAATTCAGCGTGCACAGGCGAGATCGAGTGCAATCGAATGAGCGATTCTTGCGCCATTTTTTCCGCCTCATCGACGCGCCCGGCCATCATCAGCGTCTGAGCCACGTCAGCGCGCATCGCGTTTTTCAAATCCGATGTCCAAGCCTGATCCAGTGCCTGATATAGCGATTCGTCTTCCGGTTTGGCTTTCCATGCTGCATAGGCCTCTTGGGCATGGCGCGCGGCATCCAGATGGGGAGCGCGGGCGATTTTGACGACACCCCACGCCAAAGCGACCAGAACAACGGTGCCGACATTCATCAAAAGACTTCGATGCAATGACATCCATTGCCCCATCGAAGAAAGGAGAAACTGATCTTTTAGACTGAGAGAGATCTCATCTCGCTGCATGGCCACCTCAAGTTGAGAAAATTTTAGCTCATCTCCATCTTCTCAACAAGAGATCAGTCCAGTCAAATGACCTAACGAAACATTTTCGTCGATCATTGAAGGCTGAATTCCTCGCTCGAAACACCATCCATTACCTCTACTTGAGGAGCATTATAACAACAAAACAATGGTTATGTTTTAATTTATTCTTGCATAACGCAAACTTCCCACAGAAAAAAATTGAGAACGCATCATGCACTGTATTTCAAGACTGTATGCAAAGGACGCTCGGTTTGGAGATTGCTTGGTAGAGCCTCTTCGACGGTGGAGAAGAGATTGGACTGCGATCGCTTCTCCGCTCAGCTCGACCCAATCAAAATGTCTCCAGATAGCACTGCGCATTCTGAAGGCGATTGAATTATCAATTATGACTCTGTCATATACCTTTAATGCAATAATTGGGATGCTCATCAAAACATGTTTTCGCCACCCTCTGGAAGCCGAGCCGCTTCCACCTCTTTTTCGGAATAATGAAAATGAACAAGGCCTTTCTTATTTATTTAACAATACAATTCCAAACGAACTTGTTGTTAAGATTCTTCAATACTGCGACGGCCCTGAACTAATGCTCTTTTCAAGAACCTGCCAAACAGCGCGTCGCTGTGTAAACGAACTTCTTATGAATGGATCGCCCAGTGGGACGCAAGACGAAGGATATGCAGAGGTTTGCTGCTTACCAGCCGCAGATCTGATCTGGGGGCTAGACGGGTTCAATCCCACTGGAATGTTTTCTGCGAAAAACCTTCAGCTTGCCTTATTTCGTCATTGGGGTCCCCAGGAAAAGGCTTCTGTAGAATCAATCGGCACGCAGTATCGTTTGCATCTCTATTGGGACGAAAAATTGAAGAAACTTGATGAGCGGTTTAGATACGTAGCGCGCGTAATGCCCGGAAGCTATGTGGCATTCAATGCCATTCCAGTGGCATATGGAATCTATTCTGCCTTGGAGAACACAGTAAGCGAAACGCTCCCTTCCTTAGTACGGGGCATCGATGAAATGGGCCTATTCTTTTTGAAGCTACGCATCATGGTTAACATCACGCCTCCCGGCAACCAATCTGACACAGAATTGGTGTTAACATTGGCGCAGCCGGCCAAAACCATTGGTCTGCCATTACGAACAGCTGTTCATGGGTTGCCTTACGTGCTGACAACAGAACAAGTAGTGAAGACAATCATCGGCCTGCTGGACAAACGGACGATTTCTCTGGATATTGACTGTAAAGGTGGAAAAATTTCTATCGCTCCAATATGCCCCGAAGCCGAGGAACTTCGCGCTGAATAACAACGCGAGTTATGTTTTTTGTGGATAATTGGGAGCAGTCGCCAACGCTAGCGCTGTTCCCATAGCGATCAGCGAGGCGATTGCAAAACCGCCCAGCAGGGCTACAATCGCTGCCAGCAGAATCATTCCGCTGCCGATTTTTCTTTCCCGCTTCAATACTTTTTCGGGTGCATCAATCGCGCAAATGGGCAGTGAAAAAAAAGTCCAGGGCAATGAGACATTCAATAGGGCAATTTTTCTCTTGGACCACTTCAGGCAATTACCCCATCCAAGCGCAGGAACTTGGATCGGTTCGCCCCGATCCGCTTCGGTGGAAATCTCATCGATCATTGTTTGCACGAGAGCTTTCGCTTTGACCCACGTCTCGCTGCGTCGAAAATCCTCTGGCAATATTTTTCCATTGGCCCCTTGCCGCAAACCATCCAGAGACGTTTCTTCAAACCGGACCCCCTTCAATAATTCTCCTCGCCGCATACGATAGGTTCCATTTTCAAGCGACTCGATCACGACCACGGCATGCCCGGCCCAGCCAAGCCACAGATTCAATGCGCATGGCCCCAGATCAGCCACTGTGACGGCCCAGTTGTTCTCGTCGATCGAAAGCTCGGGATGTAGAACACTTCTCCTGCCCGATCTACTCAAAGATACGGTCACAGGACTGATGCTGGGACTGAGAGAAACGCTAATAGCCATTCGACCTCAAGACGTCCCGATACACCGCCTCCATTTCATCGAGGGTATGCAGCAAAGTATAATGGTTGAGCACCCTCTCGCGGCCGTTTTGGCCCAGACGCACGCCCATCTTCGGATCTTGCATCAATCGCAACACCGCCTCAGAAACCTTTTCTGGTGAAAACGGCGGAACAATCAGACCCGTTTGCCCGTCCAGACAAACCTCCCCCGACCCGCCGACCGGCGTGGCGATGAGGGGCTTTTGTAAAAACGCGGCCTGCAATATCGCTTGCGAAATGCCTTCGTGCGCGGTGCTCAGCAAGGCAAACGCATCGATCGCCTGCAGGGCAAATACCGGATTCGGCAGATGGCCTGTAAAATGGACAATATTCTCGAGCTGCAGCTCTTGCGCCCTGCGCCGATAGGCGTCCTGATGGCCGCCGCCGATAATCACCCAGCGCAGACGTTTCTGATTTCGCAAAATATGGGCCGCGGCGAGAAAGTCATTGATCCCTTTCCATGAGCGCATAAAACACGCAGTGCCGACAAGAAAATCATCCGGCGACAGATTTAATGACCGGCGAAATTCCAATACGCGCTCCTTCGATTCCTGCATGCGTTCGGGATCTACCCCGGTCGCAATGCAGCGCATCAATGAGCGCGATTTCCCCGACTGTTCGGCGATCATTGGCAAAATCGACGAACAGGTCGTCACTACGTAGTCAGCGAGGGTTCCATAGAGAAGGCGGCTATTGAGTCCCTGCTTGATCGGCGTCGAGAGATGGCGGGTGCGCACAATGGGGATCCGCATAAATCGAGCCGCCATGGCCCCGATCCAGCTATCGAGCGAGGAGTGGGTGTTGACGATGTCGATCTGATGGCGCTGCATCAAAATCAGCAGGCGCAGCAACGTCCAGGCCCAGGCCCACCTTCGATACTGAATTTCATAGACTGTAAAGCCCGCTTTACATGCCTCAAAGACTAACCCTCCGCCCTTCATCACGGCGAAAATCACCGTATGCCCGCGATGGCGCATGCCCTCCGCCTCGCGCAAAATGCGGATTTCCTGGCCGCCCCATCCGGGCGATGCTTCCAAATGCAAGATGTTCATGACCATCCCACCTCGGAAAAAAAACAGCCGCGATGAGCGGCATGAATCGCTTGCAGGACATAGTCGATACAATTGGGGGGAAGGGCACTCAGCGGAAAAAAAGTAAGCGCTCCGCATTTGTCCGGCTCCTGATTGGCGATGTGGCCCTGATAGGCGTCGCATTCGTAGAAAATGTCTACGTTGACCCGGTTGCTGACCCGATGCATGATGTGAACGGGCTTCAGCTGATCGATCGTCAGATCCATGCCGGCTTCTTCATTCGCTTCGCGGATCATAGCCTGCGCAGCCGATTCGCCGACATCGACATGGCCCGCGACAAGTCCATAATACCCGTCGCAATAGCCAGTGTTTTGTCTCAATGAAAAGAGAATCTGGTCTTTGCGCCGGAGAATCAGATAAACGCAGACATTGGCCTGCGAGCGCTTGTGAATGCTGTTCATCAGAATGGCCTCTTTCATAAATTCATCAGGAGTTCGACCGGCTGCGGCTTTGCCAGATCGATCCTCTTCCTCATCCATAGCGCCTTCGGCTATGGATTCGTCATTCGAACCGCTGCGCTCCGATCCGGCGGTGCCTCGCTCGCCCGAACTCTGTGATGAATTTATGAAAAAGGCCATCAGAATAACGTCAGTTGCGGATCCATCCGTTTGAGAAAGTGCTCCAACACCCGCTTATGTCCGGCCGAAAAAGGCAGCTCGCCGACACGTTCCAGGGGGATCCATTCATAATCCTTGATCTCTTTGCGCTCGAGAGCGCGCAGATGGATCGGAAACAGCTGGGCCTGATAGCGGGTAAAGCTGTGCTGGACCAGGGGCAGGCTGCGCACGAACGAGGTCGACAGCCCCCATAATGTGCCGATATGCTGCGGCAGCGGACGGTCGAGGCCTTCGAAATAAGGAAACTCGTACAAATCCGCCATGATCTTGCCCAAAACTCCCTTGCGCAGCAAAATCGAGTTGTTTTCTTCGATCACAGCCACGGACCGCGTCAACATGGTTACCGGCTGTTCCTTCGATTTGACAGGGAACTCTTCCGCTCTGTCTTCTTTAAACGCCAAACAGCTCGATTGGAGAGGGCAAACATCGCAAAGAGGCTTGGACTGGCACAGAGTCGCCCCCAACTCGATCAGCGCTTCGGCCGTGACCCACGGCCGTTTGGCATCCAGCATTTCATCGGCGAGCACTTGAATGTTTTTCTTCGCTGCACTGCGGCCAATATCTTCCTCGATGAGAAAATGGCGGGCCAAAACGCGTAAGACATTGCCATCGACAGCGGCGGCGCGCTGATGAAATGCAAAACTTAAAATGGCATT
>Ga0206225_1000076_pt1 | contig 12875 bp, 7 predicted proteins | sample MancosB2_FD_155470 | JGI IMG/M metagenome (GOLD analysis project Ga0206225, IMG submission 155470) | Subsurface sediment microbial communities from Mancos shale, Colorado, United States - Mancos B2 | ecosystem: Environmental > Terrestrial > Deep subsurface > Rock core/Sediment | place: USA...
CCCAAGAACTCGTCCTCTTTCGCCGAATACTGTTTTTCGATGGCCGCCCAAGCAGGGTTGGCTCCGACTGCGTTGGTCGCCTGTTCGTACGCCGCCCACGTGGGATACGCGGACATGTACCAGGTTTCGTTGGCCCCCGTGGTTGCTCGGGCAGCCAGCATCGGAATCGGATACTTCGCGGTGGCCAAGGCATTGACCCACGCTACTTCGTGAGCGTCGTGCTGGGTGCCCTTGCCGGGCTTCACGGTCTCCCGAAACACGATGAGCACGTTGCTCGCGGGCTGGGGTGGAGCCGCCTGCGCGCCGAGCGCCACGGGTGCCAGTGCGGCGAGGGTCAGGAGAATGCGATGCGAAACGTTGGTCATTGAGTTCTCGCGGTGTTGTGGGCACGAACTGCGAGCCGCCGGAGGGCAGCCATGGCCGATCCTGTGCCCAAATGGTGGGGGCGACTCACCGGAGGCGTCCGGCGGTCAGCGGGCGTTTGCACTGCGTCCCAAACATACGCCCGGAGTCGCGTTAGGCTAGATCAGAGGCATGCCGCCGCAAGAAGTTGCAGGTCATGCCGTTCGTTTGCAGTCCAGTGGCCGTCCGCTGAGGCCGACAGCCTGCGGCATTGGTGTGGACTTTCCCGAGCAGATCACGCCTCCCGTCAATGAATACTGGTTTCTTGACGTACCTTGCTGCTGAATTGCCGTGCCTGAAAAGCGTGAGGTCGGAGGTTCAACTCCTCCCAGGCCCGTTTCGCCCGACGTCAATCGCCCGCTACTGGCGCTTGCGCAGTTCCATCACCCAGATGTCGCTCTCGTCTTCAGACATCGTGAAATAGAGGCGCTTGCTGTCCGTGGCGAACTCGTGGCGCCGCGGCCGCCGACGCGGATCGTCAAGGCGCGCCAGGAGCCGTGGGCGGCCACCAGCGATGCCAACGGAGTAGAACGTATTCACGCCGGTCGAGTCCACCGCGCGAAAGTAGACCACCGAGGTGTCGGGCCCCACCGCCACCGAGTTGACGCGGGCGCCCACCTCGCGGCTCGTCGCCAGTTTTCGGCTCTTCCCGCCGGCGGTGTCGATGATGCCGACGAAGTCATCGTCCCTCCCGATGCTGGCGAAGGCGATGTACCGCCCATCGTGTGTCCATCGCGGCACCGTGCCGTTCTCCAACGTGACGACGTGTTCCCGACCCCACCGTCGACTTGCGTCGCGCGCGGAGATCAGGATCCCCGCACCCTGTCGAGTGGACGCCAAATGATGGAACACAACGCGGTCGCCGTCCGGACTGAAGTCCGGGTACATGTCGTGCAGCGTGTCGGCCGTAACCTGCGACACGTCCCCGCCATCCAGGTTCATGGTGTAGACGTCACGATTGTTGTTGCGCCACGAATGAAAGACGATCTGGCTGCCGTCGCGAGACCACTGCGGTATGAAGTCGTCCGCAGAGTCTTTCGTCAGCTGAATCGGCTCGCCGCCAGTGGTGCGCATCTTGTAGATGTCGGAGTTGCCGCCGCGGTTGGAGTCGAACACCAGCCAGGCACCGTCTGGAGTGATGCCCACGCCTTCCACCGCCTGGTTCTCGTCGGTCAGGGCCACCACCGAGGTTGCAGCCGGGCGGTTTGCTGCCGGTATGGCCGCAGCAAACACGTTCGTTCGATATTGCAGGACGCTGTATGCGAGGCGGGTTCCATCTCGGGAAATGCTGATGCCATGGGCGCCCAGGCCGGTGGTGAGCCGGCGCGGCCCACCCCTCGGCGAGCCGTTCGACGCGAGTGTCTGTTCATAGAGGTCGCGCGAACCTCCAGAGTTGGAGACATACAGCAGGCTGCGTGAGTCGCTCGTCCACACCGGGCTCGCGTACAAAAATCCGGGGGCAGTGACACGAACCGCCGAACCGCCACTGGCGGCAACTGTCCACATGGAGTTGGGCCCCAAGTTGCCGAACGCGGCGGTACCTCCGTACGCGAACTGGGGATTCTCGGACACGAACGCGATGCGCTTGCCGTCCGGCGACCAAGCGAGGGAGTGCGGTGTGCGATGCATCAGGAGGAACTGGGACGGACCGCCGTTCGCGCCCGTGACCCAGATGGTATCCTCTCGTGAGTACGCGATTCGTTGTCCGTCCGGCGACCATGCCGCACCGACGCCGAGCGCGCCGCCTTCGCCCACGACAGCGGGGGCGCCACCAAACGCCGGTACGGTGTACATCCGCCCGCGCGCATGAAAGAGCACTTTGCTCCCGTCCGGAGACCACTGCGGGAGCCGGTGCTCGCCCGAGAGACCGGTGCTCAACTCCAGCACGCGGCCCCCCGCAATCTGGCGTACGTGGATGCGCATCCGGCCTGGCATCCCCGCGCTGTAGGCGAGGGACTGTCCGTCGGGTGAGAGCGCGGGATCGAGCTCGAGACCTGGCGTATTGGTCACCTGCAGCGTTGACACGATGGCGATGGCGCTTTCGCGCGACCGCGCGTTCCACCACAGGCCGCCGATGACCGCCGCTGCCGCGAGCGCTGCGACAATCTTCCAGTTCGAGCGCCGCATCAGGCGAACCGGCACCATGGGCTGCGGCGTCATGCCGCCGCTCGGCGTCGCGAGGACCTCAAGTTGCGAGAGCAGTTGCTCGGCGCTTTGCCAACGATCCGCAGGCTTCTTTTCAAGACACCGCATGATCACCTGATCGAGCGCCGGCGACACCGCCGAACGATGCTTCGAGAGCGGTTCCGCTGCCTGCGTCATGTGGGCGGACAGCATCTGCTGCGGCGTCATTCCCACGAACACCTGACGTCCGGTGAGCAGTTCGTACGCGAGCGCGCCCACGGAGTAGATGTCGGCGCGGTGGTCCACGTTGGGATCTGCAGCCGCCTGTTCGGGACTCATGTACGCAGGTGTCCCCAGCGCGACGCCCATCGACGTGAGCGTGCTGGACCCGGTGGAATTCGCGAGCGCCTTCGCGACCCCGAAGTCCGTGACGACGGCGTGGTGGCCGGAGAGCAGCACGTTATCGGGCTTGATGTCACGATGCACGACGCCGTTGGCGTGGGCGTACGCGAGCGCATCGACCACGTCACGCAGGATGCGAATCGCGTCGTGCACCGGCAACTCGCGCTGTCGCGTGAGGCGTGTTCGCAACGACTCGCCGCTGATGAGCGGCATTGTGAAATACAGCAAGCCATCCTTGGCGCCCGCAGACAACAGCGGGACGATGTGCGGATGCTGCAACTTCGCCGCCAACTGGATCTCCCGGCGGAACCGCTCCACGTTCAATCCTGCGGCGAGATCGGGCGGCAACACCTTGATGACGATCTGCCGATCCAGCTCGGTCTCGACCGCGACAAAGACGCGTGACATCCCGCCGCCGCCGAGTTCCCGGTCGATCCGGTATGCGGCGCCCAGCGTGGCCTGCAGTCGCTCCTGAAGGTCGGACGTCAGGTGTGCGCTCCGCTAAGGCCGAAACGGCAGGGGGAGTGCGACAATGGCGAGCCTCAGGTCCAGACGCGATAGAGGCCGATCGTCCCGATCAATACCGCCAACATTACCGTCATCACCGTGAGGCCGAAGTACAGCCGGTCGAGCGCGGCGAACTTCTGTTGGTTGATCCACGAAAGCGTGTAGTGCTGATCCGCAAGCTCGGCATTCAGGTTGTCCATGCGGACATGCTCCCAGAGCCCGCGGTACGTGGCGCGCTCCCGCGCAACAACGTCTGCGTAGAACAGCACGCGCATTGAGACGGCAGGTTCGACCGTGGACGGCAACGTATCAGAGGGCGGGGAACGCACGCCGCGCGGACGTAGCGCCGAGATGGCTTGCGAGATGTAGTAGACGGTGACGATCACGTAGGCCACGAGTTCAGCGCCAACGAGCAGGCCGAAGAAGCCCTTGGTGGGCAGCAGCGCCTCGCCGCCTCGTACGACCAGCAGCACGGCGGCGGCGTTGAGCACGCTCATGATGACGAGCGCAAAGCGCGCCTTTTTGTCGGCGAGTTCGATCAGGTCCTGTGACGCCTTGACCCCGTTTACGAGCGCCTTGTAGCGGTCCGAGGGATCGAGGAGTCCGCGCTCCGCTTCGAGCTTGCGGGCGGCCTTCTCGGCCTTCTCGGCCTTTTCGGCCTTTTCGGCCTTTTCGGCCTTTTCGGCGTCGGTTGCCTTCTCTGGCTTTGGCTGGGTTGGTTCGGTCACGCGCGAAAGGTACGTGACTTACTCGGTCTCGGTCGAGTCCACGTTTTGCTGGTTGGCTCGCATGGACGGCATAGCGGCACAGGTCTATGTTCTTCACCCGTGATTCACGCGCTGCTTGCTGTCGCCGGCGTCGTCGCCATCGCCGCGACCTGGGCTTGGCTGTTCGAGCGCGCGATGCGGAAGCAGCGCGGGCTGTTCTTCCACTGGCCCATTCGCACCGTTTCGCTGCCGGAAATCGACCCGGTGTTCCGCCAGGAAGCGCTCGGCCCGGCGCTCAGCACCGAGGTCGCGCTCGTCGGTGGCTCAGGCGTGATGCAACTGCCCGGCGGCACCAGCGACACCGAAGCGTGGATACTCGCCGTCCTCGCCAAGCGCGCCCGACTGATGTTCGAGTTCGGCACGTGTACCGGCCGCACCGCGTATCTCTGGGCGCGCAACTCCGCGCCGGACGCACGGGTCGTGACGCTCACTTTGAGCGCGGCCGAGATCGCGGCGTATCACCGTGAGGCCGGCGACACCGGCTCGGCAACCAAGCGCGCGATCGACGAATCTGTATTTGATCGCTTCTACTATTCCGACACACCGTACGCCGCCAAGGTCAAGCAGCTGTTCGGCGACAGCAAAGCGTTCGACGAAACGCCATGGGCAGGGCAGTGCGACCTCGTGTTCGTCGACGGTTCGCACGCCAAGTCCTACGTGCAGTCCGACTCGAAGAAGGCGCTCCGCATGGTGAAGCCCGGCGGCCTCGTGCTGTGGCACGACTATCGCGGCCACCGGCTCGCCGGCGTGTTCGATACGCTCAACGGACTGGCGCGCGAACTGCCGCTCGTCCACATCCGCACAACGTCGCTTGTCGCGTACCGGCGTCCGGCGTGACGCTCGCACTGGCGCTCGGCGGCATTCCCCCGCGATGGCGATTGCGCCATCCTTCAAGGGTTCCGACTCCCAGGGATCACGAATGACGGCACAACGAACGCTGGATGCACCCCGGGCCGGCGGCTCGAGCAAGTCGGCCACAAAAATCGGCCACTGGATTGGCGGTCAGGTTCGTCCGGGAGCCTCGGGCCGATTCGGGCCCGTGTTCAACCCCGCCACCGGTGAGCAGTCGGGCGACGTGGCGTTCGCGTCGGCAGCCGAGGTGGATGACGCGGTCCGCGCCGCCAAGGACGCATTCGTCACGTGGGGCGATATGGGGCTCGGCCGTCGCACCACGATCCTGTTCAAGTTCCGGGAGCTCGTAGCCAAACACGCCGACGATCTCGCGCGCCACATCACGCGCGAACACGGCAAGGTGTTGTCCGACGCCAAGGGGGAGGTGCAGCGCGGCCTGGAAGTCGTGGAGTTCGCCTGCGGCATTCCGCAGCTCATCAAGGGCGAGTTCTCGCAGAACGTCTCCAGCAACGTCGATTCGTACTCCATCCGTCAGCCCATCGGCGTCGTCGCGGGCATCACGCCGTTCAACTTTCCGGTGATGGTGCCGATGTGGATGTACCCGATCGCCATCGCGGCCGGCAACACGTTCGTGCTCAAGCCGTCGGAGAAGGACCCGTCCGGCTCGATGCTCATCGCCGAGCTCTGGAAGCAGGCGGGTTTGCCGGACGGCGTGTTCAATGTGGTCCACGGCGACAAGGTCGCCGTCGATCGGATCCTGGCGCATCCCGATATCGCCGCGGTGAGCTTTGTGGGCTCAACGCCCATCGCGAAGTACATCTACGAAACCGGCACCGGTCACGGGAAGCGCGTGCAAGCCCTGGGTGGCGCCAAGAACCATATGGTAGTGCTGCCCGACGCCGACATGGAGCTCGCGGCCGATTCCGCCGTGAACGCGGCATTCGGGTCGGCGGGCGAGCGCTGCATGGCCATTTCGGTCCTCGTGGGCGTTGGTGACGCCGCTGACAAATTGATTCCGCTCATTCGCGAGCGCTCCAAAGCGATTCATGTGGGCGACGGTCTCGAAGGCAACAACGACATGGGCCCGCTGGTGACCAAGGCGCACCTCGATCGCGTGCGCGGCTACGTGGAGGAAGGTGTGGACGCCGGCGCCAAGCTCGTCGTCGACGGACGCCCGATCCGTGTGAAGGAACGCGAAGGCGGATTCTTCCTGGGGCCGTGCGTGTTCGACCACGTGCGGCCGGACATGTCGATCTATCGGGACGAGATCTTCGGTCCCGTCTTGTCCATTGTGCGGGTCAATTCGTACGACGAGGCCGTGGCCATGGTCAATGCGAATCCGTGGGCCAACGGCGTGGCCATCTTCACCAACGACGGTGGCGCCGCGCGCACGTTCGAGTCCGAGATTCAGGTGGGCATGGTGGGCATCAACGTGCCGATTCCGGTTCCCATGGCCTACTACTCGTTCGGCGGATGGAAGAATTCGTTGTTCGGCGACGTCCACGTGCATGGGCAGGAGGGCGTGCGCTTCTACACGCGTGCGAAGGTGGTCACCGCCCGCTGGCCCGAACCCCACCTGCGCGGCAAGAACCTCGGCTTTCCGACAGTCAGCTAGTCCGACGGTATCTTCGGTCTTCGGTCTTCGGTCTTCGGTCTGCGGTCTGCGGTCTGCGGTCTGCGATCTTGGGTTTCTCAGAACATTTGCGGAGTTCACGATGATCACCAGGTCTCTACCGATCTTCGGCATCCTTGCGCTGACGGCTGCGCTTCCGGCCCAACAGCCCAAGCGCGCCTTCCAACTCGCCGATTGGTACAAGCTCTCGACGCTCAGCACGCCTCAGCTCTCGCCCGACGGCTCGCGCATCGCTTTCACCGTGCAGACGGTGAACGAGCGCGACAACAAGTACCATCGCGAAGTCTGGGTCGCGCCGACCGCCGGTGGCGCGCCGGTTCGCTTCACGTCGCCCAGCACGGAAAGTTCCAATCCGCGGTGGTCGCCGGACGGCAAGCTGCTGACTTTCACGTCGCAGCGCCCCGGTGGGCGCGGCAACACCTGGTTGCTTCGCATGGACCAGCCCGGCGGCGAGGCGTATCAGGACGACAGCTACCCGCGCGCCGGATCGGTGCCGACGGACATGAAGTTCTCCGTGTGGGCCGAGGCCGATTCCGTGGCGCGGGACACCAGTGCGCGGCGCGACGATCCGCTCGCTCGCATGCAGCCGATGGCCCGCCCTCCGTTCGGCGCCATCACCAAGCCCACCGACGCCGCGCGCTTCGACGGTCGCCATGTCGTGGACATGCGCTATAAGGGAAACAACGACGGCTACATCCCCGGTCCTCGGGAAGCGCGCACGTGGCGCCCAACGCAGATCTACGCGCAGGCGTTCGACGGCTCGGCCAAACGGAAGATCACGACCACGCTCTATTCGCATCGCAGCGTGACCGTGTCTCCGGACGGCCAATGGATCGCATTCGTCGCCGATGAGCGCCTCCGCCCCGATTCGGTCGTGGCCATGGAGACCGATTCGCTCGCGAAACTTCCGTACGACAAGAAGCGCGACGACGTCGATCGCAACACCGCCGACACCTACGTCATTCCAATCGCGGGAGGTGCGCCGCGCAAAGTCGCCACCTTTTTCGGCGACGAGGGCGGGCTCGCGTGGTCGCCGGACAGCAAGCGTCTGGCGTTCGTCGCCGCACCCGGCCGCACCAAAAGCGATCGCGTCTGGGTCGTGAATGTCGCCGGCGGAACCCCGGAGAACCTGCTCGGGAGCTGGCAGTATGAACCGGGCAACGTCGAGTGGCTCGCCGACGGCACCCTGCTGGTCACGGCAGCGATCGGCGGCAGCACCGGCGTGTTCAAACTCGACCCGGCCACAAAGAAAATGACGCCGGTGTTGTCGGGCCGGCGCCGCATCAGCGGTGTGAGCACGGACGCGAAAGCCACCAAGATCGCGTTTGTCGCCACCGATATGACCCACCCGACGGAGTTGTTTGTCGCGAACACGGACGGCAGCGGCGAGCGCAAGCTCACCAGCTTCAACGAGAAGCTCTCGACTGAGGTCGCGTTCAGCGACGCCGAACATTTCGAGTTCACGTCGGTCGGCGGACTCAAGGTGGAGAGCTGGCTGATGAAGCCGTATGGCTACGAGGCGGAGAAGAAGTACCCCGTGGTGTTGTACATCCATGGCGGGCCGCACTCGGCGTACGGCGAGAACTGGTTCGATGAGTTTCAGAACCTGGCGGCCGCCGGGATGTTCGTGCTGTTCACCAATCCGCGCGGGTCCAGCGGTTATGGTGCCGATTTCACGTACGTCACGCGTGGCAAGTGGGGTGGAGACGATTACCTCGACCTCATGAAAGCCGTGGATATCGTCGCCAAGCGTCAGGACATCGATTCAACGCGGATGGGCGTGACCGGCGGGTCGTACGGCGGTTTCATGACGGCGTGGGTCACCACGAAGACCACGCGCTTCAAGGCCGCGCAAACGGATCGCATGATCAGCGACTGGACCTACTGGTACGGCGCATCGGACGCGCAGGGCCTCACCGAGTTCGAGTTCTACGGCAAGCCGTGGGACAACTTCGCGATGTACGACACGTTGTCGCCCATTCGTTTCGTGCACAAAGTGAAGACGCCGACGCTCATGGTGCAGTCCGAGGAGGATTTCCGAACACCGATGGGCAACGCCGAGCTGTGGTTCATGGCCCTCAAGAAGCAGGGCGTGCCGGTGGAGCTGGTGCGCTATCCGCGGTCGACGCACGAACTGTCGCGCTCGGGAGAGCCGTGGCTGCTCGTGGACCGACTCGGCCGCCTGCGTCAGTGGTTCGGCTACTGGCTACGAGACAAGCCGGGTTCGGCGGCGGATCGCTGACAAAAACGCACGCGTTCGGGCGGGTGACATTCAGCGGAACTCGCGAGTTCCTCGTAGTTTAGGGAAGATCACAGCTCGGAACTCCTATCACGGGTGCATCCCAGATGATGTTGTGCGGCGGCCACAGGTGGACGAATGGGGCTTTGCTGGTGCTCTGTGTGGCCCTGCCATTCCGTTGCCTGATCGCCCAGGCAAGCCGCGATTCCGCACGAGCCGATTCAGCAGCGCGGCGACTCAAGGCCGTCGAAGTAACGGATACGCGCGCCGTCGCGACGCCTGGCGGCACGAGCGCCGTTGTCATCAAGACGGAAAACCTGCGCTCATCGCCAGCGCCGCTCCTCGAAGAAGCCCTGCGCGAGTCGCCCTTCGTGCACGTCCGTCAGAATTCGCGCGGTGAAATGGAACTATCGATCCGCGGCTCTGATTCGCGCCAAGCGGCGGTGCTCATGGACGGGGTGCCGATTACCCTCGGCTGGGACCATCGCACCGACCCGTCGTTGGTTCCGCTCACCGGCGCGCAGAACCTCGTCATTGTGCGGGGATTGTCGTCCCTGCTGAACGGTCCCAATACCCTCGGTGGGTCCATCGAGGTCTCCCACGACGACGCGTTTGGGCGGCTGGGAGCGGGACGGGTATGGGGCGGCGTTGGCGTCGATGAAACCGGGGCCTACGTCGCTTCGCTTGGCGGCGGCAGACAGATTGGCAAGGTCAGTGGCGGCGAACTTTCCTTGCGTGGTGGAGTCGGTCGTCGCTCGCGCGATGGATTTGCTCTGGCGAGCGGGGCGCCGGATGCCACGGCCGTGCGCGGTCTGCGGACGAACAGCGACTTGAGCGAGGCAGACGCGTTCGTGGGACTTCGGTGGCGGGGCACTGCGGGAGCGTCGCTCGGGCTCATGGCCACCGGCTTCAACGCCGAGCGCGGTGTGCCGCCAGAGGAACATCTCACGACTCCCAGGCTTTGGCGCTACCCGTACAACTCCCGCGCAATCGTATCGGTTTCCGGCGGGACGGGCACGTTTCGCACGCCCGTTGGCTGGGGGTCTCTCGACATCGGGGCCGGCTACAACACCGGCCGGCTGAAGGTCGAGACGTACACCGATCGTACCTACGCGACGGTTGCCTCCGCAGAACTGGGCGACGAGCGCACCATGACTGGTCGCGCGCTCTTTTCGCACTCGCTGCCGCGCGATGCGCGTTTCAAAGCCGCCGCAACGATGGCGGACATCAACTACGCCGAAAGTCTCCCCAGTACGTCGAGAGCGGACTACCAGCAGCGGTTGGTGAGCGGCGGCGCGGAAGTGGAAGTGCCCCTGGCCGGCAGCACGATGCTCGCCGGCGGCTTGGTGTTCGACCGGGCGAACAACCCCAAGACGGGCGGCCGGGTGCCCCAGGCTCCGCTCAGCGACTTTGGCTGGCGGGCCGGTCTTACCCATGATCTGAGTCCGGAATACCGCGTTCACCTCAGTGCCAGCCAGCGGTCGCGCTTTCCGGCGCTGCGTGAACTGTATTCGGGCGCGCTCGATCGTTTCTTGCCGAATCCTGACCTGAAGCCGGAAACGCTGCTTGGATTGGAGACCGGCGTCACGATGGATCGCTCCTTCGGTCCGGTTCGTGACGCGCGATTCCAGTTGAACGCGTTCCATCACAATCTCGACAACGGGGTGGTGCGACTCACGCTGCCAGCCCCCGACCGACGCTTCTTCCGTGTCAATCGTGATCGCATCGCGACCTCGGGCGCTGAGATGCTCGCGGGGTTCGCGCTGGGAGCAGATCGCGAGCGATCGATGACGGTCACGGGCGACGCCCTCGTTCAGCGAATACGAATCTTCGACATCACGAGCAGCGGACAACCGGCGCGACATGCGGAGAACAATCCGGAGGCGCGCGGAATGATCGAGCTCGGCGTGCCCCTGCCCAACGCCGTTCGCGGCTTCGCGAATGCGCGATTCACCGGCACGCAGTATTGCCTGAACGCCGACACCGGCGCCGAAATGACGCTGTCTGCGAAGACGGAATCCAATGCAGCGCTGGAGCGGAGCTTTGTCGTCTCGCGCAGTCGTTCCGTTCGTTCCATTCGTGCGCTCATCGCGCTGGATAACGCAACGAACCTGGCCATCTTCGACCAATGCGGACTCGCGCAGCCGGGAAGGACGGTCCGAATGATGCTGAGCTTCCGCTGAGGGCGGGGCGCAGCGGCGCGGTTCTGGCGGTCGTATTCGTACTCACGGCCTGCGTCGATCCGGCGATGCCGCTGTTCGGAGTGCCTACCCTGGACGATTCCGGCGCCGACGGGTTCGTCGCGGTGTCCGTGGGCCAGTCGCATAGCTGCGCCCTGAAGGCGGATGGCGCCGCCTACTGCTGGGGCAGCAATGAGTTTGGCCAACTCGGCATCGCGAACGCTGCCACCACGTGCCTGCGCGGTGATCGACACGTGCCGTGCGTAGCGACGCCGCGTGCAGTACTCGGCGGCCTCAAGTACACGCGCATCGCGGCGGGCGCCAACCACACCTGCGCGATCGCCCTCGATTCGCGCGTGTATTGCTGGGGCGACAACCTGGGAGGACAGATCGGCGATCCTGCCGTTCGGCAGGCCACGACGCCAACACCGATTCTCGCCAACGCGCTCTTCGTGGATGTGGCGTCCGGCGACGAACACACCTGCGCGCTGCGCACCGATGATGTCGTGATGTGCTGGGGCGCGAACGACTACCGCCAACTCGGCGTGACGGGCGGCGGGTCCGCAATCCCCGTAGCGGCTCAAACCTCATTGCGATTTGCGTCCGTGTCGGCTGGCGCGCGTCGAACGTGCGCTCGCGTCCCGGACGGCACCGCCTACTGCTGGGGCGCGCACTGGGTGTCGCGCGCGAACGACGGCACCGAAATCCTTCGGCCGCAGGCTCTGCCCGCGCGGGTTCTCGGCGCACCATCGCTTCAGGACGTCAGTGTCGGTGGGCAAACCACATGTGGTCTTGCGACCGACGGCCTCGCGCATTGCTGGGAAGCGAATCCGACTGGCGCCATGGGCGACGCGACGACGTCAGGCAGCGTGACGCCCAGGGCAGTGGCCACCGGCGAGCGCTTCATCGCGCTGAGCGTTGGCGCGTCGCACACGTGTGGCGTGTCGGACCTGGGCGCGGCGTGGTGTTGGGGCAGCGATGCGAGCGGCCAGCTGGGTGTGCCGGCCTTCGGCCTCTCGCGTCGCTGTGGCCCATCCGCGGCGCCGTGCATTCTAAGTCCAATGAAGGTAAGCGGTTGGCGTCGGTATTCCGTGATCGGCGCGGGGCTCGGAGACCACGTGTGCGGAATCACGATTGCGACCAACGTGTATTGTTGGGGAGCTGGTGCCATTGGCCAGCTGGGAGCGGGCAGCGTCGCCGGCGGCTACTCGCCAACCAAGGTGTCGGCCCCTTGAGGCGTGTGACAAATGTCACCGCATGAACGTCACCATTGGGTACGTTGCGGCAATGGCGGGCAATGGTCTTTCGGAAGCATGGACCCGGTCGCACTTCCTGATTTTTCGCGCTAGATTCAACTCTCCCTAGGGGTTAGCCGTAGTAGGGGAACTTCCAAGTATTTGTTTCGCGCGTCAGGCGCCGACGACGGCATCTGCGCTGGAGAGACTCTATGCATTGGCTAGCTGCCGCGGCGTCACGAGCAGGGATGAAAGGGGCGGAGGTCCTGGTCATCCCGAGCGAGACATCGATCGACGAGGCCTGGGACTTGGCTGCCAGGACTCTCGGTGTTCCCGCCTCGGCGTTGGCCGCGGCCCTCGCTCCGGCATTCGGGCTTGCAGAGGCCGATTTCGAGAGAGGGGAACCGCGCGCCCTCTCGCTGCTTCCGGAGCGCATCGCGCGTAAGTACCGCGTCTTCCCGCTGCGCGAGGACGAACGTCACCTCGTGGTGGCGACGTGCGACCCGACCAACATCGAGGTAGAGCACGCGATCG
>Ga0206225_1000077_pt1 | contig 12678 bp, 10 predicted proteins | sample MancosB2_FD_155470 | JGI IMG/M metagenome (GOLD analysis project Ga0206225, IMG submission 155470) | Subsurface sediment microbial communities from Mancos shale, Colorado, United States - Mancos B2 | ecosystem: Environmental > Terrestrial > Deep subsurface > Rock core/Sediment | place: USA...
CTTTAATTTAATAAGGAAGGGGTTGACTATCCCCTTCCTTATTAAATTAAAGCCTAGTTCGACCAGAGGTCGAACGTCAGAGGGCAAATAGGCGAGGCAGGCGGCCCTAAAAATGTACAAAGTCGAGATTATCCCGCAAAAATGCGTCGATAGTGAAATAGTATACTGCGTCTCAAAGGAAGTTCCAATTGAGTCGAGCGGCGCAAGGTCAGGATACGATCATCCGCGCATTGAACCCAGGCGCCACCGACCTTGAGATAGGTGATATAACTAGCATCCTCCCCCACGTCAACCCGATGCTCAATGAAGGCATCCAGCTCATAGCAGATAGAATTGAGGCTGGAAAAATATTGCCTTTGCAATGCGCGGCAAAACAACGCATGGGGCTTTTTTCGCATCATAGGATCATAGAGGGGAAGCAACCCGATCATCAATTCAGGCGGAGTGATCGGCCTTTCAAACATTTCCTGTAAGGTCAGCTCCTGATTCGGATCCCATAATATTTGCCACTCCAAAGGAAAACTCGCATGACATAGCGAGGTCATCGCGCAAGCACACAGAGAGATGACCCGGATCGTTTCAAACAGATTCGCCACCCCGATTCCCTGAAACAATTTAGGGAATTTCCCCAAAAGACAGCGGATCAGCTCAAATGAATCAGCGCCCGAAACGAGTTTATTGTCTTCGACATCATGAAAGTACTGATCGATGAACTCGTTGAAGGGATAAAGGCTTTGGGGCGTGTAGTTAAAAATTTCTCTGAGCAGGGGAATGAATAGTAAAAACTGCATCAAGGCATTGATCCAGTTATGAGGTTCGCACCGGATTAGCCCGACAGGAAAATACTTGCCAGGCTGAGCAATGCGGCGCGTCGGTATGAGCAACGGTCGCCTGCGGCGGGGCATGACAAAAAAGTTTTCTTCATTTTTCGCCACAAAAGATGCGGGAATCACTACTTGAGGCGCTGTCGCGGAAGCCAAAAGCGATCCTTCCCTCAGAGATGGCAGACCGATGCGGGGTAAAATGAGATCGTGGATCTTAATATCGGTCGGTTTTCGGGGCGTAGCAGATCTGTGGGGATTGCGAGGATTCTCGCCAACGGGCAAAAGAGGTTGCGCTTCGAGGGGGCTCAAGATGAATCCCTCCTTAAAATAAAGTTAAGGAATCATAAAGCGAAGAAGGCATTAATAACAATTTTTTTGCACTTCTCTCAATGGTCGATCCAAATCATCCTTGCCAGCAGATAAATTCATAGATAGAATGGTTGCATGTTTCAATACGATCGACGCTTCATTCGTAATTTTTCTATTATTGCCCACATCGACCACGGCAAATCGACGCTCGCCGACCGTCTTCTGGAGCTGACCCACACTGTCGAAGCTCGGCAGATGCAGGAGCAGTTTTTGGACAATATGGACCTCGAGCGCGAACGGGGCATCACGATCAAAGCTCGCCCCGTCACCATGCTCTATCAGGCAGGCGACGGGCACATCTATCAGATCAACCTGATCGACACTCCGGGCCACGTCGATTTCGCCTATGAAGTTTCAAGATCTTTATCCGCCTGCGAAGGAGCTCTGCTCGTCGTAGACGCCGTCCAGGGCGTCCAGGCGCAGACGCTGGCCAACGTCCACCTGGCGATCGACCGCAACCTGGAAATTCTCCCTGTCATCAACAAGGTCGATTTGCCCGCCGCGGACGTCGATGGAGTGAAAAGGCAAATCGAGGACGTCATCGGACTCGACGCTTCCAATACTTTATGCATCTCGGCCAAAACCGGACTCAACGTAGAGCATGTGCTCGAGCGCATCCTGACCGACATCCCCTGCCCGAAAGAGCCGCCTGACAACATTTTGCGCGCGCTCGTCTTCGATTCCCATTACGACCCCTACCGCGGCGTCATGGTCTATGTCCGCGTGATGTCCGGCGAAATTTCTAAAAAATCGCTGATCCGCTTCATGGCCAATGGAAAAACGTTCGAGGTCAGCGACGTCGGGATCTTCGTACCTGACGAGCGCACTGTCGACATTCTGCGCCCCGGCGAAGTCGGCTATCTGACCGCCACCATCAAAAACACGACAGACGTCAAAATCGGCGACACCATCACGCTGCATAAATTCCCCGCATTGGCGCCGCTGCCCGGATTCAAAATGATCCATCCCGTCGTGTTTGCCGGCATCTATCCGATCGATTCATCCGATTTTGAAAATTTGCGCGACGCCCTCAGCAAACTCCAGCTCAACGACTCTGCTCTTTACGTCGAGCAGGAAAGCAGCCAGGCCCTGGGGTTCGGCTTTCGCTGCGGATTTTTAGGCCTCCTGCACCTCGAGATCGTTTTTGAGAGGCTCTCCCGAGAATTTGACCTCGACATCATCACGACGGCTCCCAGCGTCATCTATCGATTCACCATGACGAACGGCCAGACAGTTGAAATCGACAATCCGGCTAAATATCCCGATCCGGCCCAAATCGACTTTGTCGAAGAGCCCTGGGTCAAGTGCCACATCATGGCACCGACCGATTATCTGGGAGCGATCATGAACTTAGGCATGGAAAAGCGCGGCGAGCTCGTCAAGACTGAAACGATGAGCGCATCCAGGCTGCTGCTGACCTATCGATTACCGATGAACGAGATCATTACCGATTTCCACGACAAGCTGAAATCGGTCACGCGCGGCTACGGATCGTTCGACTACGAATTCGATACTTATGAACAAGGCCAAATCGTCAAACTCGAGATCCGCGTCAACGAAGAGATGGTCGACGCCTTTTCCTGCCTGGTCCACCAATCCAAGGCTGAGTCCAAGGGGCGGGCGATCTGCGCGAAGCTCAAAGAAGTCATTCCCCAGCAACTTTTTAAAGTACCGATTCAGGCTGCCATCGGCGGAAAAATCATTGCCCGCGAAACCATCAGCGCCATCACCAAGAACGTAACGGCCAAGTGCTACGGCGGCGACATCACCCGCAAGCGCAAGCTGTGGGAAAAACAGAAAAAAGGCAAGAAGCGCATGAAGGAAATCGGGAAAGTGAACATCCCTCAAAGCGCCTTCATGGAAGTGCTGAAAGCAGAATCGAACGATTGATTCTGGGGTGTGACGGGCGTTCGAGACGAACGCCTGTCACAGCGATTTTTTATACACTACGCGTCTTAATGATTACCGCAAAATTCATTGCTCAAGTGGCTTATTATTAACATTTTAAAAAGCAATTCCATTTATTTATGCGGAGAAAAAAGCCCCCTATTCTCCGCATAAATGCGGAGAATTTTATTGCCCATGCGGAGATTATCCGATATTATTGCAATAAGTAGCGTCATACAGAAACGCGAGGCGATGAATACCCATGTATATCTACGAGCTGAAAAATTGGCCCCATTTTTTGTGGGATCAAAAAAGCATAGTAAAAAACCTTGTTCAGATACGCCATCAACAGGGACGCTTACAGGGCGGGATGGAATCGATAGGTTTTTCTTTACAGGAAAAAACCATTCTAACGACGTTGACACAAGATGTCGTTAAATCAAGCGAGATTGAGGGGGAGATTTTAGATCAAACACTCGTGCGTTCGTCAGTGGCCCGTCATCTTGGAATAGATATCGCAGCTGACACTGTTGATAGAAATATTGATGGCGTCGTTGAAATGATGCTCGATGCGACGCAGAAATTTGACCAACCCCTCACCAAAGAACGGTTATTCAATTGGCATACACTCCTATTCCCCGTCAGACGCAATGGTTTTTCAAAGATTAGAGTGGGCGCCTGGCGCACCGGCCCCGTCCAAGTCGTTTCTGGACAAATGGGTAAAGAAACTGTTCATTTGGAAGCTCCTCCAGCTGAGATCGTCGATCATGAAATGGAGCTTTTCTTGAATTGGCTAAACAATGAGATGACGATCGATCCGGTTTTAAAAGCTGCGATTGCTCACTTGTGGTTCGTCACTATTCATCCCTTTGATGATGGAAATGGCCGCATTGGGCGCGCTGTCGCGGATTTAATGTTAGCCCGTTCTGAAAAAAGCTCTCGCAGATTCTACAGCCTATCTGCACAAATACAGAAAGAGAGGAAACATTATTATGATATTTTAGAGCGCACTCAAAAAGGTGGGTTAGACATCACCTCTTGGATCGAATGGTTTTTTGGCTGTCTGGAAAGAGCGATAGAAGAGGCTTTGTTTTCTCTTGAGACGATTGTGCACAAAGTACAGTTTTGGGAGGCTCGTGCAGATATCCCATTCAATGAACGACAGAGGAAAATCATTAATCGCTTGCTGGATGGCTTTGAGGGCAAGTTAACGTCATCAAAATGGGCGAAGATCGCAAAGTGTTCCCAGGATACTGCCTATCGAGACATTCTCGACATGATCAACCGGGGAATTCTTATTAAGAATTTAGAAGGTGGACGCAGTACGAGCTATTCTCTTGTTGATCCAAAATCTCACCGATATACTGCGCACGGGTAGGTTCTTAACCTACCCGTGGGCAGTATAGATCCGTGGAATCCTGTCATTAAAGTGGCACAATATCTCGCGCGGATCTGTTTTGATCAGATCGACCATTTCAGACAGCTGAATCTCTTCATTCCCTTGGCGGCCGATTAACACCACCTCATCGCCCACATACGCTTCTTTGTCCCCGATATCCACCATGAATTGATCCATGCAGACCGATCCAGCGATCCGGTGCCTCTGTCCGCGGATGAGCACGCTCATCTTATTGGAAAAGTCACGGCGGTACCCATCGCCGTATCCGACAGGAACGGTCACCACGCGAGTCTGCGCACGCGTTCGGTAGGTGTGGCCATAGCTGATACCCTCGTTTGCCGCGACGACCTTGAAATAAGATATTTTCGACTTCAATGACAATACCAGCTTGAGCGCACTCATCGAATGGGGTAGTGAGAGGCCATAGCAGAGCAACCCGACGCGCACCATATCGAGATGCGAATCGGGGTAGTACGCGATGCCGCCGGAATTGGCCAAATGCCAGATTATGGATTGGGCCGTCGGCCCAACCTTTTCTTTCAGGGCCAAAAATTGTTCGATCTGGCGCAGTGTCGTCGGATCGTTAGGCGTTTCCGACATGGCGAAATGAGAATAGATTCCTCTCAAATCAAAACAGGACCATTTGAGCAGATCATCGATCAGAGCCAGGGCGCTTTCCACCCTCACGCCGGTGCGGCGCATACCCGTATCGATCTCCAGGTGCACGCGGCATCGGACAGCGTGCCGTTGGGCCGCCTCAGCGACCAGTTGGGCCTTATACGCCGAACTGACGGTGAATTCCAGATCAAAGCGGATGAGATCATCGATCTGGTCCTCATGAATCGCGCCCAGAACCAGTATCGGCTTCACAATGCCAGCGCGGCGTAAGCAAACCGCTTCGGACAAATGAGCCACGCCAAAATAATCGACGCCGGCTACGCTTGCAGCCTGCGCCATCGGAACGAGCCCATGTCCATAAGCGTTGGCCTTGACAACGCAGCATAAACGGCTCTGCCCAATCTGACGGCGGATGACAGCGAGATTATCGCGAAACCGCTGCAGATCGATTTCGATCCAGGACGGGTGCGGAATCTCAGACGCTGTACTGCGAGGAACTGACGTCGCCGCCGCGGCCGGTCCAGTGGGTGTGGAAAAAACGCCCTCTTGGCTGATCGGTCCTTTCATATGTATGCGCTCCAAAAAAATCACGTTGGGCCTGCAAGGAGGGGATTCTTTCTGCGCTTAATTATAATATTCATACGTAAGTTTGATTGCAAGTGCCGACAAAATCGAGGTAAACGGACCCCTTTTACCTCGATTTTGTCGGCACTTGCGTTTTGTTATACCACTTTATTAACATGCGAGCTTGACGAAAAAAAAATGTGTAGCTATATGCCAATTTAAAAGGCGTGTTAAATGAAAGAGAAAAAATTAGGAATTGTTACATTGACTGCTCTTGTTACAGGCAACATGATTGGCTCAGGCATTTTTTTGTTGCCCGCGGCAATGGCGCGATTAGGAAGCATGACCCTGATATCGTGGATTTTCACGAGCTTGGGATCCCTGTTTTTGGCATTTGTTTTTGCGCGTTTGAGTCAATCGATGCCCGAAACGGGAGGTCCTTATGCCTATGCCCGTATGGGATTGGGAGATGCGTTTGGATGTCAGACAGCATATTGTTACTGGATCAATGCTTGGGTCGGTAATGCGGTCATTATTTTGGCAGGCGTAGGATATTTATCAGTCTTTTTTCCAGCCTTAACTGATCCACGGTTCGGATGCATGGCCGCAATTGGCCTGGTTTGGGTTTTTACAGCATTGAATTTGAAAGGTGTTTATGCGGCAGGCATATTTCAGCTGATCTCAACAATTTCAAAATTAATTCCAATCCTGTTTATTGCAATCTGTGGATGGTTCTTTTTTCATGTAGATTATATCATTGAATCAGCAAACGTTTCCAATCCTCCCATGTCCACATTTGGTGTAATTACTCAAGGGGCGATCCTCACGTTATGGGCCTTCACTGGATTAGAGACCGCTACTGTTCCGGCAGACTCTGTGGATAATCCCAAGCGCAACATTCCGATTGCTACTATTTTGGGAACATTGATTGCTTCAGGCTGTTATATTCTGGGTTCAACAGTAATCATGGGAATGATTCCTAATGGACAGTTGCAAAATTCTCTATCTCCCTTCGCTGATGCTGCACAAATCTTGTTGGGAAATTGGGGGAAATGGATCATTGCAGGAGGTGCTGTGATTTCTTGCCTGGGGACTCTGAATGGCTGGATCATGATTCAGGCGCAAATTCCAATGGCCGCTGCGCATGACAATCTCTTTTTGAAAATTTTCGCCCGCCGCAACAAGTATGGCGCTCCTGTCAACGCGCTGATTATCTCCTCAGCATTGGTTTCATTGCTATTATTTCTCACGATTTCACCTGATCTAATCAATCAATTTAAATTTATCCTCCTCATGGCTACACTAACTGCATTGATATCTTATTTTTATACGCCGATTGCGGAACTTATTTTATATATAACGGGAAAAATAAGTCTTACGCGTGGATCAATAATTGTAGCGATTCTCGCGATGCTGTACTCATTTTGGGCAATTACAGGCGCTGGAATAGAAGTTCTTTCTTATGGTGTTTTGGTGGTATTATCCAGCATTCCGTTTTATCTGATCGTTCTGTGGAGAAAATCAAAAAATTAGAGGCATTTGGCTGTTTAATTAAAGATTTGTGCAAAGGAAATCACTTCTCGTCGTTCATCACCAGAAGCTCCAGAGCTTGTTGTGGCAAGCGGTTGTCCGAGACCATCAACAAGCCCAAATCATCAGAGCTTTGATTTGGAACAACAAGCACAAGGGCATTTATAAGTTACGCCCCTTAATGTAATAAACCTTCTGTGGCACAGATTAATCCAGGGCATTCTATGGGTAAGTAAATCCACATTTCCTATTTTACGTTTCATTGGATAATATTTACAAGCAGCCACTGTCTCCTTAGTTAACGTTCCATCTGAATACACTACATGCATAGAAGGATATTTATCCTTTAAACTTTTAACGTTTTTATCAAGTGATCTTAATTCATCAGGGTTTTCAATCAACCAATCAGCAACATTACTAATATATAAAGTGTGTATCGTTTGAATTCCATTGTTTTGCAAGCAGTTGACGATCCGATTTGCGGATTCGGGATCTGCGATGTTAAAATGTTTAATTTTAACCTTTCCTTCATTATAAAGTTTTTTAATTTTATCAAAGCCTCCTGGAGTTTGAAGCCAAAAAATTTTTTTGTTTTGAATATTATCTATGTCTTCCGGCCTAATCTTAAAACGTGTTTCTTTTTTAAACGCTTCAAGGATTTTACTTACAAAATCATCAACATCCTTTGCGGCTAGAATTGCTTTTCCAGTTAATTCATGGATTAAACATTCACACCCATTAATATCTACTAATAATAGGAATTTAGATCTGCCAGCTATACACAAATCATAATTTTGCCACCCTGAAACTCCTACATGTGCATCATTTTCAGGATTTTCTAGTTTTTTTTTACTAAGCGTTTCTTGTACAGCCTCACTGTTTTCCTCATTTGATAGAACATATACATCTTTAGAACAATAAGGGGTTACTCTGTTCATAATCATCTCCAATTGATTGGATTTACTGAGTCTTTCGTGAATTATTATACACTATTTTACATTAATTGTAAATAGTTGTTTATTATTCTGCGGAACTATAATGGTAGATATTGACCCCCTAACCCTAGTAAAAACGACCTATTTGAGGTGTTTTGGGGAGGTCTTTCAGGATAAGTTAGTTAGATTTTTAAAAACTTTTTTGGGGGTTTGAGGGGGCTTCCCCCTCAATAATTCATAAAAAAAGGTTACAGGGCCCAACGCAAGACGGGTGCGGAATCTCAGACGCTGTACTGCGAGGAACTGACGTCGCCGCCGCGGCCGGTCCAGTTGGTGTGGAAAAAACGACCTCTCGGCTGATCGGTCCTTTCATAGGTATGCGCTCCAAAAAAATCGCGTTGGGCCTGCAAGAGATTCGCCGGCAGTCGATCTGACCTGTAGCCGTCAAAAAACGCTAGCGCCGCGCTCATGCAGCTCAACGGGATGCCCAGCATCACGCCCTGCGCAATCACTTCGCGCCAGGATCCCTGGCAGCGGGTCAGTTCGTGAGCGAAAAAGGGATCGATGAGCAAATTAGCCAGCTTTTCGCTCTGACCGTATGCCTCAGAGATCTTGCCCAAAAAACGGCTTCGAATAATACATCCGCCGCGCCAAAGCAGGGCGATCGATCCGAAATTCAGATTCCATTTGTACTCAACGGATGCCCTACGCATCAGCATGAACCCCTGCGCATAACTGACGATCTTCGATGCATACAGAGCATCGGCCATCTGTGAGCAGAATTTTTCGGCATCGATCTTCCGATTCGGATGCGTCCATCGGTAATGGCGGCTCGCCTCCTGCCTCTCTTCTTTCAATGACGAAAGACATCGGGCAAAGACCGCTTCGCCGATCAAAGTGAGGGGCATGCCGAGATCCAGGGCGTTGATCACCGTCCATTTTCCCGTCCCCTTCTGGCCCGCAGCATCCAGGATTTTTTCGACGAGAAAAGTTCCGTCATTGTCCTTTTTTTGTAAAATTTGCGCCGTAATTTCGATGAGATAACTATTCAACGGCCCCTGGTTCCACTCTTCGAAAATCCGTGCCAGCTTGGGATAATCCAATCCTGCGCCTTTACGCATCAGATCGAAGGCCTCGCCAATGAGCTGCATATCGCCGTATTCGATTCCGTTATGGACCATTTTGACGTAGTGGCCAGCGCCGCCATCGCCGACCCAATCACAGCATGGCGTGTTGTCTTCCGAACGGGCAGCGATCGCCTGAAAAATGGGCTTGACGTGGGGCCAGGCTTCCCGGCTGCCGCCGGGCATGATGGAAGGGCCGTGGCGTGCGCCCTCTTCCCCGCCGGAGATGCCGGCGCCGATGAAATGAATTCCCTTATCGCGCAGCGCCTCAAACCTTCGCTGTGTATCGACAAAAAAGCTGTTGCCGCCATCGATGATGATATCGCCCTTGTCCAGATGCGGGAGCAATTGCTCGATGAATTCGTCGACCGGCGCGCCCGCCTTGACCATCAAAATGATGCGGCGCGGGCGTTTAAGAGGGGCGACAAAATCAGCCAGATCCTTGGCGCCGAGGATTGATTTGCCCCGGGCCGGTCCGGCCAAAAATTCGTCGACTTTGGCCACAGTGCGATTGAATACCGCAATAGTGAAACCATGATCGGCGATATTGAGGGCGAGATTCTGCCCCATGACCGCCAGACCGATCAATCCGATATCCGCTTTCATTGTAATCCCTGTTTTGACTGGCCAATCATACGGCTACGAAAAGGAGGTTGGCAAGGATTTTGCTCTTGTGAGCGCTCCTCAGGATTGCATATACTTAAAACCCTTTGGGTCCTCGTAGCTCAGTGGATAGAGCGGTCGCCTCCTAAGCGACAGGTCGCAGGTTCAACTCCCGCCGGGGACGCATTTTTATCGCAACGTTTTGCGCTGCGCTGGTTTTTCTAAACCTATTCGGTATAAAGGAGTCCTTCCACGTCGATTTTTATTGTCCCGTTATCAGGTTTGTCTACAAATCTATATTTTCGCCCATGTTCTTTCCCGGTATCTGGAGAGTAGAAACTACCCAGTTTATGCCAATCCGCATCTCCATCGAGATGAAGATAGAACCAGGGCGACCAATCTTCATTCTGGTGTTTAAATTCCCACCAATGCACCCATGAACCATGGGGCGGGATCGAATTTCTCGATTCCTCTTCGCCCTCTCCCCATCTATAAGAATAAAAGATACGATAAGGAGTATGATTTTCTAAAGTGATGACAGAGTAGCGGTTCGGCTCTTTGGCTTCCAAAAGATTGAAGGCAAGCAAAAAAACAAAAAAGAATAGAACTTTTCTACACAGCCGCATGACAACGCCTCCTACCCTATATCCCTTCTTACAATAAATAATAATAGACTTTCATCAACGAAAGTTAATTTTTGAACGATCCGTAACCCTTCTCCAATTCCTCCCAACGGAGATAGAGCTGTTCGATCTGGTTCTCAACCAAACCAATCGCCGTGCAGAGCTCCGATAACTTTTGAGGATCGAGCGCCATTTCAGGCTGTTCCAACAAGAGATTGAGGCGTTTGACCTCCTCTTCTTTTTTTTCGATTTTATCTTCAATTTTATTGAGCTCGCGCTGCTGTTCATTCGCGCGTTTAGCCTTGTTTTCGGACGGCGTTGGAACTTTTTTCTCTTTGGGTTTTTCGCTCACGGCCTGGGCCGCTTCCCATTGTGCATAGTCCGGATAGAGATCGGTTTGATCCGGATGACCCAGGGCTAGCAGGACTGTGCAAATCCGGTGGAGCATACAGCGATCATGGGTGATGAGGACCACCGCCCCGGGAAAATCGAGAAGACTTTCTTCGAGCGTTTCCAAAGTGGGGATATCGAGATCATTCGTCGGTTCATCGAGCAGCAGCAAATCGGCCGGCTGCAGCATGAGGTGGGCAATGGCAATGCGCGCGCGTTCCCCTCCGGATAGAGTTCCCAATTTTCTCCCCAGATGATCCGGTGAAAACAGAAAACGCTTGCACCATCCATTCACGTGGATCGGCCGGCCCCGGAAAGTAACGAATTCGCCATTCGGCGAGAGTGCTTCCCGAAGGGTCAAGTTGAGGGGTAGCTGCGCCCGATGCTGATCAAAATGGATGATGCGCAATTCATCTGCTTTTTTGATCTTCCCCTGATCCGGAAGAGAGTCCCCGATGAGAATGCGCAGCAAAGTGGTTTTCCCCGATCCGTTCGGGCCCATGAGACCCATGCGGGTCCCCGGCGACAGAACAAAATTGAGGCGCTGAAACAGCGTGCGCTCCCCTATTTTTTTGGACACGTTGATGGCGCTGAGCAGTTTTTGGGTTTCGCGCTCGCTGCCGCTAAAATCAATCGAAACTCGTTTTTTCACATTCCTGGATTTGAGAGCGGCGTGCTCTTCTAAAATATCTCCTGCATCGTCGATGCGCGCCTGGGATTTGGTGGTACGGGCTTTCGCGCCCTGGCGCAGCCAATCGGTTTCTCTACGGGCCTTCGTGGCCATCGATCGCTCCTGTTGCAGCTGGCCTTCGAGAAATTCCTCTTTTTTAGAAAGAAAATTTATGTACGATCCATCGATGGCAAAAAGCCCTTTGGGATAGATTGGATTGATTTCAATGATCCGGTTAACTGTATTTTGCAAAAAGGTGCGATCATGGCTGACGATGAGATAAGTCGGCGCTTCGCGCAAAAGAAATTGTTCGAGCCACAAAATCCCTTCCAGATCGAGATGATTGGTGGGCTCGTCGAGCAATAAGAGCTCCGGTGAGCCCATCAACACGGAGGCAATCGCCAGTCTTTTTTTCCATCCTCCCGAAAGTACAGCGGCCGATGTTTGAAAGTCCGAAAACCCCACCTTGCTCAACATGGTTTGAGCCAGATGCTCTTTTTGATAGTCGGGCAAATCGTCCGGAATCGCATCGATCAGGATTTGCTGAGGAGACAGATCCTCAAAGTCTTTAGATTGAGGAACATAACCGATGCGCAGATCGCGACGAGGCGAAAGGATCCCAGAGTCCAGCTTTTCGAGGCCGCAAATAATGTTGAGAAGGGTCGATTTCCCCGCGCCGTTGGGGCCGATCAGACCGATCCGGTCACGGGAAAAAATGCTCAAGGACAGGTCCTGAAACAGTGTGACCGTGCCAAAAGATTTGGAAACGGATTGGCAATTCAAAAGAAGCGTCATAGAAGAACCTATCCCGATAAAATTTTTCGTCGACTTTTTTGGATTATTTTGGCCGATTTTCGATTAAATCGCAGGGGGTTATATGCTCGTTGCCGATATTACCCCCTGCGATTTAATCGAAAATCGGCTCAAAAGAACCAAAAAATCGACTGAAACTTTTTATCGGGATCAGCAATTCCCGCTTTAAATTTTTCGTATAGACATATACAATCGTTTCTCAAAAAAAAACTTCGCAAAGAACAGTTTGGATGTACCTGCACCAGGAATTAACACATAAGATCATTGCTGCGGCCATAGAAGTGCATAAAAATTTAGGTCCAGGTCTTTTGGAAATCATCTACCGAACT
>Ga0206225_1000078_pt1 | contig 12571 bp, 8 predicted proteins | sample MancosB2_FD_155470 | JGI IMG/M metagenome (GOLD analysis project Ga0206225, IMG submission 155470) | Subsurface sediment microbial communities from Mancos shale, Colorado, United States - Mancos B2 | ecosystem: Environmental > Terrestrial > Deep subsurface > Rock core/Sediment | place: USA...
GCTCGCTCGGCTACAACGTGAATCTGTGGTGGGGGTTCGCCCTTCTCGCGTTCGGGCTCACGTTCGTCTATTTCGCCCGACGCACCTCGATGGCGAAGGTCGCCGGGCCGCCCGCCGTTCCCGAGCCGCCCGCGCGCGCAGACTAACGCACCGGCATTCCCCACACCTCCAGCTCCGACAGCCCTGTTGCGGCCTGCGCTCGCGGCGTGAGCACGACGCGGACGCGCGATGCGGACAGCGACGCGAAGGACACCATGTTGGCGCGATGCCCTTCCGGGCGGGCCGGCACGCGCCGAAGCGCGCGAACGCTTTGCCATCTGCCGTGCTGCCACACCTGCACGTCGTAACGAGCGGGCGTCCGCACCGCGCTCGCCGGCCCGTCGTCCAGCAGATAGAGCGCCACGCGTTCGATGCGCCGCTCGACACCAAAGTCCACTGTGATTGTGTCGCGGGCGTTGGGTGAGCCGACCGTCGTCCACCGGTTCGGCGGCTCCACGTGGTACCAGTAGTTGCCGTCCACGACGCGCATCGGGCGATTCGTCGAGTCGCCGTAGCTCGCGCTCAGCCGCGGATACGCTCGACCGTCGTTGTTCACGGCGAAGTTCGCGAGCCGCGGCGTCTCGCCCGCGGCCGCCACGCGCGGTGCACCCAGATGAGCGACGAGTCTGCCGAGTCGTGGTGCGCGTCCGATGACGTGCCCATCGGCAAGGATGGTGAGCCCCGCGCCGCGCCCGTAGCGCGTGCCATCCCGATCCCAGAGTATCGCCAGCCGGCGTCCGTGATAGCGCACGTCGTCGAGGGCAAAATAGTTCCATCCCGAGGGCGCCAACGGATTCACCTCCACGGAGTCGTCGGCGCGCGGACGCAGGCCGGCGACGCCCGTGATCACGAGGTCGACATAGCCGGAATGGAAGTAATGGTTGCTGTGCCCCGGCGAGTCGAATCCCTCCCATGAGCCGTTATCCGGGTTCGCGCCTTCGGCGATGTACGGTCGTCCCGCCTTGCGATGCGTGCGCGTGTAGACGTCGAAGAGCGTCATCCAGTCGCGAGCGCTCACCACGGACTGCGAGTGGCGGTTCAATAGATTGGCCATCGCGACCAGCGTCTGCGTCGTCGCGTAGGGCCAGGAGTTGCCGCTCCACCAACAACACTTGGGTGAAATGTAGAACTGCGGGTCGTGTCGTTCAGTCGTCGTGGGTCCGAACGGTGCCGCGAAGTACGCGGTGTCCATGAGAAAGCGCCACGCGTTCTCGTATCCTCGCCCGCTGTCGGGCAGATCGAACTGCCACGGGACGTAGCCAATCAGCTCCCTGCCGTGCGAGTCTCCCGCGTAGCGGCCGGTGTCGTACGTGCGGCTCAGCGCTGTCACGCCACCTGTTTCCTCGCGCGCGAACTGATGCAGGAAGAACCCGCGGCGATCGTCCCAGAGCTCCCGCTGCACACGATCCTTCAGCGCCGCGGCGCGCGCCTCGAACTCGCGCGCCGCCGCGGTGTCACCGAAGAGCGCGGACGCTCGCCCGATCGCCCGCGCGTCAGCGAACAGATAGCTGTTGAGCGTTGGGCGATAGCCCTCCGCGCCCTCGTCGATGTCACCGGTCTGTCGGCTGTTGATGTTGCGCTCCATCCCGTCGTGCAGCCCGTCCCAGCGAAACATGCGATGTGACTCGTCCCAACGTTCCGCGACCCATCCGGCGAACTGCCGCTTCATGTACGGGAGCACGCGGCGCACAAAGGCCGTGTCGCCGAGGACTTCGTACGTTCCCCACATCGCGGCGCCATACCAATTGCTGTAGCTGCGCGGCTGCGCACCCGGTGTCTCGAACCAGTAGCGGGCAAAGTCGTCGATGATGCGCGGGTCGTGAAGCCAGCGAATCTCCGCGAACTGGTGGCCCAGCGGGCAGCTGATCGCGCCATAGGCGCCGGACCAGAACGGCCGGTCGAGAAACTCGGTGAAGGTGTATCCGGTTTCCGGAGAGCCGTACGTCAGATGCTTGGTAACAAGCTCCCAGCGGTAGTAGTACGTGGCGTCGATCGCCGAATCGGGGGACTCGAACGCAGGGATACGGGTGGCGAACCAGTCGAAGTCGCGATTGTCCCACCACGTCTGGCGGGCGAACAGCGCGCGCTTGTCGAGCACCTGCGCGTTTGCCTTGGCTGCGGCGCCGAGGGCAAGCGCGAGAAGGATGCAAACCGCGTCGCACCATAATCCAGTGATGGAGTGGGTCCGCGCCATGTGTCCTACGATAGCCGGGGCGGCCCACTGGCGCTTCGTCAACAACGGCCGGATGGCCCGCAACGCTTGCGTCAGCCGGCGGCCGACGCGGACCGGCACTTCGCGTTCCTCCTCTGCGAGCAATGAGATGGTAGTTCCCTACAGGTCTCGCCGCCTGAGCAGCGTCACCGCGTGATCAACCGCACGCGCCGTGAGTGCCATATACGTGATGCTCGGCAGCGTGTACACGGCTTCGCCATCCAGGAATCCTCGATGCGATAGGTAGACGCCACACCTTGCCTCGATCGGCGCTTTGGCGTTACGCTCGGTGGTGCCGCAAACGACATCGACCGTTCGCCGGTCGACGGAAAACCCGATCTTGACTCCGACGATGGTGCGACCGTCGCAGCCGGAGCTGGAAGTGGTCGGGGTATTCAATCCAGCAGTCACACGCCATGATGGAAAGGTCGTGGCGCTGCTGCGGATCGCGGAAAGTCCACGCGGACCGTCGCCGAGCGAGGTCGCGGCCACAACCTATAATGCCGACTCCAGGCGCCTCGATGTGCGGCGGTGGCGGCGCGACGAGAAGGATGTGGACGTGAGCGATCCGCGCGTCATCGTCACCGAGGGCCGCACCTGGCTGACGTCGATCTCGCACCTGCGTGTGGCTCGTTCCAGGGACGGCATCCACTTCGACGTCGAGCCGACCGCCGCGCTCTTTCCCGCCAGTGCGTATGAGTCGTTCGGCATCGAAGACCCGCGCATCACCCTGATCGACGGGACATACTGGATCAACTACACCGCCGTCTCGGAGCTCGGGATCGCAACGGCGCTGGCGTCGACCCGGGATTTCCAGACCTTCGAGCGGCACGGAATCATCTTCCCTCCCCCGAATCGCGACGTCGCGATCTTCCCCGAGCGGATCGACGGCCGCTACGTCGCGCTCCACCGCCCGATGCCGGCCGGCATCGGCCAACAGGCGATCTGGATAGCGTCGTCGCCCGACCTCAGGGCGTGGGGGGACTATCGATTCGTCGCGGGCGCGCGCGACGGCCAGTGGGATGACGCAAAAATCGGCGGCGGCGCGGTCCCCTTTCGTGTACGCACTGGTAATGCGGACGCCTGGCTCGCCATCTATCACGGTGTCACGAAGTCGTCGACGGCATACTCGCTCGGCGCGCTGCTGCTCGATGCACGAGAGCCGGCGCGCGTCATCGCCCGCTCGCGCGAACCTATGCTCACGCCCGACGCGGCGTACGAGCGTCAGGGATTCTTTGGCGGCGTCGTGTTCACCTGCGGCGCGCTCGTGGATGGTGATCGCGTCCGAATCTATTACGGCGCCGCCGATGCTGTGACCGCGGTGGCGGACGTATCGCTTCAGCAGATACTGTCCGGTCTTGGAGCGCCGTGATCTTCGAATTGGGGATCAACTACTGGCCGAGTCGGCGCGCGATGTACATGTGGCGCGAATTCGATCTCGGCGAAGTGCGAGAGGACATGAGCCGCATCGCCGACATCGGGTTCGACGTGGTGCGCGTGTTTGCGCTCACCGAGGATTTTCTCCCGGGGCCCACGACGGTGGCGGCGGACAAAGTCGCGCAGCTCGTTCGGGTAACGGAGGCGGCCAAGGACGCCGGGCTTCGGGTGGTGCCAACGCTCATCGTCGTGAACATGAGCGGCCGCATCTGGTGGCCGTCGTGGATGCTGAATGCTGATGGCACTCCGCGCGACCTGTTCTCGGATCCCGCGCTCCTGCGCGCGCAAGCGCTGCTGGTCGACACCTGCGCCCGCGCCCTGGCGGGTGACGCGGCGATCCGCGCCTTCGACCTGGCGAACGAGATCGACGACGCGCAGCGGCCGCGCTCGCGCGAGGCGGCCCGGCGCTGGGCGTCGCAGCTGGCGAACACGATCCGACGAGCCGCTCCCGGGACGCCGATCCAGATCGGGGCGCATCTGCCCTCGCTGACCACGGACAACAACATGCGCGTGGACGATATCGCGGCCGTCGCCGACGAGGACGTGATGCACGCTTATCCGCTGTACTACGAGGGCGCGCGCTCCTTTCTCGATCCCGAGCTTGTTCCGTTCTCCTGCGCGCTCACGGCGTGCTTGTCGGCGAGCGGACGACCAACGCTCATGCAGGAGTTCGGTCTGTGCACGGCGGCGCCCGGAGCCGCGGGCCACACCATCACCGATGATTTCCTGGGACGCTCGCGAACGCAGTACCTGGCGTCGGAAGACGAGGCCGCGGCGTATTACGCCGCAGTGCTCGAGGGGTTGGTGAGCACCGGTGCCGCGGGGGCGTATGCGTGGTGCTATGCGGACTACGACCGGCCGTTGTTCGATCGGCCGCCGCTCGACACCGCGGTGCGAGAGCGAACGTTCGGGCTGGTGCGATCGGACGGCAGGGAGAAGCCGGCTGCCGATGTCTTTCGTCAGTTCAGGAAGCGGCGGGAGGGCAAGCGCGTGGATCAGGCGCCCATACCGCGAGTATTGGACGTCTCCGCCGACGAGTATTACCGCGCTCCCCGATCGCACTTCGACCGTCTGTACGCGAGCTGGCTATCGATGGCCAAGTCATGATCGCTCCTCTCGAGCGTGTCGCGGCGAATCCGCTGATCCATCCCTCGCACTTCACGTTCATGCGCGTCACGGGGTCGTTCAATCCCGGGGCGGCCGTTGACGTGGCGACGAACCGCGTGGTGCTCCTCGTCCGCTTGTACGAACAGGATACGCGCCGGTCGTGCCTGGGTCTGGCGCTGTCGTCGGACGGCGTGCACATCGACGAGATCTGGGATCGCCCGGCCATCACGCGCGAAGCGCCGTACGAGAGCTGGGGGGTCGAAGACGCCCGCATCACCTGTCTCGAGGATGAAGGGCGCTACGCCATCACATACACGGGGTACTCCCCCGATGGCCCACGTGTCTGCCTGATCACGACCGACGATCTGCTGGCGCCGGAGCGCTATCGTCGTCACGGCCCGCGCATTGCCGGCGACAACAAGAACTGCGTCGTCTTGCCCGGGAAGGTAAATGGCCACTATGTAATCCTTCATCGGCCGATGCCGCGCATCGTTTGCGTCCGGGTGCCGTCCCTCGAACAGGAATGGCCCGCCGAAGGCGTACCGATCGTGGGACCGCGTCCCGATACGTGGCGCAGCTCCCGGGTGGGCGCCGGCGCGCCGCCGATCCGGACCGACATCGGCTGGCTCTTTCCCTTTCACGGTGCAACCACGATCGAGGAGGGCAACGTGTACTCGATGGGATGGTGCGTCCTGGACTTGAATGAGCCCGAGAAGGTGCTGTACGTGTCCCCTCCCGATGTGCCCGCGCTCACGCCCGAGGCGTCATATGAGATCGAGCTCGGTCACATCCCGCAAGTCGATCCCGCCAACTTCATGACGGGCGTGCGTGTCGTGTTTCCGCAGGGACTCGTCGAGCGCGGGGACGATCTCATCGTGTACTACGGCGCCGCCGACGTATCGGTGGCCGCCGCGCGCGTGAACAAGCGCGAGCTCGTCGCGTCGCTGCGAACCGCGATGATCGAGCATCGGGGCGGCGAGCCACTGTGATTGCCAGGACTCCGCTTCTCGATAGGCGTCCGCTGCGATTTGTTCTCGTCGCCGCGGGAATGGTGTCCTTCGCGACGGCGTGCGGCCGGGAATGGGAGCCGTTGCCCAAGCCCGCTTTCGCGCCGCTGCAACTCTCATTGCAGCATCTGCAACACCTTGGTCTCGACGCCGTGGTGAACCGCCGGCCCGTGCGCGTCGTCGCGCTCTACGCGGAAGCGCCAGACTACCGGCCCGTGGGCTCCCCCGCGCGCGACGGGTACGAGGGAATCGCGGCGTTGGACGACGCCGCCCGTGCGGCGGTCGTATATCTGCGTTCCTACGAAGTAACCGGCGACGCGCGCGAACGCGTCGAGGCGCTGGGGTTGCTCGCGTTCGTGGCCGCGATGGAGCAGCGGGACGGCGAGTTCGTCAATTTTGTGGATCCGCGCGGGCGGCTGAATCGCGACGCCCCGAGCAGCCGCAAAAGCATGTCGTACTGGGCGGCGCGCGGGCTCTGGGCGCTTGGCGAAGGGGTGCGCGTGCTGGGCGCGTCCTACGTCGCGGATTCGACCACCCTGCGCCCGGTGCTGGACCGCACGCTCGCGCGGCTCGCGCGCGAAGTGAGCGCCGGACGCCTGATTGGAGGCTCCACTACGGCGACCGCTGAAGCGCTGCTCGGACTCTTGGCGCTGCAGCGTGCGGAGCCGTCGGAGAAGTTGGCGGCGCTTGCGCTTCGCACCGCGGAGCTGCTCGTGCCCCTCGCTCGCGGGTCGGAGACGTGGGCACCGTGGGGCGCGCGGGTGGATCGTCCTGACGCGAGTTGGCACGCATGGGGATCGCGATCGGTCACGGCGCTGGCGGAGGCTGGCGTCGTGTTGAATCGTCCCGATTTTGTCGTCGCCGCAAGGGAGGAGGCGGACGCGCTCTGGGGCAGATTTCTCCTCGCCGGCCACGTGGCGTCCGCGGTTTCCCCCGACGGCACCGTCACGTGGTATCCGCAAATCGCTTACGGAGTTGGCAACATCGTGGAGGGGTACCTGGCGCTCGCGGAAGCGACTGGGGAGCGACGATACGCGGTGTTCGCGGGGCTGACGGCGGGTTGGTTCACCGGCGCCAATGCAGCGAAGGTGAGTATGTACGACGAGCGGCTCGGCCGCACCTTCGACGGGATCGACGGCCCGTCCGCCGGTCAGGTGAATCGCAACGCCGGCGCGGAATCCACGATTGAGGCGCTCTTGGCGCTGCAGCGCGTGGCGGCGGATCCCGATGCCTCGCGGTACATGCGCTATCGCCCGGAGGGGGACCCAGCTGCGTCTCTCGCGACCGTTCCGGAACGCCGTGCGTTCGCGGGACCGCGAGGCGAGCGTCTCATGCTGCGCCGCGCGACGGGCCAGGGCGTCGAGATCGCCGAGTCCCGTGACGTTGCCGCTCCGATCACGCTCACCTACTGGCCCGCCGCGAACCCGCCGGAAGTGCGGCTCGCCATGCGACTCACCGCGCAATGGAACGCCGAGCATCCGGACGTGCAGGTGCGGGTGCAACCGCTGCCCGCGGGCCGCTCGTCCGAGGAGGTGCTGCTCGCCGCCATTGTGGCGAAAGCGACACCCGACATCAGCTCGAATGTCTCGTCGGCGCTGCTGGCGCGGTTGGTCCGCGCGGGTGGCGTCGTGCGGCTGGACGATCGGGTGGCGACGGCGGCGCGGCTGCGGGAGCGCACGACAGCGGCGATGCTGTCCTCGCTGCGTCTTCCCGACGGGGGGATCTACGCATTTCCGTGGAAGACAAATCCCGAGATGCTGATGTACAACGTGGACCTGTTGGCGGCCGCCGGAGTACAGCCACCGCGCACGCACAGCGAGCTGCTCGCAGCCTTCCGGCGGCTGACGCGCGACACCGACGGAGACGGCCGCATCGATCGTTGGGCGCTCTGGGCAAACCTCAAGGCGACCTGGTTCGAGCGGTTCTACGATTTCTACCCGCTGTATCTGGCCAGCTCCGGTGGCAGAACGCTCGTCACGAACGGCGAGGTTGTCTTCGACAACGCCGCCGCCGTGGCGGCGCTGGAGGTGTTGCGGCGCGGTTTCGCAGAGGGCACGCTGCCGCGGTCGAACTTCGCACAAGGCAGGGACCCGTTCACGGACGGCACGGTCGCGATGAAGATCATCGGCCCCTGGTTTATCAGGGAGCTGAACGAGCTCAAGGTACGCGGTCTGCGGTATGACGTGACGCCGGTGCCCTCGGCCGACGGCACCGCCGACGATGATCGCTTCGCGTTCGCGGATCTGCGCAACATCGCGGTCTTTTCTACGACGAAACATCCGGACGCCGCGGCGCGGTTCGTCGCGTATCTCACGTCACCCGCCGCCGATCGCCTGCTGATCGAGGACGCCAGCCAACTGCCGTATCGGCGGGGGCTCGCGTCCGATGCGCGTTTCACGCCGGCATTGGCGCGGTGGCCCACGCTCGCGACGTATGCAACGTATGTGGAGCGGACGCGCGACCTCGATATCGACCCGGACGTCGTCGAGATCTTCGATCTGCTCTCAGAGGCGTACGAAGAGGCCGCCGTCTACGGCACCGTACCGGTGCGCCAGGCGCTCACGCGGGCGGCGTCCGAAGCCAGGAAGATCATCAATGCGCGCTGAAGAGCGATCGGGGTGGCTGATGGCGACGCCCTACACCGCTTTCCTGGCAGCGTTCGCGCTCTATCCCATCGCGTTCGCCGTGGTGCTCGTGTTTCTCCAATGGGACCTGGTGACGCCACCGTCGTTCGCTGGACTGGACAATATGCGGCTGCTGGCCGGTGACGGACGCTTCTGGCGAGCCGTCGCCAACATGTTCGTCTTCCTCAGCATCCACATTCCACTCCAGATCGTCACCGCGCTCGCGCTGGCGCTGGCGCTCAACCGGCCGCTCGTGCTGCGCGCCTTCTGGCGGGCAGCGTTCTTTCTGCCAGTCGTGATCTCCGGCGCGGTCGTCGCGATTCTTTGGAGCAATCTCTACGCGACAGACGTCGGGCTGATCAATCGGGTGCTCGCGCGCGTCGGGATCGCGCCTGTCCCGTGGCTCACCGATCCCCGGACCGCCCTGCCCGCGATCGCCGTGATGGTCACGTGGAAGAATGTGGGCTTCTATGTGATCATCTATCTGGCGGGGCTCCAGTACATCCCACGCAGCTGCCAGGAAGCCATCGAGATTGAAGGCGCGACCGCATGGCAGCGATTCCGGTACCTCACGCTGCCATCGCTGCTCCCGCAGACGATCCTCGTGCTCACGCTGTCCACGATCAACGGCTTTCAGCTGTTCATCGAGCCGTACGTCATGACCGGGGGTGGGCCGCTCCGGCGCACGTACTCGCTCGTCCTGTATCTCTACACGAACGCGTTCTCCTACCAGAAGATGGGCTACGCTGCCACGATCGGCGTCGCGCTCGCACTGATCATCGGTGCGGTGATCTTCATCCAGCGCCGAGTGGTCGGCACGGCGGAGGCGCTGTGAGGACGCTCGGCCGCGTCGCGCTCTATCTGGGATTGGCGCTCGCCGCCATCACGTTCATCTATCCCTTCCTCTGGATGGCGTCGACCACGCTCAAGCCGCCATCGGAGGTCGGCACGCTCGCGTTGTGGCCGGATCACATCACCTTCGACAACTACCGCACCATGTGGGCGCGAGCGCCGTTCGGGCGCGCACTGTTCAACAGCGCGTTGGTGGCGACGACGATCACGCTGGCGGTGCTGGTATTCGGTTCGATGACCGCCTACGCGATGGCGCGTCTGCACTTTCGTGGCCGCCCCTGGCTCAACGCGGTGACAATGGCGGTGCTGCTGGTGCCCGGCCAGCTGACGCTCATTCCGCTGTACACGCTGATCGTGCAGCTCGGTTGGATCGATACCTACGCCGCGCTCATCGTCCCCTTCCTGTTCAACGCGACCGCGATTCTCATGTTGCGGCAGTTCTTTCTCCAGATTCCGCAGTCGCTCCTCGACTCGGCGCGCATGGACGGGATGGGTGAGCTGCGCATCCTCTTCACGATCTTCTGGCCCCTCTCGCGGCCGGTGCTCGCCATCGTCGCCATCGTCACCTTCATGGGATCGTGGAATGAGGTGCTGTGGCCATTGCTGGTCGTGCGCGAGCAGCATCTCATGACGCTCCCTCAGCTCCTCACCGTCTTCGTCCTCGGCGGCGGAGCCGGCTCGATCGGGGTGTCGCTGGCCTCCGCCATGGTACTCGTCGTTCCGATCGTCGTCGCCTACGCCTTCCTGCAGCGCTATTTCATTGAGAGCATGGCTGGCGCGGGAATCAAGGGATAACAATGCCCTCCGTGACGTTCGATCATGTCTACAAGCGGTTCGGCGATACGCGCGTCATCGAGGATTTCGACCTCACGGTAGCCGATGGCGAGCTGTTGGTGCTGGTCGGTGGCTCCGGCTCGGGCAAATCCACGATCCTTCGCATGCTGGCGGGGCTCGAGCCCGTGACGAGCGGCACGATGCGCATCGACAACCGTGACGTGACCACGCTCCCCTCGCGCGAGCGCGACGTGGCGATGGTCTTTCAGGATTACGCGCTGTATCCCCACATGACGGTGCGAGAGAATCTGTCGCTCGGGCTGCGTCTGCGGAAAGTGCCGCGGCAGGAGATCGACCGGCGCGTCGAGTGGGCGGGGTCGATCCTGGAGCTCGCACCACTGCTGGATCGCAAGCCGAAGCAGCTGTCCGGTGGCCAGCGGCAGCGCGTCGCGATGGGGCGCGCAATGGTGCGCGAGCCGTTGGTATTTCTCTTCGACGAGCCCCTGTCGAATCTGGACGCCGGACTTCGCGCGCAAATGCGCATCGAGATCGGCGCACTGCAGCGTCGCCTGAAAACGACGACCGTCTACGTGACGCACGATCAAGTAGAAGCGATGACCCTTGGCGACCGCATCGTGGTGCTGGCGGATGGGCGCATCCAACAGATCGGCCAGCCGATCGAGCTGTATCGCGCTCCCGTCAACCGCTTTGTCGCCGGCTTCATCGGCACACCACAGATGAACTTCGTCGAGGGACATCTCGGGGAGGAGCTCGGCACGACGATGTTCATCGCTGACGGTGCTCGCGTGAAGCTCGCGCGAACGTTTCCCATGGTATCCGGATCGTCTGCCTCTGTGACGCTCGGTGTCCGTCCCGAAGATCTTCTGCTCTCCACGTCGCATTCATCGGAAAGTCCGGCCCCCGACGCGCTCCTTGGGCGCGTGGTACTCGTCGAACGGCTCGGCGGCACAAGCCACGTTCATTGTGACGTAGGCGCGCACCGACTCATGGCATCGGTCTCGCATGGCGCCCTGCCCCAAGTTGGCGACCACGTCGCGGTGCGCGTCCCCAGCGACCGCGTACACCTGTTCGCGGCGGACGGCCGAGCGTTACCGTGAAGGCCGCGCTCTTCGCCACGCTCCTGCTCTCGATCTCGTCCCTCAGCGCCGCCCAACGGTCGGACACCACAGGGCGTGACTGGAAGCGCGGGGGTGTCTGTTACGAGATCTTCGTCCGGTCCTTTTACGACAGCGACAGCGACGGCATCGGCGACGTGAACGGGATCACGCAAAAGCTCGACTACATCAACGACGGCAATCCGCGCACGCGGCGCGATCTCGGAGCCAACTGTATCTGGCTCATGCCCGTCGCCGAATCGCCGAGCTATCACGGGTACGACGTCTCCGATTACTACCGCGTCGCACGCGACTACGGCACGAACGACGACTTCAAGCGTCTCGTCGCCGAGGCGCACGGGCGTGGCATCAGGGTATTGGTCGACATGGTGCTCAACCACGCGTCGAGTGAGCATCCGTTCTTCCAGGAGGCGCTGCGCAACCCCGACTCCCCGCATCGCGGCTGGTTCCGCTGGTCGGCGACGCAACCGAACGTGAAGGGACCCTGGGGACAGGAGGTGTGGCACCATTCGCCGATACGGGATGAGTACTACTACGGCATTTTTTGGAGCGGGATGCCGGACCTCAATTACGAGACTCCCGCGGTGCGCGACGAGGCAAAGAAGGTCGCGCGTTTCTGGCTCGAGGACATGGGGGTGGACGGCTTTCGACTCGACGCGATTCCGTACCTCGTGGAAGAGGGCGATCGACTCGCGAATACTCCCGGTACTCACGACTTCTTGCGTGACTATGCCGCTTATGTCCGCCGGATTGCGCCCCAGGCGTACACCGTTGGCGAAGTGTGGGACAGCGTGGGCGCGATGCTTCCCTACTACCCGGACCAACTCGACTCGCACTTCGCGTTCGAGCTTTCGGACGCGATCCTCGCGGCGGTGCGCACGGGCTCAGCGAAGAATCTCTTCCAGGGTTATCTGCGACTTCAGCGCGAGCTCCCGGCCGAGCGCTGGTCTCCCTTTCTTCGCAACCATGATCAAGCCCGCACGATGACGGAGCTCGGAGGCGACGTCACCCGCGCCAAGATGGCGGCCATTCTCCTCCTCACGCTGCCGGGCCTGCCATTCGTCTATTACGGCGAAGAGGTCGGGATGACTGGCAGCAAGCCGGACCCGCGCCTGCGGACGCCCATGCAATGGAGCCACGCTCCAGCGGCGGGCTTCAGTGGCGGCCCGGCGTGGCAGCCCCTTCAGCCGGACTCGCTGACTGCCAACGTAGCAGCGCAAGACGCCGATCCCCGCTCACTACTCAATCTCTACCGCCGTCTGATTCACCTGCGCTCGGCGAACTCCGCGCTCGCCGCGGGCGAGCTTGTGCCGCTCACCGCCAGTAGCGACGCGATCGCCGCTTACTTGCGACGCGAGGGTGATCGTGCGGTGCTGGTGGTCG
>Ga0206225_1000079_pt1 | contig 12524 bp, 9 predicted proteins | sample MancosB2_FD_155470 | JGI IMG/M metagenome (GOLD analysis project Ga0206225, IMG submission 155470) | Subsurface sediment microbial communities from Mancos shale, Colorado, United States - Mancos B2 | ecosystem: Environmental > Terrestrial > Deep subsurface > Rock core/Sediment | place: USA...
CCCGCTGGATGTTCGAGATGGCCAACAACGGCCGGCCCTCGGCGCTTCGCATCGCACAGCCGGATGGGGACACGGTGCGATTCACGCACATGGCCGAGCGCGCGTGGCAGCCCACAGCGGTGGAGCTCAAGGCGTTCGAAGGCACGTACCGCAGCGATGAAGTGGGCGCCACGTATCAAGTGCGTGTCGCCGGCGACACACTCACCTACTCGATGCGACCGGGCGTGACCGTTCCACTCCGGCCCACGATCACGGACGCGTTTGCCCGCGGCGGCAGCGCCGTGTGGTTCACGCGCGACCGTGGCGGGCGCGTGACCGCCATGCACTTCGGAGAAGGCCGTATGTGGGACCTGGCGATACCGAGAGTCCCTTAGCGATCGGCCGTTCTCGGCCGGGCCGCTTCGCGGCCCGGATGCACGTTCTCGGCCGGCGCCTTCGGCGCCGAATTCACGGTGGGGCAGCGGTCATCCGCGCGCAGAGCGCGCGGCCGAGAACGCCAATCCGGCTCGCAGAGCGAGCCGGCCGAGTACAAGCACTAAGTCGCCAAAACTTCCCGAAAAACCGCCGTTGCCTTCACCATCTCCGGCATCGTGCCGAACGTGATTCGCGAGTGCGTGGGCAGCGACGGGAATGCCCGCCCCACGGCCACGCCCTTCTTCAAGCACGCCGACTTGAACGCGCCTGCCGGCCGCCTGATGTCCACCATCACGAAGTTCGCGTCGCCCACGCTCATCGTGTAGCCGGCGTCCTTGAAGAACTTCATCGTGTAGGCCCGCACGTCGCGATTCCGTTTCGCCTCAGCCGCGATGTGCGCGCGGTCCTCCAGCGCGGCCGCCGCCGCCACGAGCGTCAGCTGCGAGACGTTCGACCCCAACGTCCACGCCTTCATCTTCGCCATCACGTCCGCACGACCCACCGCGTAGCCGGCGCGCAGGCCGGCCATGCCAAACACCTTTGAGAACGTGCGCAGCACAATGACGCGCGGATTCTCAACGGCCAGTGGAATCACCGTGCCGTACCCCGCATGGCTCACGTATTCGAAGTACGCTTCGTCCACCATCACCGTGGTGTTGGGCGACAGTTGATTGAGCTTTTCCACGAACGCGATCGTGTCCGCCTTCGACACCACCGTCGCCGTGGGATTGTTCGGGTTGCAGAAGTAGACGAGCCCCGCCCCACGCGACGCGGCAAGCATCGCGTCGAGATCAAAGCCGAGCGACGCGGTCACGGGCACGGACTTGACCTCGGTGCCGAGGAACCTGGCGAACTCGCCGGGCGATTCGAACGTGGGGGCAGCGCCCACATAGGCCGCGCCCATGCCGCTGAACGCCTGCACCGAGGAACGCAACAGTTCGCCCGAGCCGCAGCCGAGGATCACGTTGTCCGGCGATACACCCTGCTGTTTCGCGATGACCGCCAGGAGGTCGTCTTCGGACAGCACCGGATACCGGTTGGACTCGTCGAGATGGGCGCGGATGGCCGAAAGCGCCCGCTGCCCCGGCCCCACCGGGTTCTCGTTGCTGTCGATGCGGATCATCCCTGGCTGGGCAGCAAGCCGGCGGTCGGCCTTGCGATCGGCGATGATCTGGCTGGCGAACAGCGACTCGCGTCCGCGCGCCGAAATGACCGGGAGTGAGAGGATTCCCGCTCCGGCGGCGCTGGCAGCGACCGAACCCGCGCCCAGTTGTTCGAGAAATCGGCGTCGCGAAACCGTCACGTGGCCTCCATCGAGGAAACTGAGCGAAGTTAGCGGAGTCCCTGTCCTCCCGTGCGCCACTGCAACGGGGTAAAGCCGTACGCCCGTACAGGGATTCCCCTCTGGCCGCGCTGTCCCGATACAAGACATTGCATCAAGTACTTGGCGGCAAAGGGTTTCGACTCGTTGGTGGGAGGGAATTATGGGAGGCGTGGCCATCGTACTAGTGCTGTGTGGCCTCTTGATCCCGATCTCGTTGTTGTTGCTGGCGGTGATTTTCGACGCAGTGGTGGTGGCTTGGGTGCTCTTCCGGGCGTGGAATGACAACGTGTCGCCGCGCATCGCGCAGGCCATGCACCACGCACATCTCCCGCTCTTCCCGGGACCAAGGGACCCTTAGCGCAATAGCGAACTGCTACGAGCGGTTCAGCGCGCGCGAGGCACGGAGCAGCTCGCCCAGCGACCACGCCTGGAACGGGCATCCGCGCGGCGTGTGCGGCGCATCGCCATCGGCGATTTCCGGCGCGCCGCCTGTGCCCGCGTCTTTCACTCGCCGCGCGAGGTGGGCCGCGTATCGCTTTGCCGCAGCCGAGCCGCGCGTCTGACGGACGGCGTCGATGAACGCGAACGTCAGCCACGGCCACACGGTGCCCTGGTGATAGCCAAGATCGCGGTCACGCAATTGACCGTCCACGCGGCCAACGTAGCCGGGTTCGCCACGCGCGAGCGACCGCAGCCCCATCGGCGTCCACAACTCCCGGGCCAGCGTGTCAGTCACGTACCTCGCGCGGGCGCCCTCCAGCACCGAGACGTGCAAGCCGGCGCAAGCGAACACTTGGTTGGGCCGCAGCCGATGGTCCACGGTACCGGCGACATGGTCGACGTCCACGACGTCGTACAAACACCCGCGCCGCCCGTTCCAGAAGCGTGCATTGAACGCTTCGCGCGCCCGCCGCGCCACGGGCTGCCACTGTGTGTCCCACGTGAACGCAAACTCCAGCGCGTTGATCCAGAGCGCCTGCACCTCGACCGGCTTCCCGACGCGCGGCGTCACCGGTCTGCCGTCGACGATAGCGTCCATCCACGTGAGCGCCACGCCCGGCTCCCCGGCCGCCAGCAAGCCATCGATGTCCGCGTGGATGCCGTGCCGCGTTCCGCGCGAATACCATGCGAGGATTTCATCGATTGCCTCGCGCAGCTGCACAACGGTACGGCGGTTCGCCGCAACCGGGATCGCGTCCAGGAAATCGCGCACCGCGGCCACAAACCAGAGCGACGCGTCCACCGAGTTGTATTCGGGCGTGCCGGCACCTGATGGAAAGAGATTGGGAATCATGCCGCGCGACAGATGTTCGCACCACGACAGCAGTATCGACTCGGCGTCCGCGATCCGACCTGCGGAGAGGCAAAGCCCACGCAGCGCGATGAACGTGTCCCTGCCCCAATCCGAAAACCAAGGATAGCCGGCGATGATCGTGCGACGCGGGCCCCGCTGGACAAGGTATTGGCCCGCGGCGCGCTCCAGACGCGTTGGGAACGCCGCGATTCGGGACCGCTCGCGCTCGCGGAGCGAAGCGCCCTCGCGCACGACGTCGCCACCGAGTTGGATTCCGCCCCACTGCGGTGACGTGGTCAGAATCAGCACCGCCTCGCTCTCTCCACCGCCCAGATCCCACGTGAAGATGCCTGGCGAGGCCAGATCTTCGAGATAGTCCTGGCCTCTCGCGCGTTCTTCGTCGTACTGGAACTGGCGATACCACACGGGAGCAGCGTGGAATTGCGCATTCGCGTGCACGATCACGGGCGGCAGGCCGTTGTATGCGGCAAATCGCCACGTGCCTGGCGCCGCCGTTTCCGTGGCGAAGTCGAACGCGGGATTCTCGTGGTGCAACGAATGCCAGTCCCGTCCGGACATGAGCAGCCGCACGTGCAAGCGCGTATCCCCGCTCACGCGCCACCGCAACACCGTTGCGGCATGTCCGTGAATGCCGTGAAGCTCGAACTGAACAAGAGTGGGAGTAGGAGTAGGAGTAGGAGTAGGAGTAGGAGACCGTAACCTCGGGCCTCGGATCGTCTCAGACTCCCACTCATGCTCGTACTCGAACGACGGCCACGGTTCGGACACGAAAGCCTTGAGCCGCGCGGTATTCTGAGGATGCACCACGCCCGGCGCGTACCGGTGCGACGTGAGCGCGACGCGTCCGCGCTCCGCCTCCAGCCACGCCTCCACGCCATTCACCAGCATGAACCGTTGCTCAGACGTCGGCGAGGCGACCAACAACACGCCGTGGTACCGGCGGGTGCGAATGCCGTCTTCGGTCCCCATCGCGTAGCCGCCGAGCCCATCCGCGATGAGCCACTCGCGCGGGGTCGTCATCGGACTAGCGGGCGCGTTCCACGTCCCGGTCAGTCAACGCCCGATGCGCGTCGCTCGGCCGCGACACTGCCAGGTGCGGCGCGGCCACCTTCTCCAGGCACCGCGTGACGAGCGCGGTCCAGCCGGTCTGATGGCTGGCACCGTGCCCACGGCCGGAGTCGCCGTTGAAGTACTCATGGAACAGCACGAGATCCTTCCAGTTGGGGCTCTCCACAAAACGCGCGTCGCCGCCGTGACAGGCGCGCCGGCCGGTTTCGTCGGCGGTGAACAGCCGGCACAGGCGGGCGGCCAGCTCGTGCGACACCTCGCCAAGATTCATCAATTGGCCCGAGCCCGTCGGGCATTCCACCTTCAGCGTATCGCCGTAGTAGTGGTGATACCGCTCCAGCGCCTCGATCAGGAGGTAGTTGATCGGAAACCAGATGGGGCCGCGCCAGTTCGAATTGCCGCCAAACACGTACGTTTCCGACTCGCCGGGCGTGTAGTGCACCGTGTGCTCCATGCCGTTTTCGCGGAGCGTGAACGGGTGCTCCAGGTGCACGCGCGACATTGAGCGGATTCCATACGGGGACAGGAATTCGTTTTCGTCCAGCACGTACTTGAGCACGCCCATGAGGCGCCTGCGCGACGGAATGGCCAGCAGGCGGCGATGATGCTGGAGCCCGGGGTCCTCGCGCATGTACGACAATTGGTTGGCCAGGTCGGGGCGGTTCTCGAGAAACCACTCCATGCGCTTCTTGAACGCAGGCAGTTTTTCGATCGTCGCCTGATCGATGCTCTCGCACGCGAACAGCGGGATCACGCCGACGATCGAGCGCACTCGCAGCGGATGGCGCACGCCGTCCACCGACAGCTGGTCGTAGTAGAAGCCGTCCTGCTCGTCCCACAGCCCGGTGCCGCCCACCGCGTTCATCGCGTCCGCGATCGCCACGAAATGTTCGAAAAACTTGGACGCCATGTCCTCGTAGGCCGGGTCGTGAATCGCCAACTCCAGCGCGATCGAGAGCATGGTCGCCGCATAAAACGCCATCCAGGCGGTGCCGTCCGCTTGCTCGAGGTACTGCCCCGTGGGCAGGGCCTGATTGCGGTCGAACACCCCGACGTTGTCGAGGCCAAGGAAACCGCCGCCGAACAGGTTCTTCCCGCGTTCGTCTTTGCGGTTCACCCACCAGGCAAAGTTCATGAGCAGTTTGTGGAACACGCGCGCGAGAAACGAGTGATCCCGCTCGCCCCGCAGGGCAGACATCTTGTAGACACGCCACGCCGCCCACGCATGCACGGGCGGGTTGGCGTCGCCGAAGGCGAACTCGTAGGCCGGGAGCTGCCCGTTGGGATGCATATACCACTCGCGCAGGAACAGGATCAGCTGGTCCTTGGCGAAGGTTGGATCGATGCGCGCAAATGGCAGCATCTGAAACGCGAGATCCCACGCCGCGTACCACGGATACTCCCACTTGTCCGGCATCGAGATCACGTCTCGGTTGAACACGTGCTGCCAGTTCCGGTTGCGACCCTTCCAACGCACCTTGGCCGGAGGCGGAAACGCGGGGTCTCCCTCCAGCCACTCGCGCACGGCGTAGTGATACACCTGCTTGCTCCATAACAGCCCCGCGTACGCCTGGCGCGCGACATCGCGTTCGCCCGGAGATGAGCCGTGCGGCAGCACGGAGTCGTAGAACTGGCGCGCTTCGCGCACCCGGTCCGCGAACGTCGCTTCGAACCCCGGCCCGAATTCGCGCCGGGGCGTTTCCGCTTCGAGCGACAAGCGCAGTTTCACCACGGCCGACGCTCCCGGCGCCAGATCCCATTGGAAGGCGTAGGCGGCCTTGGTGCCCATCCGCGCCGGGTTCACGGCGCCGCGTTCGCCGTTGACCACCCATCGGTGAAACGCGTCTTTGACGTACGGTGTTCTGTTGCGGTTCCCGAAGAGGCGATCGTTGTTGGTCTCGTTCTCGGTGAACAGCTGCGCCACCGGCACCGGGCCAGCTTCGTCGACGCTGAGCCGAAAGCGGCCAAACGACGGGTGATCGGTGACAATCGTATTCTCGTCGCTCGACGAGATTTGCGGCTTGCCCTCGTGACTGCGCCCCCAGGACCACGTGTTGCGGAACCACAGCGTCGGCAACAACGTGAGCGGCGCCGCCGCCGGCCCCCGATTCACCACCGTGAGCCGGATCAGAATGTCGTTCGGCCCGCCCTTGGCGTATTCGGCCGTGACATCGAAATACCGCTCGCCGTCGAAAAGCCCGGTATCGAGAATCTCGTACTCCGGCTCGGTCCGGTTGCGCCGCTTGTTCTCCGCCACGAGATCCGCATACGGGAACTCCGAGTGCGGGTACTTGTACAGCGCTTTCATGTATGAATGCGTGGGCGTGCTCTCGAGGTAGAAGTACGCCTCCTTCACGTCCTCGCCATGGTTCCCTTCGTTGCCGGTCAGACCGAACAGGCGCTCCTTGAGAATCGGATCGCGCCCGTTCCACAGCGCCACGCTGAAGCACAGCCGGCACTCCCGGTCGCAGATGCCCAGCAGGCCGTCCTCGCCCCAACGGTACGCCCGGCTTCGCGCCGCGTCGTGCGAGAACGCGTTCCACACGTCCCCGTCCGCGGAGTAGTCCTCCCGTACCGTTCCCCACTGCCGCTCGGCCAGGTACGGTCCCCACCGCTTCCAATTCGCCTCTCGCCGCACATCGGCGGCGAGTCGGTCACGTTCGGCCGTCACTTCTTGCGCACCTTTGCCTTCTTGCTGCGGCCTGCGGTCTTGGCCTCGCGGTTTCCGCGTTTACCGTTTGCGCGGGGTGCGGTCTGCGGTCTGCGGTCCGCGGTCTTGGGTTTGGCTGTTGCCGCTCTGCTGCGGTCTGCGGTCTGCGGTCTCCGGTCTGCGGTCTTGAGTTGACGCGGCGCCGTCCCAAGTCGCTGCTCCACGTCCCGAAGCACATTCATGAATGAGATGTACGCATCGTACGGATTCGCATACGGACTGAAGTACGTGTGGACATCCCCATCCGCGTGCCACTTGGTGCTCATGTAATAGAAGTGGTCGCTCGTGGACAGCTGCCGCCAGGTGGACACCAGCTCGCTGTTCCCGCTCGCCAGCACGGCATCGCGAAGGCCGTAAAGTCGCGCGTGGGCGGCGTACTGAAGCCCGTTCCCCAGCCATGCGCTGACATCGCGCTCCGTGTCCGCCCACGACGTCGCGTTCGGGAACGACAACAACCCCGCCGGTTTGCGTTTCGCCAGCTCGGACGGTGTCACCATGGTCACGCCGTTCTTTCGAAGCGCGCCGGGGAGCGCACGCAGAAAGTCCAGGATCCCGCTGCCCGCATCCTGGTGTTCCCCGAACGTCTCGAAATCCATGAAGACGTTCACCACGTCGCCATTGTTCGCGGCGATCCACGCGGCATATTTATCGGCCGTGAGCGGCCACTCACTCCAGTCGCGGGCGCCGAACCGGAACGCGACGTCATCGCTCAGCCGGTAGTTCCGAGGCAGCAACCGCATCAAGGGTGCTGTTGTCGACGCGTACACGTAGTTGGGCGACTGCCAGCCGAGTACCGCGTCGGCGCCCTCCACCAACATGGCGTCGAATCCCAGGCTTGCCACGAGCGGAGTCAGCGCATCGCTGACGATGAGCTCGGTGTTGCGGAAGACGCGCGGCGTCACCCCGAATGTCCGCCGCATCATGGCACGATGCAGCGTCACCTGAACCGCGAACTCGTCCATGTTTTGGCGGGACGCGAGGCTGTGGTGGCTGGTCTCGCTCAGCAGCTCCGCGCCGCCGGAAGCCACCAGGACCTGGAGACTCTCAATCGTCTCGGGCGACGTTGACGCCAGCTGCTCCAGCAGCACGCCGCTGACACTCATGGCCACGCGCGCACCTTCGTTGCGCGCGAGCTCGGTGAGCATCCGTGTCGCCGGCAGATAACATCGCGTCGCCACACGACGCAGGGTGTCGGCGTTCCTGACGTCGTCGAAATACGACGAGCCGGAGCCGATATCGAACACCTGATATCGGCGCACCCGGCGCGGCTGATGGAGTTGGAAATAGAAGCAGACGTCCATCAGCGTGCGGGGGGCCGGCTGCGGCGGACAGGATAACGGCGATTCACGTGACCGCCATAGTCTGGTGGCCCGCAAGCGCGGCAGCAAATGACGCGGCGGTCAACCGCGCCGGCTCGTCTGGTCCGAGGTGTGAATCACCCAGCTCGTCCCGCGCGCGTGCGCGCAACTCGCGCGCCAACGCCGGGTCCGTGATCACCGCGAGCATCTTGTCCGCGATGTCGTTGACATCCCAGAAATCGACCGTGATGAGGTTGGCCACCGCCTCCGTCACGCCGGACGCCTTCGAGACAATCACCGGCGTTCCCGCCCGCAAACTCTCGAGCGCCACCAAGCCAAACGGTTCGCTCACGGAGGGCATCACGACCACAGTGGCCATGCGGTACAGCCGGTCGATGTCCGGATGTGACAATCCGCCGGTGAAGTAGACCCGATGCGCAATGCCGAGTTCGATGCACCGGTCGAAAAGGCGCGGAAGCATGTCGCCCGTACCAGCCACCACGAAGCAGACCGTGGGGTGCACTGCGGCCACTTTTGCCGCCGCCTCGATGAAGTAGTCGGGCCCCTTCTGCATCACCACCCGCCCAACAAAGGCCACGATCGGCGCGGTCCTTCCGAACGGCGATGGCAAGCGCACGTCGCCAATCACCGGCCGTTCGATGCCCCAGTGCACCACGTCCACGAGGCGCTCGTCCACGCCGTACTCCCCCACCACGTGCCGCTTCGTGAGGTGGCTGTTGGCAATCACCCGATCGGCGTCACGCAAGCCGTCGCGCTCACGACGGAGGATCTCGGCGTTTCGCCCTTCGCCGGACCGGTCGTGTTCCGTGGCGTGTATGTGCGCGACCAGCGGCGCCCCCGAGACGTCGCGCGCCGCTTTCCCGGCTGCGTACGCCATCCAGTCATGCGCGTGGATGATGTCGTGCGCATGCAGCGCGGCGATCTGACGCGCCGCCGTCGCGTAGTCGTCCACATCCTCGAACAGCGTTTCGCGATAGGCACTCGGTTCGGCGCGACGGGCCCACGGAGCTCTGGCAGCCGGGACGGCGGTGGCAGCAGCGGTGGCCGCGGACACAGGCGACGTGTACGGCGTGAGCCGCGAGGCAACGCGCAGCGTCCGCAGGTTCGGCGAGACGTCGGACGCGCTCACGACCCGCACGCCGCCGCCGTCGGCCGCCGCGGGGAACGGCACCACGAGCGTGACCGGGTGCCCGAGTCGAGCGAGACCCGCGGCGAGGGAGATAGTCGCCGTCGCCAACCCGCCCGCGGCATACGGCGGGTACTCCCAACCGAACATCAAGACACGCATGTTACCGAGAGTATCGTTCCCGGAGGCGTCGAGTGACAGGGCGAACCCTACAAGCGACCCTGCACCCTGCCGCTGCACTCCGCACGCTGCACCCTTACCGAACCCTCACCTTGCGTCAGTGAAAACCCTAGTGATTGACGTGGGCGGCACCAGCGTCAAAATGCTCGCCACCGGCCAGAAGGAGCCGCTCAAGATCCCGTCCGGCAAACACCTGACACCGGCACAAATGGCCCGCGAGGTGCTCAACACTACCCAGGGCTGGGAATTCGAGAACGTTTCCATCGGCTTCCCCGGCCCGGTGGTGAGGGGCCGTCCGGCACGCGAACCGCACAACCTCGGCCGCGGCTGGGTGCGGTTCGACTACGCCAAAGCATTTGGCAAGCCTGTCCGGATCATGAACGACGCAGCCATGCAGGCACTGGGATCCTACGAGGGGGGCAACATGCTGTTCCTCGGACTCGGCACCGGGCTCGGCTCAGCCATGGTGCGCGGCGGCGTCGTGTTCCCGCTCGAACTGGGGCACCTTCCATACAAGAAGGACCACACGTACGAGGAGTACCTGGGCGAAGCGGGCTGGACAAAGCGCGGCAAGAAGGCATGGCGGAAACACGTGGGCGACGTGGTGGCCCTTTTCATCGACGCATTCGTCGTCGACTACGTGGTGCTTGGCGGCGGCAACGCCAAGCGAATCGACCAGCTCCCGCCCAGGACGCGGCGTGGCAGCAACGCGAACGCGTTCACCGGTGGATTCCGGCTGTGGGCCAGTTGACCCGCTGACGGTGAATTCGTGAGCGACGCGATCGATCGCGGAGTGCGCGCGGCACAAAGCGCGATTCTCGTCAACGCCGCCCTCGCGATCATCAAGCTGGTCGCGGGCATCTACGGGCACGCGTACGCCCTCGTCGCGGACGCGGTCGAATCCACCGCCGATATCTTCGCGTCCTCGATGGTGTTGGGCGGCCTCCGCCTCTCGGCGCGCGACCCGGACGAGGAGTTTCCGTTCGGGTACGGCAAGGCGGAGCCGATCTCCGCCGCCGTGGTGTCACTCATGATCCTCGCGGCGGCCGCGGGCATCGCGTTCGAGGCCATCCGGGAGATCCGCACGCCGCATCATGCGCCAGCCTCGTGGACGCTCCTGGTGTTGATCGCGGTCGTCATCACCAAGTGGCTGTTGTCCAGGCGCGTTCACGCCGTTGGCGCGGCGATCGGCAGTACCGCCGTGAAATCCGACGCATTCCACCACATGAGCGATGCGCTGACATCCGGGGCGGCATTCGTAGGCATCTCCGTCGCGCTCATTGGTGGTCCCGGCTGGGAGGAAGCCGACGACTGGGCCGCGCTGTTCGCCTCCGGCATCATCGCCTTCAATGGCGTGAACATGATTCGCCCGGCATTGGACGACCTGATGGACCGCACACCCGGCGACGAACTGCTGGGACGGGTTCGCCGCGCCGCGGAATCGGTCGCCGGCGTCCTGGCCACAGAGAAGCTGGCCGCGCGCAAGTCGGGGCTCGGCTACCGCGTCACCATCCATGTGCAGGCGAACCCTGCCCTATCGCTCCACGACGCACACAGTCTGGGCGGCATGGTGAAGGGTGCGATCATGACAGCGGTTCCACAGGTGCAGTACGTACTGGTACATATGGAGCCATTCGAGACGCGCACCTAGCATGCTCTTCGGCGAGGTCTTTCAGGTTGCATTCGCCTCGCTGCGCGCGAACGCACTGCGCTCGATCCTGACGATGCTCGGCATCGTCATCGGCGTCGCCGCGGTGATCGCCATGATCGCGCTCGGCACCGGCGCGGAGCACGCCGTACAGGACCGCATCGCGAAGCTTGGAACCACGGTGCTCCAGATCAATCCGCAGCGCGTGAACCAGGGCGGCGTCAACACGACCAACATGGCCAAGCTCACCATGAAGGACGTGATCGCCCTGCGCGAAGGCGCGCCGCACGTGTCCGGCGTCAATCAGCAGCAGGATCGCAGCATCCAGGTGGTGTGGCGCAACAAGAACACCAACGTCCAGATCACAGGAACCGGCTCGAACTTCCTCGAGGTCCGCGGCTTTCGCCTCGACGTCGGCCGCATGTTCTACGACGCCGAGGACAACGCCCGGCGCCGCGTAGCCGTGCTCGGCGCGCAGGTGTTGCCATTGCTCGGCATCGAACGTCCCACCGAGATCCTCGGAGAACGCATCCGGATCGGGGGCAAGCAATTCACTGTCATCGGCGTGTTGGCCAACCGCGGCGTCAGCGGCGTGGGCGACGCTGATCAACAAATTCTCGTCCCCTTCAACACTGGCCGGTTCGACGTCTTTGGTCAGGACCGCATTCAGGACATCTGGGTGCGTGCGGTGAATGAAGGCGCCATGGACTCCGCGTTCTACGAGGTCACCACGGTCCTGCGCCGGTCTCACCGGCTCCGCACCGAGCAGCCCAGCGACTTCTCCATCCGAAATCAGTCCGACTTCCTCGCCGTGCTCAGCGAGTCCGCGCAGACGTTCACGCTGCTGCTCGCGGGCATCGCCGGAGTCAGCCTGCTCGTGGGCGGCATCGGCATCATGAACATCATGCTCGTCTCAGTCACCGAGCGCACACGCGAGATCGGCATTCGGAAGGCGCTCGGCGCCACGCGCCGCAACATCATGCTGCAGTTTGTCGTGGAGGCGGTGGTCCTGTGTCTGGCCGGCGGCCTTGCCGGCTTGGGCGTGGGCGCAGGCGCGTCCCTGACACTCCAGCGGTCCTTCGGCTGGCAAACGGCCCTCAGCGTGTCGGGCATGGCGCTGGCATTCGTGTTCGCCGCGGCGGTCGGGATGATCTTCGGCGTCTGGCCCGCGCGCCGCGCCGCGGCGCTGGACCCGATCATCGCGCTGCGGTACGAATAGCGCGAAATGACGACGGGCGCCGCGGTGCGCGACGCCCGTCTCTTACTCTTACTCCTACTCCTACTCCTACTCGTCCTACGCCTGACAAGCCGTAACGGCGTGTGTCACGAGATTGAGATTGCACGTCTTGCCGTTGATGGTCATCACCACGTTGCCCTGCGCGTCCGGCGGGAACGTCACGGTGATCGTGCGTACCACATC
>Ga0206225_1000080_pt1 | contig 12466 bp, 13 predicted proteins | sample MancosB2_FD_155470 | JGI IMG/M metagenome (GOLD analysis project Ga0206225, IMG submission 155470) | Subsurface sediment microbial communities from Mancos shale, Colorado, United States - Mancos B2 | ecosystem: Environmental > Terrestrial > Deep subsurface > Rock core/Sediment | place: USA...
GGATGTTTTTCTTCTTTTCTGGAAATAAAACCGCTCCTATGCATCATGAAAGCAGGCCAAATTTCGTAATATTCATTGATCCATTCCATCACAATATAAATAGTCAAAGTAATTTTTAGAAAAACTAAGATCAGAAAGAATGGCAAATTATACGACAATACTAGACTATTGATAACTTCAGGCACAAATTTATTTGAGACCGAAGAAAAATACAACACCGCCACAAATGTAGCTGTCATGTCCAGAAAAATCAGCTTAAGCATCAAAAAAAATATGCTTTGCCTTATATTTATGTGGTTAACATAAATCTTTCCGCTTTTATCGCCGTTTTGCGCCATAGCTGATTTTATGCTTTAGGTTTTACCTGATTTCCAAGACTTAATCCACGGCTGCAAAAATCTATCCAAACCGATACTCCCTGCAGCTTTCCCTGCCAGCATTATAATAATTTGAAGAATCAATAGCGTCGGATTTGTACTGACAGTTCCGGCATAAAGATAATTCATATTCATAAATGCTCCGAAAAATGCGGCAGTTACAGTGAATGCGCCCAAAATTAAACCAATTCCTACGAAAAGTTCCCCGTAAGAAACTAAATAAGAAAAAACTTGAGCGTTGGGCAAAGCGATTGTTTTGATAAAATCTGCGTACCAGCTCGCAACCTGCGGATGAGCGCCGGTCGTTTTCGCCAGTGAACCGTTCAGGAAACCGCTTATTGCAACTCCTGCTTGTGAGCCAACCCACATAGGATTTATAACCTTATCCCACCCTGCAGTAAGCCATTGCCAACCAACATAGATTCTTAACAAAAACCACAGCCAGGAAAGTTTGGGGTTTGAAAAGAAACTAACATTTTTCTCCATATTCTATTCACCTCCCTTTTTAATATTAACTAAATTAAGTATTCCCTAAAAAGCACGGAATGTCAAGAAAATGTCCAGATTGCGTCAAGCTATCTTTACAATCGTCAGGTACAATAATTTTATATGACCGAGGAAGATAAGAAGTATTTAAGAGCTGTCAGGAAAAGAGGGCCAAGTCTTGAAGTTTTCCAGAGGATGGTTCAAATTTTAATAAGTATTCGAAAGAAAACGGATCAATTACTCATAGCGTAGGGCTTGGATTGGGTCAAGCCTTGAAGCGCGCACTGCCGGAGCAACTCCAAAAATAACTCCAACGATCATAGCGAATCCAAAAGACAGTATAACAGACCACCAAGTTATTGTTGTCTGAAGGAAATTGTTAATCAAAAGTGAAAGTAATATTCCCAAAACTATTCCGATTATTCCCCCTATGCCGGACAAAGTAACTGCCTCAATCAAAAATTGATTCCTGATGTCCTCCGGTTGGGCTCCCAACGCTTTGCGCAAGCCAATTTCCCTGGTTCTTTCTGTCACCGAAACAAGCATTATATTCATAATTCCGATTCCTCCGACAATCAAAGAAATTGCCGCAATTCCTCCAAGGCCCAAAGTTAAAACATTTGTAACGGTAGCGATTGTAGATAGGGCTTGCTCTTGAGTTTGAACACTAAAATCATCTTCAGTTAATCTTTTATTCAATATCGCCGTTGCTTTAGCTTGTACGTCTTTTACGTTTTCCGCTTTCAGCGCATTCAGATAAATAGTATTCGGACTGGTTATTCCAAATTGCTTTTGGGCGCTAGTTAGCGGAATTAACACAGAATTATCCTGATCTATGCCAAAAATTGATCCCCTGGAAGCGCCAACGCCAATAACCACATAGTTTAATCCGACAATTTTTATGGTCTGATTCAAGGGATTGGTTGCTCCAAAAAGCTCTTTTTCTACCGTTTTCCCGATGACTGCTACTCTTCTTCCGCTAGCGACGTCTGCCTCATTGATAAATCTTCCTTTTTCTGTTTTTAAACTGATTATTTTTTCGTAATTCGCCTGTACACCATAAATAGCTGCCCCTTTATCGTTAATGTTTAATCTTTTCAAAGTACCTGTTTTTTGCACAACAGCGCAAACCAACGCATCCTGCCTTAACTTATTTTTGAGGTTTGCTGCATCTGCAAAAGTTAGTCTATTTGCCTGTATTCCGCCCGGAGATCTGGCTCCGCCTATTCTTCCAGGGATTACAATAACCAAATTAGAGCCAAGACCGGCGATCTGTTTTGTAATTGTTGTTTTGAGACCTGAAACTAAAGAAGTTAAAAGAATTACAGATAAAACACCAATCATAATGCCCAAGACTGTTAAAAATGCCCTTACTTTATTGGCTAGAATAGCTGTTATTGCTACTCTAAATGTTTCCAAATGATTCATTTCTCTATTTCTCCATCCCTCATGCGAATCGTTCTTTTTGCCTGCTTTGCGATCTCCAATTCATGAGTAATTAAGATAATCGTTTTCCCGGAATTATTTAATTTGCAGAAAATTCCCATAATTTGCTGTCCGGTTTTGGTATCCAGGTTTCCGGTTGGCTCATCCGCCAAAATAATTTGCGGATCCGTTACCAATGCTCTGGCAATGGCTACTCTCTGCTGCTGTCCTCCAGAAAGCTGGTTGGGACGATTTTGCAATTTGTCCGAAAGGCCAACCTGATCCAATGCCTCTTTTGCTTTTGCTATTCTCTCTTCTCCATCAATTCCGCCATAAATTAAAGGAAGCGCCACATTATCTAGAATTGATGTTCTATTTAATAAATTAAATTGCTGGAAAACAAAACCAATTTTCTTATTTCTTATTTCGGCCATTACTTTCTCGCTCAAACGGGCTACGTCTTGTCCCTCCAATTCATATGAGCCTTGAGTCGGCCTGTCCAAAAGTCCCAGAATATTCATCAAAGTAGATTTTCCGGAACCTGATGGCCCGGTAATTGCAACAAATTCACCTGACTTAATAGACAAATTTATATTTTTCAGAGCCTGGAATTTAAGATCGCGACCTATCTGGTAAATTTTATCTATGTTTGCAAGCTGTACGAGTAGCATTATTTTAGATTATTTGGGACATCGGCCGGATTAGTTACAATCTGATCCCCTTCTTTTAAGCCGTCCGTTATTTCCGCCTCCGTGTCCGACTCAAGCCCGACCTCTATTTTTTGCTTTTTCAGTCCCAATACGGTTTTGACAAAAACAGTATTGCCATTCTGCAAAGTATCTAGGGGCACAGTAAGAACATTATTTTTTTCTGAAGTAATGATATTTACCTGGCCATTCAATCCAGCAATATTCTTAACCGTTTGATCATCCAAAAGTATTTTGACTATTACAACTGTTGCGCCATTGGAAGTAATTTCTGTTTCCTGGAAAATTTCCGAAACTTTACCTTGAAAAACGCGGTTTCCATAAGCATTTAGAGTAATTTCAGCCGATTGCCCAACGGATACTTTCGCGATGTCTGCTTCATCGACTTCTCCCGAAAAAACAATTGCGGAAAAATCAACCACTTGAGCGATTATATCTGCCGGAGAAACGTTTTGACCGGGCAAAAAATCCACCTTTGTTACCACCCCTGCTATTGGAGAGATAATCACGCTATCTTGAAATGCTCTTTGGGCAGCCAAAACACTATCATAAGCATTGTCTTGCGCCACTTCAGCTGTAGTTCGGGTTTGTCTTTGGGTATAGGTTTCAGAAGTATTGTCTTTGGTATCATCTCTTATCCTGTCTACAATCGCCCGCTTGTCCCGCAGAGTATTTTGCGCCTGTCTAAGTGCAATTTCCAGATCTTGAGTATCCAATCCGCCAATTACCTGCCCTTTAGCCACCTTATCTCCGGCGCTAACTTTTAGATATGTCAACTTTCCGCTGATTTTAAAATGCAAACTGGCGCTATTTGTCCCGCTTAAGGTACCCGAACCTGAAATTTCCTGCCGGATATTTTGCTTTTTAACTGTGATGAATTGCAATGGGACTGTTTTTTTATTGCCGAAAAAAATAAACAGTCCCAGCACGGCAATAATAATTAACCCAATAATTTTATATTTTCCAGGAAGTTTTTTAATTTTATTAGATATCGCGCCTAAGGCTTTCACAAATTTAATTTTACTCTAAAACGTCCTCCAAAGTAAACTATTGGCTCTCGTTGTGCTATAATTACACCTTCTTTTGCGAAAACATTGAGGGATAGCTTGTCAGGAAAAAGTCAAGAAAACTTAAGCAAAATCCTATATAAATTCATCTTATGGTATTAAGCATCGAAAGAGACATTCTAAGACCAAACAACAATATTCCCAATGAAAGAATGATGCGAAAACGCAGACCACCTCATTTACCAGAAGCTAGGCTCAAAATGAAACATGCTCATCTAGGTAAACAGGGTAATCATTCTGTTCCACATTTGCCAGAGACTAAGATTAAGATAAAAAAAGCTCTTATCGGAAGGCCAAAATCCGCAGAACATATTAGAGCTTTTAGCACTGTCTGGGCAAGAATACAACCATTAGCTATGCGTGGACTGGCGGCTTGGGAAATAAAAGAGATAGTGCGATCAACGTTTACAAGGAAACAAATAAAATCTGCAATACGCAATCATAAGGATGAAATAAAAAAGAGTCCATTTTTGCACACACCGAATGAACATTCTGATCCCCAAAAAACGAGAGAAAGACAGATTAAGGGAAGTGCTAGGTTTAATCAGAAACGCTTTATGGGGAATAAGGAGGGTGAAGACAATAATATTCTTTTTGTTCGAAAACTTTGGGAATCGGGCTTAATCAAAGAAAATCCTTCAGTATGGCTAGGGCTAAATCGACTTTATCGATTTCATAAAATAGCATTGCCCGCAGATAACTTTGATAGGCTTAGGCTTGAAGTGTATTTAGAAGCAGCAAAAGAACTAGAATTTGAAAATAAGCCGGAAAAATTAGCTTTTTATAAGAAGTTGGGTTATGAGGTGGGATATGAGTGGTTTATAACAAGTCTTTTGCGCGATGAGCGTTTTATTAGAAATTACATGTTTAGTAATGGCACTGATGTTGCAAAGAGAGAGAGGATAAGAGAAATGGTAGAGCATAAAAAAAATGCGGAAGAATATTGTTCCACATATTCCAATAACCATCCTCCACGTTTACGCGAAAATTTTTTCCGCACGTCGCCCTCTTATTAGTAACGTATAGTTATTGAAAATGTTATTTTTAGAATTTTTGGAAAGAATATCGTCTATGAGTATACGCAGCCCAAGATCCTGACAAACAGGTTTCTATCTACCTCCTGCGAAATTTAAATAAGCGTAAGCTGCCAACATGGTAATCGCAACAATGAACAATACCAACACAATAAATCCATTTTTTGTTAGAGTCACTGAATCTTTTTTTGAATTTGCCATTTATATTTCACCACCTTCTAGAAGTTCTTTCCAATCCGCAAAGCGGGAGGAATTAGAACTTCTTAAACCCGCCGCTAAAACGCCCCGTGAGCCGTGTACGAATAGTACTGAAAAGGCGAACGGTAAGTTTAGGCGGGCACATATTTATATTACATTTAAATATTTGCCGATGTCAATATCTTATAACAATTCCTTCTTGGATTTGAGGAAAAAATACCCCACTGTTCCGAAAGTAATAATTGGCGAGAGCCATGCCGGGATATGATATCCGAAACTGTCCAAAATCATAATCGTTCCCAAAAACAATATTGAATACATCGCGCCGTTTTTCAGATAGATATATTTCTTGATTCTTTCAATATTGCTTACTGTAAATTTTCTCAAAACGAGTGCTCCCAACCCATTCCCCAACAGAATCAGAGGAATTGAGAATGTAAAAGCAAACGCTCCTATGACTCCGTCTATCGAAAACGTTGAATCCAATACCTCAAGGTAAGCAATTTTACTGATATCCGACATGTTTCCTTTGATAAGTTTTCTCTCCTGCTCTTCTGCGAATTGCTTAAATCCATGAATAATGAAAAAAGTCGTAGAACCGACAACCGCCGCAAATCCAAGCATCGGATCCTTTTGTAAAGCAAACCAGACAATTATAGTAAGCAAAACCGAAACTATAGCAAAAAACCAAGCGCCCTGTGCTTGAAAGAATCTTTCCCCGCGTAATCCATAATTTTTGGGCTCTAAAAATAGCCAATTGAAGAATAGAAAAACCAAGAATACTCCTCCGGCCAAAAGAAGCAAGGGTGATGTCGCCGCAATAGCTTGCGCGATCTTTGGATCTTGGGAAAAAGCCGCAAAAAATACACCAATTAAGCTATATTGGGGATTGGCAAGCCACACGATAAAAAGTGGCAACAAACCGCGGACAACAAAAACAGCGAAAAAAAAGCCCCACAGTAAAAACCAACGTCTGGCTTTCTGACTCATGCCTCTCAATACTTCCGCATTGATAATCGCATTATCGATGCTCGTTATGATCTCAAAAAGCGAGAGCCCAAGAATAGTTAAAATAATAAATCCAATATTCATAACTCGTATTGTACCAAAAAACTGGGGGAGGAACTAAAGCTTTGTGCCAAGAATTATAATCACCGGAGTGGAGGAGTCATCCGACAGAACTTCCGTCTCGCCTACTGTAAAAGAGTCACCAAGAATGCCTTCAAGTTTTACGATAAAATCTTTATTTACTTCTTTTTTTGCTTGAATAATAGTATCCGTATAATCGGAGTTGTCCGCATTACCGACTGACGAAATCGTAAATCCTTCCGCCGTAAGGCTTAATTTCTGCCTTGACGCTTCTCCCTCCACTCCGCTACCGTTTTGAATCTCAATTTCATATTGAGCCAGATCGATTGCTTTTGTAGGTTCGGGCGTAATTGTTGGGGTTGGGCTCAAAGTCACCACATTAACCTTTACTCCCTTGAATATTCCTTGTTTGTAAACAAAAATTCCAACCATCAAAGCTATTGCCAGGATAAAAATGAAGAGTATCGGCCACATATAATTCTTTTTTGGGGCATTGCCGGATGATAGAGATTCTTCTTCAACCATTTTTTCTTTGAAGTCACTTAGCGGATCCGTAGTTGAAGTTTGTGAAGAAGCTTTTTCAATTATTTCAACATTCCCTGTTGTTTTAATTACTACATCTTGAGCAATAATCTCCTTCTCATTTTTTTTATGATCGGCAGCCATATTTATTAATATAGTGTCTTCCGTTCAATATGTCAACTCCCCGACCCGACTCAAAATAATTTTTCTTTATATTTTTTCAAAAAAAGTGGAAATTGAGAATGAAGAGGCTTCGGAAGATTGTCGAGCTTAAACCAGCCAATTTCCGAATGCTTATCGGGAACTCCATTTTTCACCTCTTCCCTATCAATTAGTACTTTGAAATCCAAAGTAATCCAATGAGTTTTATTTCCCTTTTCGTTAATCCGATGTATGTCTCTAAATCCCAAGAATTCCGAATTAATTATGTCCGCACAATATTCTTCCCTTATTTCACGTTTAAGTGTATCCGCAACTGTTTCCCCAACCTCAATGGCTCCTCCACCCGGATCCCAGGTGCCATATTCGTCTCTGGACTTTTTGCTCCGTTTGTTCAATAAAAAATTTCCCCTCCCATCATGACAGAAGAATGAAACACTTACCCCAACACAATCAATCCCTTTTTGCATAATTTAAATTATTATTTTAAATATTTGTCGAAAAAATCAACAGAACGCTGCATAGCTGTATTAAAATTATTGGCAAGATTGTGATCATCTCCCTGGTAAACAAAAAGCTCTGACTCTTTCCCTGCTGTTTTCAATGCTTTGTCGAGCTTTTCCGAGAACGCAACCGGAACAGATATATCCGCTCCCCCATGATGCAATTGAATTGGCCCTGAAATATCTTTTAAATACGCATTTGCAGAAATAGAATTCCAAAAGCTTGGATTTTCCGCAGGCGTTCCAAATTGCGCAACTAAAAGATCTCTCCACCTTCTTGCACCGGACGGTAAGGGAGCCGGGGTGAAGGTTGACCTTCTCCAATTGTAAATTAGATCGGAATAAGAAGCCACTACTCCTCCCCAAATCACTCCTGCTTTTATATCCTTGGAAATTACCATTGAACGAAGCGTAATAAATCCTCCCATTGAATGTCCCCACATACCAATTAAATCGGGATTAATGATTCTTGCTGAATCCGACATAGGATCTTTGAGTTTTTTAATTGAGGCGACCGCATTGAGAATGTCAATTGTATATGCCGGCGAACCATATCCGCCTGATGCTTCCCCTTCCGAACTTCCATGCCCCCTGTAATCGGATTTCAAAACTATATAACCGTTCCTTGAAAATGCATCTGCGTATGCGATATATTTTTCCGTAGTTCTGTATTCTGAAGGCGCGATATAACCATGATTAAAAATAATTACCGGCCAGCCTTTTTCCGGCGATTGCCCATCCGGAATTGTCAGAAGCGCGTATATTTTCAAACCTTCAGATTTATAGGAAGCAATATATCTCCTGTAATTAGATCCCGGCCGGAGCGTTTCTTCAATAGCTATGTCACTGCCCGGATATTGCTGCGAACGCATATATTCAACGGCAAGAGGATAAGGGGAATCTGGTGCTCCTCCCATATCTTCAAGGTTATTTAAATTGTCCGTAGCGCCAGTGGAAGATTTTTCTTGCAATTTACCCGGTTTTTGAAAAATAAAAAATAAGGAAAAAGATATTATTGTAACGATTATTATGGCAATTAATATTCTCATTGGATAATTTTAAAAGGAGTATCAATGATATATAATTAACTAAGATATGTCAAACAAAAAATGGACACTGCTAATTATATTAGGAGTTCTATTAATTTTAAGCATTGCTTACATTAATTTTTCACAAAAAATACAACCGCAAACGACTATCAATACTCCAGCACTAGATAGTGCCGGAGTTAATGAAGTAAAAGTAAGCGTTCCCCGACTGTCAACTGTGTCTGCTAATTTAGAAGTTCCGTGGGTGCTTGTCTTTTTACCTGACAGGAGTATTTTATTTACGGAGCGCCCCGGTCGCATCAGAATTATTGACAGCACCGGAAATTTAAATCCCAATCCTGTGGCTGCCATAAATGATGTTTTAGCCCAAGGTGAAGGCGGACTATTGGGAATTACCATTCATCCGGATTTTTTCAATAATCATTTCGTTTATGTATATTACACTTACTCAAACATTAACGATAACACGCTTAACAGGGTAGTACGATTTGAATTTGAAAATAATAAATTATTAAATAAAAAAATTATAGTAGACCGTATCCCCGGCGCATCCAATCATAATGGCGGCAGAATAAAATTTGGACCTGATAAATTTCTCTACATAACAACAGGAGATGCTCAAGAGCCGTCATTGGCGCAAAATATAAACTCATTGGCCGGAAAAATATTAAGAGTTACGGATGAGGGAAAGCCTGCGCCCGGTAACCCTTTTAATAACGCCGTCTTCAGTTTTGGACACAGAAATCCCCAAGGAATTACCTGGGACAACAATAATATTTTATGGGCAACCGAACATGGATCAAGTACGCTTGATGAATTAAATATAATTGAAAAAGGCAAAAATTATGGATGGCCGACAATTCAGGGAAACCAAAAGCAAAATGGAATGGAAATATCAATTTTAAACAGCGGTTCCGATACATGGGCACCGAGCGGCACAGCTTACTTCAATGGTTCTATATTTTTTGCAGGACTGCGCGGACAGGCGCTGTTTGAATTTAAGATTAAAGATAAAAAGCTTATTCCCCATCTCAAAGGAGAAATTGGACGGATCAGAGAAGTGGTTGTCGGACCGGATAATTTACTCTATATAACTACGAGCAATCGGGATGGCCGTGGAATTCCCGACGCCACGGATGACAAAATAATCCGCGTAAATCCCGCCAAACTTTAAATAATTTACCTACTTTATGAAAAACTTTTGGAAAGATTTGAAAAAACCAATTTTAATTCAGGCGCCCATGGATGATGTGACCGATACGGTTTTCCGGCAAATTATTGACAAGTGCGGACGTCCCGATGTATTTTTTACCGAGTTTACCAATGTTGAAGGAATGTGCTCCCGCGGGCGGGATAAAGTTGGGAAAAGATTATTTTTTTCAAAGATCGAACGTCCAATTGTGGCGCAGATTTGGGGATTGGATCCCGCAAAATTTTTGGAAACTGCAAAATTAATCAAAAAAATGGGGTTTGACGGAATTGATATTAACATGGGGTGTCCGGAAAAAGCAGTGATCAAAAGAGGTTCCTGCGGGGCATTAATCAATAATCATCCTCTAACCAAAAAGATTATTTTGGCAACCTGTGAGGGCGCCGGCGGATTACCTGTAAGTGTGAAAACCAGAATTGGAGTTAAACATATTCAAACCGAGGAATGGGCGGAATTTTTACTTAAGCTAAATTTAGATGCATTAATAATTCATGGGCGGACAGTTGCAGAGATGTCTGATGTCCCCAATCATTGGGACGAAATTGGAAAAGTAGTTAAATTAAAAGATGCAATGAAAGTTAAAACATTAATCATCGGTAATGGGGATATTAAAAGCCGAGAAGACGCACTGGAAAAATATGAAAAATATAAATTGGATGGAATTATGATCGGACGCGGGATTTTTGACAACCTTTGGATTTTTAATCCCAATATTAAATCTGAAAATATTTTCTATCAAGAAAGATTAAAATTACTTATTGAGCACATCACGCTTTTCGATAAGACTTGGGGTAAGACTAAAAATTTTTCAACCATGAAGAAATATTACAAAATCTATATTTCCGGCATTCCGGATGCAAAAGATGTTAGAGTGAAACTCATGAATTTTAAAACCGCCTCCGAAACTCTCAAATTCTTAAAATCACTTTGAAGTAAGCATAACCCCGATAATTGCGATCGCATACCCGATGCCGATGATTGAAAATCCGTACGCTAACGCTTTGAGAAAATTTAAATTGTCAGATTTTTTCAACTTGCACCCCTTTGGGAGTATCCTTAATATTAAACCCTAATTTTTTGATTTTGTTGCGGACATGATCTGCTTGGGTAAAACTCCCCTGTTTTCTCAACCCGTTACGTTCTTCAATCAATCTTTGCACTTCCGCCGGAACAACAATTTTTATTAACTTACTTTTTTCTTTTGCTTTGTCTAAATCCAGGCCCAAAACTTGGTCCATTTTCAATAAGCTTTCCGCTTTGGCCGAATCGGGATAATCGGATTTGATCAATTCCCAAACAACCGACAAGGCTTTCGCCATATTCATATCATCATTAATCGCTTCTAAAAACTTTTCTTCGTACTCCGCGCAGCCGACCTTGGGATTTTTTAATTTAGCCACTTCTTCAATCAAGCGTTTGTAAGCAACTTGCGCGGCTTCCAGAGCATCCCAGGTGAAATTCATTTCCTGACGATAATGGGTTTGGAAATAAAGATAGCGAAGAGCTAACGGATCAAAGCCTTTTTTGACCACATCATCAACTGTCCAAATATTCCCAACACTTTTGCTCATTTTGTTCCCGTCAACATGCAAAAAATTATGATGCACCCAATGTTTGACAAATTCTTTTCCGGTTGCCGCTTCCGCCTGGGCAATTTCATTGGTGTGGTGAATTGCGATGTGATCAATTCCTCCGGTATGAATATCCAAAGTTTCGGTATTCAAACCTTTAATTGCCATTGTCGAACATTCAATATGCCAGCCCGGAAAACCCAAGCCCCAAGGACTTGCCCACTCCATCTGGCGGCGGGAAATGCTTGCATCTTGAGCCAAATCAAACGGCCTTCCATTTTGATAACTGAATTTCCACAGGGCAAAATCTGTCGGATTTTTCTTGCCTTTTACCATATCTACTCTTGCCCCGGCTTTTAACTCCTCTAAATTTTGACCGGAAAGTTTATTGTAATCTTTGATTTTTGATGTATCAAAATATATCCCATCTTCGGTTTTATAAGTAAAGCCCTTTTGTTCCAAAATCTGAATAAAAACAATCTGTTCCTGAATATAATCCGTCGCGCGCATTACAATACTTGGCGGCTGAATGCTTAAAGCTTCCATGGAATTGAAAAATTGCTTTTCGAATTTTTTGGCAATTTCCCAAACGCTCATGTCAAATTTCCGTGCACCTATCTCCATCTTGTCTTCTCCGGTATCGGAATCCGATGTCAAATGTCCGACATCCGTAATATTTAGAACTTGCTTAACTTTAAATCCGTTAAATTCCAAAACGCGAATCAAAATATCATCGCCAACATACCGGCGCATGTGCCCGATATGCTGATAATCATAGACTGTGGGTCCGCAGGTATACATGTTTACGACTGGTTGATTAATTGGTTTAAATTCCTCGATTTGACGACTCAACGTGTTATATAGTTTTAGCATAGCTTTAAATTTCTAATTACTAATTTCTAATTGATCTAATTAAATCCCAATTCTGCAATGCAGAACCAACTTAGAAATTAGGTTAATTAGAGCAATTAGGTTAATTTCATCATCCCGCAGCTCCTCTGAACATTTCTGCTTTGTTTTGCTCTCTTACAACCGCTAATGGCTGTGGCTTTTTGTCTTCTTTTTTTTG
>Ga0206225_1000081_pt1 | contig 12364 bp, 11 predicted proteins | sample MancosB2_FD_155470 | JGI IMG/M metagenome (GOLD analysis project Ga0206225, IMG submission 155470) | Subsurface sediment microbial communities from Mancos shale, Colorado, United States - Mancos B2 | ecosystem: Environmental > Terrestrial > Deep subsurface > Rock core/Sediment | place: USA...
ACTATTAGAAATGTCGATGTTGAGGATCTTCTTGGACGACCGGTTGTTAAATCAGACGTAGAAGAGTTAAAGGATTTTTTCAATTTAAAGACGGTTTTCGTTACAGGTGCCGCTGGCTCAATTGGTTCGGAGCTTTCAAGACAAATTTGCGCATATAAACCAAATATTTTGGTGCTATATGATTGGTGGGAAAACGGAATGTTTAATCTCAAATCTGAACTTAGCAAAGATTTTCCGCATAGCACAATCCATTATATCGTTGGGGACATACGGGACCGAAAGAAAGTTGGACGCGTAATGAAGCATTATGCGCCTCATTACGTCTTTCATGCAGCAGCGTATAAACATGTTTCAATTATGGAAGAAAACATAGATGAATCAGTTAAAAACAATATAATAGGCACTTTAAACGTGGCTGAAGAAGCTGCGAATAATGATGTCAAGAAATTTATATTTGTATCAACCGATAAGGCTGCTAATCCAATTGGCATCATGGGGATAACTAAATATATCGCAGAGAGTATAGTTAAAAATATAAAGAGCAAAAAGACTAAATATATGATTGTGCGTTTCGGAAATGTTCTGGATAGCATGGGAAGTGTTATTCCGATATTTAGAAAACAGATTCGCGAGGGAGGACCGGTAACTATTACAGATCCCCGTATGACTCGCTATTTTATGACTATACCAGAGGCTGCACAACTTATTCTGAAAGCTGCAGGCATTGGGAAGGGAGGAGAATTATTTCTTTTAGATATGGGAAAACCGATAAAAATTGTGGATTTGGCAAAAAACCTAATAAGACTTTCTGGTCTTAGAATAGAAAAAGACATAAAAATTGCGTATATAGGAAAAAGAAAAGGAGAGAAGCTTCATGAAAAATTATTTACTGATAGAGAAGGTCTCCTGGCAACAAAAAAGGATAAAATTTATATGATAAAAAAACCAGAATACGATATTAAAAATTTACCTGACATAATAATACAGCTTAAAGAATACGCAGAAAACGGAGAAACTGAAAAAATAATAAAAGTATTTAATGGTATTTTAAAAAGCCACTAAAACTTATTTTTCCTGGCAATTAGTAGATAGTCAAGAGGGAAATAGTTTTCATGATTTTTAAATATTTTTGGTTTCTTTCTCGTAATTGCTACGATTATATTATTGGATAACACGATAAAAATCGTAATAATCATTAAGGGCAAAACAAGTATCATATTAATTAATTTTTTATCTGACAGAATATTATTAATCTTCTTTAACAAAAACACATTGAGTGACTGTAGCCAGAAATCCAAAAAACTTCCCTGTACTTTTAGTTTTACAATCTGCAACGACGAATTATGGACCAAGTCTCTTAAAAATGTTTCCGAATAACGGGCACGGTCATACGGAATATCATGCAGTGGATATAAAAACGGTGAAGTAAGAATTAATATCCCCCCAGGCTTTAAAACTCTTACTGCCTCATCAATTACATTCTGCGGCGACTTAACATATTCAAGAACTTGAAGAATTAATGCCGTATCAAACATATTTTTATCAAAAGGTAATTCACTCGCATCTGCTAACACATCTGGTCTTCTCTTGGGAGAATACAGTTTAGATGATTGAGGATGATCGACTCCTACATATAATTCTAGCTGAGGCTCAAGCTCTTTTCTGTATGACATAGTTCCGCATCCTATATCGACCAATTTTCCCTTCGCATATCTTTTCGCTTCCTTAATAGCCTCGTATGTATACGATCTCATAATATATTGCGGATGAATTATACTTCTCCCAAATTTATCCGAAAAGTTTTCCCATAAATTTTTAATAATAATCATATGTATAAATCTGCAATTGCGCTCATTGTTTTTATTTCTAGCCCATCCCTATCCCTTTTCTTTGCAGCATACTTGAGTATTTTTTCAAAATCTAAAAATAGTTTATCCATATTGTCTACAAAATCAGCTGGATGAGTCCACATATGAAAAACTTTCTTTTCTTTAGCTGCCTTATCTAAACCAAGTTTTGCCTTATAGAAACGGGTGTTTTGCGGTATATACCTCCTTAGTCCTCTCGCAGAAACAAAATACATAGATGCAGGAATATCAACCATTCCATGAATAACTCTCGGGATGTAGACATAGGGAGCAACAGGAATAAAAAGACCAATAGCAGCTAATATTCCTGATGCATATGGAATAATGCTATACCAATGTACATTGGCACCCCTAAAAGAACGAAATCCGTATTTCTGCAATATATCAAAATGCCCAACTAAGTTTCTTGGAAATATAAAAGAGGCCATTTCGATATTTTTTTCTCTGGCAAGCCGTATGCATGTTTTTATTTCTGATTCTGCACATTTTACCGTACACCCATTCAATCCAAACAATATATGAGAAAAAGAATGAGAGCCGATCTCCTGATTTTTATGACTTCTTATTTCATCTACAATATCTTCACCGTACCACTGTGGATATTTTGAGATATTACCACATGGATCTTCAGAGAACCAATCACCTTTTAGCCAATTGTATTTAGGCCTTACAATCTCGGGATGCTTAATAGATTGCTTCCTATTGCAATTACTAAGAAATAAATGACCAACTATTGCCCAGGTTGCGTCAATCTTATACTTATTAAAAAGTGCGAGAATCTTTTTAATAACACCTCTTTCTTTTTCAGCTCTCCATATGAATTCTCTATATTGAGGTCTAAGATCATGCCTTCCCCATAGAAGCTCTGTGTCAATTGATATACAAAAAATTCCTTTTTTCATTCTTTAACTAATATCCAGATAAATGTCGGAGATAAATACTTTGCCAAAGGAGATAAAAGAAATATAATATATCTTAGAGGAGCTTTTCTGAAAATATTAGTATTATAACCGTATGTTTCTAAATTTCTTATGATTTTATCTGTAAGCTCAATGATGCGAAACCGACTTGTCAGTCTACGTAACCCCCAATATGTTAATGGCGACTCATAATATTGATCTCCTTTTCCCGTTGTCTTCATGTATAGATTGGCTAATCTTTTAGGCAACCAGGATAAAAAAGGCAAATTATAATGAGGCTCCAATATCCATAATCTGTTCGTTGCGGCTAAATAACATAATCCGTTTTTTTTTAGAACTCTATGTATCTCTTTGAATAATTTTTCCTGATCGGCAACGTGCTCGTATACATGTGTGCATATTACAAGATCAAATGAATCATCCTTATAGTGTAAATTAAGAGCGTCACCAACCTCAAATTTTAAATTTTTTCGCTTAAACTTTTTATTTGCGTAATCAATAGCCTGCTTGTCAATATCTATACCAATTATTTTCTTAAAAGATTCTGATAATATGCAATCTATAATACCTGTAGATCCCCCTATATCTAATACCCTCATTTTCGAAACCTTATCTTTCCCAACTGCCAGCTCTAATAATTTCACAATCTTTCTTGCTTTATCTTTCCGTGATTCAACATCATACATTTGAGATCTACCAGCAGCGTAGTCTAGCTGATATTTTTTTGCTGTTCGTAAGAATTTAGATGATATATTATTTTTTTTCATTACTCATTAGGCTTGAAAAAGTATATATAAATTATTTCAGCAGTAATTCCAGTTTAATATTTTTCTCTTTGTAGAATAAAGAGGTAAATACAGAATATAAATATTTATAAATCAAAAAAGATAATTTAGTAGATGTATTTTTCCCGTGTTTTTTTTCCGGACAAGCATATGAATAAGATTTGTTTACTCTAATAACCTGAAATTTTACCAAATCTCTCCAATATAATCTAATAAAAATTCTGTCTTGATATTTTGTAACTAAATACTGAAAAAGGGGATTTTCGAAGATAAATTTGCCAAATTTCTCAGTATTTTCTATGAAGAAATTTTTCTCTTTTTCTTTCTGTATAAAAATAAGAACGCCGTCTTTATAATCGCAAAACCAAAGATGAGGAGGAAATGGCTTAAGCAAATCTACTATTCCATTGGGAACTTCAATATATCCTCTTTTCGCAACCCTGGTCAGTTCACATATCGCCTTATCAGGATTTTCAACATGTTCCAATAAATGTGAGCAGAAAACAAAATCAAAAACTTTGTCTTTAAACGGTAAATTTTCTACATCTGCTTTTATAAATAACTTTCTTTTATCATAAACCAAAGCTCCACTATGTCTTTGCTGATCATCTTCAAGGTATTTGTCTGCAATAACATCTGCTCTCCAAAAAGGTTTGTCTCCCGAGCCAACGTCCAGCACTAAATCATTCTTTTTGATGTTTTTGATAAATACTTTACGTTCAAAAAAAGAGACGAATGAATGAATATAAATTAAAAATTTAAATACGAGATTCATAGATATTTTTAATTAAAGTAAGGCTTTTCCCTGCAGAATCATCCCAATCAAATTTCCTGCTCCATTCAACAGCATTTTTACTTAAAGTATTATACAATAACCGATTTGTTAAGAGTATCGTTATTTTTTTGGCTAATTCTTCCGGAGTTTTGCTACTAGCTAACAATCCCGTTTTGCCATTCAGAATTGAGTCGCGCAGTCCTGACGTATTATAAGCAACGGCAGGCGTACCTTGACTTGCAGCCTCCATTATAGTTAATCCCCACCCTTCTTTTACCGAAGGGTGAATGAATATCCACGCTTTTTTCAGAAGATCGAATTTCCTATTCTCGGAAACATAGTTATAAAATATAACTTTTCGAGAGATGTTTAAGCTTAAAGCTTTGTCTTTAAGCTTGTTTAAGTACCCTACGCTTTCTTCTCTGCCTACAATCCACAATCTGGCTTTTTTCTGAACTTCTTGAACTTGGTAAAAAGCAGATATTGCATCTTCCGTACCTTTATCTTTGGCTAATCTACCTAAGCAAATTAATGTCGGACATTCCTCTTTGTTCGCCTGGGAATTTATTGCTTTTATTCCGTTGTAAATAACATAAATCTTGTGGCCGGGAATCCCAAAATTCATGAGATCTTTCTTTGTTGATCTAGAAACGGTCATAAAGCAAATGTTTCTATATAACTTTATAAAAAGGGGCTCGAGAATAAAACCTAAGATATTTATCGGAAATCCTTGATTCTTAAACCAGACTTCTCCGGCTGTTTCGTGAATAAATACCATTTTTTTTATCCTCGCATAAAGAATCGTAAAGAATGGAATGAAATGAAATTCATCCACAATAAAATCTATCTTTCCGCGCAGATGCTGCAAATAATAAAAAAACGCGTACAGGTGTACGGTATAGTGATTCCCTTTCCTGATTATAATTACTCCATCTATTACTTCATCTTGTTTCGCTCCGGGAAAAGAAGATGAAAATTGAACAACGCTATGCCCTGATTTTACCCATCGTTTTGCATGCTCGTGAGTGGATATTTCTGCTCCCCCTGCCAACGGATGTTTTATATCCCGCCAGTTAAGAATTAAAATACGCATAAAAACATAAATTAACTAGTAGAGGCTTCCATTGCCCTACGGTAATATAACAAAAGAGAAATTAGGAGTAAAAATGAGCTGACTATCATAACGCTTATGACCTGACCAATATCCTTATGGAATAAAGATATTAGAATAACCTCCAGAATAGAGCCTGCAATAGTGAAAGCGCATGCCCATGCCTTACCGATAGAAAGATAAATTAGATTCAATAAATGAGAGAAGGAGTAAAATAATATAAAGACAGAAAATTGTCCCAGATATTTGCCGGCCGCCGCATATTCATTTGACGGATAAAAAATAGATCTGACTAAGTCGGGAAAAATAAAGTAAATTAAGCTTAAAAATATGGAGGGAATAGCGACCAAAATCAGAGATAGCAAAACTGTGCCGGACAAGCCTTCTCCTCTTTCTTTTTTTTGGGCAATAAGAGGAAATAAAACCAATCCGATCGGCGCTACCACGAAAAAGATAGATCTTCCCATCGTAGAAATTGCGGCATACTGGCCGGCTATCGTAGGGTTAAAATAATGTTTCACCAAGATAATATCAATAGTTGTAAAAGCTATTATTCCGATGTTCGATAAGAAAACGGGGATTGCATAAGCCGAAAGTTTACTGCGTAAATTTTTAAGTGGAAAATCTTTGCTTCCATTAGTTTTCAAGAATTTATATAGCGGAGGGAAAACAAGGATATAAGCAGCCACTGCTGTTAAGAAAACAGCACTTACTGCCCCCATGACCTTAAACCCCAGAAGTACAAAGATTAAACCCAAAATTAATTTAGCAAATGATGCAAATATGTTCATAAAAGAAATATAAGTAAATTTTAGGACTCCCTGCAATATGCCGTATCCTACTGACCACAGATAAGAGAAAAATAAAGATAAAGCTATAATAATAACAAGAATAGTAGATTTAATGTTTAAAAAAACTGATATCTGCGAAGAAAAAATAGAAATTAAACCAGTTATTATAAAAGCCATAATTCCTACCCATTTTGTTCCTGAAGTAAACAGAGGTCTTATTAATTGCTCCTTCTTTTGAGCTGCAAAAGCAGCGGAAAATTTAGTAAAAACCGTTGATATTGTTACAGAAAAAACGGAGAATATGTTGAATATTGAAACCAAAGAAATTAATATCCCGTAATCTGATGGCAAAAGAAATCTTCCCATTGCCAAATTAAAAAAATAAGACAAAATATTTGCTATCATCGACCCGCCCAGAATAATCGTTGACCCGGAAATTAAAGGATGTTTGAGAATAATACGAGCTACTTTCTTCATTATGTTATCTGGTGTTATAAAATTTGAGAATTTTTAATCTGTAGAAAACTGCAATTGTATCCCAAAGCATCAAAAATATTATTTTCCAAAAATTCCCTGAAGTAACGCTACTTCCTCCATTAAAGTTAAGCTCTACGGGTCCTTCACAGATTTTTTTATATCCCAATTCATTTGCAACAGCCAAGATCTCAACATCAAAAGCAAAAGTCTTAACCAGCAATTTCGGAAAGACTTTCTTCACGACTTCCCGCTTGAAAAACTTTAGTCCAACCTGGGTATCCATAACACTGAAGCCGAAAAGTAAATGCGTTAAAGTTCTATATCCCCAAGACAACACTTTCCGAAAAAAAGGATAATTTATTCTTTTGGATTCAGGATGCAGTTTGCTGCCTACCACGATGTCTGCGTCATTCCAAATCATTGAGTCTAAAAGAATTGATATTCCTGCCGCATTTATATCCATTCCCGCATCAATAAAGCCAATCACATCGCCTTTAGCCTTAAGCATTCCGTACCTAACGGCATGTCCTTTACCCTGATTTTCTTTATAACCAAAAATTATTACGTTATCCCTATTGACCTTCTTCGCATTTTTAAAAGTAGCATCGAGATACCCATCCACAACTATAATAATCTCAAACCGATATGGAAGGCTGCTTAAGGCACTAGAGAGATTATTGATGTCTCTTGCTATTGTTTTTTCCTGTTTGTACGCAGGCATAACAATAGACAAAAAATTAATATTCTGCATTTATAGAAGAGTAAATTTAGGAAATTCTTGTCGGACCTTCTCCCACGAAAACATTTCACCATCCGGAAACGCTGCTTTTGCGTCAGCATAGGGAACTCTAACTTCTTCTTTTGGATTATAAAGAGAGGTTGGGAAATTGAGCAGCATTGCCGAACCTTTTGAAACTACCATGAATCCGTGAAGAGTTCTTTTGGGAATAAGCAGGATGTAAGGATCGGAATCCGCCTGCATGTAGAATAGGTTCAAAATCCCCATGGTTTCGGAATCCTCACGGTTATCGGCAACCGCCACGATAATCGCCCCCTGACCAACTAAAAATCTGTCCTCCTGAACTGTCGGATGATAATGCCAGACATCTTCGTCGCGAGCCATCCCACTTGGCGTAACGGAATAATACTGCATTTTAAACTCCCGTCCGGAGCCGTAAATTCCCTGCCAATCAGACCGCAACGTCTCCACCAAAATCCCGGATTCATCTTTATTTATTTTTAAAGGGTGTAAAATGATATCCTCAATCAATTTGCTGTTTTTTTGATTCTCTAGGGTTATGAAATCCATACCACTTATTCTATAAGAAACTTTTAAGGTTTGCAAAGACTAATCCAACTCTGCTTTTTATTAAATCAATGTTCCATGATAGAATATCATCAATAATAGAGTTTTTCGCAAGATGAAAATAGCAATAATAGGAGCAGGATTTACCGGCCTTGCCGCAGGCTATGAACTTCAGAAGAGAGGATATCAAGTTACTATTTTTGAAAAAGATTCCCTTCCCGGAGGTCTTGCGGTTGGTTTTAAACAGCCAGAATGGCAATGGGCTTTGGAAAAACACTATCATCACTGGTTCACTAATGATGCTAAGATTCTAGCCCTGGCAAGAGAAGTTAAGCAATCAGTCCTCATAATACGCCCGGAAACATCCGTGTATGTTAATGATAAATTCTACAAACTCGACTCTCCTTTTGATGTCCTAAAATTTCCCGAACTTAATCTCCTTCAGCGATTAAGAATGGGATTAACTATAATTTTGTTGAAATACAATCCTTTTTGGAAACTCCTGGAACAATATAAGACCTCGGATTTTTTACCTAAATTTATGGGAGAAAAACCATACAAAACCCTGTGGGAACCCTTAATTAGTAAAAAATTTGGACCATTTGCCAAAGATATTTCGCTGGCGTGGTTTTGGGCACGCATAGCTAAACGGACTCCTTCCTTAGCTTATCCCAAGGGTGGATTTTTGGAATTCGCAAACGCAATCGTTTTTTTGATCAAAAAAAAGGGAGGAAAAGTATTGTTTGAAACGCAGGTAAAAAAAATAAGTGCCGAAAAAAACGGAACAGTCAAAGTTAATGACTTAACCTTCGACAAGGTAATCGTCACCCTACCTTCTTTCTCATTTGTGCAAATAACTCCGCAATTACCAATAACCTACAAGCAAAAACTCCTAGATCTAAAGGGCCTGGGGGCAATAAATCTGGTTCTGCGCCTAAACAAGCCTTTTTTCCAAGACCAGACTTATTGGCTAAATATTTGTGATCCAAAATATCCCTTAACGGGAATCGTCGAGCATACGAATTTTATGGATAAAAAATATTATAACAACGAGCATCTCGTATATCTCTTAAATTACCTGCCTCAAAACCATCCCTTCATGAGCATGAACAAAGAAGAACTTTTAAAAACCTACGACCCTCTGCTTACCAAAATAAACAAAAATTACAAATCGGAGATTATAGATACCCATCTTTTTCCTATTCCCTTTGCGCAGCCAATTATTCCGATTAATTATTCAAAGCTTATTCCGCCATTCAAAACTCCCCTTAAGAATGTTTATCTGGCAAATATTCAACAAGTTTATCCTTGGGACAGGGGCACAAACTATGCGGTAGAATTGGGAGAGGAAATTTCAGAGGTTATTTTTGACCAATAAGGCTTTTATATACGCCCATTGTTTCGTCAGCGGTTTTTCTCCAGGTAAATTTTTTCGCTTGGATTATGCCTTTTTGCGAGAGATCTTTCTGTAAATCTGAACTGTTGAGTACCTCGCTGATGCCTTTAGCAATACTTTCTACGTCATAGGGATCTACGTACTTACCTGCTTCTCCCATTACCTCCGCTAAAGAGCCTCCCCTTGATGCCACCACGGGACATCCACAGCTCATTGCCTCCAAAATTGGCAACCCGAAACCCTCATAGACAGAAGGCATCACGAAAAGAGTTGCCGCGTTGTATAACGCAACTAAATCTTTCGAGGAAACAAAACCCAAACGAAAAATATTCTTATTTTGCGAAGCCACTTCCTGAACTCTAACCAAATCTTTATTCCATCGATTTTGCGTATCAATTTCCTTGTCAATTAAAGCTTTTCCTACCATCACAAGAGGAGTGTTAATCTGGGAAACTGCCTCAATTAATCTTGGCAAGTTTTTATTCCAAGTTGCGTCCCCAACGTACAAAATAAATTTTTCCGGAAGACTATATTTTTTTCTTAAATTCTGAATTCTAAATTCTGAATTCTGAATTACCTTGAATTCCTCTCCTGCAGCGAGATACACGACTTTTATTTTCTCTGAATTAATGCCGGCATATTTAATAACATCCCGCTTGGAAGATTCCGAATCGGTAATTATAGCTTTAGCATTTTTTAATGCTAGTTTTTGAACTTGCCATTTCAAATTACCTCTTATCCCCGGTTTAAAATGGCTGGGAAAAACCAGGGGAGTTAAATCATGAACTGTAACAATCTTTTTATTTTTAGAAAATACCGGAAGAGTTAGAAAAAACGGTTCGAAATATGGATAATGAACAATGTCAACGTTTTTCGCCAAAGAATCTCCTCTATTAAAATAGATATAATTATTCTCGGGATAATATTTCTCCAAAGACGCCTGCAGATTTTGCAGATAGAATCCTGTTCCCCTCACCCGGTGCTGTAGGTAATGTCCGCTTTTAAGAGGCGACATGTCTATGGCAATTCTCATTTTTTAATTGTAACAAACCTTTTGTTGATTAACAAAGCGATCATAATCCCTAAGGAAGCTAGGGAAACAAACGCGGAAATCTTTCTGATCAGGGTGTCCTTAAAAATTATTTCGACTTTACTTCTCCCCCTGGGAACCAAAAAAGTAAAACGGCCATTTTGAGCGATCTTTATGGATTCTTTTTTATCATTAACATAAACCTCCCATCCGGGAAAGTAAGCTAAATTAGCCTGGATTTGCGAATTTACATCAGCTTTGATTGTAAAAGCGTAAAGATTGTTTCGGGCTTTATCCAAAATAATTTTGCCATTACCGCTTACAAAAACTGCTCTTTCTTTCTCTTTTGCGGGAATTGAATTCAAATAAATTGTATTAAATACATTTCCCGGGCTATTTGTCCCGTCAATAAAATTAGAACGGGTTATGTAATATTGATCATCCCTATACATGTAGTAAGCCGGTTTAGCATACCCTATTCCAAAAATGAAAGTAATAAATATCAGCGTCACGGCAATAATAATTTTAAATAAATTATTTTTCATATCTAAGGAAAAAATACTTCCCGCCAAAAAAGACGTAAAAATTATCTCAATACTTAGCAGTCTCCAGGGAAATTGAAAATAATTCATTAAGGGAATCATTTTCCATATAGGTAACGAGATTTCAAGCATTAAGTAGGAAATAAAAATAAAACAAGCAAAGAAAAAAAGCGTATATGGTAATTTGTTATTTTTCCTCTTTATTTGCAATGCAATGATTATTATGCTTAAGAAAATCGCAAATAAATTTGCAGCTCCAATTTGATATGAGAGTTCATTCACTAGGCCTCCTCCGCTAAAGCCTGCTCCCCAAGAGGGAATTAAGAGCTGATATAACTGCGGAAATTGAGATGTAACATCGAAAATTTGCAGTCCTGTCACGTATTTTGTTTCAATAATAGCGGGAAACCAAAAAATTGCCGATAACCCAAGACCAAGAAGTATTAAGTGAGAAGTATTAAGGATTAAATATTTCCTGCGCTTTTCTAAACAAATTAGAAAGATAATGTATATCAGAGAAAAAACGAAAAACATCAAGGCCAAAATATTATGACTAAATATTATTAATGCCAAGAATATAGATGAAAGCGCTAAAAAAATCTTTTGTTTTGATCTAACAAACTTCGTATATGTCCACAAAAATGCGGGGAAAAATCCCAAAGCCCATACCTCCCCAACAGATCCCCTGATATAAATATCCGCAAAATGGTAGGGAGAAAAGGTATAAAATACCGAAGAAACAATACCCCCCAATCTTCCCCAAAATTCCTTAGACCAAAGATAGAAAAATACTCCTCCGACAATTGTTGCTGCAAACATCTCTAATTTAAATGAATCTATGAAGCTAAGGCTGAACAAATGAAGAAAACTTGCAATATAATTGGGTAATGGATACACGAAATTAAACAAAGGCACTCCAAAACCATTATTTAAATGATCTGCCCAGCGGGGATACAAGTTGCCATTACTAATTGCCTCATTGAAAAGATAAAATCTTACAATATGATACTCCCCATCATGAGTGGGGGGCAACCCTCTATAAAGAAGTGAAAAACCTGCAATTACAGAAAATAAAACAACTATTATTATCGATAAAACTTTCCCCATATTTCTTTCTTGATGATGAAATAAAACCCGATCAAGAATGGAGGTAAAAATGTAACTATAGATTTGATTAAAGGAGCTAAGCCAATATAAGTACCCAAAAGCATAAAAGGGATATATCTAAAAAGAAGTCCAAAAGAAAACGCTATTGAAATGTAAGCTAATATTTTCTTATTTTGCAGGAAAGAGAAGGACAAAAACCAAATTGCATACCAAGGATAAATTTCCTCACGGATCGGAGAAAGCAAAAACGCAATCA
>Ga0206225_1000082_pt1 | contig 12275 bp, 11 predicted proteins | sample MancosB2_FD_155470 | JGI IMG/M metagenome (GOLD analysis project Ga0206225, IMG submission 155470) | Subsurface sediment microbial communities from Mancos shale, Colorado, United States - Mancos B2 | ecosystem: Environmental > Terrestrial > Deep subsurface > Rock core/Sediment | place: USA...
TGTATCCTTACACTCATATGCATTTTTTTCTTTCTCAGCGCCTCGGCGTCTCAGTTCTTTTAAACTCAGCGTTTTCCAAAAATTTTAATGAGCATGTGAATGAATCGAGGCATTGGAAAGGCTTAAAATACAACGATGAATTGCTACTTTTTGGCAGCAAATGACCATTTGCCAATAAATACTCACATGAGCGAAAAATAACACTCAATTTCTTCAAAAAGGAGCTCCACATGACCATCACAGCACGAAAAGCGACCTGGCTGGCCAGCCTGGGCGCGGGGTTGGAGTATTACGACTTCATCGTTTACGGGATGATGGTCAGCTATTTGAATACGCTTTTTTTTGTGAGCGGCGAGGCGTGGATCGACTTGATGAAGGGCTTTGCCGTCTTTGCCGTTGGCTATCTGGCCCGGCCCTTCGGCGGCTTGCTATTCGGCATGATCGGGGACACTTTTGGGCGAAAAGAGACGTTTGTTTTCATCATGCTTCTGATGGCCATCGCTACATTTGCCGTCGGCCTTCTACCTACCTACGCCCAGATGGGCATGACAGCGGCCGTTTTGCTGATCGCCCTTCGCCTGTTGCAGGGGCTTTCGTTTGGAGCGGAATTACCGGGGGCCATCACCGTCGTCAACGAATATGCTGATCCGAAAAAAACCAGCATCCACTCCGGCTTCGTGATCTCCAGCGTCAGCCTCGGATCCATTCTCGCCTCGTTGATCCTCTTCATTCTTTCAAAAAATATCGACAAACAGCAGATTCTGGATTGGGGTTGGCGCATTCCATTTTTGCTCGGCGGTCTATTGGCTCTGGCCAATTATTTCATCCGCAAACATCTCCAGGAAACGCCCGCTTTTGCGAATCTGCAATCCCGGCGGCCGTCCGCTATATTGAGAGAACCGCTCATCCAATTATGGAAAAATCACCGCCTCATGCTCGCCATCGGAATTAGCATGACCGTGTTAGTGGCCAGCCTGGTCATCTTCAATCTCTATCTTCCCACCTATTTGAGCCTTCATTTCCAATATCAAATGCCCGACATCTATTTGGCCATGACCTATGGATTGATCTGGTCGGCCATCTCGCTTCCCATCTGCGGATTTCTGGCGGACCGCTTCGGGCGGATGAAGATTTTTCTCTTCACCTGCATCGCTTTTGGTTTGATCGTTTTCCCTCTGTTTCATCTATTGACCTTCGGAGGAATGGGGGCGCTGACGATCTTTATGATGGTATATCAGACGGCAATCTCTTTTTTGATGGCGAGCTATTTTCCCTTGCTGGCCGCCGGCTTTCCCGTGCAGGTGCGCTATACCGGCATCGCCCTTTGCTACAACTTTGTCTACGCGATCATGGGATCGGCACCGATTGCGATCACGTTTCTCATTGAAAAGACGAATACGCCAACGGCAGCGATCTGGTTCCTGATCGCTTGCGCCGCGATCAGCATCGCCGGTATCTTGGGGAAACACCTGAAATGACCACCCCATCATCTGGAATTTTTCATGATATGTGGAAGGGCATCCAAACGGGAAGCGCGATAATGCTTGCGCAAACTCCACTTGTAACAAGCCTCAATCGAATATCCGTTGTCAGTTGTCGCTATGACCTATCTATGTTGGAGTCCGCCAAACAGATTTTTCAAGGAACAATCGACGCAGCGGGAAAACCTTCCGCAAAGCACTTTCTAAAGGGCATCAGTGGTCACTTGGTGAAAGAATCGGCTCGACTGGGCTTTAAAGCCTCTGGAATCGTTCTCAAGCCTCGAGTCGATAGCTATCTTCAAGAAAGTCCTTCCGGAAAACTGAAATCCGATTTAATTTTTGCTGTCAGTCTTTCCATGGCAGAAATGTTAATCAATCCCGCAGACACCCTTCGAACAATGTGGCAAGCCAATGAAAAAGTAAATCAAGTGAAAAAAAATAATTTATTTTCTCATTTGTATAAAGGAGCCGCTGCAAATGGGGCTAGACAATTTGGTATCTGGCTTGGATTTCCCCTTTCTGAAAGAGTCTGGTCAAAAGCAGTAGAAGATACGACCTCAATAGATCCTTATTCAATCTCAGGAATCGTTGCAAAATCTTTTCCACAATCTTTTCAAGTGACAGCCCCGGTATGGTTCCTCGAACGATTAAAGAACGAACTACAATACTGTCCCAACTTGCATGCAACGGGAGCAACTCGTTATTCTAGCGCCTTTAAACAGATTATTCACCAACAGGGATGGAATGGGTTTTTTAGGGGTTTTATGCCCAAATTATGGAGCAATACGATCTTGGTCATAGGAGCCGACTATTTACTCGAACAAGGCAGAAAGGCGCAGAAAGCCCGCTGTACTAAACCTTAAACAGACACTCAATCGTCAGCTGGTTGTCTACGCTGCGTAAATAATGCTCATTCTCCTTCACTCCATAAGGGGTGATCAGGGTCATGAATACTGTTTTGCGCGTTTGCGTCTTCTCACGGAAAACTGTCTTTTTCCTTTCCATGTCTTCCGCATCTTCTTTTGTCATCGAGTAAACCGAATTGTAAAACTTCATTTCACAAAGGTTGATGCATTGGTCCGCTCGATCAATCACAAGATCGATCTCAGCGCCCGGTTCAGATCCCTTTTTAGGAGGCAGATACTGCCAGTAGGATTCAGAAGTACTTACACCCCCAATTTCCAACCCCTCTTTGATCTTTGACACGTGTTTCAGGCAAATGTTTTCAAACGCATAGCCCGCCCAAGTATGCCACGCGGGGGATACCTGTATCTTACTCCAATAGTCTTTATCTACCCCTTGAAGGATGCTTTGTTTGATTGAATCGATCCAGGTTAAATAAAAAAGACTATACTCATCGATGAGTCGGAATTTTCTTTCTCTTTGCTGTTTTCCATAGGCTTGAAATCCAATAATAAAGCCCGATTCCTCCAGTTCTTCCAACAAATCACTAAATCGTCCGCTTTTAGAAGCTCCAAGAGCTGCGCATAATTCCGTTTGCGTCATTCCTTGCCGCCTATTGGCAAGTTCACGCACAATGCCAACATGTTTATGCGCCTCATTGAATAATGAATCGTATAAGTTATGAAACTCCTTGAGAAGGGGGCTTTGAGGAGTAAAACAGAGAGCATTGATATTCTGAGCTGAAGATTTACCGCGTTCGACATAATTTAGATATTTAGGCACACCTCCTGTCGCCATAAAAATTTCAACAATTTGTTTCTTTGTAAGAACAATTCGATGCTCCAGGAAATATGCTTCCACTTCCTCCAATGAGAATGGCTGCAATCGAATCTCGGCGCTTAATCTTCCATATAATCCGCCTTTGTTATTAATGACTTTTTTAATCATCCACGAGGCGGCAGAACCGCAAATCACCACAATCACATTTGACATGCGGGAAGCGTGCCGGTTCCAAAAATACTCCAACGCGCGGAGAAAACCCGATTTTGGAGAGGCCAGCCAAGGAAGTTCATCAAAGAACACCACCACTTTTTGCGGGGGGCGGATCAAACTGATCTCTTCTTTAAGGCGGTGAAAAGCTTCGCTCCAATCTTTGGGAGGAGCGTAATCAGCAACAGGTTTGAAGAGGGAAACAAATTCGCGAGTAAAATCGGCGAGTTGCTCTTTCTTACTGGCTCCCTTACTCCCCGTTATTTCAAAATATACGCACAAATTTTTATAAAATTGGTTAACAAGAAAGGTCTTCCCAATGCGTCTTCTTCCGTACACCGCTAAGAATTCAGCATTCTCCGATTGCAATAACCTCTCTAAAATGCGCTTTTCCCTCTCTCTGCCAATAATTTTCTTCACGAAGCTCACCCATCTTTCTCTCCATTTTATTTGAAATACAGGTAAAAATCAATAGATAGTGCCGTTTAGGCGCTAAAACCGGCACTATCGCATCAAAAAACAGAGATAGTGCCGTTTATCGAGATATGCTCTTGGAACTCAAAAATAATTTGATCGCCGTATAACCGATTACGCCCATTACCAACCAGGTTAAAGCGTTTAATGGCAAAGATTTGACTAAAAAAACAGCGACAATCACTCCAAACGCTCCAGTGATTGCGATGATCAGCGTGCCTCTCCTATTATATGCGCCTTCTTTGATAAATCGGATCCCCGATGCGGGCATTAAAACCGCGCAAGAGCCCATCATGATCGGAAATGCGGCCAACGGACTTAACCCTAACGCATACAGCATCGCCATACACGGTGCATATAAACCGATTCCCAAAGTCATTAATGCGCCCAATACAAAGTTTCCTATCACAGCGACGACCAGTTTTACTCCGGTCAGACCCGTCTTAGTGCCCTCGGAAGGCATCAGCCCCAATTGCCCTGCCAGCATGATGACCAAAACCAGGATCATGGCCGTCGCAAGGCCGAGCTGAACCTTTTTTTCATCGAGCTTTGAAACGATTCCCGATCCAAGTATTCCCCCCAACACCGCAGCAATTAACATAGAAACCAGAGTCAACGGATCAACGGCTACTGTTTTAATAAAGATAAAAGCCACCACAACCTCGGGAATACACATCCCGGTATTGAGCGTGCCCGGAATCACCCTGTCTTTGACGAGCTTAAAATGCTTGAAGATGGCCGTCATCGGCGCAAAGCCACCGAGACCCAATGCATCGCAAAAACAAACGAAAAACCCGGTCAAAGAAAATGCCATCGCGCTGCCCTCAGCCTCAAGCGTTCCCTTCATTTGGGCGACTCGATAATCTTTGACAAAATACACTATGAAAACAATCGCCCCGACGAAGAGGATAAAGAGTAAAACATTAATCGAATCCATCAATTCTCATGATATTGGATTTATCACGATACTGTAACACTAGAGAACAATCGTTTATAGATGAAAAACCCGAACACGGGCAGGATCGCAGCCACGCTGCCAATCAAAATGATCAGCGAATAAGTCGTTGGCGAGCCGATGTCCACATTGTCCGGCGGCAAAAATGTCACGGCAATCGTAGCCAGACAGGCAAAAATTCCCAGGAAGACAACAGTCCCCAATCCCCATAAGCCGCCCGGTATGCGGAAAAAGATGGCCGGTCCCCTGATTCGGAGGCGCAAAGCAAAGGCGCTCAAAAAGATCAGCACGTACATAATCATGTACATCTCCGTGCTCAGGGCCATCAAAAACCAATAAAACCCATTAATGCTTGGAAGCAATAAAAAGGCGCAGCAAAAGAGGCTGATCACAACGGCCTGTGCGATCAAAATGCTGGGAGAAACGCCGTAACGATTCTTTCGGGCGACGATGGGCGGCAAGAAGCCGAATTCACCGGCGTGAAGCAAGCCTCGAGCCGGCGAAATCAGCCAGTTGATGATCCCGCCAAAGGCGCCGATGACGATCAGAACCGTCAATGGCTTGATGCACCATTCAAGTCCGAACGCCGTAAAAAATTCAGTAAATACCTGCATGACGCCCGAGACGAGCTGGATATCCTGGACCGGAACAACCAGAGCAATCGAAAGGGAGCCAAACATCATGACAAAGAGAATGAAGGCGGCGGCATACAAGACCGCTCGGGGAAAATTGCGCTGCGGGTTGCGGATATCGCTAACATGCACGCCGGACAGCTCCATGCCCAAGAAAGAGGCCATGATCGCGACCAGCGACACCCAGTTCGAGCTCTGAGTCAAGGCCGGAATGGCCGATGCGGCATCGAGCCTGATTTGCAACGGACGTCCGCTCAACACCCAATAAAATCCAAGACCGATCAGCAAGAGCATCGGAAAAACAGTGCCGATCGAGGCGCAGATATCATTGATGCGGGATGACAACTGGATCCCAAAAATGCTCATCAATGTCAATATCCATACGATCACCAGGATAGACGAGATGAGATAGACTTTATTTTGGGCCAGCGCCGGATCGATGAGATAGGCCGCGGTGCCCCCGATGAATGATAGAATGGTCGGATACCAGATCATCGTATTGATCCACTGCAGCCAGATGGCGAGCATCGCCCATTGTTCGCCGAACGCCCGGCGCACCCAGTGATAGACCCCCCCCTCATCCGGAAAAGAAGCGGACAGTTCGGCTGACACTAATGCGATGGGGATCAGGAAAATGATCGCCGCAAAAATCAAAAAGAAAATAAGAGACGATCCGAAGATCGCTGTGGATGGAAAATTTCGGATGCTGGCAATCGCCCCGACGATCAAAAGCCCCAAGGAGATCAGCGATATCTTTTTCGTTAACATAGGATAAATGATAAAAGATCAGATGAAATTTATGGAATAAGTTCTTAAAAAAACATTCCCGACGCGCCTCTTCGACAATATTCTAGCGAGTAGTGCCAGAAGACAAAACAGACATTATCTCCACGTTTCTAATTCCTATGTTTATTAAGCCGTTACAAATATCTTTTTGAGACACGAATGGTTTGCACCCAATACAAGAAAACACAAGATTTAAAATTCCCTTCTTTGCCAAGATCAATTGAATCTTGCGACAAACCTCAGACTCGCAACAGGCAAAAAATGAATCTGTTGTGTTTATTCCTTTAAAATCCCACGTTTCGGGAAAACGATCTTTTCCACAAAACAAGCAATGACGAAACACTTTTTGAACATTTTGAAGATCAGGTGTTCTGCACCACCATCCGTGAGCAGGCGCTACGGGATTTCCATAAATAAATAGAACCATTCGTTTCGTCGAAGTTGGCGTACACACGATACCCTCCTATAATTTTATTGATCGGCGAGAGATTTTGCCCCGTTTTTTGCATTTATGGCAAGTGCTATTCATCCTTGCGCCAACAGCGGATTGCCAAACCATCGGCGCGGTCAGCGGCTGATTAATATTTCCCCTGCACCTTTTTGGACGGCCTGGATGAACCGCTCCACATCCTCTTCGGTATTATAGACGGCGAATGAAGCGCGCGCAGCCGCCTCGCAGCCAAACCGCCTTAATAGCGGCTGGGCGCACAGATGGCCTGTGCGGATGGCGATATTCTGGCAATCGAGCCAGGCGGCCAGATCCAGCGGATGAACACCATCAATGGTAAAGGTCACAATCGGTCCTTTGCCGGGCGCCGTCCCAATGATCCGGCATCCGTCGATCGATTCGAGCCGGTTTGTGGCGATCGACAACAACCGATGCTCCCATTCTGCCGCTCGATTCAGCCCAACCGATAATAAAAAATGGAGAGCCGCCATCAAGCCGATGGCCGAGCCGACCATCGGCGTTCCCGCCTCGAAGCGAAGCGGCGGCTCCTGATAGGTGCTCTTTTCAAAATCAACGCGATCGACCATCGCGCCCCCACCCTGCAGTGGCGGCATTGCCATCAAGCGCTCGCGCTTGCCATATAAAACGCCAATGCCGGTGGGGCCATAACACTTGTGGCCGGAAAAGGCGTAAAAGTCGATATCGAGCGCCTGCACGTCCACCGACATGTGGGGCGCTGCCTGCGCTCCATCGACGAGAACCGCCGCGCCGACGCGTCTCGCCTCGCGAACGATTTCCTGGATCGGCGTCACAGTTCCCGTCACGTTCGAAACATGGGTGATGGCGACGAGTTTGGTTTTTTCGGAAAATGGAAGCGACAAATCAAGCGCGCCATTGTCCAGGACCTTGATCCACTTCAGAACAATTCCCTTTTCCTGAGCCAGCATCTGCCAGGGCACGAGATTGGAGTGGTGCTCCAGCTCGGAGAGCAGCACTTCATCGCCCCGCTTTAAATCAAATGTGCGAGAGACGAGATGGATCGATTCGGTCGTATTGCGAGTGAAGACGACTTCATCCACGCTATCCGCATTGATAAACCGGCGCACCGTTTCACGCGCCTCATGGTAGAGCTCCGTCGCCCGCATCGACGAGCGGTAAATCGCGCGATGCACGGTGGCATAATCTTTGGCGTAAAATTGGCTCAACGCATCGATCACCGCGTCGGGCTTATGCGCCGTTGCGGCAGAATCGAGATACACCAATTCCGGATGATGGCGAAAAATGGGGAACGCATCGCGCACTTGTTTCATCGCAAACCCTCTCGAAATTTTTCGCGCATGAGCGGTATTTTGACCGCATCGATCAGCTCGCTGCAAAATCCCTGCATCCATAGCAGTTTGGCCGCCGCGGCTGACAGGCCGCGAGTGCGAAGATAAAAAAGTTCTTCTGGATCGGGCTGGGAAAATGTCGCGCCGTGCGATGCCGAAACATCGCCCTCGAAAACTTCCAGATTGGGCTGGGCCTTGGCGACAGCCGTATCGCTGAGAAGCAAATGAGAAAAAAGCTGGGATGTATCGGCTTTTTGCGCTCCTTTTTCAATGCGCACTCGTCCGATGCAGCTCGATCGGCTTTGATCGTCCAGAATCTTTTTAAAATGCTGGCGCGAGCGGCAGCGAGGCGAGCGATGCTCAATCATCATCCGCGTGTGCGCCTGTCTGATTCCATGCAAATCGTCGAGGCCTTTGAACTCAGCCGATGCGCCCTCTTCGCTTAAAATCGCGCATAGACTGCGATGCAGCGTCATGGCGCCCTGCGAATAGGAAAAGCTGTAGAGGCTTGCGTCTTTCCGAACGACGCCGCGCAAAAAGCGATAGATGCAGGCGTCTTGAGCTGCCGCGTCGTCGATGATTTGCAGCCGCGCCCCCGCATCGAGAGAGGCGTCGATGACATCGATGGCCACGCCGCGCCCATGAATCGTCTGCACGATATCCAGTGTCGATCGTTTGCCTAAAAAAAGCTGCAGGCGCGGCGCCATAAGGCCATCCGAGCCCAGAATCGACAAGACCTGCACCGGAATGTGAATGTTGATGTCGGGAGGGACATAGAAAAACAGTCCGCCGCCCTGCAATGCGCCGTTCAAAGCGGCGAGAGCCTCTTTTTCTTCTTTCAGCTCTTTGGACTGGCGCGTTTGCAAAATCAGCCCGTACGTCTGGATCGCTTCATTCATGGGAAGGCATACGCAAGAGGTGGGCAATGCAGAAATATTGGAGAGCGCCTCGTCATAAAATCCATCGACAAAGACGATGCAAGAAGATCTACACTGCGGCAAAATCAGCGGCTCAATCGCCTCTTTTCTGGGCACTGCCGTGTGAGTGGGGCATTTCCATTGGGGCGGCAGTTCCAGCTCCTGAAAATGATCCCAATATCTGCGGCGATGGACCCAAAGCGCATCATGGGGAATGGAATCCAGGCTCAGCTCGGGGCAAATCACATCCATGCATACCCCTTTTTCTCCAGCTCTTGCGAGAGTTCTGGGCCGCCGGAACGAATGATCTTCCCTTGATCGAGCACATGAACGGCGTCGGGGCGAATAAAGTCGAGCAGCCGCTGATAGTGCGTGATGACGAGCATTGAGCGGGTCTCCCGCCGCATCTCGTTGACGCCAACGGCAAGCAAGCGCATCGCATCGATATCCAGGCCCGAATCGGTCTCGTCCAAAACAGCCAGATCGGGCTCCAGCATCGCCATCTGCAAGATTTCATTGCGCTTCTTTTCGCCGCCGGAAAATCCCACATTCAAACTGCGCTCCCGAAATTCAGGGCGTATCTGCATCCGCTTCATCTGTTCATCGAGAAGCGACATAAAAGCCTCGTCGGAGAGCATCGGCTCGGAGTTGGCGTTTTTTTTTGCCTTGAGAGCGAGCTTCAAAAAGGCAGAGTTGCTGACGCCATTGATCTCCAGAGGATACTGAAAGCTCAAAAACAGGCCGGCGTGCGCTCGTTCTTCGATCTCCATCTTGAGAAGATCTCGTCCCTTGTACCAAATCTCTCCTTCCACGTCATAGGCAGGATCCCCGGCCAGAATTTTCGCCAGCGTCGATTTGCCAGCGCCGTTCGGACCCATGATGGCATGCACCTGCCCATAGGGCAGAGCCAAGTCGACGCCTTGCAAGACAAAAGTGCCCTTAATCGAGGCGCGCAGATTGCGAATGACTAAAATCATGTTATCCAATGGAATTCTCCAATTTAAGTGCGAGCAGCCTTTGCGCCTCTTGGGCAAATTCCAGCGGCAAAGCGCGGATCACGTCTTTGCAAAAACCGTTCACGATAAGATTGATAGCATCTTCTTTCTTAATTCCCCGCGATTGCAGATAAAAAATCTGCTCATCGCTCATCCTCGACACGCTCGCTTCGTGCTCCACCTGCGCGCTGGCATTGCCGCCCTCGATCGAAGGAAACGTATTCGCCCTCGAGCGCGATCCCACCAGCATCGAATGGCACTGCGTATGATTGCGGGCGCCCTTGGCCCTCGGCGCGATGTAGACGCGGCCGCGATAGGAATTCACCGATTCGTCGGCCGATATCCCCTTCGAAACAATCGTCGAGCGGGTGTTCTGACCGATATGGATCATTTTCGTCCCGGTATCCGCCTGCATATGGCCATGGGTCAGAGCGACGGAATAAAACTCGCCGACTGAATCATCTCCGCGTAGAATGCAGCTCGGATATTTCCAGGTGATGGCGGCGCCCGCCTCGACCTGCGTCCAGGAGATCTTGGAGCCCTTGCCCAGGCATAAGCCCCTCTTGGTCACAAAATTAAAAACCCCGCCGCGCCCCGTTTTCGGATCGCCGGCATACCAATTCTGCACTGTGGAATATTTCACCTCTGCGCGATCGAGCGCAACGATCTCAACGACCGCAGCGTGCAGCTGGTTGATGTCAAAGGCCGGCGCCGTACATCCCTCGAGATAGCTGACATAGGAGTCATCTTCCGCAATGATCAATGTGCGCTCGAACTGCCCCGTTTCCTTTTCATTGATGCGGAAATAGGTCGAAAGCTCCATCGGACAGTGCACCCCCTTGGGGATATAGACAAACGACCCGTCGCTAAACACCGCACTATTGAGGGCCGCAAAAAAATTGTCTTTGGCCGGGACGACGGATCCCAAGTACTTTTGAATCAGCTCCGGATACTGGCGGATCGCTTCCGAGATCGAGCAGAGTACAACGCCCGCCTCCAACAGCCTCTTTTGAAAAGTCGTGCCGATGGATACGGAATCAAACACGACGTCGATCGCCACGTTGGTCAGCCTCTTTTGCTCATCGAGAGGGATCCCTAAGCGCGCAAACGTTTGCAGCAGTTCGGGATCCACCTGATCCAGGCTGTCGAGGCGCGGTTTTGATTTCGGTTCGGCATAGTAGGAGATCTGCTGATAGTCGATCGGTGGATAGTCCACCGCCGCCCAGGACGGCTCGGTCATATGCTGCCAGAGGCGATAGGCCTTCAAGCGAAACTCCAGCATAAAGGGCGGCTCGCCCTTTTTTGCCGAGATCGCTCGGATCACTTCTTCGCTCAGTCCCTTGGGAAAGACATCCGAAGCAATGTCAGTCACAAATCCGTAGGGATATTCCGTTTTCAGGCTCATTGATAATTTGGAGTAAATCAGCGATAATTTTATCCTACGCTTCCCTGACTGTCAACTAAACAATAGTTAAAATTATGTGGAATTAAATCAGAACTATTAATTATATTTATAATTAGAAGGTGTCATAATGGAACATTATCATAATCAACTGCCCATCCGCTCTAAAATAGATGTGGCCGAAGAAATCGGTCAAATTATTCATTGTCTACATACCGGGAAAAGAGAAACCGTCGATTCTCTGATCGAAAATCTCAAGAGCCGGTCGATCTATTTAGACGAGAAAATCCAGGGCGATGTTCTCATGTTTGCGGAAGCTATTCAGTTTCAGGATGTTTACGATCCGTGGCACATCATTACCCCTGAGATCGAGGAAGCGGCCAATCAGCTGATCGAAGATTTAGGGTTTGTTCCGCCCAGTCCCTGACTGGTATTCATCGTTGTATTGAAAGCTTTCCAATACCTCGATTCATTCACATGCTCATTAATTTTTTGGAAAACACTGAGTTTAAAAGAACTGAGACGCCGAGGCGCTGAGAAAGAAAAAAAACGCAAAATGCATACGAGTGAGGGATACAAGCCGCCCATGTTTGCAAATGCATGCATGCGAAGCTGCGAAACTTTTAAGAAAGAAAGGGGGTTAATTAACGCCAAGTTTTCATGCGCCCCTTTCTTTCTTAAAAGTTTCGCAGCTTCGCATGAAGAGCTTCGCTCAACATCGGCGGCCTCAGCGCCTCGGCGTCTCAGTTCTTTTAAACTCAGCGTTATTCTCTAATAACCACTGAAGAGAAAACCTGTTATGAAATACCAGCCACACTCGATAGAAAAAAAACTCTTTGAGAACTCCTCCTTTTAGGGCTGATCGTTACCCACAAGTTCCGTTTCCAGAGGGAGGCGAGGCAAAGCCAGATGGAAGCGTAAGCGGTCCGAATGGTGAAGCCCATAGCTGAAAGCAGCTATGGGC
>Ga0206225_1000083_pt1 | contig 12234 bp, 14 predicted proteins | sample MancosB2_FD_155470 | JGI IMG/M metagenome (GOLD analysis project Ga0206225, IMG submission 155470) | Subsurface sediment microbial communities from Mancos shale, Colorado, United States - Mancos B2 | ecosystem: Environmental > Terrestrial > Deep subsurface > Rock core/Sediment | place: USA...
TCTCAATGAAAATTTAATCTCTTAATTTATTTTTTGATTGCGAGGTCCTATTGTTATAGACACCTCACACAAGCGTTCCTTACTTACTCTTCTCTTCTTCCACTGTCAAAAAAAAATTGCCCATCTCAAGTTGATTTAACTCGAGTGATCGTTGAACAGTCAGGCTGTTCTTTTTCTTTTAGTGCTTAAACTCAAAAGAATAAGAGAAAGATACTGAATGTCGATCTTTTTCCGCAAACATTTTTAAAATTTTCGATGTGAAAAACACCTATTTTCATAGAGGAAAATGTAAATTATGGCTGACCTCTTTCGATCTCAAACGAGTCGGTGAATTGCCGAAAAAGCGACGAACTCTGGGATGGATGCGAGACGCGCAGGACGAAATGATGTTGATCCGTGTCGATATGCCTCTCGCGGATCCAACGGCCGGATTCGGCATCGAAATAGGCAATATCGCCAATAGGCGAAGAAGATGTGCCTATTTCCTTTTTTTGCGCGATCAGTGACATTTCACCCACACCCAAATGAGAGGCAAATGCATCAAATCGGCTCTCCGCACGATGATAGACCGGATCTTCGGGAAACCGCAGAAGAACCCGGTCCTCGCCGAACGTTTTAGCAAAGACAACCCAAATCGAATGATCTTCCCGTTCCAATTGATGAACCACCTTTTCAGGCCGCGGAACACTCACCCATTCTGAATCACCAAAAGAGAATGAAGACAAAGCTAATAATGAAATAATTAATAACACTCTTGACGCCAAAATAACCTCATTTAATTATTCGTAGTTAATTATACCAAACTCCTGCTAATCGTTCAACTCATTATAATCAATTTTTTATTTTACATTTTTCTAGCTATTAGATTTTTTTTTTGATATGTAGAAGTTAGAGGTATATTTTTAGGAGATGGATCTATGTGCTTTTCATTAGCGGTATCTGCCGTATCAAGTTTTTTTGCCCAGGTGATCGGGTTTTACTTATTTTTTATCTGTCTTGCGATGCTTTTGCAGCCGCAGCGTTTCAAAAAAATCATGACAGAGGTGCTCGCCCACCCTGCTTCTCTGTTCGTTTGCGCCGCCACCAATATTCTTTTCTCTCTCGTCGTATTGGTGCCCCACAATCTTTGGGTCGCTAACTGGCAAGTATTGATCACGATCATTGCCTGGCTAGCTCTCTTGAAAGGACTCGTCACTCTGTTCTTTCCGGAAAGATATGTCAACATGTCCAAAAATCTGATGAGCAAACAAAGCTATCAGGTCTGGACGTGGGTTTGGCTCTTGATCGCTCTGTTTCTCGTTTGGATGGGGCTATCAACGAACACGTAAACGATTTGATGGGCCCGGCAAAAACCTTACTTTGCCGGGACTTTTATCCTTCCATATACTCTCAGAATAGCGCATCATGCAAAAGCGGAAAGGAAAAATCCTGCATTTTACGAAAATCCATGAAACCCATTTGGTTCGCCCCGACTTCCATTGATGAAATCAAGCACTGGTCACGAACTGATCTGCTCGAAACTCTCGGAATCGAATTCACCGAAATCGGCGATGATTTTTTGCGAGCCACCATGCCCGTCAGCGCCAAAGTACACCAGCCTCTTGGCACCCTGCACGGCGGCGTATCATGCGCCCTGGCTGAAACCATCGGGAGCGTCGCGGCCAATTTCTGCGTCGATCGATTGCAAAAATTTTGCGTAGGGCTGGAGATCAACGTCAATCATGTCAAAGCGATAACCCGAGGACTCGTCACAGCCACAGCGCGCGCCATGCATTTAGGCAAATCGACGCAAATTTGGGATATTCAAATCAGAGATGAACACAATCAGCTCGTCGCCATTTCTCGGCTGACGATCGCTGTGTTAACAAAAAAAGAACCGGGCCCATCCAGCTTGCGCTAAATAGGCCCGGGATTGATCTCGGGAGAAATCCTCCCTCTTCAATTAACGGAAATAACGGTCGTTACCGCCGCGAGGTTCGCGACGCTCTCCGCGATCGCTATTCCCACTCCATTCACGGCGTGGGCGGAATTCGCCTGCACCGGCTGGACGTTCACGACGCTCACCGCCGCCGCCACCACCTACTGGACGATCGCGCTGTTCAGTGCGTGCCCAATCGATGACTAATGCCTTCCCTTGAAAAGGCTGCCCATGAAGAGCATCTTTTGCCTTTCCAGCTCCGTCGGTTGTTGCCATGCGAACAAACGCAAATCCTCTTGATCGGCCTGAGAAGCGATCCATGATGATCTTTACTTCAGCGACTTCACCGTGAGCTGCAAACAGCTCGCGGACGTTGTCTTCGGTCGCGTCAAAATTCAAATTTCCAACGTAAAGCTTTTGGTTTTGTGGATTCATTCCTTTATACTCCTGAAAATAATGAAATACTCGAAGACTACCGAGCTATGGCAACTCAAAGAAAACCTAAACGGGGTATTTCGAATGGAAGGCCTAGTCAAGACAAATCTTCATCTTTTGGTTACTAAGAACTTGGGATTAAAAAACCCCTTACTCATAGGCCTTTAACCTTAACAGGTATTCCAATAAATGACAATTACGAAAGAAAAACACGATGCTTTAGCGGAGCGGATGCAGCGATGCGGCTTGCGCGAGCAGGATCTGATCGAAAAGTTCATTTTGGGCTCCGGCAAAGGCGGACAGAAGGTCAACAAAACCGCATCTTGTGTGTATCTGAAACATCTTCCCACAGGACTTGAGGTCAAATGTCAGCAGGAGCGCTCGCGCGAATTGAACAGGTATATCGCCCGGCGCGAGATGTGCGTAAAGCTGGAAAGTAAAATTTTTCATGAGAAAAGCGAAAAACAGATGGCTATGGAAAAAATACGCCGTCAAAAACGGCGCCGCACCCGCCGCCAGCAAGAGAAAATGCTCGAGGGAAAAAAACTCCGCGGCGCTCTAAAAATCTCCCGACGCCCTCCTGGTGAATAATGTGCGTGTTTATATAGACCCATTTCCGCTATAATTTCCTGTGCAAAAACATTATTTTATACATGAAACTAACGATTCCTGAGTCCATGCGTGCCATTGATGCGCTTCGCCGTCTATTTCCCGACAGCTCCCGTAGAACGCTGCAGCATTGGATCAAAGGAGGCCGTTTTACCGTCGACGATCAGCCTCTCGAACGGGATGATCGGGTCCTTGAACAGGGCCAAGTTCTCGAAGCCCAAGAAACATTTCAGGCCAAACAGGCGTGGGATTTAAAAATCCTCTACGAAGACCGCTATCTGATTGTCATCGACAAACCGGAAAACCTGCTCAGCGTGCCTCTCGACGGCCCCTCTTCCAAACGCCATGCCCTGGGCATTTTGCAGGACCATTATCAAACGGATCAGATTTTTGCCGTCCATCGCATCGATCGCGAAACGTCAGGCGTTCTGATTTTTGCTCGCGGCTTCGCCTCGCGGGAAAAATTCGACGTGCTTTTCGAGCGGCACGATCTTCATCGCGAATATTTCGCTGTTCTGGAAGGCCGCCTGCCTGAAAATCGCGGACGCTGGGAGTGCTCATTGGTGGAACTGCCGAGTTTCGACGTAAAAATCAGCTACGATCCCACTGAGGGCAAACAAGCAATCACCCATTACGAAGTGCTGCGGCGCTCAGCCAAGTATACCTACGCGCGCCTGCGCCTGGAAACAGGCCGCAAGCATCAGATCCGGGTTCATTGCAAAGAAGCCGGATGTCCCGTTCTGGGGGATTTGCGATACGGCGCCACCGAGAATCCGATCCGGAGGTTGTGCCTTCACGCCCGGGAAATCGCATTCCAACACCCATTTACAGGACAATATCTCAGATTGACCTCGCCGATCCCTCCGCCATTTAAAAAAATCGGTGCGACGGACTCGTTATATGAAATTACATAGGCAGTTTTTTGCGGGGAGCTGCTTTTTTCCAATCCCGCTGGAACCGCTCGATTGTTTTAATCGTCAACGGATGATCCGCGACATATTCATCAAATAAATCTTCGCTTAAAGTGACGCCATCGAGGCCCAGCGAACAACACTCTCGAACATGCTCTGTCGATTGAAGGGATGCCGCGATCATTTTCGTCGGAAAACCGTAGCGATGGATGAGCTGCACCATTTTCTTCAGCTCATCGATTCCGTTCTGATCCGCATTGCAAATCATCGAAAAGAATGGCGCAATATAGCTGGCTCCCGCGCGCGCGGCCAATAGGACCTGTCCTGGATCGAAGACGACTGACGCCATCACCGAAATTTTTTTGGATGACAGGGCATGAATGGCCCGAAGTCCTTCCCGAGTCACCGGCACTTTGACGATGACGCGCTCGGATAATTGCGCGAGCGCTTCGCCCTGTTTAATCATCTCCTCGGCCACTGACGATACTACCTGTGCGCACACCGGACCTTTTTGGACATTCAGCATAGCCAGGAGTTGGTCCTCGAACGCCATCTCACAACGCCCCGCTAAGGTAGGGTTTGTCACCACACCAAACAATATCCCCATATCATCCGCTTTTTGTGCCGCTTGGGGCGCTGCAGTTTCCAACCAAATTTCCATATATCCACCTCGACCTGGACTTTGTTCATTTTCTCAGATTTTTTCAAGTATATAGCTCATTTTTTCCTTGAACTAATGTGCCTTTTTTTACTAATTTGCACTTATTGAGGAGAAAAACTTTATGCTCACTGATATTCACAAAGCCATTTTGGCACTCGTCCTTGTTCCATTTGCTGCGACGGCAGCATCCCCCAAAACCGTGAAGGAAGCTCCTGTTCCCTACGATGCGGACCTTTTTCGAAAAGATGCCGAAGTCATATCGGGTGCAGCAGAATTTCTATACTGGACCGTCCAGGAAAACGGCGTCGATTACGCCCAAAAAATGAAACAATCGGCGCCATTACTGGCACCGTATTTAGCGATTGGCGAGGTTAAATCAGCCACTTACAACCTCGATCCGGGCTTTCGCCTCGGCGTCAGCTATTACAACGCGCCCAAGTATTGGGAAGCCCGCGGCCAATACACTCATTTGATCTCGAAGGGAAAGAACCGCGTAGGAAAACCAGAATCTGCAACAGAATATCTAACCGGCACCTGGCCCCAGATTGTGACCAATCCCTTGATCCACGCGCACAGTTCCATCGAATTCAACTATAATTTATTCGACTTTTCGGTCAGTCGCATGTTCAATCCCAATCCCCACCTGCGGGTGAGGATGGTGGCCAGCATCGGCGCCGTATGGATCAAGCAAGATTGGAAAGTCGATTATTATGATACGACTCTTCAAAGTACCGCCATCCGCAACCGTTGGCATTATACCGGCGGGGGCATGCGGATGGGGATCACAGGAGACTGGTTCTGGGGCAATGATATTTATCTGACCGGCCTGTCGTCCCTGGGCGTATATATGGGAAGCTACGAGAACAGCTCAAAACAAACTGTTTCGACGCAAACCCTGGCCCTGCGCCATAGCGAATTTCATGACACCCGGCCCGCTTTCACGGCGCAATTTATTCTAGGACCATCCTGGCAGAAGAACTTCTGCAATTGCCGTGTGGAATTATTTGCCGGTTATGAACTAAATGCCTGGATGAATCTGCAAGAAATTCACCGCTCCAGCACCGGCACTTCTGCCTTTGACGCAAAAGAGACCTGGATCAACACGGGCGTCATCGCCATGCAAGGATTAACCACGCGCCTGACTGTTGATTTTTAACAAAGAAAGAATCTCCTCTTTAAAGCGGAGGAGATTCTTTATTTTCTAAGCAGAAGCCCTGATCGTTACCCACAAGTTCCGTTTCTAAAGGGAGGCGAGGCAAAGCCAGATGGAAGCGTAAGCGGTCCGAATGGTGAAGCCCATAGCTGAAAGCAGCTATGGGCGAAACAGAGGATCCATATGGCAAAGCCGCAGCCCCCTATGGAAATGGAAAATGTGCGTAATGATCAGGCAGAAGCCCCTTCGGCTTTTTTGCCCGTATAAGTCACTCCATATGGCGTCGTGAGCTGCGCTTCCAGGACCTGATTTTTATCATCCATCGTGAAACGAACCCAGCAGCCTTTGAAGTTTTTTATGCTGAAATGATTGATCCCCATCGGATCCAGCTCGCTTTCGGCATTTCCTGGAATAATTGCCACCAATCCCTTGTCAGTTAGTTTGATGTGTACTGTATAACCGTAAATCTCATATTTACCGACAAATTGGCGAAGATAAGCGATCGCAGTGAGCGAATCGACTTGCTTGTGTACGAAGACGAGATCTTTCGTTTTCATCTCAAAGGGCACGATCAGCTCGTCAACATTGCCGCTCAGATTATTGCGAAAGGTCAATTTCATGTTTTTGAGCGAAACGAACGTGTCTTCCGATTCAGTTTTGATATTAAAAACATCATAATGCCAATGTTCCAATCCAAAAATAAAATTGTTATAATGGGCCTGCAATATGCCATCGACGCAATCGATTTTGATCGTTCCATATCCAGGATGCTCATATTCACCGGTATAATCTTCAAGGCTGTGCGATGGCGAGGTTCCCTTTTTACGATTCAGATCTTCTTTCTCGCGGCTTTCTTTTCCAATCTCTCGCGTCTTGACGAGGAATTCCTTCCCTTCTTTCAACCAATTATTGCGAGGGATCTCCAAAACCCGGTCGAACGCATCCATGACAACATAACGAGGCCATGCCGTCAAATTCATGTTGCATAAGATTACGACTGCAATATCTTTCGAAGGCAGTAGTGATATTACGGATGAAAACCCATCGAGCGCTCCATCGTGCATGACGTTGAGGATGCCAAGATAGCTCTGTACATACCATCCAAGCCCATACGCTCTCACCTGCTCTTCTTTGCTCTCAGGATAACCCGTCGCAACGGTTTGCGGCGAATGCATCTCCTTGAGAGTTGCAGAGCTGATTAACGCTTTTTTCTGCCACTCGCCATGCTTGAGCTGCATCTGTGCCCAACGGCATAGATCCGTGACGTTGGAATACATCCCGCCGCCCGGGGCGATTACATGAAAATCGCGGAAATTCATCCGCTTGATTTTTTCATCTCTTTCCATATAGGGAAGGGCAAAATCGGAGTGCTTTTGCATTTCCGCAATGGAAAAACCCGTGTGCTTCATGCCGAGAGGCAGCAATACTTTTTCCGTGACAAGCTCCTCCCAGCTTTTGTTCGCTGTTTTTTCAGCGGCCATCCCTACAGCCATGTAGGTTATATTGCTGTAGTGGAAAAATTCGGCCTGATTTGAATCAAAATCCAGATAGCGCATGCGATCAAAAACGTCTTGTCGGGTCAAATCTGAATTATACCACATAAAATCATGCCGCGGCAGAGGAGTGCGGTGAGCCAACAGGTCCCTCAATGTCAGCTTTTGCGATACATACTGGTCGATAAGGCGGAAATTCGGAATCAAGTCGACCATTCGGTCGTCCCAACCGAAGTATCCCTCATCCACTAGACACCCGATCGTAAACGCCGTAAATGCCTTGGTGCAAGAGCCGATTAAATACTCGGTGTCAGCGGTAGCCGGCAGCTTCTTTTCGTTATCGCGATAGCCAAATCCTTTGAGATATACGACATGCCCGTCGACGATGACCCCCAGCACACATCCCGGGATCCCAAAATCGCGAAGGGAATTTTCAATTTCGGTATCGAAGCCTTCCAGGGTCTTTTTCGCCCGCTCCGCCTTGGGAGATAATTTCTCAGAACCCCAAAACGCTGTCGCATCATCAATAGGAGTCAAAATCGCTACACAGATGCAAAAAGAAAAAATACCGCACCTAAACATACGAATACCTCATTTACAATTTGGCGTGGTATTCTACAATTTTAAGACAAAATTTGACAATCACGATCATTGAACAGCTTGCTCGAAGCGCAATTCCGCCCCTTCAGGGGCGGGTAAGCCGAGCTATTTATTTTATCGGGCGCTTTTAAGCGCCCGCCATTAGCTGTCGAAGAATCTCCTTCCTTTAGGAAGGAGTTCAATATCAGCAAAGCTCTAATCCGGAAAGTCTTGGAAAATACTTAGTTATTTCATCCAAAAACCGAGAATCCCGACCAGAATCAAATACACTGCGACGATAAAATTCAAAACGCGGGGAAAAAACAAAATGAGAATTCCCGCAATTAATGCCATCGCTGGCGTCAGGTAAATATTCATAAAAGCTCCTTGAACACTATGAATCGAAATACCACACATGCACATTTAAAAACGATAGGTCAATCCGACAGAGCATGCGGCCGAATAAAGATGAGATTGGGCGCTTTGGACTTTTTCCTCCAAAGAGCCCCCTGATCGCTGCTGCATCGATCGGCAGGAAGCCGTTAACGTGTAATAACTGGCATACTGGGCAACAAAATCAAACAGCCAATGAGCTGTCATATTCATTTCAATCTTGCATCGGGCGAGATGGCAGCGCGCGCGGCTTTGAATGCGCCCATCAGCGATCGTCGTGCTGATGTTCTCCGATGGCGAGGCGGATCCACTCAGATAAAGAAGCGCCTGATTGGTTTCAGCAAAATTCTGCCGGAATTTCAGCCATCCGTATCCATAGCTGGCATCAATGGCCAGCCTGTGAGCGATCTGCCAGCCTACCGCTGCGCCGAGCATGGGCCCTCGCCAGGTTTGGTGCAAACCCGACATAAAACCCACCGACTCATTAGCCTGCGCATAAGGAGCCGGAATGTTTTGCGTCATAGGAAAAAAGGGAGGAATGGAGCCGTTGCGGTGAATGTTGATCTGATTATAGACCCATCCGACAAACGGCAGAAAAGCCCATTGATTTTTATCAAACTCAAATTGGTACCCGAAGCGCCAGTCCATCGATGCGGCTCTTCCTCTGGCAATGAAATCAAATTGGGACGATGCGGCCGGATTGAATTCGCCCATGAGCGGCTCGTCGATCCGTTTGTACATTCGCTGATCGGAAAACCAACCCAAATCCCCCTGCCCCTGCAGGTGAAATCCGGCAGCGCTGGCATCGATCCCAGCCGCGCAATCAAACATGCGCAAATGGGGATAGCGCTCGTGATTCCACGAAGTGGGCCGTCCGCGAGAACCAATCCGCCAGTCTACGCAGTCCTGACGATAACCCGCCGCCATCCCGACACCGAAACCCGTTCGCTCGAGAGCAAAGAGTGATTGCCAAACAACCATGGACAAAAAAAATATCGCTGGGATTTTTCTCATGCTCGAAAGTATACAATGAAACGCCCGTTTTCTTTACTGAAAACTTGTGATCCATCCTCAAAATCCCCCACCCCCATCCATTTTCTTTCCAACCTCTGTTTCCACCAAAACCCTGTTGATCAGGGAGATGTTTCTTCCATCTTTTTTTTAACAGCGCAAGAAATACCCCTCACCCCAAAAAACACAAGATGTGGTATTTTTAAAAAATCACTAATACCATATGTTGTGGTATACACAGAAACGAGGGTACCATGAGCCTACTTACGGATAAGCCAGTACAGCGAGAAAAAACAACGGTTGGCGTCGAAGATTCGATCAACGAATACCTCGATCAGCTCGATTGGCGCGTCAAAGCCAATGCGAACATCGGATATTCCATCGGCGGTCTGATTCTCAACATCTCCGGTAAAATGGTCGCCAATTATTGGCTCAATCACATTTATCCCCCCGCGATCGGTCAAGCCCATCGAAAAGCGGATTACCATATTCACGACCTCGACATGCTCGGCGGTTATTGCGCTGGCTGGTCGCTCAGAACCCTGCTCAACGAGGGGTTCAACGGCGTGCCGAACAAAGTCGAAGCCGGCCCTCCCAAGCATATGTCCAGCGCCATTGGCCAGATCGTCAACTTTTTAGGCACTTTGCAAAACGAATGGGCGGGCGCGCAAGCGTTCAGCTCGTTCGATACCTACATGGCTCCTTTTATCCGCGCCGACAAGCTTACCTATGCAGATGTCAAACAGAACATGCAGGAGCTGATCTTCAATCTGAACGTGCCATCGCGCTGGGGCAGCCAGACTCCATTTACGAACCTCACTTTCGATTGGACATGCCCGGATGATTTGAAAGCGCAGCATCCCCTGCTGGGCGGCAAAGAGATGCCGTTTACCTACGGCGATCTTAAAGAAGAAATGGCGATGATCAACCGCGCCTTCATCGAAGTGATGACGGAAGGAGACCGCAGCGGCCGCGTTTTCACGTTCCCGATTCCCACATACAATATCTCGCCTGATTTTCCATGGGATAGCGAAAATGCTGATCTTCTTTTTTCCATGACGGCGAAATACGGGCTGCCCTACTTCCAGAACTTCGTCAATTCTGAACTCAAACCGAACATGATCCGGTCGATGTGCTGCCGGCTGCAGCTCGATATGCGTGAACTGTTGAAAAGAGGCAACGGCCTGTTTGGCTCGGCCGAACAGACCGGCTCGTTGGGCGTCGTCACGATTAACTGCGCCAGGTTAGGCTATTTATTCCCGGGCGACGAGAAAAAAATGCTCGCCCGTCTCGACGAACTGATGTATCTCGCCAAGGAAAGCCTCGAGATCAAACGAAAAACATCCCAGCACTATCTGGACCAAGGGCTATATCCCTACACCAAGCGCTTTTTAGGAACATTCCGCAATCACTTCTCGACGATCGGCGTCAACGGGATGAACGAGATGATCCGCAACTTCACGCAGGACAAAGAAAACATCGCCACGCAATGGGGCCATGATTTTGCCTGCCGCGTTCTGGATCACATCCGCTTCCGCCTGACGGAATTCCAGGAAGAGACCAAGCATATGTACAATCTCGAGGCGTCGCCGGCCGAAGGAACGACCTACCGCTTCGCCAAAGAAGACAAGGCCCGCTTCCCCGGCATTCTGCAAGCAGGGACGGAGAAAAACCCCTACTATACCAACTCTTCGCAGCTACCCGTTTCGTATACCGACGATCCGTTCCTGGCTCTGCGCATGCAGGAAGTTCTACAGAAAAAATATACCGGAGGAACGGTCTTACACCTCTACATGACGGAAAGACTGTCTTCCACGCAGGCATGTAAAACGCTCGTGAAAAAATCTCTGGAACAATTCAAGGTTCCTCTGATTACGGTTACACCCACCTTTTCCATTTGCCCCAAGCATGGATATTTGGCGGGCGAACACAAATTCTGTCCCAAATGCGATCAGGAACTGATCGTACAAAAAGCCAAAGGAGGCGATCAATGAATCGTTCAACACAAGTTGCGTTATCAGATGAAGAAAGACAACCATGTGAAATATGGACGAGAGTGATGGGGTATCATCGACCCGTTTCGCTCTTTAATATCGGAAAAAAAGGAGAATTTTACGAAAGGCAGTATTTCCGCGAATGCGTAGCGAAACTACAATGAAAATTGGTGGAATTGCTCCTTTTACGACCATCGATTTCCCTGACGCCCTGGCAGCCGTTCTGTTCTGCCAGGGTTGTCCCTGGCGATGCGGGTACTGCCATAACCCCCATCTACAATCGTGCTCGGCTAAGGCAGCGTACGATTGGCCGCGCATTCTGAATTTTCTCAAAATGCGCCAGGGATTTCTCGATGCGGTCGTGTTCAGCGGCGGAGAACCCACGCAGCAGCCGGATTTGATCTCGGCCATTCAAGACGTCCGAAAGATGGGTTTTAAAATCGGACTGCACACCGCAGGGATGCACCCCGATCCGCTCCAGACCGTATTGCCTTACGTTGATTGGGTGGGCATGGATATCAAGGCGCCCTTCGATGATTATGAAAAGATCACCCGCATTCCCAAAAGCGGACTAACAGCCAAAATGTCGGCCAGCCACATTTTAGCCAGCGGCGTTCGCTATGAATTTCGAACAACCGTCCACCCCCGCCTTTTAACCATCGACGATCTGAAGCGCCTAGCAGAAGATCTGATTGCCTTAGGGGCTCACCACTATGCCCTTCAACAATTCCGCACACAGGGCTGCGGCAACGAAAGCCTGACCACCGTCTACCAAAACGTCTGGGACGATGCCTTGATGGAGCATATGAAAAAGTCGTTTCAGACTTTTTTGATTCGGGAATAATATACTCCGCACGGGTAGGTTCTTAATTTTTTGACAGCTAGATTTTGCGTTCTAAGGGCAAATATTTCGAGGCAGGCGGCCCTAAAAATGTACAAAGTTGAGCTTAAGGGATCGTTCAAGAATAAAGTTTAGTGTTGTCGAGGAGAAAAACGGTTTAGATTTTGAGAATTTTTCCGCAGCTGAGAGTCTTGTTTCTCTCTGCAAGGAAAAATTCTCAATAGATAAATCGATTT
>Ga0206225_1000084_pt1 | contig 12189 bp, 8 predicted proteins | sample MancosB2_FD_155470 | JGI IMG/M metagenome (GOLD analysis project Ga0206225, IMG submission 155470) | Subsurface sediment microbial communities from Mancos shale, Colorado, United States - Mancos B2 | ecosystem: Environmental > Terrestrial > Deep subsurface > Rock core/Sediment | place: USA...
GGCCGTGAGACCCAGCCGCCGGACGTACCCGTTGTTGATCACCGCGACCGGCACTCCGGTCAGGCGCTCGGTGAGCACGATGTCTTTCGCGGTGGCGTCGATGATGGCCTGCTTGTAGTCGCGGTGTGCGCTGCACTCGGTCGTGGCGATGAATCGCGTGCCAAGCTGGGCGCCCGCGTATCCGAGGTCCATCATGCGCCGAAACTCGGCCGCGGTCCCGATGCCGCCCGCGCACACGATCGGCAGGCCGACGGGAGCCAGCTCATCAAACAGCGCCTCCGCGGTTGTGTCGCCCGCGTGTCCGCCCGCTCGGCGGTTCACCGCGATCAACCCGCGCGCGCCCGCGTCGCGTCCCTTCTGGGCCCACTTGAGCGCCGTGATGTCATGGTACACGATGCCGCTCACCTGCCCAACACGATCGACGACCCACTTCGGTTTTCCGAGCGATGTGATGAAGAAGCGGATGCCCTCCTCGATCGCGACGTCGATCCAGCGTTCCATGCGGCTGCGGTAGTAGCGGCTCGATTCCTCGATGAGGGCATTGAACCCGATCGGGTTGCCGCCGGCGATGCGCTGCGCCAACCGCACGCCCGTGCGGAAGTCGTGCCCGTGGACGTAGGTCATCGCGATCGGTTGCACGATCCCGATCGCGCCAGCGGCCGACACCGCGCCCACGAGCTCCGGGTTGCTGCACGGATACATCGCGCCGCAGATGAGCGGAACCCGAATGCGCGCGTGCTCGGTGAGCGGCGTGTTCATGCGGGGCCCGGCCGGTCCAGCCGCCAATGGACCGTGGCGCGGGCCACTGACTCGCCGGCAACGTTCCGAATCTCGGCCGTCACGTCGACGTTCTGCGGTCCATGCACTTCGGGCACGGCGCAGCGACACTCGGCCGTGAGGGTACCGCGGGCTTTCTTGAGGTAGGTGATTTCCATGCCGGTGACGATGCCGCGAATCCCCGGAGCGAGCGCGGTCAGCATGGCCGTGCCGCTCGTCACCTCCGCGAGATTGACGAGCGCCACCGCGTGAATCGATCGCAGGTGGTTCCGTACGGGCCGTCGATCGCGAAGCGTCCAGCGCGCGTACCCGGGGCCCAGGTCCTCGATGCGGGCGCCGATGCTGCCGGTGTAGGGCACGATGCGTCCGAGCATTATGCTGAACAGCGTTCGGCCGAACGGGAGGCGCGATAGCCGGCGCCACCACAGCGCGATCATCGAACCCGGGGACTCGAGCGTTCTCGGCAAAAAGCGCGACTCCGTTAAAAGACCAGGGGCGGCCTTGCGACCGCCCCCGATGATACTCAATTCGCGACTTCTAGAAGACGACTGGCAGCGTGGTAGCGTACTTCGCATTGATGGCCGTGACGATGTCATTCGCGATGATGAGGTGGACCGCCGCATTCGGGTGCACGCCGTCGAGCGACAAGCCCGTGCCGAATGGCGCCGTGGCGCTGCCGAAGTTCGGCACGCGGCGCACGACTGTGCCGGCGCTCTTCAGCGTGGCCAACTGCGTGTTGGGATCGTAGTACGCCCACCCCAGCGTCGTGGCCTTGGTGCTGAGATAGGTGTTGTACGTCGCTACCGCGGTAGTGATCGTATTCTGCTCCGCACTGGTCAGCACGAGGATGTCACCGACCGGGGCTGGGAGCGGGCCGAACGTGCCGGCGCCGCCTGGCGTGCAAACGATGAATGCCGGGTGCGCATTGGTGCGGATTTGGAACGCCAACATCGCGTTGATCAACGCGCCACTTCCAGCGGCGCAACTGGCGTCAAGGTCAACGGCGCTCGGCAGGCCGATAGCGCAGGTGGTGGAAGCCGTGCCGGCGCCGCACGCGATGGCGTCGAACGCCGTTTTCACCGCGCCCGTGAGCGAATCCACCGGGAAGTAGAGCGGCGCATTGATCACGTTGACGACGCCGATCAACACGCCCTTGAGGTCCGGGCTCGTCAGCTTCAGGCTGTCGATGATCGCGTCGTACGTCGTCAAGAACGTTGCTGAGGGCGTAATGTTGCCCAAGGTCACGGGACACGCGGCGTTTGCCGTGGTGCATCCCGTGCTTGCCGGACCCAGGACGTCATTGTTGCCGATCCAGATGCTCGCGAACGTTGGTTTGGCTTCCCGGGCGCGCTGCACCTGCGACTTGCCGCCAAGGAAGAGCGTGGTCAACGCGTTCGATGTCGCGCTGGAGTTGACGTTTGGGTCGTACGACCACGCGCCCGGTACCCCGAGGTTGTTCATGATGTCGGTGGCCGTAGCGGCGGATCGCAGGTCGCACGTTAGGGCCGAGGTGCCGGCCGGCCGCGCCTGCGTCAGGAAGCTCGTGATGAGCGGCGCGCAACCGCGGCCCGCGAGACTCGGGTACGCGAACCGCGTTCCCATCGATTGTGCGAGCAGAAACGCGTAGGACCGCTTCTGCGTGGAATCGATGATCCCGCCGGACTGGTAGCCCGCCGTAATGCTGTTACCAATGGCGACGTAGCTGTTGAACATGTCACCACGGGCCGCAGCGGGCGCGATCAAGTCGCTGTAGGGAACGCTGCACGAGTTGGCAAGCCCTGCAACGCCGAGTGCCAGCGCCAGGCCGCGAAGCGAATAGAGTCGAGACATCCGTTGATCTCCTGAGCTCGGTGGCGTTAGAAGTTGGCCTTGAGACTCAGCGACAGAACGTTTGCGCTGAGGTCATAGATCCCGCTGTTGAGCGCGCTCCCCAGCACCGCCCGCGATAGGCGTTCGTCGATGCGGCCGCGGCGCCCGCTGCCGAGGACAAATCCGTAGGCGGCATCCAACGTCACCTTGTCCTTGATGATCGGGAACGCAGTCCCGATGGACCAATAGGTGCGGTCCTGCTCCGGCAAGAGCGGCGTCACCGTCTCGTCTGGCGCCGCCGCTGCAACGCCGGAGAAGCCGCCGCGAATCAGCCAACCGTTCTTGAGCGTGTGCTCGGCGCCGATGCGGATGGCTGAGGTGTTGTTGTAATCCTCGAACAAATCGCGGTCCAGCACGTCGTAGTCGCACGGGGTCACCGTACCAGCGATCGCCGCCTGGCACACAAGAGCAACCGAGTCGCGACTGAAATCAACGGGCAGATTGGTGAACTTCTTCCAGCCAGTCCACTCGTAGTCGACCGCGATGAGCCAATTGCTGAAACCGGTATAGGCAAAGCCCACCTGGAATTGATCCGGGTGCGGAATGCGCGTGGTGACAGTCTGTTTGCCCAGCAGGCCCGCCGCGGTGCAGGTCTGCGCCGATCCCGGCGTCGCACCGGGCGCAACCGGCATCACGTCGCCCGAGGCTGTGCAGTAGCGGCCGCGCGCGGCGACCAGCGTGTCGAACAGCGTGCCGGCGGGATACCCGAGCGGATTGTTGGCAGCGAACTTGATACCGGTTTCCTGTTGTTCGAACTTGGCGTCGGCGTCCTTGTACTCCATCATGAGCGACGAGAGATACCGGGCGCCCATCGTCCAGTGCTCGCTGAGCTTCCCCAGGACGCCGACGTTCAGACCGAACGAGGTCGTGCTGCCTTCCAGCGTGGCGCGGGCGAACTCCGTACGCCTCGCGATGCCGAGTTGCGAAAACCGGATCACGGTGCGGACCGTCGGCGTTGTCAGCGAGTCGACTCGCGCAATCTGGTCGGCGAGGTCGGCCCCCTGGATCAATTCCACTGAGGAATGTCCCAACACCGGGCCGCCGCCCACCTTCCATTTCCCGCCCTTGAACGACATCGAGACATTCGGCTGCACGTAGATCGAGGCAATCGCCGCCTTCTGCGCCAGGAAGCGCCCGGGGAAGTCGGTCTTCCATTGCGACGTCAGGCCGTACGGCACATACACGCCGAGGCCCACCGACATCCGATCGCCCATCGCGTGGTTGACGAAGATGTGCGGCACGAGGGCCATCGGGATATCGGCTTCGTGCGCGCCCATAGCGCTGTCGCGCGTGAACTTGGCCTTGACAGCGATTGCGGCGCCGCCAACGAGGATCGAGTTGCCTTTCATCCCGGCCGTTGCGGCGGGATTCCAGAAGATCGCCGAGGCGTCATTACAAGGGGCGCTGGTGGTGGCGAAACCGCGTGAGAACGCGCACGAGCCGATTTCGTTCAGCCCGAACGCCTGGGCCCGGGCCGCCGACGGCGCCAGGACGAGAGTGGCGCAAACCGCCAGGAACAACTGATGGTACCGCTTCATTTCCATCCTCCGGTTGTTCACCGCGACGTAGGTGCGATCATTGGGAAAGCCACGCCAATATATGACGCCTAGGGAACATCGGACAGGCGCAAGATGTTGTCTACATTCCCTGGGCGGGCCGGTGTCGGCTCGCCAAACGTTCTGGCGCTGACTCCATGAATCCTCAGCCAACCGTTCGCGTGCTCGGGGCACGTACGCCTGTGTCCGACCGCGTGCTCACCAGGGAAGCGCTGGCCTTTCTCGGCCGGCTGCAAGGCGAATTCGGGGCCCGAAGGCTGGAGTTGCTCCGGCGACGCCGAGAGCGCTGGGCGTTCTTCGACGCCAACACCTCGATCCCGGCCTTCGCGAAGGCCGGGACCGCTCCCGGCAGTTGGCGCGTCGCCGCGCCGCCAGCGGACCTCGTCGACCGTCGGGTGGAGATCACGGGCCCGGCCGAACCGAAAACGATCATCAACGCGCTCAACTCCGGTGCGAACGTGTTCATGGCGGACCTTGAGGATGCGCTATCGCCCACGTGGCACAACGTAATGGAAGGTCACGCGGCCCTCATGGGTGCGGTGCATCGCACCCTCGAGTTCACGGCACCTGAAGGCAAGGAATACCGGCTTGGCGAACGACTCGCGACGCTTGTGTCGCGGCCGCGTGGCTGGCATCTCGATGAACCGCGGGTGGACGTGGACGGTGCACCGGCGTCCGCGAGCCTCTTCGATTTCGGGCTCATCTTCTTCCATAACGCCCGTGCGTCCATTGCCCGCGGCTCGGGGCCCTACTTCTACCTGCCGAAACTCGAAAGTCACTTCGAGGCGCGCTTGTGGAACGACGTGTTCGAGTTTGCTCAGGACGCGCTGAGTGTGCCGCGGGGCACCATTCGTGCCACGGTGCTCATCGAGACGATCTACGCGGCATTCGAAATGGAGCAAATCCTCTACGAGCTGCGCGAACACGCGTCCGGCCTGAACGCCGGCCGTTGGGACTACCTCTTCAGCCTCATCAAGGCGTTCCGCTCGCGACCGGAGTTCGTGCTTCCGGATCGTGCGCAACTGACGATGGCCGTCCCGTTCATGCGCGCGTACGCACGGCGCCTGGTGCAGGTGTGCCACCGCCACCACGCACACGCAATCGGGGGCATGGCGGCGTTCGTGCCCAGCCGCGGCGATCCGGGCGTGAACACGCAGGCGTTCGCGAAGGTGCGTGAAGACAAGGAACGCGAGGCTTCCGACGGCTTCGACGGGACCTGGGTGGCGCATCCGGATCTCGTTCCGGTGGCCCGCGAGGTGTTTGACGCCGCGCTGGGCGATGCGCCGCACCAGCAAGCCCGCCTCGACGAAGCCGCGCCGATCGTGGCTTCGGAACTCCTGGACGTGCGCATCGAGGGCGGCGGCGTGACGATGGCCGGCGTTCGTACGAACGTCGATGTGGCGCTCCAGTATCTCGATGGCTGGCTCCGGGGCAACGGCGCGGTGACGATCCACAACCTTATGGAAGACGCCGCTACGGCCGAGATCTCCCGGAGCCAACTGTGGCAGTGGATCCGCCACGCGACGCCCGTGGACGGTGCCGGCCCGATGACCGCGGCGATTTACCGCGATGTACGGGACACGGTGGTCGCCGAGCATCAGCGCGAGGCGGGCCCGAACACGCGGTTGACGGACGCGGCCGCACTGCTGGATGAACTCGTGCTCGGCGACTGGCAGGATTTTCTGACCACCGCTGGCGCCCGCCTGCTGGCGGATTAGGGCTCGAAGCGCATCGCCACGTAGGCCCGCAGGCGGTCGTTGAACGGCGAGTCGAGCGAGTACCCGATGCCAACACGAGACTTGATGGCGGGGGCGAACGCCACCGGGATCGGCGGCACGCTCAGGCGGGATTCAATGCCCACCGACCGATGCCACACGCGGAAGCGGTCGGTGCTCAGCGCTACGCTGGCGCCCTCCGCATACACCGTGTAGCGCATCGGGAACGCCACTCGCCATGCCATCAGTGCGCGGTTGTGCACAATGCCGGTGGGAACCATCGGCATGTCGTAACGCTGAGTCATCACGGCACTATCGGCGATCGAAGCCGGCGCCCCACCCAACGAGAACTCCTCGAATGGATGCCGCGTCCCGAAGATGCGCCCGATCGTGAAGGTGTACTCCATGGGAAGCACGTCGGCGCCCGTGGAGCCGAACTGGATCGTGGCCATGAACCGTTGGAACGGCGCCCGCATCACCCCCTGCGCGAAATGCAGACGCAGTCGCTCGTAGCCGCCTGTCGCGCCGCTTTGCTGCCGCAGTTGGACGTCCAAATCGGCGAAACCAAACGCACGCGTCTGCGGCGGCAGCACCGCCGGCTCGATCGTGCCGCCCACGCCGCCAAGCCGCAGGCCGGCGCGCCAGCCGTCGCCGCGCCGGTCTCTCGAGAACGCCACCACGGCCTGATATCCCCGCGCGTCCAGGCTGTCCGCCCGTGAGAACGGGTCGCGTCCGCGCGACGGATCGTGCTCAAACGCGTGGAATCCCAACTCGATCGCGGGTCGCATGTACCGCCACGATGTCCGCAGCGAGGCGCCGCGCCACGTGCCTGGCTCGCCGTACGCGCCGGTCAGCGTCGTATTGAGCCGGCCCACGAGATCGCCGCGAAACAGCGTGAGGAATCCGGCAGCGCCGTCCGCCGACAGCGACACGCCCGGGAGCCAGCGCACGTGCGCAGGACCGCCGCCGTAGTCCTTGCTCGGCGGCACCTTCCGCGTGTCAAGCACGAGGCCCGGCGACTGCCGCACGCCGGCGAAGCCGAAGCGCTCCGCGTCGATCACGGTCACGCTGTCCGCTCGCGCGGTCGCGCGCGTGAGACGCCGCACGTCCAGGCCGCGCGTGTGCAGCGACAGGAACCAGATGGATCCGTCATCCCGGTTGAGCACGGGCGCCATCGCTGCGCCCGTGACGCGCGTGAGACTGCGTGTGCCACCGGTGCTCAGGCTCATCACTTCCAGGTTTGGCACACCGCCACGCTCCGACACAACGACCAGTGAATCGGCGTCGAGCCATTCCGCGTCGTACCGGTTCGCCCCGTCGTCCGGGTTCATCACGCGCGGGTTCTTTCCGTCGCGATCGGCGACCACGATGCGCCAGCGTCCGCTGTCGCTGACGCTTGCGGAGAATCGCTGGCCGTCCGGTGAAAACCGCGGCCGGTAGTACGACCGGTAGGGATCGCCTTCCAGCAGCGACGTCACCGACTTCACCGCCAGGTACACGCGCACGATGTCGCAGTGACCCACGTGGCAGCGCATCGCCACGGCCTCGCGCGAGTCCGGACTTGGATCGGCCTGCAGCACGCGCTCGCCGTTCGTGATGCGGGCCACGTTGTCCGTCTCGGTGTTCCAGACGTACAGGTCGGGCGACGTGGTGCCGTCCGGCCTCGGCGTCCATCGCGTGACCATGAGCCGGCGATTGTCGGCGAACCACCGCGGGTGCAAATACGCCAGGCCGTTCACGGCTTCCAGCGTTTTTCGGATTCGCTTGGGCGGCGGATTGAAGTTGCGGTCCGCCACGTCCAGTGAATCGCGGCGCAGCGCTGCGGCTCGGCGACGCTCGCGCGCGGGATCGACGCTGTCGCCGGTGGTGCGCCAGACCACGAGGCGCGACGGACGCTCGCGCTCGCGAACCGTCAGGGCGGTCTGCTCACCATCGGGCGAGATCGCGGGATCGCCGGTGTCCCAGAAAAGTCGCTGCACCAGGTCGCCGTCGCGGATGCCGACACGCTCCAACTCCGCCTTCGCTCGCATGGCGTCGCTGGTCAGCTCGGCAACGTGGCGGCCATACAGCACCGCCGGCCCGTCGCCGTACACGCCCGAGAACGCCTGGTCGAACGAGCGCGAAGAGCGTGCCGACATCCGGCGCCAGACGGCGACGAGGCTCGAGTCACCCTCGCGCTTGAGCAGCCACTCAAGAAACGCTGACCCGGAGAGGTAGGCGAAATCGCCGCCGGAAAACTCCCGGGACCCGTTCATCTGCTGATACGTGGGCAGTCGTCCCTCCAGCGCCCACTGCCGAAGCACTGCCGGCCGCCACACCCCATTGGGCCGACCGGAGCCGGTGATCTCGCCTTCGACCACCGTCGCATAGCCCTCGATAACCCAGCGCGGCGCCTTGCGCGCCACCGGGCCAACCTGTGCGGGCAGCGCGGACCAGAGCAGGCGCTGCAGCGGGTTGCGCGTCGGGCGGGTGAGGTGTGCGAGGTGCGTCAGCTCATGCGCGGACAACATTTCATTCCACGTGCGATAGTCCCCGATATCACTGCGCGGGTCCGGCGGCGTGGCCCACCACACGGTGGTCGGGCGATCGATCAGCGGGAGCGCATACCCGTTGGACACAGTGAATGGGTCGTGGACCACCACATCCACTGGCTTCGGCGTGGAGGAGCCGACGATTGCCGTGATCGCGGAGTCGACGCTTTCGACGCGCTCGGCGGCATCCCGTGCCCAGCGCTCGAATTCGGCGGGAAAGTGGAACCGAAAGTGTGGCGTATGGATCGTGCGCCATGCGGCCCAGGGCCGCATCGGGTCCTGGGCCGGCGCGACGGCGGCGAGCAGGAGGAGTCCGAAGACGAGGACGGGCCGCGGCGGTAGCCGCGGCCCGGTCCGTTCGGCACTGCGCTTGGCGACTCCGGCGCTCAGGAGGCGCCCTGATCCGGTTGCTTGCGCTTCTGTACGAGGTCCATCAGCCAAGTAGCCGGGATGATGAACAGTGGCGTCAGAAAGAAGCCGAGCAGCGTGTTGAGCCACACGAGGGCGACGTAGAAGCAGCACAACCCGATGCCGACCCACAGAATCGCGAGGGGACCCTGGCTTTGCACGAATGGCTCCGAGGTGAGTTCCTCCTTCAATAATAGGCAACGCTGGCGCGACGGCGCTACCTTGGAAGTCCAGTGTCGGCCCGAGCGCTTCAGACTTCGAAGACCCTGCACCCGGTCGAGCGGGCGGTACGACAGGCCGTTCGCGACACGCGCGTTGTCCTTGCCGTTTCGGGCGGACGCGACTCGATGGCGCTGCTACACGCGGCGGCACGCGTGTGCCCCCGGTCGGTGGCGATGGTCGCGACGTTTGATCATGGCACCGGCGCCGCGGCGACGCGGGCGGCCAGATTGGTGGCCAACGAAGGCGCCGCCTTGGGGTTCCCGTGCGTGACTGGCAGGTCGAGTCGCCCGGGTGCGACCGAGGCGGAGTGGCGCGCGGAGCGGCTGGCCTTTCTGGACGACGTGGCCGGGCGCGTGGGCGCGCGCCTGGCGACTGCGCACACCCGGGACGACCAGGTCGAGACGGTCGTGATGCGGGCCATGCGCGGTGCTGGTGCCCGTGGCCTGGCTGGTCTCTACTCGGAGAGCCCCCGCCTCCGGCCGTTCCTCAGCGTGTCGCGCGCGCAGGTGGCCGCGTACGCCGGCGCAGTGTACGCCGCCTGGGCCGAGGACCCCACCAATACCTCCACGCGGCACCTTCGCAACCGGGTGCGCCGCGACCTGCTGCCAGCGATTCGTCGCGCCGCGCCGGACTTTGAAACGGAGGTGCTCGTCATGGCCCGAGACGCGGCGAGGTGGCGACGTCATCTCGACGCCGCGGTCAGTGCCGCGATTCGTATCAGCGCGCGCCGTGATGGTGTCGCCGTGGCGGCGGCCGATCTCGCCGGCTTTTCGACGGACGCCCTCGCGGTGCTGTGGCCGGCCATCGCCGCCCGTGCCGGCGTGGTCGCCGATCGTCGCGGTACACGGCGCGCCGTGGCGTTCACCAGTCGCGGACGCGTGGGTGCGCGCGTGCAGCTCTCCGATGGTTGGACACTCTCCCGCTCCCGCGAGACGTTCGAACTCCGCCGCGAACGCGCCGCGGCGCCCACGGCGACCTTGGCACCGCCACGCCTCGAGTGGGGCGCCTGGGTGTTTCGGTCGGTGCGCCGCGCCGCGCCGACGGCCGACGCCTGGGTGGCCCGGCTTCCGCCAGGCCACTCCCTGACGGTACGCGCGTGGCAGCCTGGCGATCGCATGGAGATCTCCGGCGCCGCGGCGCCGCGGCGCGTGAAGCGCCTGCTCAGCGACGCGGGCGTGACCGGTCACCGGCGCACGCGCTGGCCGGTGGTGCTCGCGGGCGATCGCATCGTCTGGATTCCAGGAATTCGGTGCAGCCCCGCGGCGACCGTGCGTCCGGGGGCGCCCGGGGTATTATTCGCCTGTGACCTCCACGACCGCTGACCCGCGGCTCATGGGACGCGCCGTCAAGCGCGTCGTCTACGATGAGCAGAAGATCGCCGAGAAGGTCCGCGAGCTCGGCGCCCAGATCTCGTCTGCCTACCCGGACGGCGACCTGCTCGTGCTCGGCCTGCTCAAGGGGAGCTTTATATTCCTGAGTGATCTGGTGCGGCAGATTTCACGGCCGCTCCAGGTGGATTTTCTGGTCGCCGCCAGCTACGGAGACAAGAAGTTCTCCAGCGGCAACGTACGCTTGTTGTACGACCCGGAAACCAAATTGGAGGGCAAACACATCCTATTGGTAGAGGACATCGTCGATACCGGCCGCACGCTGGGCCGGCTCATGGAGATGCTCTCGTCGCGCCACCCTCGGTCACTCGAGATTTGCGCGCTGTTGCACAAGCACCTTGCCGCTGAACTCAAGTATCCCACGAAGTTCGTGGGTTTCGACGCGCCAAACGAATTCCTGGTCGGGTACGGGCTCGACCACGCCGAGAATTTCCGGCACATCCCGTACATCGCGAGTTTGCAGTAAATGCCAGCACCCCAATCGCCAAAACAGAAGAAGGACTCGAAGCTGGGCAGTTGGTCCAAGACATTCGCGTTCTGGATCCTGATCCTGCTCGTGCCGGTCGCGCTGCTCCAGATCGTGGGCGCGCGCAGCGACCAGGCGCCCAAGATCGCCTATGCCCCCCAGTACACGGGCGAACTGGAGCGCGACAACATCAAGAGTGTCGTGATCCAGTCCGGGAAGTACGTGTCCGGCGAATTCCGCTCGAGCGTGAACATCAACGGGCGCGACGTCAAGAAGTTCACGACCAATTTTCCGGCAGAGAACTCGGAGAAGGAAATCGAGTCGTTGCGGAGCCGCGCCGTCCAGATCGAAGCGCAGGACGCGCGGCCGTCCATCACGTCGTGGATCATCGGCGTGCTGCCGTGGGTGCTCCTGTTCGCGTTCTACCTCTTCATTTTCCGGCAGATGCAGGCCGGGGGGAACAAGGCGTTCTCGTTCGGCAAGTCGAAGGCCAAGCTGCTGACGGGCGATACGCCCAAGGTGACCTTCGCGGACGTGGCCGGCGCGGACGAGGCCAAGCAGGAACTCCAGGAGATCATCGAGTTCCTGCGCGAACCGCAGAAATTCACCAAGCTCGGCGGCCGGCTGCCGAAAGGTGCGCTGCTGGTGGGCCCGCCGGGCACCGGCAAAACGCTGCTCGCCAAGGCGGTCGCCGGCGAAGCCGCGCGGCCGTTTTTCTCGATGTCGGGTTCCGATTTTGTCGAGATGTTCGTGGGCGTTGGCGCCAGCCGCGTGCGCGACCTCTTCGAGCAGGGCAAGGCGCAGGCGCCCTGCATCATCTTCATCGACGAGATCGACGCGGTGGGCCGCCATCGCGGTGCCGGGCTGGGCGGCGGTCACGACGAGCGTGAGCAAACGCTCAACCAATTGCTCGTGGAGATGGATGGGTTCGAGTCAAACGAGGGCGTGATCCTCATCGCGGCGACGAACCGTCCGGACGTGCTCGATCCTGCGCTGCTGCGTCCCGGCCGGTTCGACCGGCAGATCGTGGTCGACTCGCCGGACCTGCGCGGTCGCGAGGGCATCCTGCGCGTGCACATGCGCAACAAGCCGATTGCGGAAGACGTGATGATCACCACGCTGGCCCGCGGTACCCCCGGCATGGCCGGCGCCGACCTCGCGAATCTCGTGAACGAAGCCGCCTTGCTCGCCGTCCGCCGCAATCACGACCGCATCTTCATGGCCGATTTCGAGGACGCGAAGGACAAGGTCATGCTC
>Ga0206225_1000085_pt1 | contig 12172 bp, 14 predicted proteins | sample MancosB2_FD_155470 | JGI IMG/M metagenome (GOLD analysis project Ga0206225, IMG submission 155470) | Subsurface sediment microbial communities from Mancos shale, Colorado, United States - Mancos B2 | ecosystem: Environmental > Terrestrial > Deep subsurface > Rock core/Sediment | place: USA...
GCCGCGCGATAAAATCGCGATCGGCCCCAACGGCTGCAGACTCTGGGCGAGCAGATGCACGAGCGGGGTTTTCCCGCTGCCGCCAGCGACGATGTTCCCCACGCTGATGACGAGGGACGGCAAGCGGCGAGCGGGAAGAAATCCTCGATCGTAGAGCCAATTCCGGATCCGGGCGGCGGATAACCAGCCCAGGCTGATCAAACGTAAGCCCAACGAATGGCTGAAGCGGCCTTCCTGCGCGGCAGAAAAAAGCTTATCGCGCAGCTGGCTGAACATAGGGAGAGACGCCCGAAAAAAGTTCCTGTTCGACGAGTTCAATGATTACGTGAATCGCCGCCATGTGGGCCTCTTGCACGCGGTCGGAAAAAGGAAAACCCGAAACGATCCACTCCAGATCGCAGAAGCCCTTGAGCGTCCCGCCGGTTTTTCCCAGAAAAGCGATCGTTTGCATCCCTTTCTTTTTCGCCGCTTCAGCTGCGCGCACAATGTTGAGCGAATTGCCGCTCGTCGTCAGGGCGATGAAGAGGTCCCCCTCATGGCCAAAAGCATCGACGCCGCGGGAAAATACTTCCTCGAACCCAAAATCGTTGCCGATGCAGCTCATCATCGCCGGATCTGAAAAAGCGATCGCGGGCAGCGCGGCCCTGGGCTTACGGAACTGTCCGGTCAACTCTTCGGCAAAATGCATGGCGTCGCATAGAGATCCGCCATTACCGGCAATCAGGACCTTGTTTTTGCGGCGGTAGCAATCGGCAATCAAAAGAGCGGCCGACTCGATAAAAACCTGACCGTCGGGCGCGGAAATCGCTCGCGCCGCCCGTAAGACATCCTGGCTCGCTGATTGAAGGGTAGTTTTGATATTTCGCTGCATGGCAACAAACGTATCCTACAATCGCAATCTGAGTCAAGATGACTGATCGGACTCTAAAAATCCGCGATCCAACAGCATCTGCTTCGAGTTGTTGAAGATCTCGCGATACACGCTCTGAATATATTTTGATGATGTTTTGGCCAATATCTCTGATTCGCGCGGCCCATCGTGGAGCGTTTTTTTCTGATCGATCAGCTGCAGAACCAGATTCAATCTCTGCTGGAGAAGAGAGATGATTTGATCGTCGATCCGATCGATCTCTAGTCTAATTTCCTTCATGACACTGTCCGGGCTCGATCAGATAGAGCAGATCATTTTTCCGCACTCGGGACGGGACGGGAAACGAGACGAGGGCGCCCTGGTCGGCAAACTCCACGCTGCCGTTTTCATGCAGCGATTCGATCCGGGCCTCGATCACTCCCGTGGTCGATCCAGTAATGAGAATGGGATCGCCCTTGCGAATCGAGCCGCTTTGCAGTTGGCATTCGGCCACCTGGATCCGCGGAAAATATTTCGTCACTTTTCCCAGATATTTTTTTCTTTGCGTTGCCTGCGATCCCGGTTTTTTGCTCCACTCGCCCGCTTTTTCGCCCAGATAATAGCCGCCTTCCCAAAAACCTCGATTGTAAACCGACTTGAGCCTGTCCATCCAGATCTGGATTTTTTCGTTTGAAAATGCACCCCGCTCGATGGCATCCGCCGCTTCGCGGTACGCGCCTACGACGGTGTAGACGTATTCCGGCGCTCGGCCGCGGCCCTCAATCTTCAGGATGCTGACGCCTGCATCGACAATTTCATCGAGCCGGCCGATCGTGCATAAATCTTTGGGGGACATCACATATTGATTGTCGATCACTAATTCGTTTTGCGTCTCATCATCAAAAACGCGGTATTTCCTTCGGCACGGCTGGATGCATTCGCCCCGATTCGCTGACTTGTTGTACAACGACAGGCTCATATAGCATTTTCCCGAGATGGATACGCAAAGAGCGCCGTGGACAAATAGTTCAATCTGCACGAGCTGTCCGCTCGGCCCGCGAATCTCTTCTTTTTTGATCTGCTCGCCAATCAATTGGATCTGATCGAGCCTCAGCTCGCGCGCCAATACTAAAACATCCGAGAATTGGGCAAAAAAACGGACAGCTTCAAGATTTGAAATGTTGAGCTGCGTCGAACAATGAATCGGCAAACCAATCGATGTGGCAAATTGGATCGCGGCCATATCAGATGCGATGACCGCCGTTGCGCCGCTGGCTTTGATGGCCTGGCAATATTCCCTCATCAAGGACAGATCCTCGTCGTACAGGATCGAGTTCAGAGCCACGTAGGTCTTGATCTTGTTTTTCCGGCCGATTTGCACGATCTTTCGCAAATCTGGAATTGTAAAATTGAAAGCCGCGTGCGAGCGCATATTGAGATGCCCAATCCCAAAATAAACACTGTCGGCGCGCGCCTGAATCGCAGCTGTAAGAGAGTCCCACGAGCCAACGGGCGCCATGATCTCAATGGGAGCCATTGAACTGTCCTGAAAAATTGAACCGAAAAAAAAAGAGCGCGCATCAAAATGTGCAGCGCTCTGATGACTGATTTTATCTTACGAGACTAACTTGAGTCGCTTCCGGACCTTTGCGACCAGGAGATTCAACGTATTCGACGGCATCGCCCTCATTCAGGGATTTCACTCCCCCTTCGAGACTTTTCACGTGGACAAACAAATCCTTGCCCCCATCATCCGGAACGATGAATCCAAACCCTTTTGCTGCATTAAAAAACTTAACAATTCCTGTAGATTTCATTCTAACCACTCATTTGTTTGATTATTCAACTTTTTGATCACCCCCAGATCTGTTTTGGCTTTCAACCCAGAACCAATGGTGAAAAAAAGCATGATTATACATTTACGCCCGATTTTTTCACGCCCTTTCTAGGATCATAAACAGGTCAACAAGCATGAAATCAACCCAACACTCTCATTATAAACAACATGTAACAATCAAACAGATCAATTCAAATCAATACTTGCCTCATTCCTGAGGCAAAAAATCCGAAAGAAAAAATATAGTCGATGGTGTAAAATAGTTTGCACGCTTCAAGAAGGAAAATAATTTTTATGAAATCCCCTCTCGAGACAGGATCCGTAGATTGTCTGCAACATGAAGGAAGAAAATTTCCTCCTTCCTGGCAAACATCGGCAAACGCCCATATCAAAAACCTTCAGCAATATGAAAAAATGTATCGACGCTCCATCGACGAGAGCGATGCATTCTGGCTGGATATGGCCTCCTCGCTCGACTGGATCAAACGCCCCACTGTTGGCTGTCAATACGAATGGAATACCGCCCAGCGCAAGGTCCGGCATACCTGGTTTGAAGACGGCAAGCTGAACGTTTCCATCAATTGCCTGGATCGCCATCTGCTGAAGCGGCGCGATCAGATGGCCATCATCTGGCAAGGCGACAGCGACGAAGAGACCCAAACATACACGTACGGCCAATTGCATATGGCCGTCTGCCGTTTGGCCAATGCCATGAAAACCTGCGGCATCCAAAAGGGCGATCGAGTCTGCATTTATTTGCCCCTGATTCCCGAAGCCGCGATCGCCATGCTGGCCTGCGCCCGAATCGGAGCGATCCACGCCGTCGTTTTCGGCGGTTTCAGCGCCGAATCGCTTGCGCACCGGATCCAGGACTCCGGAGCGAAAATGCTGATCACGGCCAACTTTGGCATGCGCGGCGGAAAGAAACTGCTTCTCAAAGAAATTTGCGACACAGCCCTGTCCAAATGCAACACCATAGAAACGACCATCGTCGTCCAAAGAACGTCCGATCCATGCACAATGGGCAAAAAAGATCGCTGGTACCATGAGATCGTGGCCGATCAGCCCGCCTATTGCCCTCCCGAAACGATGATGGCGGAAGATCCCCTCTTTATTCTCCACACATCGGGCTCGACAGGCAAACCCAAAGGCGTCGTCCACACGCAGGGCGGCTACCTATTGCACGCCTCGCTGACGCACCGATATATTTTCGATATCCATGAAAACGACGTTTACTGGTGCAGCGCCGACATCGGCTGGATCACGGGGCATAGCTATGTAGTGTATGGCCCTCTGGCCAACGGATGCACGACTGTGTTATTCGAGGGAACGCCTGCATACCCTGATTTTGGACGATACTGGCAAGTGATCGAAAAATACAAAGTCAATATTTTCTACACCGCGCCGACGGCGATCCGTGCGGCGATTTCGAAGGGAGACGATTATCCCAAGAAATACAATATGCAATCCCTGCGCCTATTGGGATCCGTCGGCGAGCCGATCAATCCGGAAGTATGGCTCTGGTACCGCAACCTGATCGGCCAGGGCAAATGTCCGGTGATGGACACTTGGTGGCAAACGGAGACTGGCGGCATTCTCATTACCCCGCTGCCCGGCTCCCATACCCTCAAACCCGGCAGCGCATCGAAACCATTTTTTGGAGTCGACCCCGTCATTTTGCGCGAAAACGCATCGATCTGCGCGCCCTTTGAGGGCGGATCTCTATGCATCCGCAAACCCTGGCCGGGCATGATGCGGACGCTGTGGAACGATCACGAGCGGTTCATCAACACCTACTTTTCCGCCTTTCCCAACGTCTATTTTTCGGGCGATGGCTGCCATGTAGATGATGACGGCGACTATTGGCTCTTGGGGCGAATGGATGATATTGCCAATGTGTCGGGACACAGGATCGGCACGGCCGAGGTGGAAAGCGCCATCGTCAGCCATCCATCCGTTGCCGAGGCCGCTGTGGTCCCCGTCAGCGATGCGATCAAAGGCCAGAAATTATTCGCCTTCATCACGCTCATCGACGGCGTGTCCAAAAGCGAAGATCTGAAACTATCTGTCGCGCAGCATGTGCGCAAAGAAATCGGCTCCATCGCCGTTCCCGATAAAATCCAGTTTGCCGCCGGTTTGCCCAAGACCCGTTCGGGCAAGATCATGCGGCGAATTTTGCGAAAGATCGCCGAAAAGAACACGAGTGATCTCGGCGACATCACCACATTGGCCGATCCCGCCGTGGTCGAGGCTCTCATCAAAGGTGAATAGAACCGCTTCAAAACTGTTTTGTGAATGGAGCACTCGGATGGCATTGCCAAATCGAAGGGCAACGTTCCAAACTGGGTCTATTTCCCCAAGCGGGATCAGCGTCAACGAGGAGAGTCGATTTGGCGTAGCGCTATGCTGTCAACAAAACCTTTCTTTCTTCATTTTTTTTATTCAAATGTTGCGAGATGGTTCGAATTTCAATTGCAACTCGCGTCATCTCTCGAAGTCGGGCTTCCTGCATTTGATCAAGCTCGCGTCTTTTTGGATCGACCAGATGGGCAGTTAACTTTGAAGTTTTGCGAAATCCAAATACAGCTCCACCCGCTGAAAAAGTTAGTACTGTCAAAAGCACTAAAGGCACTACTGGCCCCCCGGCAGCAACAGCAACAGCAGTGACAACAACTCCTGTAGCCTCAGCTAACCCTGCTGCGACAGCTGCGCCAGCAACAAAACCGCCCGCAGTCCCAAGAGCAGCGCCGCCCATTCCCACCACGATCTGTCCAGATCTTCTTTTAAAACAAATATGACCATATTCATCCGATTGAAGTTGAAGAACATATAGCCTATCTTTCAATCCGCTCAACTTAACTTCCATTTCGCGTTCATTTGCTCCATAAACAATGCGCTCAAGATCAATAATATCGCTTGCACATGTCGTTATTCTTTGATCTTGGTTTTGAAAACGTTTGTCATGGATTTGCAAACGCACATCATGGTCTTGTAAACGCACATCATGGTCTTGCAAACATTGGCATTGCGCCTGAACCACACTTACATTCATTGTCATAATAAACCCCAAAATGAGTAAAATTAAATACTAATCCTTTAATTGCCCCTGACACTGATTCATCAAATCATTTAATCGTTTCATCGACTCTTTGCTCTTTCGAGCTGATTCTTCGCTCTTTCGAGCCAATTCTTCTCCCTCTCGAGCCAGCCTTTCACCCTCAAGCTCCATCTCTTTTCTCTCTCGAGCCGCCCTTCCTGTCAGGCTAGCTTCTACCCTTCCCATCAAAATCATTCTGTCTAGCCGTTGATTCAATAGTTCCTCTCTTTCAGCATTTGTTTCATTGGGAACTGGGGCCTCATTCGCACTGGGAACCTGCGCAATCACTTCGCCATTGGATGGAGCAGAACGATCATCCGCAACTATAGCAAGGACTGGGGTTCCTCCCTGACGAACGGGATTACTTATCAAACTTTGTATGCAGTGGCCACCGATCCAACTTAACCCGGCTATTCCGGCCGCCATGCCGACACATGAAAAAACGGGCCAATTGGTAACAAGTCCAATCCAGGCGATACATCCAAAAGCAAGAAGAGAACATGCGGCCAGGGTCGTTTTATTGGCTAGCGCCAGCAATCCATGCACGCCTTCGCGTGCCACTCCGATTTGCTCATGCGAGATCTCTTGCGTAACTCTTCGATTTTCATTGGATTGACGATCTGCGCTTTGAATTTCCTGGGCTCTTAAATCTACAGTTCGATTGGCTAGTCGGGTCCCTTCTTTCGCTGTTCGATCAGCGCGTCTTTGCGTCCAAATCATCCCTCCTATCGAAACCACTCCACCAGCAAAAGCCCCCGCCCAGCTCAAGACTTTAAAGCATCGCCCTACGCCTTGTGCTACCTTTGAAATATTACTCCCTGTTTCGCGCACGACATCGATCGCCTGTTCTGAGCGTCGATCAACAACTCCAAGAGTATGATCAAGTGTTCCAGAAACAGTATCAATCGCTTGTCCCAAGCGTCGATCAACAACATCAACGGAATGATCCAAGGTTCCCGAGACCGCCTCGATCGCTTGTCCAGCGCGTCGATCAACGACATCAACAGTATGTTCGAGTGTTCCCGAGACTGCATCGATCGCTTGCCCAGCTCGTTGATCAATGACCTCAACAGCGTGATCCACTGTTCCTGTAAGAGCTGTGCTGGTTGTCTGCAGAATTCCCACGGCTTGTCCTAAACTTTGGACTGTGCCATCAACCAAGCGATTGTCTGCAGCTACGGTTCCTTCAATGAGTTGGTTTTCATTGTCATGTCGAAGTGGGTATAATTTTGACACTGCTTTTCTCCTTTTTCAGGATTTTTTTGCACGCAAAGGTAGCGTTATGAAAATTTATCGTCAACAAAAGCTGAAGAAACTGATAAGTAAATGAGAACCGATCCCCAAAAAAACTTAGATTAAAGCCAGACTGTCTTTAAAACGGCGCGGGGCAATCAAAGCGCATTTCTTCCTTCGCGACCGGATGGGTAAAAAGCAGAGCCGCTGAGTGCAACTGGATCGTTTTCCCATCGCCGGAGCTCGCCTGATAGCGGACATCACCGACAACGGGATGGCAAATCGCCGCAAACTGTGCCCGGATTTGATGATAGCGCCCGGTTTTCAACTCGATCCGGACGCGCGTACAATTTCCTTCGACCTTTTCCACCCAATAATGCAGCTGCGCGAGTTTCGCATCGGGAGATGACGAGACAATCGCCCGATGATCGCCATGGATCAGATAGTGCTCCAAATCCCCCTCCTGATTCGGCAAGACGCCCTCAACGCGGGCGACGTAGAATCGGTGAATCCCATTGGCGCGCACCTGATCATTCAGACGGCTCAGCGCTTTGCTCGTCCGGGCAAACAGAACCAGACCGCTCACAGGCCGATCGATCCGATGAACGGCGTGTAAAAAGACAGCGCCCTTTTTTTGATAGGTCGTCTTCACCCATTCTTTCATCTGCTCTTCCAGATCGATCGTCTCCGTACCGTCAGGCTGGGTCAGCCAGCCGGCCGGTTTATTGGCGACGAGGATGTGGTTATCGCAATAAACCACGTTGTCGGAGGACTTCATATAGTAATAGTGTCGTTGCTGAGGCTACATTTAATGAATCGGCCACCCCGAGCATCGGGATGCGCACCTGGCAATCGGCCATTTTCATCCACTCATCGCTAAGGCCGTATTGTTCCGTGCCGACGGCAATGGCGACGGGGCGTGAAAAATCTGCATCAGTATAGGACTTTGCGGCATGAGGCGTGGCCGCGACGATCGCAATGGACCTTCGCCGCAATAACGCCAGCATTTCCTGACCGTCCGCCTCGATGACCGGCTGGGTGAACAAAGTGCCGACGCTCGATCGCACGACATTCGGATTGTGAATATCTGTCGTCGGATCGCAGACAATCACCGCATCCACGCCCGCGGCATCGGAAGAGCGCAGGATCGTGCCCAGATTGCCGGGCTTTTCAATGCTCTCAGCCATCACCAAAAACGGATTGTTCGAGAGGAACTCATCTAAATTCCCTATATTTAAATGCTTTTGGAGCGCCACGCCCAGCAGGCCGTCGGGGCGATCGCGATAGGAGATCTTGGCAAAGACCTCCGGAGTGCAGCCAATCAGCTCCGCCTGGGATTTCTCCATGAGCTGCTGTTCGTTATCCCCTAAAAACAGCTCCGGACAAAAATAGATGGATTGAATGGATCGTCTCGCATCGATGGCTCGCTTCAGCTCGCGATAGCCTTCGATGAGGAAGAGATCGGTTTCATCTCTCTCGCGGCGATCGCGCAGGCGGACGGCCTGCTTGACCTTGGCATTTTGCAAGCTGGTGATCTTATCCATAGGTTTTCATCGCGAAGCATCCGCTGGGAATTGACAAGGCATTGGGCGCGCTCAAAACCATCTCCGCAGATTTTGTTTGGCCCGGCCCAAAGACTTGTTCGACGAGATTTTGCAAGACTAGCGGCGACATGAGCGGAGTGTGGCAGGAAAGAATCACAAATCGCGGTTGGTTCGACAAAACAGCGCGGCAGAGCTCCAAAAGAGGCATGATATCTCTTTCGATCTTGAATACCTCGCCCTGATTGCCTCTTCCAAAAGTCGGCGGATCGAGAATGATGGCATCGTAAAAAGACTTTCGCTTCTCCTCGCGCTTCAAAAACTTCATCGCATCGTCGACGATCCATCGGATGGGCGCTTTTTCCAGGCCGTTCAGAGCGGCGTTTTCCCTCGCCCAATCCACCATGCCCTTCGACGCGTCCAGATGACAGACCTGGGCCCCTTCCTGCGCCGCAGCCATCGTCACGCCGCCGGAATAGGCAAAGAGATTGAGCACGCGCATTTCTTTGCGGATCATCGATCGCAGAGCCGTCCAGAGAAAGGAGTGTTCGGGAAAAACGCCGAGATGGCCAAAATCGGTCAGAGATATCTTGAACTGTACGCCGCCGAGCTCAATCGTCCAGCTCGACGGAAGGGTGCGGGAAAAACGCCATCGGTCTTCCTGTTCGCGAGAAAAAACAGCATCTGCGGCTTCCCACTGCTTCGCATGCAATGGCCGCCAAATGGCTTGCGGACAGGGACGAACTAAAGTATAGGAACCCCAGCGCTCGAACTTTTGCTCGCCGCCGCTATCGATCAATGAATACGTCATAGAAATGTCATCGCCTGGTAGGTAATCCGGCGCCAGAGTGCGCCCAACGCATATTGAACCGCTAACTCGATGGCGCCCGCTCGATCCGGCGGCGCCTGAATACGGCCGCAATCGATAGATCCGCCCCTCTTGCCGACGGCGATAAAAATAGTGCCGGCCGGTATGCTCGCAGATCCTGCGCCCGTGCCGGCCCATCCGGTAATCGCAATGGCATAGTCCGCCCGCGTCGTTTGAAAAAGCCCCTGCACCATTTCGCCGGCCGTCTCGATACTAACCGGCCCCTCTGTTTCCAGAGTCTTGGGGCTGACATGGAGAAAGCGCTCTTTGAATGCATCGGAATACGCGACGATCGAGCCGAGCAGGTATTTGGATGCGCCGGGAAGCAAAACCAGGCGGGCCGACAGAGCGCCGCCTGTGCAGCTTTCTGCCAGCGCCAGTGTTTGGCCGCGGGCAATCATGGCCCGATGAACCGCCTCATGAATGGACGGGCCGTCGAACAAAAAAGTGGGAAAGGCCTTACGGATTAATTCAGCCCACTGATCCATCCGCCCGAAATCCCTGGAAACGGAAAAACGGACCTCCAGCGTCCCCAAAGAGGGATAAACATCGATCCGGGCATCGGGATGGGCGCTTTGAATCTCGCGCAAAATCGGATCGAGGGCGTGTTCGCTAATCTGGCATAGATGGAGATGCAAGGATTGCTGCTTGGCCACAACGGGGAAGTGCTCTGCCAAAAGAGGCGATGCGCTTTGATGAAACATATGCTCCATCTCGCGTGGAGTGCCTGGCAAAAGCAATAAAGAGCCTTCCGTCGAAAGAAATAAAAATCCCGGCGCCGTCCCAATGCGATTCGGCAAAACGATCGAATTGCGAGGAACGCGAGCCATCTCCTCGATGGCCGGACCGCTGCCATAGCGCTCCAACAAGTCGTCGTAGAGGCTGGAATCGATCTGTAAAGATGTGCAAAACAGCCGTGTAGCGACAAGTTTGGTCGCATCATTCATTAAGGAACCTAAGCCCCCCGTCGCCACCACCAGAGTCGATCGGTCGAGCAGTTCTTTTAGGCCCATAAAGAGCGCTTCGCTATCCATCGGCAACACAGTCTGCCGGCAGACCTCATACCCTTTTTCGGACAGAGCGCGACTGATCAAAGCGCCATTCGCATTGATCGTCCGCCCCTCCAGAACCTCGTCACCAATCGTCGCAATCTCAACCCGCATCCGAAATACCGGCTTTGTTTTTATTTGCCTGATGAGGCCAGAGCAGCAGCAGCGCCACTCCAATAGTAATGCAGCTATCGGCCAGATTGAAAATGGGGAACGACCAACCGAAAAACCGAAAATGAATAAAATCGATCACATGGCCGTAGCGGATCATATCGATAATGTTTCCCATTGCTCCTGTCACGATGAGCCAAAGCGGTAAACGAAGCCGGGAAACGGGCCGAAAATAAAGAAGACACACTAAAATCCCCGTAACGACGCAGATTCTGAGAGCGAGCAACAGATTGAAATGATCCGGAAAAACACCCCACGCCGCTCCGGTATTCGCGACAGTATTGAGTGAAAAACTGACATTGAAATAATCAAAAATCCCAATCCCGCCAAATGGGTATCGAGAACCCTGCAACGGAGGAACCCAGCGCAGAGCCAGCACCTTCGACAAAACATCCGCTCCCAAGATGGCAAGGAGCCATAACTTATTGAATAGCGCCTTTTTCAAACTGCTCCTGAGCTTTTACGGTCATCGTTGCATACGGAATCGCATCCAGTCTCTTGAACGGTATCTCATCGCCGGTCAAATCACAGACACCGTATGTTCCATCCTCAATTTTTTCAAGAGCGCGATCAATCTGGCGCAGCACATTCATTTCCTTGCTGGAGACCTCGAGATTGATGTTCTTGACGAAATCATCCGTCCCTTCGTCCGCCTGGTGCTGGGAATACCCCTTGGATTGATCGAGTTCCGTTACTTCTTTCGTCGCGCCCTTCACAGTCTGATTGATCCGAATCCGCAGATCGATCAGTCTCTTTTTGAATAGGGCAATCTCATTTTTCTTCAGCGGCATGTTCCATGTCCTCTTGTTCCGATCTTTTCTCAGGGGCGATCAACTGAATAGCCTCAATGAGTTCATTGATTTCTTTGAATCGTTTATACACACACAGAAAGCGAATATATGCAATCACGTCGAGTTCTTGCAGATTATGCATCACAATCTCGCCGAGTTCCTTGCTCGCAATCTCTCGAACGCCGCGCCCCATCAGATCGGCCTTGATCTTATAGGCAAGCGCGCGCACCTGGTCGTGGCTCACTCTCGTATGGCGGCAGGCAGCATCCATGCCGGCGATGAGCTTTTCCTGCTGAAAATCCTCAAATGTGCCGTCGCGTTTTTTGACCTGTAAACTCAGATCGATCGTTTCAAAGGTCGTAAAACGCCGCATGCATTGGCAGCACTCGCGGCGGCGGCGGGTCGCGTTGATTTCAACAGCATCGCGCGAGTCAGTCACCTTCGATTCTTCATAATCGCAAAATGGACATCGCATACAGGCTAAAAACCTCGATTCGCAAGCACATTGACCATCCGCAAAACACTTACTCTTCCACCCATTTTTTGTGAATCATTTTTCTTCATTTGACAATGTGGAAAAGGAAAAACGACCTTTAATAATTTCGTGAATATAAGGCGAAAATCATAACAAAAAAACTATCCATGAGCAAGAAAGAACCTGTCATCATTATATACAATTTCATTAAACGCCTCGATATTAACAAATTAGGCTGATATTGACAAATCTGCGATTGA
>Ga0206225_1000086_pt1 | contig 12097 bp, 10 predicted proteins | sample MancosB2_FD_155470 | JGI IMG/M metagenome (GOLD analysis project Ga0206225, IMG submission 155470) | Subsurface sediment microbial communities from Mancos shale, Colorado, United States - Mancos B2 | ecosystem: Environmental > Terrestrial > Deep subsurface > Rock core/Sediment | place: USA...
CAGGAACAAAACGTCGATCCCAAATCCTGCGTAGAAACCTACGCCGCGCTGCGCTTTCATATCGACAACTGGCGCTGGGCCGGCGTTCCTTTTTATCTGCGCGGCGGCAAGCGCCTGCCCAAGCGGGCCACCGAAATCGCCATTACCTTCAAAGACGCACCCGGCTTTTTGTTTCAAAACCAGGGCAAGAACGATCCGAACGTGCTGGCCATCCGCATCCAGCCCGACGAGGGCATCGCCATGAAGATCAATTGCAAAGTCCCCGGTCCGAGCAGCCCCATCCAGCCGGTCAAGATGGACTTTCGCTATGGATCGTATTTCGGTCAGTCGCCTCCCGAGGCCTACGAGCGGCTAATCTGGGATTGCATGATCGGCGACAATACGCTATTTGCCAGATCCGACGAAGTGATGCATTCATGGAACATCCTCACGCCTCTATTGGAATATTGGGCAAAAACGCAACCTGACTTTCCGAATTATTCAGCGGGAACATGGGGTCCGCAGTTCGCCGACGCAATGATCGCCAAAGACGGAAGATCCTGGAGGCTTTTATGACGACGCAGCAAATCGTTCCTCCGCACAAAATCGAAAGCGAACTGATCCGCATCTGGGATGCGTTGGACAAAAGCCATAAAATGCGGGCCGGCCTGTTCAACCTCATTGTGTTCAACGAACTCTCTAACCGCACCGATTATATCCGCAAAATCGTGCAAAAGATCATCGACACTTTTCCGTGCCGGGTGCTTTTCGTCACCCACGATCCGGATCCATCGAAAAACTACCTGAAAACGGCCGTATCCGTCATCGCCTCCGAGGGGAAAAACGCCACCGTCTGCGACGACATCGATATCGGCGTGGCGGGGTCGGATTGGGAACGAGTTCCCTACGTCATACTGCCCCACATTCTTCCCGATCTTCCCGTCTATCTTCTCTGGGCGGAGGACCCTTCAAAGCCGCATCCCCTCTTTCAGCCTCTCGCCCAATTGTCGACGCGGATCATTTTCGACTCGGAATCGGCTGACAGCCTGATCGGATTTTCCCAGACGCTGCTCACCCTGAAAGAGCAAAAGGGCTGCGACATTGCGGATCTGAACTGGGGACGGCTCGAAAACTGGCGCGATCTGTTGACCTCCACTTTTGACTCCAAACAGCGCATTCATGATCTCAAAGACATCAAACATCTCCAAATCACCTACAATGCGCGGGAAACGGAGTTTTTCTGCCATTTGAAAATCCAGGCGATGTATCTCCTCGCCCTACTCTCTTCGCGCCTGGGATGGAAGTTTCTGTCGGTGGCCAAAAAAGGGAAAAAACATTGTTTTCGCTTTGAGAACAATATTGAAGCGATCATTGAGTCGACATTCTGGGAGGACGTGGGTCCGGGAACGATCTTGGGACTGGACGTCGTCACGAAACAAGACAGCTTGTACCACTTTGTTCGTAATCCCAAACTCCCGCATCAGGTCACAGTGCAAATATCCTCTACGGACCGCTGCGAGCTGCCCTATCAGTTTATTTTAGGCAAAACGCCTCTGGGCCAATCGCTGGTCCGAGAGATTTTCCTCAAGGGCACCAGTTCGTTTTTCATCCAGGCGCTCCACGAGCTGACGATTTTGGATCAAGAGATGATATGCTGACGATCAATCCCGGCCAAATCCAAAGCATCGACGATCGCCGCGATGCAGTGATCCTATCCACCATGGAAGAAGCCACCCGTTATGCTGTCGAGCATTGGGTCCGGCTCGCCAAAGCCTCCATCGCCGAGCGAGGCCGTTTTGCCGTGGCCCTATCCGGCGGATCGACCCCGAATGCCATCTATAAAATGCTCGCATCGCCACCTTATTCGCACAAAATCGACTGGTCGAAAGTTTTTCTATTTTGGAGCGACGAGCGCTCGGTATCTCCGGATCATCCCGATAGCAACTATCGCACGGCGATGACGCACGGCTTTTCGCATCTACCGCTATTTCCCGCGCAAATCTTCCGGATGGAAGCAGAAAAAGAGATCGCTCGATCGGCAGAAAAATATGAATCGGCCATTCGAAAAACCCTCGGCCCGACTCTATTCGATCTGGTCATGCTGGGGCTGGGCGAGGATGGGCATACGGCCTCTCTTTTCCCCAACACCACCGCGCTCCAGGAAAATGACCGCTGGGTCGTGGCTAATGATGTCCCCGAAAAAAAAAGCGGGCGCATGACGCTCACCATTCCCTGCATCAACCAAAGCTGGCAATCGGTGTTCTATGTTTTCGGGGCTGCCAAGCAAACCATCGCCCATAACGTATTGCGAGCGCCCCGCATCTCGCCCTGGCCCGCCAGCCAGATCGGCACGCCCGAGAGAAAATCGCTCTGGATCATGGACGCTGCCGCCGCCGCATCTCTATTGAGAGAGCAATGATCGTCATTGGAGGCGGCCCCGCCGGTTTTTTTGCGGCGATCTGGTCGGCCCCAAACGCCTCAGTACTCATTCTGGAAAAAACCAAACACTTGCTCGCTAAGGTCCGCGCGAGCGGCGGCGGAAGGTGCAACCTCACGAATGCGGCATGCCCGAAATCAGCTCTTGCGGAGCGCTATCCGCGAGGAAGTAAAGAATTGCTCGGCCCCTGGACAAGGTGGCCGCCTGAAAAAACCATGCAGTGGTTTACTGAACACTCCGTGGCGCTGAAAATAGAGAGCGGCGGCCGAGTTTTTCCGGTTTCGAACCAATCCCAGACGATCATCGACTGTCTGATAGCTGAGGCCAAAAAACGCGGCGTCGGCATCCGCGTGGATCAGCATATTGAATCGATCGCGCGAACGAGCGATGGTTTTGCCATTCAACTCAAAGGGTCTGAACCGCTATTTTGTAAAAAACTATTGATCGCCACCGGCAGCCATCCCAGCGGCCATGCGTGGGCAAAACAATTCGGCCATACGATCCGTGAGCCGGTGCCCTCGCTATTCGCATTTAATATCGAGAATTTTACATTAAAGACATGCAGCGGCATCGCCATCGATCCAGTCGAGGTACGAATCGATGACATGCCAAAATCACAACGGGGCCCTCTTCTCATCACCCATTTTGGATTTAGCGGACCGGCGGCACTCCGGCTCTCATCCTTTCACGCCCGCGATCTATACGAAAAAGACTACCGGGCCGATTTTTTCGTCAACTGGCTGCCGGATCTTTCATACGAACAGCTCTACGGCATTTTTCATTCCCTGAAGTCGGGCGATCCGAAAAAAACGCTGATCGCGGCCAATCCCTTTGGCTGGCCAAAATCGCTATGGAAAACGCTGCTCGGCCCATCATTCGAAAAACCATTATCAGCTTTGAAACTGCAAGATCTGCGCAAACTCTGCACAAAGCTCCACTCCGATCGCTATCGGATCAATGGCAAATCGGCGCATAAGGAGGAATTTGTCACCTGCGGCGGCGTTGCGCTGGAGGAAATTGATTTTAAGACCATGGAGAGCAAACTCTGTCCAAATCTATTTTTTGCTGGAGAAATTCTCGATATTGACGGTGTAACCGGGGGCTTCAATCTCCAAAACGCCTGGACGACCGGATATATCGCGGGAATATCCTGACAATTCGCAGTAGCTTGGAGTTTCGTGAGCCGACCGAATCGTTCATTTTGAGTCCATCCACGCTCTTTTTGGTCTCAAAAAAATTCTTTCACCTAAAATTTATCATAGCATCTCAGACAGCACAAACATCACAACTAATTAACGATTAGAGCCATAAGAACACACAATCGCTTGTTGTGGTGTAAAAATTTTTTTTATTTCATCTTAATTACACCTTATCTTAAACTGTACGGCAGTTTTGAAAATCCTCAAGGAGATTAAGAATATGGCACAACCAGTTTCACCAAAAATTCCTAATGCAGAAAGCCCACAGTTACCAGCAGCAAAAAAATCTAGATTTGAAAAAATCGAGTTATATGCTCTCCGTAATGAAAAAACAGGCTTCATAAACACCCTCAAGAAGATTGCTATGATCATTCCAAAGATTTTGGGTAACGTAGCTCTTTTTACATGGAACAACACTGCGCGTCATTTGTTTAACGGCATCCACAAACTGGGTAGCGGCGTGCACCATCTCTTCTCACGCAAGGCAACAGTTCAAAAAAACCCTGATAACAGCAAGATTATAAAGCTCCCAGCTAGCAAGACAGATGCTGTAGGTAGACAAGAGCCGACTAAGGAAGCAGAAACAGTTCAACCTGCGGCAACTACAGTTCAACCTGAGGCACCTACAGTGCCCGAAATTAGCGTTTCAATCGTCCCCGAGCAATCAGTAGTTGGCAATACAAAAACAACAACTGCGTGCTGCACCGATACGACGAAGGCCGAAAGCTGATCTAGCAATTATTACACATCACATAGCCCCTCATTTTGAGGGGCTATGTGCTTGACCATTATGATCATATTAGGCATCGAAAGCACATGTGACGAAACATCCGCGGCCGTTGTCCAAGACGGACGTTCGATCCTAAGCCTTTCGATCGCTTCATCCTCAGATATCCACGAAAGTTTTGGCGGGGTTTTTCCCGAACTGGCCTGTCGGCGCCATGTGGATGTCATACTTCCCATAATTGACGATTGCATGAAGAAGGCAGTCGTTACTCCGCAAGATATCGACGCCATCGCCGTCGCCCGCGGCCCTGGCCTCATCGGCGCTCTATTGATCGGCCTGCAAGCTGCCAAAGGATTGGCGATCTCCTGGAACAAGCCTCTCATCGGAATCAACCACGTCGAAGCACATCTCTATGCGGCCATGATGACGCAGCAGCCACTCTTTCCCGCCCTCGGCTTCGTTCTGTCCGGCGGACACACCTTAATGCTCAAAGTCAGCGATGTCGGCGGCTACGAACTGCTGGGAACCACGGTAGACGATGCAATCGGCGAAGCGTTCGATAAAGCCGCCTCCATGCTGGGATTGGCCTATCCGGGCGGACCCAAGCTGGAAAAGCTCGCTGAATCGGGCGATGCGACAAAATTTTCATTTAGCCCTTCGCGCGTGAAAAAAAATCCCTTGGCATTTTCATTCAGCGGATTAAAAACGGCCGTCCTTTACGCAAAAAAAACAGCCGCCCCCAGCGATGATGCGCATATTGCCGCCTCGTTTCAAAAAACTGCTTTCGACGACCTCTCGAACAAAGCCCGGCTGGCCTGGGAAACCGATTGCTTCCAATCGATGATTTTTGGCGGCGGAGTGAGCAACAACCGCCGACTGAGAGCCCATTTTTCCGAGCAGTTTCCCAATATTCCCCTCTTCTGGCCTCCTGCCGAGCTGACCTCGGACAATGCCGCCATGATCGCCGGCTTGGCCCATCATAAATATCTTTTGGGGCAGCGAGACGATCTGGATCTGGAAGCTCTTCCCCGCATGCCTTTTTGGGTTGAACTAAAGGTTCCTAAACGGTAGAATTTTTCCTAAACACTGATGGGTATGGAATTTTTATGGCCAAAGGCGCACGCGAAAATATCAAAATGAAAAGCACCGAGTCAAACGAATGCTATTGGACGACGAAGAACAAGCGCAACGTCACTGAACGCATCGAGTTGAAAAAGTACGACAAGAGCCTCAAGCGGCATGCCGTATTCAAAGAAGCAAAATAATTGCTTCGTTTTATGGAGTTAGTTACAAAACTCTTCGACGCGAAAAATTGCCCTTTTGGCGCTTCATGCGACTGCACCTCCTCGCTTGCCCTCTCGGGCAAGCCACCGTCGGTGCAGTGCGGACAGGCTTTGCCTGTCCTCGCAAGAAGTGCCAAAATCATCATTTTTTCGCTGTCGTGGAGTTTTGCAACTAACTCCTTGGAGTGGGGATGTTCGAACTAACACTCGCTTTTCGTTACCTCATCCCCCAAAAAAAATCACTTTCTACGGCTCTGATTTCACTCCTTTCCGTCGTTGTGATCTCTCTCGTGGTCTGGCTGGTTTTAGTCTTTTTGTCGGTCACGAGCGGCATCGAGCGCAATTGGATGGAAAAACTCACCTCCCTCCATGCCCCCCTACGGCTCACTCCGACCGAACAATACTATAATTCCTATTACTACCAGGCAGACGCTCTAAGCGCCGCATCGAGTTATACACTCAAGACCATCGGCGAAAAAGCCAATGCTATAGCCAGCGATCCCTACTCCGAAAATACCGATGCCGAAGTGCCCCATTATTGGCCATCGCCGGATCGCCACCCCGATGGCCGGCTGCGCGACCTGGTCAAAGAAACGTTCGATCTGCTAGGCAATCTGAAAATCCCCTACCAGGACTATGAAATCAGCGGCGCTCTGATGAGGCTGTCCTTAAATCGGCCCTCCAACTCTGCCGGTAGCGGAGCGACTCTATCCCAGATGTCCTATCTCCTTTCATTCATGGATCGCAACCCCCGCTTCGGCTCCATCATCACCCCGCCGTCGAGCGACGATTTAAACGCCTTGCTGAAAATGCCGTCGAATGACCCCCATTATCTATCCTCCATTTTGTCCCATGCCGCGATCGACGAAATCGCGACGACGACTCTCGATCCCTCGCTGCTTTCTGAACAGAGCCGCCTCGTCGCTTTTGCCCGGCCGTTTTACAGCAGTGAAATCGCAATTCCCGCGGATAGTACGCAAACAGCTCCGCTGGGATGGACTTTGGGCCGGATTGCGGTCCAGGGATCAAATTGGGCATGGCATGGCGTAGCGGGAGAAAAGATTGAAAAACCCGTTTTAAAATTAGAGCAGCCGCTCACTCTCAATGTCAAAGTGCAAGAAACGGCGCCGGAGATTTCCCATGTACGGCTTTATGCGCAAGGATCATTACAAAATCAGCCCCTCAAAGGCGACATCCTTTGGGGCAGCGCCCTCGTGGCCAAAGCCAGGGTAGAAACAAAATTTGCTCAAATGCCCCCGCTCTCTCCTCCTTGGGCCTTTGAGGCCGCAGGCCGCTGCCATCTTCCCCATTTCAGCATTGGCCAACCCTTTTTGCTTCCGAAGGCCTATCGCGACATGGGCGTGAGGATCGGCGATGGCGGCACCTTGAATTTTTCCGCCGTGGGCGCCGCCTCGGCGCAAGAACAAAGGATCCCCGTCCGCGTCGCCGGATTTTACGATCCCGGGCTCTTTTCAATGGGCGGAAGGTGTCTGATCGTCCCCCCATCCATCACGCGCACCATTCATGCGGCCAGCCAGACCTTTTCGCCGGACGGTACACCCACCAACGGAATCGGCATTTGGATCGGCTCAAACGACGAAGACGCCCAAAAACTGAAAATCGAAGAAAAACTGCGCGAGGCGAACCTTCTATCCTACTGGAAAGTCTCCACCTACAAAGACTATGAATTTTCCAAAGAGCTCTTCCAGCAGTTTCGATCGGACCGGACCCTGTTTTTATTGATCGCCGTTCTAATTCTGCTCGTGGCCACGAGTAATATCATTTCTCTGCTCGTTTTGCTCGTCAATGACAAGAAAAAAGAGATCGCCATCCTGCAATCCATGGGCGCATCGGGGAAGAGCGTCGCGGCCATCTTCGGCCTGTGCGGCCTGACCATGGGCGCTGTCAGCAGCATCATTGGAACGGCCGCCGCCATATTTACTCTCCATCATCTCGACATCGTTGTTCACTGGTTAAGCGCATTGCAAGGCCACGCCGCTTTTCAGCCGGCCTTTTTCGGCCAATCGCTGCCCAACCAGCTCAGCCCTGAAGCGCTGCTGTTCGTTTTGATCTCGACTCCCCTTCTCTCCCTGTTGGCCGGCCTGATTCCGGCTCTGCGCGCCAGCCGCATCCGACCCTCGATGGCTCTGAGGCAAGAATGACGATTCTACACGCCGAGAACTTGCGAAAATCCTTTTTCGACCCTAAACGCATCGACGTGATCGCCAACATATCCCTCCAGGTTCGGGCCGGCGAATCCATTGCGATTTGCGGCCGTTCCGGAGAAGGCAAGACAACGCTGCTTCATATTCTCGGACTGCTCGAAGAGCCCGACGCCGGCAGCATTGTCATCGCGGGCCAGATTGCGAATCGCGGCAATGCCTATCTTTTGCGCCAACAGCACATCGGGTTCATTTTCCAATCGTTCAATCTTTTGGAAGATTTTTCCGTCATCGACAACATCTTGATGCCCGCGCACATCAATCGCCAACGAGTCGATTCAAAATCACCGGCGTATCACATGGCGCTGGAACATCTACAAAGCGTCGACCTGCTGGATCGCCTGGAACAAAAAGCAAAACTACTGTCCGGAGGCGAGCGCCAGCGCGTAGCCATTGCCCGCGCGCTTTGCAATAATCCGTCTCTGATTTTTGCCGACGAGCCGTCCGGCAATCTCGATAGAGCCAATGCCGTGCGCATCGGCGAATTGCTCATGCAGTGCGTCCAGAAAAAAAAGAAAAGTCTCATTCTTGCCACGCACGATCCAGCACTCGCTGCGTTATGCGATCGCCGTTTTATGCTTCAAGACGGCGCGCTTCTTTGCTATACCACGCACGGCAAGGTTTTTTAGATTTGGACTGAGCGAGACATAGCAAAATCGAAGCGAGCACAGCTCGCGATCCGAATGAGTCGCACCATTCCCAAAATGGGAAGGGCGACGAAGAGGATCGATTTTGCAAAGTCGCAGCCAGTCCAAATCGAAAAAACCTTGCCGTGCGTGGTATAAAAACATTGCATCTGTTACACCTATCTCTGATTTTTTGATAGGAGTAGTGAATGCATCTCGCGATCATTGGAACCGGATACGTCGGCCTCATTACGGGCGCTTGTTTTGCCGAAATGGGCCATACAGTCACTTGTCTCGATATCGATCAAGCGAAAATCGAAAACCTGAAAAAAGGCACCATCCCGATCTATGAACCGGGTCTGGAAGAGCTCGTCAAACGAAACACAGCCAGCCAGCGTCTCTTTTTTACAACTGAGTACTCGGAAGCCATTCCTGCCGCCCAATTCTGTTTCATTGCAGTGCCGACACCGTCGCGCAGCGACGATTCCTGCGACTTGAGCTATGTTGAATCGGCCGCCCGCCAAATCGGACAACACATGAAATCTGAGCTAATCGTCGTCAATAAGTCCACAGTCCCGGTCGGCACCGCCCAACGCGTGCGCGAAATCATCCAAAAAGAACTCGCGAACAGAAACTCAAGCATCAGCTTCAACGTCGCGTCGAACCCTGAATTTTTAAAAGAAGGCGCGGCAATCCAGGACTGTCTCAAGCCGGATCGGATCATCATCGGCGCCGACAACCCAAAAACAGCCGAATGGCTGCGCGAGCTCTACGCTCCCTTCATGATTAACCACGACAAAATTTTGATGATGGATATTCCCAGCGCGGAAATGACCAAGTATGCCGCCAACGCCATGCTGGCCGCACGAATCTCCTTCATGAACGAAATCGCCGAGATCTGCAAACAGGTCGGCGCCAACGTAAATGAAGTCAGAAAAGGAATCGGATCCGATTCGCGAATCGGCTACAGCTTTTTATATCCCGGCGTCGGTTACGGAGGCTCCTGCTTCCCCAAAGATATCCGGGCACTGTCCGCCAAGGCCCGAGAAGTGGGGTGCGAGCCGCGGCTGCTCGATGCCATCGATTATGTGAATAACCGGCAAAAAAAAGTCCTGAGTCAAAAAATCATGAACTATTTTGACCAGCGCGGCGGAATCCAGGGCAAAACCATCGCCGTTTGGGGCCTTTCTTTCAAACCCGATACCGACGATATGCGGGAAGCCCCCTCTCTAATTTTTATCAAGGAATTAATTGACGCCGGCGCCCATTTGCGGCTGTTCGATCCGATCGCGATGCCCAATGCCCGCAACCTGCTCAAAAATTTGTCCAATCTGACCTGGTGCCAGGATGAACTCGACGCCGCCCGAAATGCCGATGCTGTCGCACTACTCACCGAATGGAAGCAGTTCCGGTTCGTCGATTTCAACCCGGTTCGATCTTTCATGAAAGGTATTGCCTTTTTTGACGGAAGGAATCAATATAAACCCCTTGAGATGAAGAACAAGGGTTTTGACTACATCGCGATCGGGGTTCCCGATCAGCTACACTGAAAATAACGCGCTTATCCACAACCCACTTCCTCCCGATCCCCCCATTCGGATCGGGAGAACTCTCTCACTTCATTTTTTTATTCAAATGTCGCTCAATGCTTTGAATTTCATACTTGACCAACATCATATCCCGAAGCCGACCGTCCCGCATCTGAAGAAGTTTGTATCTTTGTTCGCGATCAGCGGCAATATTGAACTTACTAATAAATCCATAGACAGCGCCACTAAAGGAAGAAGTCAGTCCAGAACAAACTACTATTGGCACTGCCGGCCCACTAATCGCAAAAGCAGCTATTCCTGCTGCAGCAACCGCTACTCCTCCAACTAACCCACCTAAAGACCCAGTTACTGCTCTGCGTATTCCAGCCACAGTCTGTTCAGTTTTCGTATTGCTATATTCACCCAATTTAAGCTGAATAAAATTGAGCCTGTCTTTCAATTCATTCAACCTGATTTCCATTTCGAATCTATCCTTCCCTTCAACATTACGTTTTAGATTAAATACCTCGTCTGCCAAATCTTGCGTCCTTTGATCTTTGTTTTGAATACGCATGCTCTGATCTTTCGAACACTTTCCTTGGTCTTGCAAACACTTTTGCGTGTCTTGCAAAGACTTTTCATGGTCTTGCAAAGACTTTTCATGGTCTTGCAAAATTTGCTGTTGCGCCTGAACGATTGAAACCACGTTCACATTTATTGCCATAATAACTCTCCCAAAAAAATAAATAAAATTAAAAATCTCCTCCATAAATGGAAGAAATTCTCCTGTAGCTTTTGGTTGCAGGCGGCTAAAGCCACTTACCGCACCAATAAAATAACTTGTCTCGGCCCACACCTGAGAAGGTGGAATTGCGGAAAGTAGTGCGTTCAACACTAAACCTTTAATCCATTACATTGGATCCATAACTCATTTAATCGTTTAAACGACGCTTCACGCTGTCGAGAAGACGCTTCCACCTGTCGCATCGACTCATCCACCTGTCGCATCGACTCATCCGCCTGTCGCTGCAATGCATCGCTAACTCGGTTTCGGGCCAATCTTTCCGATTCAAGCCTCATATGTTCTCTATATCGAGCCGCCGTTTCTGTCAGGGTAGCCTCCATCCTTTCCTCTAGAATTGTTTCTTCTATCTGTTGCTCCAATAATCTTTCCCTTGCAGCATTTGCACCATCAGGAGCTGCGATCACATCCACACTGTGAGTCTGTGCGATCACTTCGCCAGTAGCTGGAGCAGAACGATCGTCAGCAAGTTGAGCAATGACCGGCGCTCCCTCCGAACGGATAGGATTGCATTTCAAGCTTCGCAGGCACTGGACACCGATCCAACTCAATCCGACTATTCCTGCCGCCATGCCGACACACGCAAAAACAGGCCAATTACTAACAAGACCAATCCAGGCGATACATCCAAAAGCAAGAAGAGAGCAAACGGCCAGAGTTGTTTTATTGGCTATTGTCAGCAATCCATGCACGCCTTCGCGAACCACTGTGATTTGTTCATGTGCAATCTCTTGGGTAACTCTTCGATTATCGGTAGATTGACGATCTGCATTTTGAATTTCCTGCGCTCTTAAATCTTGCGTAACTCTTCGATTATCGGTAGCTTGACGATCTGCATTTTGAATTTCTTGCGCTCTTAAATCTAGAGTTCGATTTGCTAATCCGGTCTGTTCTTTTGCCGTTCGATCAGCGCGCCTTTGCGTCCAGATCATCCCTCCTATCGAAGCGACAGCACTCACTACACTCAATCCCTGAATACATCGCCCAATGCCTTTGACGACCTTTGAAATTTTACCCCCTGTTTCCTTTAAAGCATCAATAGCTTGTCCGCTGCGTTGATCAACAACAGCAACGGTATGATCGAGCGTTCCAGCAACGGAACTGATCGCTTGTTCGGCACGATGATCAACGACTTCAACAGCATGATCGAGCGTTCCTGTAACAGAACTGCTAGTAGTCTCCAGAACTTCAAAGACTTGCCCAGCACGTCGATCGACGACATCAACGGCATGATCCAGCGTTCCAGCAACAGCACTGATCGCTTGTTCGCTGCGTTGATCAATGACTTCGACG
>Ga0206225_1000087_pt1 | contig 12049 bp, 8 predicted proteins | sample MancosB2_FD_155470 | JGI IMG/M metagenome (GOLD analysis project Ga0206225, IMG submission 155470) | Subsurface sediment microbial communities from Mancos shale, Colorado, United States - Mancos B2 | ecosystem: Environmental > Terrestrial > Deep subsurface > Rock core/Sediment | place: USA...
CCCGTCGATGCGCTGTTCTTGTCAAACCCAACGCCGGCCGCCACGCCAAAGATCAGCAAGCTCTTGCTCACCGTCAGCCGGTACGATGTCGCCTTGAGGTCGAGGTCCGTGATGGCTACGGTGGTTGCGGTCGCGCCAGTACCGGCTTTGCCGGTAATCGTCGTCTTCGGCATGCCGCGTTGAATGAAGCTGATGCCGATTCCCGGAGCCACGAGCGACTCCTTGAGCAGGCCAATGCGCAGGCCATACCCGAACTTGAGTGGACTGTCCGGCTGGACGCTGATTTGGTCGAGATCGGCCGAGGGCACATACGCGGCGCTCAACAGCAAGTCCACGCCGCCAACGCTCGATACACCGAGCGGGAAGCCACCCCACACGCCAACCGCAACATCCACCGACGGAAGCGGAACGAAGGACGTCGCCGAGGTGAAATTGCGTGCGGCCGGCGGCGCTGTTGCGCCCGGCAGGGTCAGCGTCGGTGCCTGCAACTCAGGAATGTTGCCCATCACGAGATTGAGCCGCACATCGATGGCGAACTTGGGCATCAAGCCCAGGGTGCGGCCGCCAAGGTTCCCGCCCTGCGCCAACGTCGTGTTGCCGCCCACCATGGCGGTTCCGAGCTGCGGAGCCATGTAGCTGAACAAGTCGACCACCTGCTGGCAGGCGTCCGCAGTGACGCCAGTGCAGTTGTTGTTCTTCGCGGCACCTTGCGCGCCGGCTGTGGCCGCTACTGCCGTGAGGCCCAGTGCCACCATCCCGATACGGAATCGCATGCAGTTCTCCTAAGCAAGATGGACCTGACCGCTGCCGCGCTCCACGCGGCCCAGCGTCCAGGCGGTTATGCCCGCGGCGCGGGCGCTGCTGTGCACAGCGTCCGCATCCGCGGCGCCGGCGATCACCACCATTCCGACACCCATGTTGAACGCACGAAACATCTCATCCCGCGACACCCTCCCCGCTTTCTGCAACTGCGCGAACAGATTCGGTACCCGCCAACTCGACGTCTCGACCACGGCATCGAGATGCGCCGGCAGCGCCCGGTTCAAATTCCCCGGCAAACCCCCACCCGTAATGTGCGCCATCGCATGCACGCGCGGGAGCACCGGGCGAAGCGCCTTCAAATAGGATGTGTGCACCCGCAGGAACACGTCGCCGACTGTCGCTGATTCGCCCGGGAAAGCATCACCTACAGCAAGTTTCATGCGCTCGCCCACAATCCGGCGCGCCAACGAATACCCATTCGTATGCAAGCCGCTGCTTGCCAGCGCCACCAAGTGGTCACCTTCCGCCACTCGGCGCGAGCCAAGCACCAGATCTTCCTCAACATAACCGACGATGAAACCGGCCAAGTCGTAATCCGGAGGCGTATATACCCCGGGGAGTTCGGCCGTTTCCCCTCCAGACAGTGTACACCCGTTCTCCACACATCCGCGAGTGACGCCGGTCACAACTTGCTCCAGAATGGACGGGATCAGCTTGCCGAAACCGACGTAGTCGAGGAAGAACAACGGCGTCGCACCCTGCACCAGAATGTCATTGACGCAGTGGTTCACCAAGTCGTGTCCAATTGTATCGTGTACGCCCGCCTCGATGGCGACCTTGACCTTCGTGCCCACGCCGTCCGCGCTGGAAACGAGTATCGGCCGCCGGGCCTGGGAGGGCAGTCGGAACATTCCGCCAAAGCCCCCGAAGCCGCCCACGACTCCGGACGTGAACGTGGACTCCACCAGCCGCTTGATGCGACGCATCGCATCGTCCGCCGCCGCGATGTCGACGCCGGCGCTGGCATATGTCAGCGATCCGCGCTCAGTTTTCGGCAGTCTGCTCTTCCCCTCCGGTTTTCTGCTGGCAGCGCTCGATTTGCGCGCGCGCTTCATTCGTCTCGCCATGGGTCAGGCCGGCATCTCTTCTTCGAATGCCACCAGGCTCCGGAATTCGGCGACGCGAGCCAACAACTGCGGCGCGTCCACCTCCAGCAACCGATCGATGGAAAACTTCTCGACCGCAAATGAACCCATCGCCGATCCGTAGATGACCGCACGACGGAGGTTCGCGTCCGAGATATCGCCCGCGCGAGCCAAATAGCCCATGAAACCGCCGGCGAATGAATCGCCCGCACCCGTGGGATCGAACACTTCTTCGAGCGGGAACGCCGGCGCGAAGAACACCGACTCCGGGGTGAACATGAACGCGCCATGCTCGCCCTTCTTGATGATCACCAGCGAAGGGCCACGCTCCATGATCCACTTGGCGGCCTTGATGAGGTTGGCGCAGTCCGTGAGTTGCCGCGCTTCGCTGTCGTTGAGCGTGATCGCATCCACGTGGCCAAGCAACTTCACCAGGTCCGGCCGACGGCTCTCGATCCAGAAGTTCATCGTGTCGCACGCCACCAGCCTCGGCTTGTCCACCTGCGTCAGCACGTCCAGTTGCAATCGCGGATCGATGTTGCCGAGAAAGACGAACGATGCGCTGCGGAACTGCGGCGGAATCTTGGGATGGAAGTTGGAGAACACGCCCAGGTGCGTTTCGAGCGTCTCGGCGAAATTGAGATCGTGGCGATACCGGCCACGCCACCGGAACGACGATCCCTTGGCACGCTCGAGGCCCGCGAAATCCACGCCGCGGCGTTCGAGCGGTTTGAGCGCGTCCATCGGATAGCCGTCCCCGACCACGCCGACGACCTGCACGCGGCTCAACAGGCTCGCAGACGCCGCGAAAAAGGTCGCCGAGCCGCCGAGCACGTCATGGGCTTTGCCGAACGGCGTTTCGACGGAATCGAGTGCGACGGAACCGACGACGAGAAGTGACACAAAACTCAGGGTGCAGGGTGCAGGGTGCAGGGTGCAGGGTGCAGGGTGCGGAGGCAGCGCGCGGCGTGCAGGGTTGTCGCGACCCGAAGAATCTACATCCGCTCTGGTGAAGTGATCCCCAGCAGGCTCAGCCCGTTCCGCAGCACGATCTGCGCGGCGCGTGCCAGCACCAACCGGGCACGCATGATCGGCTCAGGCTCGTTGAGCACATGCGCCTTGTGGTACCAGAGGTGCGTCTTGCCGGCGAGATCGTGCAAATACGTGGCTACCCGATGCGGTTCGAGCGCGTCCGCCGCGCCCAGCGCCAACGCCGGAAAATCGAGCAGCGCCTTGATGAGTTCCTGCTCCTCGGGCAACTGGAGCACCGAGAGGTCCACCCCGTCTCCCGTCACCGTCCCCATCGCGATCTCACCGACGCGGAAGATCCCGCAGATCCGCGCGTGGGCCATCTGGATGTAGTACACGGGGTTTTCTTCGGATTGCGCGCGGGCCAGGTCCACGTCGAACACGAGCTGTGAATCGCCCTTCCGCATGAGGAAGAAGTACCGCACGGCGTCGCGGCCTACTTCGTCGATCAGATCGCGCACCGTCACGTAGCTGCCCGCGCGCTTGGAGATCTTCACCTCTGCGCCCCCCCGCATCACGGTGACCATCTGGTGCAGCACGTACTCCGGGTAGCCCTCGGGAATTCCCATCTCCAGGGCCTGGAGTCCCACGCGCACGCGGGTCACCGTGCTGTGATGGTCCGCGCCCTGCACGTTGATGGCGCGTGTGTAGCCCCGCTGCCATTTGGTGACATGGTACGCCACGTCCGGCACGAAATACGTGGGCGCACCGCCCTTCTCGGCGCTGCGCAGCACGACGCGGTCCTTGTCGTCGCCGTACTCCGTGGTCCGCAGCCACACGGCGCCGTCCTTCTCGTACGTGTGACCGGCCGATTTCAGGTGCTGAATCGTTTCCTCGACCTTGCCATCCGTGTACAGCGACGATTCCAGGAAGTAGACATCGAACTTGACGCCGAACGCCTGCAGGTCGCGGTCCTGCTCTTTCCGCAATTCACGCACGGCAAACTCGCGCACCTCCGTGACGTTGTCGGCTTTCCGGTCACCCGGATGCTCCTCGAGGTAACGATCGGCGATGTCCTTGATGTACTCCCCGTGGTATCCGCCCCCGGGGATCGGCTCGCCACGCACCCGCGCCTGTACGCTCAGGCCGAGGTTGTCGATCTGCGCGCCGGCATCGTTGTAGTAGAACTCGCGCGACACCTTCCACGAGGCGCGCTCCAGCAGCGCTGCGATGGCGTCCCCGAGCGCTGCCTGACGCCCATGCCCAACATGGAGCGGCCCAGTGGGATTGGCCGATACGAACTCGATGTTCACCGGACGGCCGCCACCGATGGTGGACGCGCCGAACGACGCATCCGCTGCGACCAGCGCCGTGAGCCCATCGGCGATACGATCCGTCGCAACCCGAAAATTGATGAACCCGGGACCGGCGATCTCGGCGCCGCTCAGACCGGCGCGCCCCGAATCCAGTGCCGCGATCAGCGCCGCGGCGATTTCACGCGGTTTCTTTCCCAGGTCCTTGGCGAGCATCATCGCCGCATTCGTGGTCCAATCGCCGAACGCGGCCTCACGCGGTCGTTCCAGGACAGGCACGAACCCGGGTGGCGCGCCCACAGCCTGCGCCGCGCGCTCCAATTCGGCGCGAAGGTCCGTTTCCTGACTCACGCTGACTTGGGCTTTGAGGTGTCAGATTTGGGCTTGGACGCCTCACGCTTCGAGGCCGAATCCACGCTGTCACTGGCTTTCTTGGTCTCGGACTTCGCCGGCGTCTCGGACTTCTCCGTCTTGGGCGCCGAACTGTCGGCCTTCGCGGTTGCGTCGGCAGTGGGCTTTGTCTCGGTCGTCTTTTCTCCTCCCTCCTCCCTCCTCCCTCCTCCCTCGTCTGTCTTCGCTCCACCCTCCGCCCCGCGATGTGCGTTCTTGCCGTAGTCCGTGAGGTAGAAGCCGGATCCTTTGAAAACCAGACCGGCGCCCGCCGACATCTGTCGTTCGGCGACCGACGCACACTCTTCGCATGGCAGCTTCGACAGCGCCGTGCTCATCGTCTTATAGAAGTGAGTGAATTCGTGCCCGTTGGGGCAACGAAACTCGTAAGTTGGCATTTTTTAGTGACTTACTGGTATCAAACGAATGTACTTTCTCAGGGCGCTGATCGGCAGCTCAGGACGGTTGGTACACGCCCCAGCTCTGGCGAAGAGTAGCTGCAATCTCGCCAACGGACGCCCGCGCGCGCACGGCATCAATGATCAATGGCACCACGGGGACGCTGCTCTTCGTCGCGCCGGCCTTGAGACCCGCCGCAGCCCTGCCAACCGATTCAAGCGTCGAGGCCACGACCGTTGCGTTGCGTGACGCCTTTCGACCGGTCAGCCGCTCCACCTGCTCGCGCTCCAGTCTGGAGTAGTCCGGCATCGCCACGTCGGGAACGGGTGATCCATCGGCAAAATTGTTGACGCCGACGATCACCGTTTCCCCGCGCTCCACCCGCTTCTGATGTTCGTATGCGCTGCGAGCGATCTCCTCCTGAAAGAAGGACGCGCCGATCGCCTTGGCGGCGCCCCCCAAGGCGTCCACACGTGTGAGCAGCTCCATGGCGCCCGTCTCGAGCGCCGTTGTGAGATGTTCCACGTAGTAGCTGCCGGCCAGCGGGTCGGCCGTGAGCGCCACACCCGATTCGTGCGCCAGGATCTGCTGCGTGCGGAGCGCGATCGTCGCCGCCTGTTCGGACGGCAGCGCGAGCGCCTCGTCGTAGCTGTTGGTGTGCAGGCTCTGCGTGCCGCCGAGCACGGACGCCAGTGCCTGCACCGCCACTCGCACCACGTTGTTGAGCGGCTGCTGCGCCTGAAGGGTCACGCCGCCCGTTTGCGTATGGAACCGCAGCCGGCAGCTCGCATCCGAGGCACCGAACCGGTCGCGCATCAGCCGTGCGTACATCCGGCGTGCTGCCCGGAACTTGGCGGCCTCCTCGAACAGATCGTTGTGCGCGGCGAAAAAGAACGACAGCCGCGGCGCGAACGTGTCCACGGCGAGGCCAGCGTCCACCGCGCGACGCACATACTCCATCGCGTTGGCAAACGTGAATGCCAATTCCTGGACCGCCGTGGCGCCCGCCTCACGGATGTGGTAGCCCGAGATCGAGATCGGATTCCAGTTGGGCAGTTCCGCGTTGCAGAACCGGAACGTGTCGGCCACCAGGGCGAGCGATGGCTCCGGCGGATAGATGTAGGTCCCGCGGGCGATGTATTCCTTGAGAATGTCGTTCTGAATCGTGCCTGTGAGCGTGCCGCGCGCAATGCCCCGCTCTTCCGCAACCACGATGTACATCGCGAGGAGCGTTGCCGCCGTCGCGTTGATCGTCATCGACGTCGACACCTGGTCCAGCGGAATGCCGTCCAGCAGGACGTGCATGTCGTCCACCGTGTCGATCGCGACGCCGACACGCCCCACTTCACCCACCGCGCGCGCGTCGTCCGAGTCGATGCCCATCTGCGTCGGCAGGTCGAACGCCACGGACAACCCGGTCTGGCCGGCGTCCAGCAAATGGCGAAAGCGCTGGTTGGTCTCGTTCGCCGAGCCGAAGCCGGCGTACTGGCGCATCGTCCACAGGCGGCCGCGGTACATGGTCTCCTGCACGCCCCGCGTGAACGGAAACTCGCCGGGATCGCCCAGGTCGCGCGCGTACTCAGGCGCGCCGTCCTCCGGACGATAGACTGGCGCTACGGGCAAGCCGGAGGGTGTGCGGCGGTCCGTCAGGTGCCGACCCGCTCCGACGGCCCCGCGAGCGTCTGAACCGCGAGGTCCACATCGCGCCTGGAGCCGATGTACAGGGGCGTGCGCTGGTGCAGCTCCGTGGGTTTGACATCGAGGATGCGCCGCGCGCCGTCCACGGCAGCGCCGCCTGCCTGTTCCACCAGATATGCGAGCGGATTGGCCTCGTACAAGAGCCGCAACTTCCCGCGCGGGCTGTGCGTGTTCGCGGGATACACGAAGATCCCACCACCAAGCAGGTTGCGGTGGAAGTCCGCGACCAGCGAGCCCACATAGCGAACGTTGAGCGGCTTGCGCGTTCCTTCAAGGCCGCGCAACCGGCGCAGGAGCTGCTTCACCCGTGGCTCCCACATCGACTCGTAGGAATCGTTGACGGAGAGGTATCCTCCGTCATTCGGCGTTTTGATGTCCGGATGCGACAGCAGAAACTCACCGATGGACGGATCGAGCGTGAAGCCATGAACGCCGCGCCCGGTGGTGTACACCATCATCGTGCTGGAGCCGTAGATGATGTACCCCGCGGCTGCCTGTCGCGCGCCGGGCTGGAGAAAGTCGGCGAGCGCGGCGTGCTTGCCGTGCGTGATCTTTGGCACCACGGAGAAGATCGTGCCCACCGGAACATTCACGTCGATGTTGGACGAGCCGTCGAGCGGGTCGAACATCAGGCAGTACTTCCCACACCGGAAGCGGTCCGGGATGGCGATGATGCCCGCTTCTTCCTCGGACGCCATGCCGCACAGGCGGCCGGTGTGGTCCATCGCCTTCACGATGGTCTCGTTGGCGAACACGTCGAGCTTCTGCTGAATCTCGCCCTGGACATTCTCCTCGCCATGGGAGCCGAGAATGTCCACCAGGCCGGCGCTGCGCACCTTGTTGGTGATCATCTTCGCCGCCAGCGCCAAGTCGTACATGATACCGGACAGCTGACCCGTGGCGTCCGGGAATTGGCGCTCCTCTTCGATGATGAACCGCTCGATGGTTACAACCGAGGTCGCCTTGTTCTGAAGCACGCCGTTGGTCCCGTGGTGTTGGCCACGTCAAAGGTAAGTGCGCTCGCTGGCATTGGATATAGTTGCGCTCGCTATGGGGGCAGTGCCCATCGCTCACCCTGGGCTTCGACTTCAATGTGCCGGCCGTCGGTGCGCACCACGATGGCGCCGAACACGTCCGTGCGCAGTGTGATGGCGCCCTTCGATGCCAGCGACCGCACGACGTCCGAGCTCGGATGGTGGTACACGTTGCCGGCCCCCACGGAAATGAGGGCCAGCCGCGGCCGAACGGCGTCCAGAAACTCGGGCGTGCTGCTGGTGCTGCTGCCGTGGTGGGCCACCTTGAGGACGTCCGCACGGAGCGCCCCGGGTGCATTCGCGATCAGCCAGCGCTCTTCACCAGCTTCGGCATCCCCGGTCAGGAGTATCGCAACGCCGCCCACGCGAAGGCGCACGACCAGGCTGGCCTCGTTGGGATCGCGCAACGAGTCCGCCCACCCGGCGGCCGGCGCCAGGACGGTCATCACCACCTCGTCCACGACGAGGGAATCGCCGGGCACGGCGCGCCGCCAACGGGATCGTGATTCCTGCGCCGCCAGGAGCGACGCACGATACGCACCGGCAGCTGCGACATACGCCGGATCGAAATACCACTCCGGCCTCAGGCCGCGGACCACACTCGCCGCCCCACCCACATGGTCCGCGTGCGGGTGCGAGAGCACGAATGCCACCAGCGGTCCGCCCCGCTCGGTGAGATACGGCACCACGTCGCGCGCGCCCGCGTCGCCACCGTCCCACACACGCCCTGCGTCGAACAGGAGCCAGCGCCCCATCCTGGTGCGCACGCCAACCGCGTCGCCCTGCCCCACGTCGATCATGTGCACCTCCGTCATGGCGGACGACGCCGGCACGAGGGGCCGCCACACGAGCACCGCAAGACAGCCTGCGGCGACCACGAGTGGTCGCCCGACGTGGCGCGAGACGCAGGCCACGACCACGGCAACGGCGGTGGCGACCGCGAGCGCCGTGCTTGTCGAATCCGCCGACACAACCACCGAGGCGCCCGGCAGCCGCGATGCGGCAGCCGCCACGGCGTCGATGAACGCGAGCAGCGGATGGCACGCGTCGGACACGAACTGCGCCGCGGCCGGCCATGGGAACAGCAGCGCGGCGAGAAACAGCATCGGCTGAAGCACCGCCATCGCCGGCACCGCCACGAGATTGCTCACCGGCGCCACGAGACTGATGCGCCCGAACGTCGCCGCCACGAGTGGCGCGGTGATGAGGGTGGCGGCCAGCGAAGCGACCAACCCGCGGATGAGCGTACCGCGCCAGCCGCCGGCAGCCAGCCAGCTCCAGCGCCGTGACAGCGCGCCGGACGCGACGAGCGCCACCATGCCTGCCACGCTCAATTGGTAGCCGATGTCCTGGACCGCGCTGGCATCCAGCACTGGAGCCATGGCGCCGATCGCAAGAACCGCCCATGGCGACGTGGGGCGCTGCGCCGCGACGCTGGCCGAAGCCGCCACGAGCATGATCGCCGATCGCACCGCGGGCAACGGTGCTCCGATCGTGAAGACGTAGGCGACGGTCACGGCCACCACCAGCGCCTCGCCGGTTCGGCGCGACAGTCGCCCCACTTGGGCGAGGAGCAGGATCGCCGCAGCGATGAGTCCCACGTGCAGGCCGGACACGGACAGCATGTGCGCCAGGCCGGCCGACGCGAATCGGGTGCGTACTGCGGGAGACAACCCGTCCATGTCCGCGATCAACAGCGCGCGGACGAGTGGCGCGTCCGCGCCGAAGTGCGCGTCGATGCGTCGGCCCACCGACGCCCGCACACGTGGGAAGAACCCTGGTGGCGAAACCATCGTGATGCGCGCGTCCGCGAAGATCAGGCCGCTTCGTCCGCGGGTCGGCGTGGCCCGCACCTCAATCGTGGCGCCGGCGCCCGCCGAACCGGCCCGCACGGCGACACGAACGCTCACGCCACACGAGTGATGCGCGCGCACGAACGCGCCGGGGCTCGCGTCGCCTTCGAGCGTCAGCCTCGAGCGATGCCCGGCAGTAAGTCGCTGCTCACACCGCGCAGACGAAGTCCGCGCCGAAACGCCCGCGACGATTCCTGCCGTGGCCAGCGCCGCAAGGCCAAGGCGCTCCGCCGTCCGGCGGCCGCCAACCCACACGACCAGCACGGACGCAACAAGCATCGCGACCGTGGCCTGCTCCATTGCGACGAGGAGGCCGCAGACATGGGCGAGCAATGCAGCAGCAACGAGAGGCATCGTGTGCAGCGCATCATGGTGCGTCCTGCTGCCGCGGCGTCACCGCGCCATTGCGCAGCGTGCCAAACGATTGCGCTACACCGCCAGGGGCAAGGCGCTCCGCTCCGACACCACCGTGCCGGTGAATGTCGATCCCGTGGTGCCGGTGAGTTGTACCGTGAGGTAGCACCCGAGCAGCGATGCGCCGCCGGCCACGAGCACGCTCCGGAAGTCGCGCGTGCGGGCCAGCATCGACCCGCCACGACGCGCCTCGCGCTCGACCAAGACCTCGCACGTCCGCCCAAGCTGCCCGAGGTTCAGCGCGCGCGCCGAGCTCCGCTGGGTCTCGACGAGTCGCGCCATGCGCTCCGCGGCAACCTCGTCCGACACCGTCCACTCGGCGGGCATGCGCGTCGCCGGGGTTCCCTCGCGCGCGGAAAACTTGAACATGAACGCGTCAGTAAACTGCGCCTCGCGCACCGCAGCAAGCGTTTCCTCGAATTGCGTGTCTGTCTCGCCCGGAAATCCGACGATGATGTCGGTGGTGACACTGAGCCCGGGAACCGCGGCGCGCAGACGCTCCATGCACGCGAAGTACTCCTCGCGCGTGTACCGCCGCAGCATGCGCTTGAGCACCTCCGTGCTGCCGGACTGCATCGGGAGATGCACGTGCTCGCAGACGGCCGGCACCTCTGCCATGGCAGCGATGACCCGATCGCTGAAGTCGTTCGGGTGCGGGCTCGTGAAGCGCAGGCGCCGGATGCCGGGTTCGGCGCCCACGGCGCGCAACAGATCGGCGAAGTCGCTGGCCCCGTCGTGGTAGGAGTTCACCGTCTGACCCAGGAGCACCACTTCGCTCATGCCCTCCGCGACGATCTGCCGCGTTTCCCGAAGGACATCGCCCAGCCTGCGGCTGCGCTCGTCGCCACGCGTGGTTGGCACGATGCAGTACGTGCAGCGATAGTCGCAGCCGCGCTGCACGGGGATCCAGGCCTTCACCTTGTCGAACCGGCGCGGTGTGAAATCCTCGTAGTGCTCTTCGAGGTCGAACGCCGTCGAGACGACGCGCTGACCGCGTCGGGCACTGTCGACGAGCTCGGGCAGCGCACGGTACGCATCGGGACCGATCACCAGGCTCACATGGCGCGCCTCGTCCATGAGTCGGGGCCCGAGCCGCTGTGCCATGCACCCGGTGACACCCATGATGGAATCGACCTTCATGAAACGCTTGAGCTCACCGAGGCGGCCCAGCACCCGCTGCTCCGCGTGGTCGCGGATGGCGCACGTGTTGAGCAGGATCACATCGGCGCCGTCCGGTCCGTCGATCGGCGTATAGCCCTCGGCCGCGAGCTTCCCGAGCATCAGCTCGGAATCGCTCACGTTCATCTGGCAGCCGTATGTCTCGAGGTAGACTGTTGGCACCGGAAACCCGTGACTCGTTGTTCGTGACTCGTGACTCGTGACTCGCAATTCGACTCGAATTCGAGACTTGAAGCTAACGCCTTCTACGAGTCACGAGTCACGAGTCACGAGTCACGAGTCACGAGTCACGAGTCACGAGTCACGAGTCACGAGTCACGAGTCACGAGTCACGAGCAACGAACCTCCCTCGAGCGCGAGAGTAGTTGCAAACCGTTCTCCTCGCGAGCGAGCACCGGGGATGTGTACCGTCAGGTAGTCCTCCGTCATCCCTTCGCGGTCCGGCGGGCCGGCGTGCACCACGACGTCCGCCACCGAGCCGGCACGACGCGTGGCGTAGTCGCGCGCCTTGGCGGCCGCCATCTCGCGCAGTCGCAACGACCGATCGCGCGCTGTACCTGACCCAACGGCGTCCGGCAGTCGCAGCGCGGCAGTCCCGCTGCGTGGCGAGTAGATGAAGACATGCAGATATGTGAACGGCAATTGCCGCACGAGCGTCTCGGTCGCGGCGAAGTCCTCATCAGTTTCACCCGGGAAACCCACGATGACATCGGCGCCGAACCCGAACACCGGCGACGCCGCCGCGATCCGCTCGATCGCCACTGCGTACGATTGGGCGGTGTACCAATGCCGCCCCATGCGACGCAACACCCGATTCGACCCTGACTGGAGCGGCGCGTGCAGATGCGGCGTCACGCGTCCGGCGGCCCCGGTGAGCAAGTCCGCGAGCTGAC
>Ga0206225_1000088_pt1 | contig 11921 bp, 9 predicted proteins | sample MancosB2_FD_155470 | JGI IMG/M metagenome (GOLD analysis project Ga0206225, IMG submission 155470) | Subsurface sediment microbial communities from Mancos shale, Colorado, United States - Mancos B2 | ecosystem: Environmental > Terrestrial > Deep subsurface > Rock core/Sediment | place: USA...
CTGTATGGCGGACGCGGCGTGTTGCTCGGCGGCGTGCCGGGAGTAGCGCCGGCGAAGGTCGTGATCCTTGGCGGCGGCGTCGTCGGGATCAACGCCGCGAAGATCGCGGCCGGCATGGGCGCCAAAGTCGCGATTCTCGACATCTCGCTGGAGCGACTGCGCTACTTGTCGGATGTGATGCCGGCCAACGTGCAGCTCATTTACTCCAACCGGCACAACATCCTCGAACAGATCGCGTCGGCTGACCTGGTGGTCGGCGGCGTTCTGATTCCCGGCGCCAAGGCGCCGAGGCTGGTTCGCAGGGAAGACCTGAAGCTGATGCAGCCGGGCTCGGTGATTGTGGATGTCGCGATCGACCAGGGCGGCTGCGTCGAGACGATCAAGGCCACGACGCACGAGAACCCGACGTACGTGGTGGACGGCGTCATCCACTATGGCGTCGCGAACATGCCTGGCGGCGTGCCGCGCACATCGACGCTGGCCCTCACCAATGCCACGCTCCCGTATGCGATGCAGCTTGCGAACAAGGGTTGGAAGCAGGCCCTCGCGGACAGTCCGGCGTTGAAAAAGGGCCTTAACATGGCCGATGGGAAAGTCACGTATCCGGGCGTCGCCGAAGCGTTCGGACTTGAACTTCATGGCGCCGATTCGCTGCTAACGTGACGAAGCCCTCCACGCCGCTCACTTGGTTGCAGGCGCGGTTCCCGTTTCTCAAAACGGGAACGTTGTTTCCCGCGAATGCCATCGGCGTGGATCTGGGAACAGCCAACACGCTTGTCTATGTGAAGGGCGAGGGCATCGTGCTCAACGAGCCATCGGTCGTGGCCATCGACCGCGAGACGAAACAGATCAAGGGCGTTGGGTTGGAGGCAAAACGAATGCTTGGCCGCACTCCCGAAGGCATCATCGCGGTGCGGCCGATGAAGGACGGCGTGATCGCTGACTTCGACGTCACCGAGAAGATGCTGCGCTATTTCCTCAAGCTCATCATCGACAATCACGTGTTCAAGGTGAAGCCGCGCGTGATCGTGTGCGTGCCGTCCGGCATCACCGAGGTGGAGAAGCGCGCGGTGCGCGACTCCGCCCTCGGTGCGGGCGCCAAGGAGGTGTTCATGGTAGCGGAGCCGATGGCGGCTGCGATTGGCGTGGGTCTGCCGGTCGAAACCCCGACGGGCAACATGGTCATCGACATCGGCGGCGGCACGACGGAGATCGCGGTCATCGCGCTGAGCGGCATCGTGAGCGACACGTCGATTCGCACGGGCGGCGACGAGTTGGACATTGCGATCGTGCAGTTCCTGCGCAAGAACTACAACCTCCTCATCGGCGAGCCCACGGCAGAGCAGGTGAAGATCCAGATCGGCTCGGCAGCGCCGGTGGGTGACGAGCGTGAAATGGAAGTGAAGGGGCGCGACCTCGTGTCCGGCATCCCGAAGACGGTGCGCGTGCACTCGAGCGAGATTCGCGAGGCGATCCAGGAGCCGATTCAACAGATCGTGGACGCCGTACGGCGCGCACTGGAAATCACACCGCCGGAACTCGCCAGCGACATCGTGGACCGGGGCATTGTCATGACTGGCGGTGGGGCGCTCATTCGCGGCCTCGACCTGCTGTTGAGCCAGGAAACAGGCCTGCCGATTCACGTGGACGAGGATCCGCTGACGTGCGTCGTGCGCGGCACGGGACGAATCCTCGACGACGAGGAGAAGTACTGGTCGGTCCTCAGCAGCTGAGCGCAATCGATGGCACGGGCTGCAACACTCGGCGGCCGCCTCGATACGATGGTGTTTGGCGCCTGCGTCACGGTCGCCGTGGTGATGAGCGCCTTGCCAGACCAGATGCGCGAGCCGGTGGCGGGCGCCCTGCGGCGCACGTTGGTCGCTCCGCTTGTGGGGCTTCAGCGCGGCGCTGAACGCTGGCGCGCAGCGTGGCTCGAGAGCGAACGCCAGACGCTGCAGCGCGATTCCGTTGGTATGCAGGTGATCCGCGTCCGTGCCCTCGAAGTGGAAAATGACCGCCTGCGCAGGCTGCTGGGCCTGGGCAACCGCCTGACGTGGGGGTTTGTGCCCGCCGAGGCACTGCATACGGAAGGCCGCACCGAGGACGTAGTCACGACGGTGACGCTCACCGCCGGTAGCATGGCGGGTGTCGCCCAGTACAGTCCCGTGGTATCGCCCGAAGGCGTTGTTGGTCTCGTCCAGACCGTGGATCCGCGGCTCAGCATTGCGATCCTGTATTCGCACCCGGACTTCCGCGTGAGCGCGATGTCCGCTGATGGCGCCGCCTTCGGCATCGTGTACCCGCACATGGACGTCACCGCCGGCCGTCTGTCCGAGCGCTACCTGCTGGAGCTGCGCAACGTGCCGTTCCGCAACGAGCTCAAGACTGGCACGCAGGTATTCAGCTCCGGCATCGGCGGCGCGTGGCCCCGTGGCGTGCTGATTGGAACCGTGGTCAGTGAGGTGCCGGAACCGGAGAGTTGGTCGCGGACGTACCTCGTACGGCCCGCCGTCAACCCGGCACACGTCACGTCGGTCATGATCCTGACGCCGCAGCGCGCACAGCAGGGCGTGGGCAGCGTGTGGATGAGCGCGCCCGAGCCGGGCGCCTCCGCCAGGACGACGCCAGGGGCCGGTGCACGCGGCGATTCTGCGCGCGCGGACAGCGCGCGAGCGCGCAAGGACTCCTCCGTGCGCCCCGATACCGGTCGGGAGCGGCCATGAAATCGTCGCTGGCACTTCGCACTGCGGCGGCGTGCGCGATCCTGATCGTCATGCACTTCACGCTGCGGCCGCTGCTGGCCTGGCGATCGTCGATCGACTTTCTGCTGATCGCGCTCGTCTTCGGTTCGGTGAGGATCCGGCCGGCAAGTGCCGCCGTGTATGGACTGGTCCTTGGCCTGGCCGCTGATTCGTTGTCGCTGGGGGCATTCGGCGCGGGCGCGCTGGCTGCGACGATTGTGGGGTTCTCGTCCAGCTGGCTCAAGGCCGTGTTTTTCGCCGACAATTTCGCCCTCAATATCATATTCCTGTTCGCGGGCAAGTGGGCGTTTGACCTCGTGTACGTGCTGATGGCGCGTCGCATGCTCGGCACGGAAATGCTGGTGCAGTTGGTGCTCTGGACGCCGCTGGCCGCCGCGGTCACCGCGCTCTCTGGCGTGGTCATCATTGCCATTCTGCGCCCGGTGTATCAGGAAAAAGTCGCGTGAGCTGGCTTCCCAACGACGTCGCACGGCGCGCCCGCATCGCAGGCAAAATCGCGGCCGCGGCCATGCTGTTCCTGATGGTCGCGTTCTTCCGGACGCAGATCATGCGGTATCAGCGGTGGGTTCTCCAGTCCGAAGGCAACCGACTGCGCGAAGTACCGATCCCGGCCCCGCGAGGCACCATCCTCGACCGAAACGGGAAGGTCATCGCCGAAAACGTTGTTGGGTACACGGTCTCAGTGCTGGCGCAATCGGAAGATTCGTTGCGTGGCACGCTGCGCCGATTGGCCGCCAAGGTGCCGCTCTCGTCGCTCCAGTTCGACCGGTCGATGCAGCGGTTTCGCCAGGCACCGTTACGCCCAACGCTGATTTTCAGCGATGCATCGTTCAGCGTGGTGTCCGTGCTGGAGGAGCACCGGGTGGACTTTCCCAGCGTGATCATCCTTGCGGGTCCGAGGCGCCACTATCCCAACGGGCCCGCGGTTCAGCCATTCGTGGGATACACGGGAGAAATCAGCGAGGAGGAGCTGTCGCAGTCGCAGTTTGCGTCGTATCGGGCCGGCCAGATCATCGGCAAGGGCGGGCTGGAGAAGCAGTACGAGGCGGTGTTGCACGGCCGGGAGGGCAGCCGGTTCGTGGAGGTGGACGCGCATGGACGAGTCGTTCGCGAGGAAGGGGCGCAGGCACGGCTGCCGGCGCAGGCGGAATCGCTCCAGACGAACATCGATCTGGACCTGCAGCTGTTCGTCGCAAAGTTGTTTGGCGACTCGCTCGTTGGCGGTGCGGTGGTGATGGATCCCACCACGGGAGCCGTGCTCTCGCTGTATAGCGCCCCCAGCTACGACCCGAACGAGTTCATCGGCGGCGTGTCGTTCGCGTACTATGACTCGCTGCGCAACAACCCCAACAGGCCGCTCTACAACAAAGCGCTTCAGGGCATCTATCCGCCGGGCTCCACGTGGAAACTGGCCACGGCGATTCTTGGCTTGCAGGAAGACGTGATCACGACCGAATCGCGGATGCCGCAACAGTGCACGGGTTACTACTACTTCGGCGACCGGGCCTGGCGCTGTTGGGAGAAGGCCGGGCATGGAAGCCTGACGCTCACCGGCGCCATCGCGAAATCGTGCGACGTCTACTTCTACCAACTGGGACTCAAGCTCGGCTTGTCACGCCTGGTGGCCGGCGGCGCGCAATTGGGATTCAGTCGCAAGTCGGACATCGACTTGCCAGAGGAAAAGCGGTCCGTGTACCCAGACCGCATGCAGTACTTCAATGACAAGTACGGCGAGCGGGGATGGACGAGCGGATCTGCGGCGCTCAACATGTCCATTGGCCAAGGCGACAACGCGCAAACGATCGTCAACATGGCGCGCTTCTACTCGGCGCTCGCGACCGATGGAGCCGCAGCCAAGCCGGAAATCGTGCAGAGACGCCCGGAGCGCACGCGGATCATGAATCTCCGGCCCGAGCAGCTGGCTGATCTTCGCACAGCCATGATCGGGGTCGTGTCCACCGGAGGAACCGCTGCGAGCGCGGCACTCAAGGGCGTCACGCTGGCCGGCAAGACCGGCTCGGCGCAGACGAGTTCCACGGGGGGGAAAGGCAAGGAGTGCGATCACGCGTGGTTTGTCGGGTTCGCGCCGGTCGAGGCCCCGAAGATCGTCGTGTCGGTAATGCTGGAGTGTGGCGGTCACGGGTATCTCGCGGCACGCATCGCGTCGGCGATCATCGGCAAGTACCTCGGGGTCACGCCCATTTCGCTGATTCAGACCGAGGGCAACGACTGATGCGCCATCGCGGGGCCGTCAGCATCGATTGGCCGCTGGTGGTTTCGGCACTGCTGCTGTCGATGTACGGCATTGCGATCGTTTACTCCGCGGGCCAGACGGACATCGCGACATACGTCGAGCGCGTGTGGCGGTTGCAGGTTCTTTGGTTGGCGCTCGGGTTGGCCGGTGCCTGGGCCATCAGCCGATTATCGCTGCGGATGCTCGAGTGGATCGCCATTCCGTTGTATGCCGCCACGATCCTGGTGCTTTTGTACCTGCTCTTCTTCGGACGAGGGGCCGGCACCGCTGAAAGTTCAAAGAGCTGGTTGATGGTCGGCGGTGTGAAACTCGGGCAGCCGTCCGAGCTGGCGAAGATCACGGTCGTTCTCCTCCTCGGCAAATTCCTTGCCGCGAGCAAAACGCCTCCCAAATCGCTGCTCGATCTCTGGCGGCCGGCGCTCGTGGTCGGTGTTCCGTGGTTGCTCATCATCGGCCAGCCCGATCTCGGCACGGGCATCGTGTTCATCGGCATCCTGTTCGCGATGCTCTTCTGGTCCGGGATCTCGTGGAAACTGCTGGTGCTGCTCGCCAGCCCGATCGTCTCGCTCATTCTCGGGGGCGTGACCCAGCTGTGGGGTTCCTGGTTTCTGTTGTTGCTGGCCCTCGTGATCTGGTACAAGCCGTACGCGTGGGAGGGCGCTGCGTTCGTCGCAGCCAACGTCGTAACGGGCGTGATCGCGCCGCTGCTGTGGGAGCGCCTGAGGCCGTACCAACAAGCGCGACTCAGGACTTTTCTGGACCCGTCCATCGATCCGCGGCGGTCCGGCTATCACGTGATTCAGTCACAGGTCGCCATCGGGTCTGGTGGCTGGTTCGGCAAGGGCTACACCGAGGGGACGCAGAAGCGCCTCGCGTTTCTCCCGGCCCAGCACACGGATTTCGTGTTTTCGGTCGTCGGAGAGGAGCTGGGATTCCTTGGCGTTACGGTCGCCCTCGCGCTGTTCTGGTACCTGTTCCTGCGCATCATTCGCGTAGCCGAGCGGGCGAATGACAGCTTCAGCAGCCTGGTCGCGTTTGGACTGCTGGCAAGCTGGTTCGTCCACGTGCTGGTGAACGTGGGCATGACGCTCAACTTGATGCCGATCACGGGCATTCCGTTGCCGTTCTTCAGCTACGGCGGCTCATTCATGCTTTCCAGCTGGGTGGCGATCGGCCTCCTGGTTCGCATCGCCTACGAGGGGCGGGGTGGCCGCCACGGCCCCGGGTCGACCTAGCAAGCCTTAAGTTGCCAGACGCGCCTTCCTGCGCGCGCGCCCGCCGAACACATTTCCCGCCATGGCCGCCTGGTTCCGGAAGGAGAGAAAGCCGCGTGAGTCGCGAAAGGTGCGTCTCGAGATCCCACCGGACGCGTGGGAGAAGTGCGAGGCGTGCGACCATACGGACATTCGCGAGAAGTTCCTGCGGAACCTTAACGTATGCCCCACATGCGACTATCACCGTCGCATTCGGGCGACTGACTACGCGAACATCCTCTTGGACGACGGCACGCAGGAAGAGCTCGAAGTCGACCTTCGGTCCACCGACCCGCTGGGCTTTCCAGACTATCCGGCGCGCCTGAAGAAGGCACTGGCCAACGCGGGCGACTCGGACGCCTTGTACGCGTGCGGCGGAATGCTCGACGGTTTGCCCGTGAACCTTGGCGTGATGGACTTCGCCTTCATGGGCGGCTCCATGGGTTCCGTGGTCGGCGAAAAGATCGCGCGGTTGGGCGTGCGGTCGCTGGAACGGAAGTACCCTCTGATTGTGATTTCAGCGTCTGGCGGAGCGCGAATGCAGGAGGGAGTGCTGTCGCTGATGCAGATGGCCAAGGTGGCGGCCGTACTGGCGCAACTGGCGGAGCGCCGCATTCCGTTCATCTCGATACTGACCAATCCCACGACGGGTGGCGTGAGCGCGAGCTACGCCATGCTGGGAGACGCCATACTCGCGGAGCCCGGTGCCGTGATCGGTTTCGCGGGCCCGCGTGTGATCAAGCAGACACTGGGCCAGGACTTGCCCGAGGGCTTTCAGACCAGCGAGTTCCTGCTGGACCACGGCATGCTGGACATGGTGGTGCATCGAAAACAGCTCAAGGGCGCTGTGGGCGCGCTCCTCAGGCACATGTCTGGCCGGCCTGCGGCTGCGGGGTGGTCGGCCGTCTGACTGCGCTGGAGGAGGCACTCAACTTCCTCTTCGCGCGCACCACCGGCAGCTACAAGTTTGGGCTCGAGCGCACCGAAGCGCTCCTGGATGCCCTCGGCAACCCGCACCGTGCGTTCCCGATCATCCATGTTGCGGGAACGAACGGAAAGGGCAGTTCGCTGGCGACGGCGGAGGCGTTGCTCCTGGGCCGCGGGCTCCGAGTCGGGAAGTACACCTCGCCGCACCTGGTGGACTTCAGGGAGCGCATCGTGGTCAACCGCGAGGCGATTGATAGCCGCGTCATCCTGGAGTTTGTCGAGCGATGGACGCCGCTCGTGGAGCAACTCGGCGCAACGTTCTTCGAGGCCACCACGGCGCTGGCGTTCGACGCATTTGCACGGGCCCGGGTCGACGTCGGGCTCATCGAAACGGGACTCGGAGGCCGACTCGACTCCACCAACGTCGTGGACCCCGTCAGCGCCGGCGTGACCACGATCGGCTGGGATCACACGGAATACCTGGGTCACTCGCTCGACGCCATTGCGCTGGAGAAGGCCGGCATCTTCAAGCCGGGCCGGCCCGCGGTCATCGGCGAACCAAGCCCGGACCTGCGGGACACACTCCGGCGTCGGGCGCTGGAGATCGGCGCGATCCCGATCGTCGTCAACGATGTGCTTTCGATGGGCGACGTCGACGTCGGCGCGGACGGCACGCGCGTTTCGCTGACCATGGCCGGAGAATCGCGCACTTTGCGGACGCCCCTCACCGGTCGGCACCAGGCGTTCAATCTCGCGTTCACGCTGGCGCTGCTGAACGCCGTTCCGAAATACCGGTTCACGCTGGCGGAGGCTGACCCACTGCTGGCCGCGGTGTCACTGCCCGGCCGATTCCAACGGGCCGGCCGCTTCATCTTCGACGTGGCCCATAACGCGGACGGCGCCCGCGTCCTTGCGGACACGCTGCGCGCCGTGAACCCGCCACGGCCCGTGAAGGCGGTGTTCTGTGCGCTGCGCGACAAGGAGTGGGGTGAGATGCTCCTGGCCCTGGCGCCGGTGGTCGACGGGCTCGTCCTCACGAATGCACCCACGGCGCCCGCGAGCAGGGCGTGGAGCCTGGATGACGGCGGCGAATTCCTGCGCCGGTCGAACACTCCCGGCGTGCTGGCGCCCACCCTGGACGAGGCTCTCGCCGCGGTCGAGGACGCCGCCACCGTCGTGGTCACCGGCTCGTTTCACACGGTGGGCGACATGATGGCGCGCTTGCACCTGTCTCCGCTCGCGCTCTAGCTTTCCGCGATGGCAAAAGGCGCGAGCGCGCTCCCGGGTTTCCGGGATTTCTATCCGGAGGAGTTCGCCGCCCGCGCTCACATCCAGAGTGCGTGGCGCGAGGTTGCGCGCCGGTTCGGCTTCGTCGAATACGACGGGCCCCCGCTCGAACCGCTCGAGCTCTATACCAAGAAGAGCGGCGACGAGATCGTCGGACAGCTGTACAGCTTCAAGGACAAGGGCGACCGGGATGTGGCGCTGCGGCCGGAGATGACCCCGACGTTCGCCCGCATGGTGGGCGCCCGGGCAAACGCGCTCCCCAAACCAGTGCGCTGGTTTTCGATCCCCCAGCTGTTCCGCTACGAGCGTCAGCAGAAGGGCAGGCTCAAGGAGCACTTCCAGCTGAACGTGGACATCGTCGGAGAATCCGACGTATCGGCCGATGCTGAGCTGCTGGCGGTAGCGGTAGAGTGCATGGTGGCGCTTGGGCTCTCCGCCGCGGACGTGAAGGCGCGGGTCTCAGACCGACGCCTGCTGATGGCGATCCTGAAGTCGATCGGCGTTGCCGACGACAAGGCGCCCGAGGTCTTTGGGGTCGTCGACAAGCTGGACCGGCAGCCGCGTGAGGTGTCGCTGGAGAAACTGCGCGACGCAGGCGTCGCTGCCGGCGCCGCCGAGCGACTCGTGGGACTAAAGGACCTCCACAGCATCGAGGCAATCGGCGGCGCGTTTCCAGATGCGGTCGTGTCCGCGCGACTCGACGATCTTCGCCGGTACCTCGGCTATGTCGGAGCGCTTCAATTTGCTGACTGGGTGGTGGTGGACCTCACGATCGTGCGGGGTCTCGCGTACTACACGGGAATCGTGTTCGAGCTGTTCGACGCGCAGGGCGAGTTTCGCGCCATTTGTGGCGGCGGCCGTTATGACACGCTGCTGGCCTCGCTTGGCGGCGTTGACTTGCCGGCGCTGGGCTTCGGCATGGGAGACGTGGTGCTCGGCGACATCCTCAAGGAGCGTGGGAAGTTGCCGTCGATCGCGCGGACGCTCGACTATTGGATCGCGTATGAGGACCCCAGCGCGCTTGGAAGCGCACTGCAGGTCGCCACGACCTTGCGGCGAGCGGGCAAGGCGGTGGAGTACAGCCTGCATCACGTGCAACTGGGCAAGCAACTCAAGGCCGCAGCGTCCGCCACAGCGGCGCGAGTGATCATCCTGCGTCAGGACGGGAAGGCCGTCGTGAAGGACCTCGTCACCGGCGACGAAAAACCCTTTACATTTGCGGATGGCTGACGAGAAGAAACTCACCACGCGGGCCCAGGACTTCAGCGCCTGGTACAACGAAGTGGTGCTGCGCGCCGAACTCGCCGACTACTCGCCCGTGCGCGGCTGCATGGTCATTCGCCCCAATGGCTACGGCATCTGGGAGCGAATGCAGGGCGCCCTGGACGAGATGTTCAAGGCCACCGGCCATCAGAATGCGTATTTCCCGCTCTTCATCCCCGAAAGTTTCCTTCAGAAAGAGAAAGACCACGTCGAGGGGTTCAAGCACGAGTTCGCGGTGGTCACCCACGGTGGCGGCAAGAAGCTCGAGGAGCCGCTCATCATCCGGCCGACGTCGGAGACGATCATCTACTCGATGTTCGCCAAGTGGGTGCAGAGCCATCGCGACCTGCCGCTGCTGATTAATCAGTGGGCCAACGTCGTCCGCTGGGAAATGCGGACGCGGTTGTTCCTGCGCACGATGGAATTCCTCTGGCAGGAGGGCCACACCGCGCACGCCACGCACGATGAGGCCGAGGAAGAAACGCGTCGCATGCTCGGCATCTACCGGGACTTCATGGAAGGCTGGATGGCGATGCCGGTGGTCGCCGGCCTCAAGACCGAGTCCCAAAAGTTTGCCGGAGCGCTGCGGACGTACGGCGTGGAAGGCATGATGCAGGACAACAAGGCCTTGCAGGCCGGAACGTCGCACAACCTTGGCCAGAATTTTTCGAAGGTGTTCGACCTCAAGTTCCAGGCAGAAAGTGGCGCGGTGGAGTACGCGTGGAACACCAGCTGGGGTGTGTCCACCCGCATGGTTGGCGGACTGGTGATGACGCACGGCGACGACAACGGGATGCGCTGCCCACCGCGCCTCGCGCCCATCGAAATCGTCATCGTGCCCATCTACAAGACGGATGAGGAACGTACGCAGGTCGTCGAAGCCGCGAAGAAGCTCGTGGACAACCTCAAGGGCTGGGAGCGGCGCCGTCCGGGCAAGCTCCGCGTGCACCTGGACGACCGCGACGGCGTCAAGCCGGGGGCGAAGTATTACGAGTGGGAGATGCGGGGCATCCCGCTTCGCCTCGAAATTGGGCCGCGCGACCTGGCCAAAAACTCGTGCGTGCTGGTTCGACGCGATACGCGGGAGAAGCGGCCTGCGTCGCTCGACACCATTGGCGAAGACATCAAGGAGATGCTGCTCAAGATTCAGAACGACATGCTGTCGGCCGCCCGCGAGCGTCGCGAGGCCAACAGCGTACGCGAGCACATCACCTACGACCGGTTCCGGCAACTGATGGACGGGGAAGGTGCCTTCGTGTACGCCGGCTGGTGCGGTGACGCCGCGTGCGAGACCTCCATCAAGGAAGAGACCAAAGCCACGATCCGCGTTCTGCCCGACGAGGAGTTTCGGTCAGCGGAAGCGCCAAAGACCTGCCTCAGGTGCAGCCGGGCGGCTACGGTCGAGGCCTTATGGGCCAAGGCGTACTGACGCCTGGTTTCGTGCGCGCGCCCGATGGGGCGCTGAGCTGCGAGGAAGTGCCGATCGAGCGCGTCGCTCGGGATGTGGGCACGCCCCTCTACGTGTACAGCACCGCGATCATTCGCGACCGGTTCACACGCCTCGAAGCGGCACTTACCGCAGTGCCGCATCGAGTGCACTACACGCTCAAAGCGAACTCGAGCCGAGCCATTCTCCGGCTGCTGCGGAGGCTTGGGGCCGCTGCGGAGATCGTGTCTGGCGGAGAGCTGCATCGGGCGCTGACCGCCGGATTCACGGGTGGAGAAATCGTTTTCGGCGGCGTGGGCAAGACGGACGATGAGCTCCGCGAGGCAATCCGGGCCAACCTCATGCTCATCAACGTGGAATCCGAGGCGGAGCTCCGTCGCATCGATGTGCTCGCGCGCGAGGCCAGCCGAGTTGCGCCCGTGGGCATTCGCGTGAACCCCGAGCTGACCATCGACGCGCCGCACGACTACATCAAGACCGGCGAACGGGGCCACAAGTTCGGCATTCCTTACGACGACGCACTGCGCGTGGCTGCGATCGCTGCATCGCTCCCGAACGTCTCGCTCATCGGGCTCGACATGCACCTCGGCTCGCAGTTGTCGCGTGTCGAGCCGTACCAGGCCGGTACTGAGCGGCTCGTCGCACTGTACCGGTCGCTCCACGAGTTCGGCGTGACGACGCTCAAGTATCTCGACATCGGCGGCGGGCTCGGCGTGCGCTACGACGCC
>Ga0206225_1000089_pt1 | contig 11783 bp, 10 predicted proteins | sample MancosB2_FD_155470 | JGI IMG/M metagenome (GOLD analysis project Ga0206225, IMG submission 155470) | Subsurface sediment microbial communities from Mancos shale, Colorado, United States - Mancos B2 | ecosystem: Environmental > Terrestrial > Deep subsurface > Rock core/Sediment | place: USA...
GCCTCCCAGCCGCCCCGCACAATGATGTTCGCGGCCGCGTGAAAGACGGTGTGGCAACCGGCGGCTGCACCAATGAACGACGCCTCGTCCAGCACGTCGCCCGCGACCGCCTCGACGCCCGCGGGCAGCGCCGCATACGCGCTGGCCGGCGAACGTGTAAGCGCGCGAACCGTCCAGCCCAGAGCCAGCAAGTGATTGACGATGTGCGAGCCCACCAATCCGGTGGCGCCGGTGACGAGAGCGACGGACACGTCAGCCGGCGAACGGGAGCGCGACGACCTCGGCCTGCGCTTCGCCCGCGCTCACGTCCCCGGACGCGCCCGTCGCCCATCGGGCGGTGAGTGTCGCACCAGCCTCCACTTCGCGCCGCACCATGCCAAGCCCGATGGCGCCGAGACGTGGCGACGCCACACCGCTGGTCAGTTCGCCGACGGCCTTGCCCGTGGCGTCGAAGAGCGACGCACGCGCGGGCGGCAGCGTACCGGTGAGCTTGAGTCCGCGAAGCGTGCGATTCACGTGGCCACGAAAGTGGACGCGTGCCACCACTTCCTGTCCGGTGTAGCAGCCCTTCGTGTACGAAACGGCGTCGAACGCGTCGAGGTTGGCTTCCTGAGGGATCGTTGTGTCGTCCATGTCCACACCAAACTCCGGACGCCCGGCCTCTACGCGCGCGATGTCCCATGCGGCGTATCCGGCCGGTGTCGCACGAGCGGATACGGCGGCGGCCCAGACGCCCTCAAAAGAACCGGCTGGCACGAAGACGTCGAAACCTTCGAGCCCGAGGTCCGGCGAGCGCACGAGGATCATCGTCGCCCCGTATTTCGCAATCGACACATGCGTAAGCGGAGGCATGATGCCCAGCGCGCTCGCGCCGATCCCCGTCACGTGTTCGACGACGTGCCGCGCTTGCACGCCATAGACGCCGATCTCGCGCAGCGTTTCCGACTCGTTGGTGTATTTCGAGAGCCGCGGGTTGACGTACTTCTTGACGATTGCGTTCCAGCCTTCGCGCGAGCGCGGAGACGCGTCCGTGATGAAGTCCGTCTCCGTGCGCAGGATGCGCATGTCGGATACGATCTTGCCCTTGGGGCTGAGTGCAACTGCGAACTGGCCCTGACCCGGCGCGAGCGCGGCAACGTCGTTCGTGACCAGCCCGGTGAGGACGTCAACTGCCTTCGGGCCGGCAAAGCGCATGCGGCCGCGGTGGCTGCGGTCCACGACGATTGCGCGGCGACGCAGCGCCTCGTACTCGGCACCCACGTTGGAGTACGTCAGTACCACGCTCTGTCCTGCGAGCTCGATCGTGGTCGGCGTGGGACTCATGCCTGAAAACTACCGTGACTCGTGCCTCGTGACTCGACACTGCGCGTACGGTCCGAGTCACGAGTCACGAGCAGCATACGATGCGTCGAGCAGGTCCACGGGGTGAATCGCGCGGGTCGCACTGCCATCGCGACGCAATCCGGCGCCGATTTGCATCATGCAGCCGGGATTGCCCGTCGCGACGAACTGCGCGCGCGTGTCCGCGATGTACGCGAGCTTTGGCTCGAGCACGGCGGCCGAAATATCCGGCTCAAGCAGATTGTAAATGCCCGCGGCGCCACAGCAGAATTCCGCATCCACGAGTGGCACCATCGTCAACCCCGGGATCGCCGCGAGCACCGCGAGCGGCGGCGCGGCCACACGCTGTGCGTGAATGAGGTGACATGGTGCATCGTACGTGACCACCGCATCCAGGCGGCCACCCGCCACCGGGCCCGCCTCTGCCAACAACTCAGTCACGTCACGCGATCGATGCGCGATGCGTGCGGCACGGTCCGCCCAGTCCGGCTCGTCTGCCAGCAACTGACCGTACTCCTTGAGCATCGCGCCGCAACCCGCCGCGTTGGACACCACGAATCCGGCGCCACTGCGCTCGAACGCCTCGATGTTCCGCTTGGCCATGCGCCGCGCCCCAACGAGATCGCCCGCGTGCGCGTGCAACGCGCCACAGCACGCCTGGCCGTCAGCCGAGACACATCGATAGTCATTGACTGCCAATACGCGCTCTGTCGCCGCGTTTGTGTCCGCGTACAGTCCGTCCATCACACAGCCTTTCAGGAGTGCAACAGTGCCGCGCGAACCGCTGCCCGACCGCACATAGGCCTTACGCACCACGGCAGTTCGTGTCGCCTCCACCATGTGAAGTGCAAATCCGAGCCGGCCCGGCAACAGTCGCGCAAGGACCGCGGACAGACGGCTGGCGCGCAGCAGGCGGCCACCGGCCATCGCGAGCCGCATCAGCATTGGTCGCGCGAACACCGCCAGCAGCAGTCGCCCCATCATGGGCAGCGGACGCCGCTGCGTCAGCGTTGCGCGTGTGGCCTCCAGCAATTGTCCGTACGGCACACCGGACGGGCATGCGGTCTCGCACGCGCGGCAGCCGAGGCATTTGTCGAAGTGCGCGCGGCCCACGGGATCGTCGACTGGGAGCGAGCCATCGAGGAGTGAGCGCATCAGCAGCAGCCGCCCGCGCGGACTGTCGTTCTCGTCCTCGAGCACGAGATAGGTCGGGCAGCTCTGCATGCAGAACCCGCAGTGCACGCACGAATCGAGGCCGGCGCGTGCGTTCGCCAGTGGCGTGCCGGGCAAGGCACAGTCGGCGGTCCTCGTCGGAGCGGTGGCCGTCACTCGGCTCCCATGATGCCGGAGTTCAGAATTCGAGACGGGTCGAACTTGTCGCGGATCGCACGCGAGAGGGGATCTGGCGTTATTGGACTCACCAAAGGCCACGCGTCCGCCGCCAGCCGTTCCACCGCGACAGTGCCCTTGAATGCGGTCGCCGCGCGGACGACTCGCGAGGCGTCGGCCTCGGATGGGTGTGCCACGACGCGCACCACGCCGCGCGCGGGATTCCCGTGCAGAAAGAACGTCTCCAACGCGCGGGCGGCGCCGTCAGCGGCAGTCCACGTATCGCCGAACTGCGAGGGCAGTTGAGACCAGCGCCAGGAACCTGTTGACGCGTGGTCTGCTGTACGTAGTGCGTCCCAGAGCTCGTTGCTCACGTCCGCCCAGTCGCCCAGATCCCGCATGGCATCCACCTGTGCGTTCACCGACCGCTCGTTGCCCGCAAGTCGCACCAGGAGCACGGGCTGCGCGCCGAGCTTCAGGTGGCTTGCGAGTTGATCGTTCAACATTTCCGATCCCAATGGCAAGAAGGGCAGGGACCTGAGCCGCACCGCGAGGTCGTTGAGCCCCACGCGTGTCGGCGGCACCAGAATTGCCAACGTGCGACTCAGTTCAGGTCGGCCGCGCAGGCGCACGGTGACTTCGGTGATAACGCCCAGCGAGCCCCACGAACCGGTCACAAGCCGTGTAAGGTCGAAGCCCGCCACGTTCTTCACTACGCGGCCGCCTGCGCGGATCGTATCGCCGGCGCCGCTCACGAACTCCACGCCGATCACGATGTCACGCGGCAGGCCAATCGCGTGGGCGTACGGCCCCGCGGTCGCCGTGCTGATCGTGGCGCCAATGCTGCCGTCGTCGCCGCCCCACGGATCCAACGGCAGCCACTGTCCCTCGGCCCCCGTGGCCGACGCGATGTCCGACAAACGCGTCCCCGAGCGGGCCGTGAGCGTCAGGTCGCCCGCGACGTACTCCACGATGCCGCGGTGGTCCGCGAGCGACAGTGTTTCGTCAGACGCAACCGGCCGTCCGGCGTTCGACCACGAGCCGGCGCCCTGGATCTTCAATCGGCGGCCCGCGACCAGCGCCCAGTGGATCTTCTCGGCGATCATCGCGTCTCCGTGGCCGCGAGGTTCTGCGCCCGTGCGGACGACGCCATGTGCCACTCGCGACAACTGTGTACCGGTACGGTCTTGCCGGGATTGGCGCGCCGCGTTGGGTCGAACACGTCCCGCAGGTCGCACATCGCGCGCAGCGTGGGAGGCGTGAACATCTTGTCCATATACCGCAGCTTGTCGAGGCCCACGCCGTGCTCGCCGGTGATGCTGCCGCCGGCCGCAATGCATGCGTCCATGATCTCCTGCATCGCCAGGTGCACGCGGCTTGCCTCGTCGCCGTCATCTGCGTTGTACGGAATGTTGGGATGCAGATTGCCGTCGCCGGCGTGGAACACGTTGCAGACGTTCACGCGATGCCGCGACGCGATTTCGGCGATCTGCGCCATGATCGCCGGGAGTTTGGTGCGGGGCACGACCGCATCCTGCACCACGAGGTGCGGCGCCACCCGGCCCATCGCTCCGAATGCCTTCTTGCGCCCCTGCCACAGCCGCGCGCGTTCCTGCGGGTCGCTCGCGACGCGAACCGACCGCGCGCCGGCCCTCGTGCACAGCGCTGTCACGGTTGCGACATCGTCGTCGAGCCCGGCCTCGAAACCGTCGAGTTCGATGAGCAGCACGGCCGCGGCGTCCACCGGATATCCAGCCGCATAGATCGACGCTTCCACGGCGCGGATCGTGGCCGAGTCCATCATCTCGAGCGCAGCGGGCAGGATGCCGCGCGCCACGATGGAGGAGACTGCGCGTGCCGCCGAGTCGATGGAGGTGAAATCGGCAAGCATCGTGCGCACCGCCTGCGGATTCCGGACGAGCTTGACGGTGACGTCGAGCGCCACGCCGAAACAGCCCTCGGATCCCACGAACGCACCGACGAGATCGTAGCCCTGCTGCTCACCCGTCGCGTTGCCAAGCGTGACGACATCGCCGCTGGGTAGCGCCACGGTGAGCGCCACCACGTGATTCATCGTGACGCCGTACTTGAGGCAATGCGGTCCACCGGCGTTTTCGGCGACGTTGCCGCCGATGGTGCACGCGGCCTGACTCGACGGGTCGGGCGCGTAGTGCAGTCCGTGCGGCTCCACCGCGCGGGTGAGCGATGTGTTGACGACGCCGGGCTCGACGACGGCATACTGGTTCACCGTATCGACGGAAATGATGCGCCGCAGCCGGTTGAGTCCCAGGAGTACGATGCCGTCCGCGAGTGCGCCGCCAGAGAGGCCGGTGCCGGCGCCACGCGGGACGAAGGGCACGTTACTCGCCGCCAGTTCACGAACGACGGCGATCGTTTCGTCTCGCGTGCCGGGAAAGACCGCGATCTGCGGCGTCTTGTGGTAGCCCGGCAGGGCGTCCGAGCCGTACGCGAGGAGCTCGCTGTTGCGCGCGAGCACTCGGCGCGGGCCGACGATGACGCGAAGGCGGTCGGGCAGGGAAAGCACGACTATATAGTAGCAGTCCTCGGCCGCGCGCTGACGCGCGCGGATTCACGTGTTCGGCCGCGGCTGCGCCACGGATTGCCCCGGCGCAACGCTTCGGTCAGTGTGAACGTCGCAGGCGAAGCAGCTGCCACGCGAATGCGGCGCCCAACGCTACGTGCATCACCGCCGCGCCGGCGCCGGACATCGGGATCAGGCCGCGAACCAACGCGCGCAGAACGATGGCAAACGCAACGGCCTGCACGACAAAATTACCGTAAAGAATCGAGCGAAGCGCCACTCCGTCAGCAACGCTGCGCGAGATCCAGTTGATGGCGCCAAGGCCGAGCAGGACTGCGCCCTGCGCCTGCGCGATCGTCGCGGTCTTGTCGTCCACGATGATCCCCAACGACGCCTCGAAACTCTGCGGGATGAAGATCAGCATGAGACCGATCAGCCAAGCCAACACCGCCGAGACGGAGAGCAGGAGTCGGGCGCCGCTGAATGCGGGCGCCGAGAGAGGCACGAGTCCATACAGGTAGTCTGTGGCTTCGCTGCTGGCGCGGTCGCCAGCCGGCTTGCTACTGTCGAGAAGGCGTTGCACAGCCTCACGCGCTGGTCCGAGGTACAATCCGGCGGCATTGAGCACCTGAGCCCCGATCCCCTTCCCCTCGCGGAGCAGGCCGAGCAGCAAGTGCTCGGTGCCGACGTACGGGTGGCCCAAGTCACGCGCCTCCATCATAGCCAGCTCGAGCACTTTCTTGGCGCGCGACGTGTACGGCAAATCGCGGCCGGTCGCCTCCGGCGCTTTGCCCGTCTTGACCGTCTCCTCGATCTTCTGCCGGACCGCGTCCGGCTTGATGTCGAGGTTTAGGAGCACCGCCGACGCGACACCCTCGCCCTCGCAGATCAGGCCGAGGAGGATGTGCTCTGTGCCGACGTACTCGTGATGCAGCCGTCGGGCCTCTTCACGGGCAAACGCCAGTGAACGGCGCACGCGTTCGGTGAAGTTGTAACCCTGCATGGCTGGATGATGGCGATTGTTGCAGCGTTCGCAAGAATGGGCTCGGGCCTGCTGGCTCCTGAGGCCAACAAAAAATCGGGCGCCCCTTGGGACGCCCGCCGAGAACGTGAATCCGCGGCGAAGCCGCGGCCGAGAACAGCCTACGCCGCCCAGAACCCGCAGAGCGCCCGGCCGTCTGGGGACTCACGCAGTTTTTCGAACGCCCGCTCGCGGATTTGCCGAATCCGTTCGCGGGTTACGCCCATAAGTGCGCCGATCTTCTCGAGCGTCATTGCCTCGCTGCCTTCCTCGAGGCCGTAGTACAGGTGCAGGATCTTCCGCTCGCGCGGCGAGAGGTACTTCCGGAACACACGATCGATGAATTCGCGCATCAGGTTGTAGTCGGTGCGCTCTTCGATCTCGGCGCCGTCCACGCCGGCGAACCGCTCGCCCAGCGTCGAGGCCTCGCGATCGGACCGGTCGATGGGGGCGTCCAGCGACACTTCGGTCGCGGACATCTGCTTGGCCGCTCTGACTTGTTCGGGTGGTTCTTCCAGCAGGCGGCTGACTTCGTTTTCCGTGGGGTCGCGCTTGAGCACTTGCGCGAGGATCGTCTCAGCACGGGCGAGACGAATGAGTTGCGAGTTCTGATTCAGCGGGATGCGGACCGATCGGGTTTGCTCCGCGAGCGCCTTGAGCACTGCCTGGCGCACCCACCACACGGCGTATGAGATGAACTTCACGCCTTGGTCGGGATCGAACTTCCGCACGGCTTTGAGAAGTCCCTCGTTCCCGATTGCCACCAGCTCGGAGAGATCGAGCCCGTGGCCCTGATACTTCTTCACGTATGAGATGACGAACCGGAGGTTCGCTGTGACCAGCCGTTCGGCGGCTTTCTCGTCACCCTTCTGCGCCCTGCGTGCGAGTCGACGCTCTTCCTGCGGGTCGTCGATGAGGGGGAGTTTCTGAATGTCCTGGAGATACTGATCGAACGCTGAGGAGGGTGAAGATCTGAAGTAACCCCTCGTAGACCGGGTGCCGGTCGCTTGCTCCATACACGCCCTCTGACCTGTCGGTCGACTTGGTAGGCGAGCCGCCGTGACTCGCGAGGATCGAGCGGGAAAAGCAGGTGGGTAACCACTGTCCGGCCAGCGCCGACCGGGACGCGCAGGATAATGTCGGTTAGCTGGACCGTCAACGCTTACCACACATGGTTCAGCGTGCCGGGGCGGGGTGCGGCGTGCCAACTGCCTACTCTGCAACAGCTTACGTGGCGAACTGCCGTCCACATCATTTCATGCTGACGTCACGTTTGTGACTTGAGCTGCGCGGGGACGAACGGCTAGCGGGGCCGGCTCTGAGTTTTCGGCGGGGCTGTTGGCTGCCGCGGAACGAGCACTGCGGTCCCGTTCCTGCGCCCAAACTGACGCGCCTCGCGACAGGTCGGCATCCAAACGTCGATGATGTTTCCCTTGATCAGTCGCCCAGTGTCGTCGATGAGGAAACGGCCCAGGTATCGCCCCTCGGCGTACAGCTCCACATATCGCGAGAGCGGGAACAGGCGTGGGTCTGCGGCCACGATGCCGGCGCGAACGTACCGACCGCGGCGCGTGGTATTGCGCGTAAGGCAATACGCGGTCATTTGCACGGGGACTGGGTCACCGTAGCGCGGTGGCGCGTAGGTCATGAACCACTTCGACGACGCGCCCTGGACGATAGCACCCGGGAGGAGCAGGGGACTCCGGACCACGACCGGGTCGAGGATGAACTGTTCGGTCGAGCCGTCGCCACATGAACCGAGTACGAGTGGGAGTACGAGTGCGAGTGCGTGGCGGCTCATGCCCGGTTGGACAACTCTTCTCGAACAAGGGTGTCCTCGACCGGAATGGTCCAGCCGGAGTGCTCGCCCGCCATGGCGCCGATGCGTGACGGCAGCGCGTACTCGACCTTGCCACCGCGGGCCTTCTTGTCCGCTCGTGTGAACTTCAGCAAAGTCGCCGGGCTGGCCTTCGGCATTGCCGTAGGCAGCCCCGCCGCCTTGCACGCCTGCTCGATCGACTGCGCCGTTCCCCTGGCAGCGATGCCCAACCGCTCAGCGAGTCGCGCCTCGAACACCTGGCCGATCGCGACCGCGTTTCCGTGGAGCACCTTGTACCTCGCCGCGGCCTCGACGGCGTGACCCATCGTGTGGCCGAAGTTGAGCACTTTGCGAAGTCCGCCCTCGCGCTCGTCTCTTCTCACAATGGCCGCCTTGATCGCGACGCTGCGCTCGATGAGCGCCGTGAGCTCCGCGATTCCGTCGCGGCCATCGAGCTTCCAACGCTCGGCGAACGCGCGCGCACTGCCGAAATAGCTCGCGTCCGCGACCACGCCGTGTTTGATCACCTCTGCGAAGCCGGCGCGAATGTGCTCGGCGGGCAGCGTCTTGAGCACGCTCGGGTCGATCACGACGGCCGAAGGCTGATGAAACGCGCCCACGAGGTTCTTTCCGTGCCGAGTGTCGACGGCCGTCTTGCCGCCGATGCTCGCGTCCACCATCGCGAGCAGCGTCGTCGGAACTTGCACGTAGGGGACGCCGCGCATGTACGTCGCGGCGACGAATCCTGCCACGTCGCCCACGACGCCTCCACCGAGTGCGACGATCGTGGTGTCGCGACCGAAGCCGTCCGCCAGCAGTCGGTCGGTGAGCGTTGCCCACGTCTTTCGCGTCTTGTTTCGTTCGCCCGCCGGGATTGTCAGCGTTGGCGCTGCCGCCAACAGTCTGGCGACGCGCTTGGCGTAGCGTGCCCCGACGTTTCGGTCTGTTATGATGACCACGCGATTGGAGGGGTGCGCACTGCGCACAACATCGACCAGCCCGTCCAAAGCGCCCGGACGCACAACGACGGGATACGCTAGTTCTACCACGTCACTTCGCCGGCGCCGGCGCGGCGATTGGCCACGCGCGCAAGCGTGAAGAGCAGGTCCGAGAGCCGGTTGAGATACACGACGACGATCGGCGGGATTTCCTCGCTGGGCGCAATGGCAATGACGCGTCGCTCGGCGCGGCGGCACACCGTTCGTGCAACATGGAGCGCTGCCGCCTTGGGCGTCCCGCCCGGGACGATGAACGACTTGAGCGGCTCCAACTCGCGATCGCCCTCGTCGATGGCGTGCTCGAGTTCGGCGATTCGACCGTCGTCGATGCTTGCCTTCTCGAGCTGCTTCTTCATCTTCTCGCGGTCCGGCGTGGCGAGCAGCGCCCCGATGGCGAACAAATCGCGCTGGAGCGGCACGAGCACTTCATCGATGCGCGGCATCATCTCGATGGACCGCGCGAGCCCGATCGTCGCGTTCAACTCGTCGACGTCCCCGTACGCCTCGACGCGGGGGTGGGTCTTGGACACACGGCCGCCGCCGAAGAGCCCCGTGTCGCCCTGGTCGCCTGTCTTGGTGTAGATCTTCACAGTCGGGACTCGGGACTCGGGACTCGGGACTCGGCGAACCGCCGTGCACGGCGACGGAATGCTCCGACTCGCGATGGAAAGAGGGGATCCGTCGCTGGCGGTGAACCAGATTTGGATTGTGTCACGAACTGCCTCCCTCGCTGATCATGAGCGGCTCGATGTTTGGCAGCGGGCGATGACGTTGCTCGTTGAGAGCTACCGCATCGCGCGCCTCCTCCCAGCGGACGAAAGATACGGTCTGGCGTCCCAAATCCGCCGGGCAGCCGTTTCGGTTCCCGCCAACATCGCCGAGGGGTGCGGCCGCACAAGCCCTGGAGATCGACTTCGATTTCTCTCGATCGCGCGTGGGTCCCTGTGCGAACTACAAACGCTTCTGGCGGCCGCCGAACTCCTGACCTACACCGGGTCTGAACAACTCATTCCCGCGAGGGAGCTCCTGAATCGCACTGCACAGCTGCTCGGTGGGTTGCGCCGGCATTACACTAACGCAAGGGTCGGAAATCGGGATTCGTAGTTCGCGGTTCTTTCGAGTTCCGAGTCCCGAGTCCCGAGTTCCGGATGTCAGCCAAACAGTTTCTTCAAGATCGACGTGCTCCCGCGTGGCGTCTGTAACGCTCCGCGCAAGTTCCCGAACGACGTCTCCTCGCGCGTGCGTGCCGCGTACGTGGTGGGGAACAGCTGTACGAGGTGCGCCTGAAGCCGGTCTGGCGACGCGGCCTCGGCCTGCTGCGCGACCCACTGGTCCAAGGAGCCGGCGAACTGCGCCGCGCTGGCCCGCTTGGATGGACTGCGATGCAGCGCGGAGTGGAGCACCTCCTCAAGCGTTGCGTCGAGGTCCGTGATGCGTGCGCGAAGGTTCGGGAGCGGTTGCACGGCCACCTCGTCCACGAGCAGGGACGTTTCCTCTTCGCGAAACAGCGGCGCGAGGGCCAGCAATTCGTACAGCACGACGCCGAGCGAGAACACATCGCTCTTGCCGTCGACGGACGAGCCGAGCACCTGCTCGGGGCTCATGTAGTGCTTCTTGCCGATGCGCATCTTCTGCTCGCTGGCCGGATCGAACGACGTTCGCGCTTTCGCGATACCGAAGTCGGCGAGCTTGATGTGGCCGTCCCACGTGATCATCACGTTGCCGGGCGACACATCGCGATGGACGATGTCCAGTCGCTGGCCGCCCGGACTCACGAAGTTGTGGGCGAAATCCAAGGCGCGCGATACGCGGCTGCAGATGTACGCGGCCAGCGTCGCCGGGATTGGTGTGCCCAGCTCATAATGCCGGTCAATGACGCTGCGGAGGGTTGGGCCCTGGATGTACTCCATGGCGATGAAGTACTCGCCGCCCACCTCGCCCAACTGGTAGATCTGCACCACATTGCCGTGCATCAAGTTGGCCGAGAGCTTGGCTTCGTCGATGAACAGGCGCAGGAATTCCGCCCGCTTGGCATAGTGCGGGTGAATCACCTTGAGCGCGATGCGCTTGGTGAAGCCCTCCGGGCCCAATTGCTCCGCCTCGTACACCGTTGCCATTCCGCCTTCGGCAACCTTGTTCACGAGACGGAACGCGCCCTTGTACTCGACGGTCTTCTGATTTTCCATTGGCTCGACACTTACGTTAACGCATGATGCGCGACCAACGCGACATTACGATTATCGGCGCCGGACCGACAGGTCTGTTTGCCCTCTTTTACGCCGGCATGCGCCAGGTGTCCGCGCAGGTCGTTGACGCGCTGCCAGAGGTTGGCGGCCAACTGGCGGCGCTCTATCCGGAGAAGTGGATTTTCGATGTTGCCGGCTTTCCGCAGATTCTCGCCAAGGACCTCGTTCGCGCTCTGGTGGAGCAGAACAAGCGGTTTGGCGGCGATGTACACCTCGGGCAGCAGGTCATCGGCCTTGAGAAGGACGGCGATGGCTTCGTGCTGGTCACGAAAACCGACCGGTTCCCGACACGCGCCATCGTCATCGCTGCCGGCATCGGCGCGTTCTCGCCCCGTCGCCTGCCGCAGGCCGCAGCGGAGCCGTGGTACGGGCGTGGCGTGTACGACGTCGTTTCAGACCCCGAACAATTCCGCGACCACCGCGTGATCATCATCGGCGGCGGCGATACTGCCTTCGATTGGGGCGTGCAGCTACTCCCGCGCGCGAA
>Ga0206225_1000090_pt1 | contig 11743 bp, 7 predicted proteins | sample MancosB2_FD_155470 | JGI IMG/M metagenome (GOLD analysis project Ga0206225, IMG submission 155470) | Subsurface sediment microbial communities from Mancos shale, Colorado, United States - Mancos B2 | ecosystem: Environmental > Terrestrial > Deep subsurface > Rock core/Sediment | place: USA...
GTAAGATGTTCTTTTCAACCCACGTCGAAATAGATCCACACAAAATCAGAATCAGCCCCTGCTTTTTATTCGCTTCCTGATCCCACCATGTTTTTAATGATCCCAAGAAACTGGGATCCAGTCCCCCCATCCAGGAAATTTCATCGAGCAATACAATCACTTCTTCATTCCCGATCTGCGCACCTAAAAATCTGAATGCATCTGACCAGGTCGAAAAGCTCGCACGAGGCAATCCAAGCTGCACACAAAGCTGATCTCCAAACTCATCTCTCTGTTTTTGCCCGGTCATCCCCGATGCCGGAGGAAGCCCCGAGAGAGAAATAAGCCGCTTATTTTTGGCAAATTTCTCTACCAACGTGCTTTTCCCCACCCTTCGCCTCCCTTTGATCACGACTAATGAAGCCTTTTTTAGGCGCCTCAGGCGTGCTAAGCGGTTAAGCTCCAGTTTCCTTCCAAGAAATAGATTCACTCTACACCTCCTAATATCGACAAATGTACCATTTAGGAAGGTTTAAGGCTAGTCATTCTACCTCCTAAACGGTGCATATGCAGACTTAAGGATGCAGCGTGGCTCAGACCTCTTATTGAGTACTGAGGCTTCGTTGTTGGCTGTTTGGGTCTAATGAGCCAGTTGCAAAACTCCATTCGGGCCTAAATTCGCGCTTTTGGCGTTGGATTGAAGATTCTTCTGTAGCTTTTGGTTGCGGTGCGGCTAACGCCGCTTACCGCACGAATAAAAGCCAAAATCATCAAATTTAGGATCCGTTGCGAGTTTTGCAATTGACTCTAATCTTTGTCCCTTAAGTTTCATCCTTCATCTCGTCTGCAATAAACCGGGCAAAGGGCTCTATGTTCTCCTCTGCGGAGGCCGCCTCCAGAGCTTCCAGGTAGGCTTTTCTGTGTTTCATATGAACAATTGTCCAACGGTAACCTCCAGAGGCAAACATCGCATTCATGAGAAAGCGGCCTATGCGGCCGTTTCCATCCATGTAGGGATGAATAAAGACAAAAATATAGTGCCCGAGCACTGCGCGCACGGCCGCATGGGGCTCTTTTCCCAAACAAGAAAAGAGGGCCTCCATCGCATCAATGAGAGCCTCCTTCGGAAGGGGGATGTGCCTAGAGTTGCGTATGTAGACTTGTCCTCTACGGTAGCCTAATAAGTCCTCTTGACGAAGGATCCCAGCTCTTACAGAGGGAACAAACAGACTTTGGTACCATCTTTTAAGATCTTTTTCTACGACCTCTCCTGGATTGCTACCATTACATAACTGCAGAAGACTCTTTTTAACCTCACAAAATGCCTCGTAATAGCCTCTGGCCGCAAGGGCATTCTTCTCATTCCTGTCCTCAAGGTGCAAATCAGGATTCCAGTGATGATTCTGCACTTTTTCTATCAGATCATCATCGACCTGAAAGCCTTCGATGGATAGGGAGTTATAGGCGTCTTTTTCATAAAGCTCCTTGATGTGATCCATATAGCCTTGCGGGTTCTTGGGCAGTCCTGGGGCGGTGGGAAAACAGGAAATCACTTTTTCTCTAAAATCACTCCAGAGGGAGTAGATGCGCGCAACATAGGGAGATTGTATTTTGATTCCGGGCAACGTGGGGGCTGAGAGCAAAAATGGATTCTCTTCCTTTATTTTCCACCCTTGCATCAATAGGTCATCGTTTAACGCCTCTACCATGGTGCGGTCACCAAGAAAAGCATAAGCGCCCAAAAGTCTTGCGGCAGCACTTTTGAAATGATATTTCACAATCACCTTTGAGAGCTCTGAAGAGGCGCGAACAAGCCTTAAGGCAATTTCCGCATCTTTGGGGTATTTTTGAAAATAAGTGGCGGACACCTTGCAAAGGGCATATGGCAAGGGCATGATCTGCAACCCTTGAAAACGCACCTTTTCTTCGGGAAGATTGTCGGGGTCGGCGTAAATAAACACGGAGGTGTCAAAGGGCAGTCCTTGAGGTGCACCGCCTCCTCTCGAAGAAATCACCACTACTTGTTTAGGAATGATTAAGGAGCCTGCATGCAAATCAAGAGAATCTTCTGCAGAAAGGCAGTAGTTCTCTCCAAAATGGTGCTCAAGGTAAATGCGCAAAAAATCCCAAAAGTTCGCATACCATGACACACTATCACCCAAGGCGGTGTCAGGCTTGACGAGAAGATACCACCCTTTAATCACTTCCTGGAGCCACTTTGTCCTGACCAGGAATTCACGATCAGCTCTAAGAATTTGTTGGGATCTAATGATGTTGCCGTTGTTAATTTTGGCAGATTTTCCGACTCTGGCCAAAGCATCTGTCAACTTTTTTGTTGATTTCATAGGAAATAACTCGAGTTTTGTGTAGTGGTTTACTCGAGTTTCATGTTAGCAATAACTCGAGTTTTGTGCAATAAATGTAATAACTGATTGGTGGTTATGTGTTTGGGTTGTGATGCTGTGATTATGCACTAGTTTCTATTTTGCCCCACGTCTCATGGGATCTTGCAAGCAAAGCGGAGTCTTCAATTATTTCTATTCCGCTGTTGGAAACAGCCCCGCCATCGTCGAAAGCTGGAAGAGGAAAATGAACGCGGCGAAAAGAAAAATAATCGCCAAAACAGGTTTTCCACCCTTCATCTGATATGTAGAAGCCGTTCGTTTGCGATAACGGCCGATCCAGACCATCAAAACGGGTAAAATGCCAAAGAGGACGACGGCGCAAATACCGCCGGCAAAATCGAGCGCTTTGAAGAAGATGTCCGGCTTCAGGATCGAAAAGAAAAATGGCGGAATTAAAGTGAGAAGCAAAAGGGACAGGGGTTCTCGGTCCTTTGTCTGGAGTCCATCCGCCAGGAAGTGCGTCAGCGCCAGGGATTGCAGGAGCAAAGAGGTCAGGAGCGAGAAAAAGGCCAATCCTCCGGCAAAATGGGTCACCCAGGATGCTCCTAAAATACCGGCGATCGATTGCGAGGCGTCTTGGCCGGCATGAAGGATGGCAATAATCCCGTATTCGCCCTCAATGGGAACGATGCCCAGAACAATTAGATCCCAAAGAAGATAGACGACAAGCGCAAACAGGCTGCCCGTAATAATCACGATCCGCACCCGCTTTAAATCACCGGCCATATAGGTCGTGATCGTGGGAATCATATTGTGAAATCCAAACGATATAACCAGGATTGGCAAAGAATAAAAAAGATAATGGGCGTCGGTGTGTTTCAAAAGCGTGGGGTTGATATGCAGCAATCCAACAGCCACGATACCTAAGTAGGCGAGGATCTTGCCGGCCATCAAAACGCGGTTGCAGATGTCGACTGTCCGAGTGCCTGAGTAGAGGAGACATCCGAAGAGTAAAACAAAGAAAAATGTTCCGATCCAAGGGGAGATATGAAAGGAAAAGTGGCGGATCACCGTGGAAGAGATGTCGATTCCGATTCCGGCCTGATAGGCGACCAGCAAAGAGTAGAATAAAAAGAGATAGAGCAACCAGCTGAGGCGTTGGCCCCAACGGCCCAGCGAATGGCCGACCATTGAAATGTAATTGACGTCTTTGGTGAACCAGCCATTGACCTCCAGCACTAATAATGCGGTGGCTGTCATAAAGGCCCATGCGGCAACCAGCATGATGATTGATGGATAAAAGCCACTCAGCCCTGTGACGATCGGCAATCCTAAAATGCCGGCGCCGACACAGCTGCCGCCGATAAGTAATGTGCCCCCGAGCAGACTGCCAGGTTTACGATGCATGATGATCCTATAGTCGAATGCCGTCTTGATACATCCAGTGATGATTCATTCTTATGAATCGGCTTTTTTCGGTAAAGGAAACATCGCGATTATTTTGTTCTAATATGGCCCGGGCCCAGATCCGCCTTTCTTATTCTTTGCCAAAACGCCCCAATTTTGCATCGGCCAGAGCTACCAGATCTTTCGATTGCATGACGATCGATTCCGTGGGAAGCCCGCAATTGAACGCCGCGCGCGTTTGCAGGGCGATGCGATCGTCGTAATAGTTATCGAGGTTGAGCAGGTTGCCAAAGGGAGGGACTCCGCCTACGATCAGCCCAAAGCGCTCCAGAATGACGGCGGGATCTTCGAACTCGCATTTTTCCCCGACGGCATCGGCACAGGCCTTCATGTCCAGCTTCATGTTGGATGGGATATTGAATTGAAAGTTCTTTTTGCTGCTTTTGCCGCGCACGATGATCGATTTGATTCCCTCTTCGAGAAGAGTGCCGCGCACGCGCGCCGAGTCTTGCGATGTCGGCGTGGCTTCGTGGGTCAGGTGCTGATAGTCAAAGTCCCGATGGCGCAGCTGGCGAATGATTTCGTTGCGGATGTTTTCGCCGCCGAAGAAAATTTTCGCCTTGATCCGGTTGCCCGCGATCCGCTTGGTGTCGGATGGAAAGAGAGAGGCTTGCCGGATGTTTTTCAGTTTCAACAGGGTCATCGTCAAGCGCTCGAAGCCCATGCCAAAGCCGCCATGCGGAGGCATCCCATATTTGAAGATGCTGAGGTAGTCCTCGAAATTTTGCGGATCCATTCCCTTCATGTGCAGCCCTTCGAGCATCGATTCATAGGTGTGGCGCCGCTGTCCGCCCGAGGTGATCTCCGTGCCGGCGCAGAGTAAATCGAAGGTATTGGTGAGCTCGGGATTGGTTTCACTGGCAAAGGCGTAAAAAGGGCGCTTTTCCTTCTTCCAGTCGATGACGAATACCAGGTCAGTACCGTGCTTCTCCGCTGACCAGGCGCAGAGCTCGCGCTCGGCGGCAGGGCTTAAGTCCGGCTCGTTTCTCTCGTCGATGCCGGTGCGCTGATAGTAGAGCTCCTGCGCCTCTTTGAATGTCAGACGGGGAAAGGGGACTTTGGGGGGACAGTTGATGATAGTGCCTCCCAGCGCTTCAATATCTGATTTGGAGCGCTCCTTCAGGTAAGTGACGATGAATTTAACCACTCCTTCCTGCACATCGAGGATTTCCTGCCAGTTCTCGAAAAAGCCCATCTCGAACTCGAGCTGCTTGCCTTCCGTCAGATGGCGGGAGGTTTGCGATGGCTCGGCGCGGAAAAATGGCATCAGGGCAAAGACCCGCTCGTTGACGCCAACCATGATCTGCTTATAGAGCTGGCTGCTTTGGGCGAGTGTGGCCGTGTAGCCAAAATAATCGACATTGAAAAATTCTGCGCCGCCCTCGGATGAGGCCCCGATCATGTTGGGGGCAAAATATTCGCTGGCGTCGATCTGATCGTGCATATAGAGGCGGTAGGCGTGTGCGATTTCTGCCTGGATGCGGAAGACGGCCTGCAGCTCGCGGTTGCGTAAAGCAATGGGCCGATGATCGAGGACGAAATCCAGATCGGAATGAATTTGTGGCTTGTAGTACTCGATCGGTGGCACTTCGTGGATCGGATTTTCGACGGTGATTTTTGGATGGATGATCTCCACGCCGATATTTGCTTCTGTCGACGCCGACGCCGTTCCTGTAATGCGCAAGATGGATCCGGGCTGCAGGTTGGCGATTTTTTGAATCTCCTGCTTGTCCTCGATGACGATCTGTGAGATGCCGCTGCGATCGCGCAGAATGAGAAATGTCAGTTTTCCAAAGGAGCGAAAATTGTTCAGCCATCCGCGGATTGTAACTTGATGGCCGATGTGGTTTCGTAGCTCAGCAGATAGTGTTCTTTTCATAGTGAATGATGGGCTAAAGGGATTTTATAAAATCGGGCGGAATGGGAAAATTCCGCCCGTCATTGCATTAGCTTCTCGCGTGTTCGAGTAGCGCTTTGTGGCTCAGCTTGATCTGGCCGCGGTCATTGACATCCAATACCTTGACTTCGATTTCGTCGCCCTGTTTAAACGACGTGTCCTGGATGTTTTGGATTCTTTGATGCGAAATTTCAGAAATGTGGAGCAAGCCCTCTTTTCCGATGATTTCGACAAACATGCCGAAGGGCACGATCGATGTAATGCGGCCCCTATAGATCTTGCCGATCTCAACTTCTGCCGTAAGATTCAGGACAATTTTCTTAGCCTTTTCCATCGCTTCGGCGTTGTTCGATGCGATGCTGACGAGGCCGTCGTCGTTGATATCGATCTGAACGCCGGTCTCTTCAATGATCGCGCGGATCTGTTTGCCGCCAGGGCCAATGACGATGCCAATTTTGCTCGGCTTGATCTGGATGACCTCGATTCGCGGGGCGAAGGAAGACATTTCCTCGCGCGCTTTCGGACATATATTGAGCATTTTTTTCAAAATATGGATCCGGCCTTCTTTGGCTTGAGCGAGAGCTTCGCGCATGATCGCATGCGTGATTCCCTCGATTTTGATGTCCATTTGGAATGCCGTGATGCCCGTTTCGTCGCCGGTGACTTTAAAGTCCATGTCGCCGAGCGCATCTTCTGCACCGAGAATATCGGACAAAATGGCGTGGTGATTGCCTTCCAAAACGAGGCCCATGGCAATCCCTGCGACGGGACGCTTGACGGGAACGCCGGCATCCATCAGAGCGAGGCAGCCGCCGCATACTGATGCCATCGAAGACGAGCCATTGGACTCGGTGATATTCGATTCGATGCGGATCACATAGGGAAAATCTTCCTGTTTGGGCAGAATCGCGCTGAGAGCTCGTTCGGCGAGCTTGCCGTGGCCGATTTCTCGGCGTCCGGGTGCGCCCATGCGGCCCACTTCGCCCACGGAATACGGTGGGAAAAAGTATTGCAGATAAAAGCGCTGGGTACCTTCGCCATGCAAATCTTCAAAGCGCTGGGCATTGCTTCCTCCGCCGAGGGTGCAAACGGCGATGGTCTGCGTTTCGCCGCGGGTAAATAGGGAGCTGCCGTGTGTACGAGGCAGAATCGATTGCTCGATGTCGATCGGGCGGATGTCCGTCAGGCCGCGGCCGTCGAGGCGCTTCTTGTCCGTCAAAATCATCTTGCGCATCAAGTCGGATTGCAGGTTTTTAAATGCGACTTGCACATCAATTTTGGGGAATTTCGGGTTCTCTTCAGACGAAAGTGATTCGTATAGATCTTTCTGGATGACGCCGATGGCCAGATCGCGCTGCTGTTTGAGGGCGATTTTGAGAGCGTCTTTCAGTTTGTGGGTGCAGAATTTGTCAACGGCTTCGATGACTTCTTTCGGTACCACGTGCAAAGTGTCGCGTTTTTTTGGCCGGCCAATGCGTTTTTGCCAAGCGCTCAGCTGGTGGCAGATTTCACGGATCGCATGATGGCCCGTTTCAATGGCTTCGATCACCTGCTCTTCTGTCAGAAAATCGCAAAAGCCTTCAATCATCAAGATCGCGTCTTCCGTACCGGCCAGCACGAGATCCAGACTGGACTTTTTGATTTCTTCGGCGGTCGGGTTAATGATAAAGCGGCTGTCGATCAAGCCCACGCGGACGGCGCCGATCGGCTTGACGAGGGGGATATCGCTGATGACAAGTGCGGCTGAGGCGGCGCAAATCCCTAACACGTCGGGAGTGTTGATTCCATCATAAGAAAATACGGTCGATAAGACCTGTACTTCGTTGTGGTAGCCTTCTTCGAACATTGGACGCAGAGGGCGGTCGATGAGGCGGCAGGTCAGGATTTCTCTTTCCGTTGGGCGGCCTTCGCGCTTGATGAAGCCCCCGGCTGTGCGGCCGACAGAGGAATATTTTTCCTGGTAGTCAACGCGCAGAGGTAGAAAATCGATGCCTTCCTGAGCTGTGGGCGATGCGCAAGCGGTCGCTAGAACGACCGATTCGCCGCAGTGGACCAAGACGGCGCCGTTGGCCTGACGTGCGATTTTGCCTGTTTCAAATTTGAGTGTTTTTTCGCCGATGGTGAATGTGATCGTATCTCTTTGCATAGGTTCCTTGTCGTAGTTATTGACTAGAAAGGAACGGCTTGGAGATAGAAATCAGAAAGAAGACCTGTTTTTACAATAGGGCTTATTTCTGCTCTCTATCGGCCCACAGCTCCTTTCTTCAATGCTCTGGAGAGACCATCTCTCCAGAGCGAAAACATGTTATTTTCTTAAATTCAGACGGACAATCAAGTTTTGATAGCGCTTGGTGTCGGTCGAATTGAGGTAATCGAGCAGCTTTCGGCGCTGTCCGACCAGTTTCAATAATGCAAGCCGCGAGCTGTGATCTTTGGGAGCCAGCTTGAGGTGTTCGGTGAGTTCGGTAATGCGTTCGGTAAGAATTGCGATCTGTACGTCCGCAGAGCCGGTGTCTTTTTCGTGCAATTGAAATTTTTTGGTGATTTCTTCCTTGGTACCTTTATCTAGCGACATTGAGGAAGCTCTCCGTGTAAGTTTGAGTCATTTTCACAAGAATTGTAACCGAAAATCCATATACTCGCAAGGATTCTTGCACTTTCACCGCAAACCTTGCTAAAATGGTATACCAATAATGAATTTGAGAGAGCTAAAATGGAAACGAATTCTTTTACCTACGTGCGCCCATGGATAGAGAAAATTTTGCTATCCATTAGAAAAGACATTAAAACCGATCATTTAGCGGTGGATAAATCGTTCTTTAAAACCCATTTTGGGTCGCGTCCAATGAATAAATTGACGCAGGAAGAGATCTTCGCCGTCTACGAGAAGGAGCTACTGGCCGGCAATGCGGAATTGCGCGAATGGGTCATCAATCGATGGGTGTTCAAACACGGCGACATTTACCGCTTTTTTGCAGATCGCCTAAGCGCGATCAATCCTAATTTTCAGGAGATTCAAACCATCGAGGATGCCCAAGCTGAAAAGATTATTTCCCCGGCGATCGACTCGTTCGGCGCGACGTCGACTTATCTTTTTTCCCGGCTCAACGGGGTTGTTTTTTCTCCCCAGATCTTCGAGCGCCTTAACCAGGCAGCTATGAAAGAAACGGAGAAGAACAAGGTTAGCGATGAGCAAAAAAGCCTGGATGAATCCATCGATCAGATGAAGGCGCGCCACCAGCGCGAGCTGAGCCGCCTCCAGGAAAAGTACGAGGATAAATTGGCCGGCGTACAGCGCAAATATTCGACGGACGTCGAGGCGCTGAAAAAACAGATTCGTTCTTTGCAGCAAAGAGTCCGATGAGCGCTCTGATCGATTATCATAAGCTGAGTCTCTCGGATCGCGATGTCGCTTTTATGCGCGAGGCGTTGAAAGAGGCGGTGAAAGCGGCCCAAGAGGACGAGGTACCCGTTGGGGCCGTCCTCGTGGTGAATCAGAAGATCGTCAGCCGCGGCCACAATCAGGTAGAGCTGCTGCAGGATGCGACGGCGCATGCTGAGATGATCTGCCTGACGGCGGGGGCTGCGGCCCTCGGCAACTGGCGCCTGAGCGAGGCTATGCTATATTGTACTCTGGAGCCGTGCTGCATGTGCGCGGGGGCGATGCTGTCCTCGCGGCTCAAGCGCCTCGTTTGGGCCGCTCCTGATTTGCGATTGGGGGCTAACGGCAGCTGGATCGATGTATTTGCCAGCAAACATCCGATGACCGAGATAGAAATCGCAAATGGCGTTTTGAAGGATGAGGCGGCCGATCTCATGCGCGCTTTTTTTCAAAAACAGAGAAAAAAGCCAGGATCGTGAGCCTTTCTAAAATATTAAGTTTGATTGACTTAATAAGTGGTTGCGCTATTTAATCCTTAACCATGTTTTTGAAATGCTTCATATTATTGGCTGCTGCGATCAACGATCCCACCAACGAAGCCATTGATTCGCATGCCAGCGAGCAATGCCTTCCCTCATCCCTCATCGAAGGCAAGGTCAGCGCCGTCACCGGAAAGCTCTATTCCTATGACGAAGATTACGTGATCGCGGGACAAGAACCGATCCGTATCAGCCACATTTGCCGTGAAGGCGCACGGCATTTCATGCCGCACCTCACAGCGACGCATGACAAAGGCTATGACCTATGCGAAATTGTCGAGCCGAACGGCGTGTCGTATGAATATAAAAAAGCATCAAAGTTCAAGATCGGCCATGAAACCTGGACTCGGTTTGAGCTGTATCATCCCACTAAGAAGGGCCGTAACAATGCATCGGACGGTAAAATATCAGGGCGCAGCAATCATCAAAACTCCTACATCGCCCTCGACGCCAAGGAAAAATACCTGGTGTATCATGCACCGAATGGCGGCGTCCGCCATTTCAAAAAAATCCATTCACAAGACTCATATCGGCTAATTTCTGAAAATCTGTCCAATGGAAATCAGATTTTCTACGACTATTCCGAAGATATCGATAATAAGCATACTTTTCTACGGGGCCATCTGATCCGCATCCGGACAACCGACCCCACCGGACAAATTACTTATGCAACAGCCGACCTTCATTATTCCAATCCCTCCATGCCTGATTGCATCACGGGCAGCGATGGCCGGGTGCTTTGTTATCAAAATTTTAATGTCATCGATAGCCCCGATCTGCCGGAGCAGCGGCTCTCTCAACAGGGAGGCTCGTCCCAAATCGATCTTCCGATGAACCGCTATCTCGGATTCAGTTCCTATGACTTGGATTCAGAAATCGTCGCAGGTCAAACTGTGGTAATGCAGGACATCTCTTACGATTACGAATATTACGAAAAGAAAGAAGACGGGGAGCGATATACCAAGCATTATTTTTCCCCCGATCCTCGCCGCGGCCGCGTCAAGACGATTTATGCTCCCGTCGGGCCCGACGCAACGCCGATCAACACTTCCTCGATTATCTACGGCTTGAGCACTAATCCCGACATTCCTTCTATCACATGTGTGTACGACATCGACAACAATTGCACGACCTACAGCTGGGACACGGATGGCCGACTGACACTAATAGTGAAAAATTCTCCCGATGGAAAGCTTTTTAACGCTGAGCGATTCACATGGGGCGAGAAGGGTCGGCTCACATGCAAAAGCTTCTTTGATGAAAACAACCAACCCCTATCGGTACGTCATTTCCACTATGACAAATTTGGCAACATTACCTACGAGATGTTTTTCGCAAACCTGTCCGGATGCGGCCCACCGCCCGTTTTAACCGACAAGGGAGGCATCTGCGCCAATTGCTGCGAGTGCACCACCAAAACCTATTCCCATAACGCTGACCATCTGGTCATACGCGCCGAAGAGAGCAGCGGAAAAGTCACTCGCACTCAGTATCTACCCGGAACCGATCTGGTTACAGCCCAGTTCATTGGGGTAGGTGATCAGATCGAGATCCGCAAGTTTTTCGAATACAATAGCCGAAACATTTTGATCCGTACGATCGTCGATGACGGAGCCTCATTCAATCCAAACGATCTTACCTCCGTTCATACGCGCAAAATATGCGCCATCACGCCCAAACCCGATGCGCCCTATGCCGGCATGCCCTGGATTGTCGAAGAAAAATACTGGGATGGCCACTGCGAGGCTCTTCTTAAAAAGACGATTCTCTCCTACACCAACGGCGCACGCATTGCTCAAAAAGAGATCTATGACGCTGATGGGAAATTTTGCTATCGGTTGGCGTTTACTTACGACGATAAAGGGCGCGTACTGTCGGAAACAAACGCTCTTGGACAAGTCCAGACCCATCGCTATGATGCCGTTGGCAATGAGATAGAAACGCAGGAATTTTCCGGAAGAAAAATGATCCGTCGCTCGTTCGACTATTCTGACCGGCTCACCGCCTTGGAAGAGATCGGCGATGACGGCGTTCATATCACTACCAACTACTCCTACAACGCCAAACACCGCAAAGTCTCTGAAGACAGCTCGCTGGGACGGTCGCTTCGCTATTCCTACGACAGCTTCAGCAA
>Ga0206225_1000091_pt1 | contig 11516 bp, 7 predicted proteins | sample MancosB2_FD_155470 | JGI IMG/M metagenome (GOLD analysis project Ga0206225, IMG submission 155470) | Subsurface sediment microbial communities from Mancos shale, Colorado, United States - Mancos B2 | ecosystem: Environmental > Terrestrial > Deep subsurface > Rock core/Sediment | place: USA...
TGTGATATTCAGCACGCACCATTTGCACGCGAACCAGCTCCAATACGACAAGAGTCGTTAAAGCCATTGTTTGTCCTAACGCCGCACTTGTTTGCAATCCAAAATGACAGGCAGCCAGCGTACCCGCCGCAATGACGCCGCTGATTGTGGCCAGCTGGAAAAACAGCCGAAGCGGCAAAATCGGTTCATTGGATTGTCTCGGCGGCCGTTCCATCGCTTTTGGATCAACAGGATCCATTCCTAATGCAATCGCAGGGAACCCATCTGTGACCAGGTTTAAGAATAAAAGTTGAACAGCCGATAAGGAAACAAACGGGTTGCCAAAAGAATCTTTAAAACCGATCGCCATTCCGATAAAAATGACCATGAGTTCAGCCATATTTGAAGAAAGCAGATAATTGACAAACTTCACGATATTGTCATAAATCCCCCTTCCTTCCTCCACTGCATGGACAATCGAGGCAAAATGATCATCGGTAATGATCATATCGGCCGCTTCCTTCGCAACATCGGTTCCTTTCATTCCCATGGCGATCCCGATATCCGCCTCTTGAATCGCGGGAGCGTCATTCACTCCATCGCCGGTCACGGCGACAATTTCTCCCTCTCTTCGCCACATCCGTACAATGCGCAATTTATCTTCGGCGGAGATGCGGGCATAAATTCGAATGCTCCGGAGAGATTTTTTTAACTCCCCGTCATTCATCTGCTGCAGCTCGATGCCGCTTATCGCGCGCGCGCCTTCTACGAACAACCCCAATTCTTTAGCCACCGCTTCCGCCGTGTCCGGATGATCGCCCGTGATCATGACGGGACAAATGCCCGCCCTCATGCACGTTTGAACGGCCTGTTTGACTTCGGGCCGGGGAGGATCCATCATGGCCGCCAGGCCGACAAAAGTGAGGTTGTCTTCCATGGACGCATCAATGCTTTGATCGGACTCGACGTCTCGATAAGCCATGGCTAAAACGCGGAGCGCCTGCACAGCGAAATCGTGATTGGCATTGAGGATTTCTTGTCTGAGTGGAGGCGTCAGCTCTGTTTTTTCATTTCTCAGGAGGATTGTCGTGCAGCGATTGAGGATTAAATCGGGGGCTCCCTTCACAAAAAGAACGTTCCCAGCCTTTGTCTTTCGAAGAGAGCTCATCCGTTTACGCTCGGAATCAAAAGGAATTTCTCCTTGCAAAGGATTTTTGTCCTCCGACTCCCGCTTTTTGATCCCTCCTTTTTCTGCGGCAACAATCAAAGCCCCTTCGGTGGGATCGCCCGTTATTTGCCAGCCCTGTTCTGAATGAACCAGGTTGGCGCTATTACACAACACTCCAATCGCAAGAAGTTGTTTTAACTCCAGAAAATCCATAGGAACAACGGGTTGCGCATTGACGCTAAAATTTCCTTCCGGAATATAGCCCACACCGGAAACGTCGATCCGTTCTCGATTGACCCATATCTTCCGAACGGTCATTTCATTCTTTGTCAAAGTGCCCGTTTTATCGGTACAGATGACCGAGGCGCAGCCGAGCGTTTCAACGGAGGAGAGCCGGCGGATCAGGGCATTGCGCCTCGCCATTTTTCTGACGCCGATCGCGAGAGCGATTGTAACAATCGCAGGTAATCCTTCCGGAATAGCGGCTACAGCCAGGCTTGTGGCGACCAAAAGCACATGAATCAACGAATTGCCCCGCCACATTCCAAGGATGAAAACGATCGCAACGACGCCCAGACAAAGAAAAACCAGCCGACGTCCCAATTGCTGCAAGCGAATTTGCAGGGGGGTTTGCTCATCTTTGCTTTCGCTCAACAGGGAAGCGATCTTTCCGAGTTCTGTATTGAACCCGGTCGTTGTGACAATCATATGTCCTTTGCCGCTCAGCACTACGGTTCCCATGAAGGCCATATTTTTTCGATCGCCGATCGGTAATTCCGTATTGGCCAGCGGATCGGTCGTCTTGGGAATCGGCAAGGATTCTCCTGTGAGAGAGGCTTCCTGCGTAGAGAGTTGAACCGAATGGATAACCCTTCCGTCAGCGGGAACCGAATCCCCCGCTTCTAACAGGATCAGATCACCTGGAACAACTTCTTTGGAAGGAATACTCTGTAATACACTCTCGCGGATGACTTTGCAGATCGGCGCGGCCATTTTTTTAAGAGCTTCCATTGAACGCTTCGCATGGAACTCCTGGATAAATCCGATGAGAGCATTGAGAATCACAATAATAAAGATGGCACAAGCATCCATCCATTCGCCCAGAATCCCGGCAATAGCTGCTGCGATCATCAAAATCCACACAATAAAACTGGCCCATTGATTCAAAAACAGTTTGAAGGCGGAAAATGGAATGGGCTCCGGCCACTGATTCAATCCGAAATGCGCTAATTTTTTTTGGGCTGCCGCAGATGACAATCCCTGATGGGGACTGGTCTCTAATTCCTGGCAGGTTTGATCGGTGGAAAAACTCCACCACATTTTTTTGTCTACGGGCATACGGCGTCCATTGGAAGACAACAAATACAGCCCCCCTGAGCGCAAAATAGCTTTCCGATCAAATTTATTGCAATTTTTAAAAAAACCACTTTTTATTTGACTACAAACTGACCATCATTTTAACAGTAGGATTAAGGAATTAACCATTTATTTCGGTTAATATTTGAAGGCAATTATTAATGGATCGAGTCATTAGCGTCATTTTGGCGGGCGGAGAAGGAACGAGGCTATTTCCTTTGACGCGCGGCCGCTGCAAACCGGACGTGCGGTTTGCGGGGCGCTACCGTCTGATTGATATTCCTATTTCGAACTCGATCCACTCGAACATCCAGCAGATTTTTGTCCTCTCCCAGCATTTCAAAGATCCTCTGCACCAGCATATCCTTTCGACCTATCCTACATCGCATCAAATTCATCTTTTGTCTCCGAAAGACATTCCGGGGAAAAAAAACCTGTTCAAGGGGACGGCCGATGCCGTCCGGCAAAATCTAGGGGCGATTTTACACACAAACGCCGAATATATTTTGATTTTAGCGGGCGACCAGCTCTATCACATGAACTATCGCGGCATGATCGATTTCGCCAAACAGGAAGGGGCGGATCTGGTGATCGCTTCGCTGCCGGTTCAGGAAGGAGATGCCAAGAGAATGGGACTCTTGCGCATCGACGAGCGCTCGCGCGTCCTCGACTTTTTTGAAAAACCCACGGAGCGCAAGACTCTGGACAGCTTCGCTCTTCCCCCTACGTGCGATCATCCGCAGGAATACCTCGGCTCCATGGGAATTTATGTTTTCAAGCGAGATGCCCTATTGTCGCTGCTGAGCAATGAGGGCGACGACTTTGGTAAGCACATCATTCCGGCCCAAATGAAAAAGGGGAACGTATCGGCTTACTATTACCAAGGCTACTGGGAAGATATTGGAACGATTGGAGCCTACTACCGCGCCAATCTCGCTCTGACGAATTGTCAAAACTGGATGCAGGCGTTTGACGAAACGAATCAGCTCTTTACGCCCCACTACAACTTGACCACGCCATTCATTAAAAACAGCGCGATCACAGACTCTCTCATCAATGAAGGCTCGCTCATCGAAGCCAAAGAAGTGACGCACAGCATCATTGGTACGAAGACCCATCTCAAAGAAAACAGCATTATCCGCGACTCCATCATTATCGGGGATCACTCGATCGCTGAAAAAACCAGAGCTTGCTATTCCGTCGTCGTCGGGAAAGACTGCGTGATTCAAAAGGCGATCATCGACTCGGATGTCGTCATTGGAGACAGAGTGCAGCTCATCAACAAAAATCAATTACAGAAATTCGACTCAGACGGCGTCTATATCCGCGACGGAATCATCATCGTCACGATGGGTGCGCGCATCTCTGCCGGTTTTGAAATCTGATATATTAATTTAAACATCTAGGATTTAAACTTTTACGAACCAGCGGAGGGTGAGAACGACATTTACCTGTTAACAACTCCATAAATTTCCTGTTTGGCACTTTTGTCACTTGTCAATTTTTAAGTGTTTTGTTAAAAATTTAAGCTATGGCGAAATTGGCAGCGAATCCATTTAAATTTGGAGATCCTGTAGAGGGAGATTACTATCTTTCCCGACCTGATCTTTCAGCGACTGTGGCGCAATTTTTAGAAAATCACATTCATATTGTTCTGATGGGACCAAGGCGTTTTGGAAAAACGTCATTTGTGCTGAACCTGCTGAGCTTTTTGGAAAAAAAAGGATATACTTGCCTGCTTGTAGATATTTTTAACATCACATCCCATAGAGATTTTCTATACCAATTCATAAGAGCGATGGAGTCGAAAAAACCATTCTCAAGCAAGCTCCGGACCTGGTGGAACAGATTAAGATTGGCGGTTCCAAAAATTACTGCTGATTTAGATCCTCATACAGGAAGCCCTAGTACACCGTTTCATCAAAATCTTGCCATTGGACTGCGTCAAAGCACCTCAAATCAACGATCGCAAATCGCGCTGTATCGAATTAATACAGCGCGATTTGCGATCGTTGATTTTAGGTAGCTTTCACGCAACTCCAGTGGCAAGATTTTGATGAAACGGTGTACTAGCTTCGGCTTTACTTTATCGCACTTAGCTGAAGAGGACACAAAAACAGCCATCCAGGATCTTTTAGAGAGCTTATCAAGTTTTGGAAGCAACGTAATTGTCGCACTTGATGAGTTCCAAAAAATTTCTGAAATCGAAGACAAAGGATGGCTTGAAGCGACGATAAGAACTCATATTCAGAAACTTAAAAACACATCTTTTTTGTTTACCGGTTCCAGAAAAAGCCTTATTTCTGAGATGCTCCACAATCCCGCAAGACCGCTTTATCGGTCTTGCCAGGTAATTGATTTCCCAAAATTCGGTCCTGAATTTACAGATTGGGTGATTCACCGATTTGCAACCGTTGGCGTCAAATGTGAAAAAAAAGCCGTTGAATATTTGCGCAAACTGGTTCAAGACACACCTAATTATGTGCAGATGGTGTGTTTTCATTTAGTCACTCAAGCACGGAACAAGGTGTCTTCCAAGGACATCAAGGAAGTGCTCAAAACAGTGGCCCGCCAGAATGCTTATGCATATCAGACTCTATTAAATTCTCTTCCCTTGGCGCAACAACGCGCACTACGGCTGGCAGCAAATGAAAAACAGTCGTTGTTTCAAAAGGATCTATTAGCCAAGTACGAAATTGCAAGCGCTCCCGCTCTTCATTCTTCAATAAAAGCATTGAAAACGAAAGGAATATTGGACGAAGAAGGAACAGGCAAGGGCAGCGTGATGTTCGATGACCCTTTATTCGCTTTTTGGTTACAGAGATAATTGCGGAGAGGAATGAAATAAGAATTCGCGAAATATTAGCTATTTCGACCTGCTCTACACCCCTGCCGTGTACCGCGCCGCTGAAATTCCTCATTCACCATGTCGATGACCTCCTTTTTCTTTTGCCAAACCCATGTGGGGGCAATTGCATGGCGTGGATGGCCGTTGCCGCCGATGCGATAGATCACGCATTCGGGCGGGAGGCGCTCGAGAAAATCGCACGTCAGCGACACCGTTTCATCCATCGAAAGCGGCTGCCAACTCTGGCGATGGTACTGTTCGGCTAATGGAGTGCGCTCCATCGCAACAAGAAAATGGATTTTCACGCCCTGAATTCGATACTCGGCGATTTTGTCCGCGGTCGCCATTACGTCCTCTCTCGTTTCAAAGGGCAAGCCCAATATTACATGCACGCAATGATCGAGTTCAAGCGCCTGCGTCAGCTGGATCGCACGGACAAAATCATCATGCGTTTCCTGGCGGTTCAATCGCAAAAGCGTTCGATCATGAATAGTCTGCAAGCCATATTCGACGCAGACATAAGGCACCCGGCTGCGATAGGAGGCCATCAAAGCCAATTTTTCAGCATCGACGCAATCGGCACGGGTCGAAATCGCCAGGCCCACGATATCCGGATGGGCGGCTATCGCCTCGTCATAGAGTTTTTTAAGATGAGATACGGGGGCGTATGTATTGGTAAATGATTGAAAATAGGCAATAAATTTTTGAGCTTTGTAGCGGGTGCGCCGGACATCGATGTTCTTGAGCAGCTGGTCTGTGATCGAAATGGCCGGCCCATTGGTGCGCGACGATGAGCCCATCTCATCGCAAAAAACACACCCCCCGATGCCTTTTGAGCCGTCGCGATTGGGACACGTGAACCCTGCGTCAATCGAGACTTTGTACACGCGGCAGCCGAACTTTTTTTTCAAATCGTCATTATAGCTGTTATAATAGGTATCCATCTTCTTAAGATACTGCAAACAAAAGCGATAAAGCAACAGCTATTTTAGTTATGCGCTTCCACCTCGGGATTGCGATGGATCACACCCTGTAAAGACAATGAATGAGCGCTCTCGTGCATCGGACCTATGGACAATAGTTTGTCCTGCGTTGTAATGTCGCGGACAGCAAAATCCTTCCTCAAGCCAATATGGCGCGGCCCCTGCGCCTGAAAATCAATCTTTTTCAAATCGACCATCTGTATTTCCAGGCTGTCGTAGTTTCGAACATAGGTCTTGAGATTCGTGCGATCGTGCACGACCACCCACTGCGTCGCATCCGATTTTTGAATCAACGAATTGTCTTTCGCCTTCTTTTTGATCAGACCCTCGAAAATATCAAACGTGTTGAGGATATGGAATCCCATGCGCACGCCCTCCAGAGCCGTGTTGGGAATCGAGGCCGAATGGGAATAGAGCGCCGCGCGGACAAACCGCGACTGTGGCGTCGGATCGCCAGGCAATCCCAGCAGCCCGCTGCCCTGATTGAAGTTATCGATCGTCCAATTCCCCAGCTTCATTTGAGAGATATTGAGAGAGGACAAATTGACATAATTCATCAAATTGGACAGATGCCAGTCAAACGACGGCGCGTTCGTCAAGACGCCCAACGGATTATCATATTCATGCCTCTTCCCCGCGACATATTCGACGATCAGGCAATCGCCATCGGTGTCGCAGATATAAAAATGGAGCGGCAACGAAAAGTTGTCGTAACCGGGCACTTTTTGCTCGGCAACAATAACTTTCGATAACGCTTGCCTCGCCTCTTTCACGCTGGCGCAGGTGCTTAACAGATAATCGGGCACTTCCCACGCCGCCAGCGTCGCGTTGGCGCGGGCCGGATCCGGCTTCTCATATTGGGAAAACCCCGGAAGGAGCAGACAGCCCACCACCAGCCCCTTCTCGTTCATTCCGTCCGACACGATCATCGGCCCAAACGATTGATTCATCCCCACGAGCCCCAGCTTAGCCGTCCAGCGCATGCCCAGCTTGGCATCCGGAGCCGTGGCAGTGAATTCCGTACCGCGCGGAATGATCAACAAATCGGAATCCATCCTCATGCCAAATTCCATCGTCCGGCAATAGATCAATGCATTATCGAGGCATTTCAATTGAAAAGCCGTACATGCCATTACACTTTGAGCAACAGCCACGAGAGCGCAACAAAGAGCCAAAACAAAACGCATGGGACCATCTCCTTTCACAAAAATAGACAGCTTAAATCTGTGCAGGGTTTTTTCAAATATCTATTTTAGACGAGCGCTATCTATGTATTGACGCGCGTTCTTGGATCCGCTAGTTTTGCAAATAAGGACATACCATGAACAAAGACCAAATCGTCCGTATTCTCGAAGAAATCGCCGACTTGCTGGAGCTCAAGGGAGAAAACCCTTTCAAAATTAGAGCCTATCGCAACGCGGCCAGGTCGCTGCTCAATATGGAAAAAGACATCAAGGATGTCGTGACCGATCAGACGCTCACCTCTTACCAGGGCATCGGCCCATCGCTGGCCGATAAAATCTCATCGCTCGTTCTCAAAGGCCGCCTCCCCTATTACGAAAAACTCAAGCGCTCGATCCCCCCCTCTCTGATGGAACTGTTGCAAGTGCAGGGACTCGGCCCCAAGAAGGTGCAGGTCCTCTATCAAAAACTCAGAATCCGATCGATCGCGGCGCTGAAAAAAGCAGCCGCTCAGGGCAAAATCGCCAAATTGAAGGGATTTGGCGAAAAGACACAGAAAAACATCTTGGAAGCTCTCGAAAGGCGCAAGACGAATTTGAGCCGCCATCTCTGGTGGGATGCCATGGGAATCGCCGAACCTATTTTGCAAAAACTCAAAAAACTTAAATGCGTCAAAAAAGCCGAAATCGCAGGAAGCGTGCGGCGCAAACTGGAGACCGTGGGCGATCTGGATTTCCTCGTCGGCTCCCATGATCCCAAAAGCGTGATGAAATGGTTTACCTCGCAGCCCTTTGTTGCAAAAGTACTGGGCCAGGGAGAAACGAAAGCGAGCATCGTGTCCAAAGACGGCATGCAGATGGACCTTCGGGTCGTGCCTGTGAAGCAATTTGCCTTCGCCCTGTTCTACTTCACTGGTTCGAAAGAGCACAACATCAAATTCCGCGAAAAATCGATCCAGCGCGGCTGGTCGATGAGCGAATATGGTCTCGAGACTGTCAAGAAAGGCGCTCCCCTGCCTTTTTCTGCCTCTAAAATGCCTGCGACGGAAGAAGAGATCTATCAGATCTTCGGCCTGCCCTATATCCCTCCGGAAATCCGCGAGAATATGGGGGAAATCGAAGCCGCTGCGGCCGGCAAATTGCCCCGCCTCATTGAAGAAAAAGACATCCGCGGCTCATTTCACAATCATACCTCGGCGACCGACGGGCGCAACACTCTTCACGAAATGATCGCTGCTGCGGAAAAACTCGGCTGGGAATATATCGGCATCTCGGACCACTCCAAATCCGAATTCGAAGCGAGCGGCCTGCATGAGGAACAACTGTTGGCGCAGATCGAAGAAATCCACCGCCTCAACGCCTTAAAAACCTACCGCCCCTACATCTTTACCGGCCTCGAATGCAACATCCTCGCCGACGGATCCCTTGATTTTTCCGATCAGATTTTGAAAAAACTCGATTATGTCATCGTCTCCGTCCACTCATCCTTGCAGCAGGATGAAAAAACCATGACCCGGCGGCTGATCCGCGCCATCGAACACCCGCTGACGACCATGGTCGGCCATGTGACGGGGCGCCAGCTATTGCAGCGCGATCCGTATGCCGTGAATCTGTCGAAAGTCATCGACGCTTGCATCGCCAATCGCAAAATCATCGAGCTGAATGGCAATCCCAAGCGCCTGGACATGGATTGGCGATATTGGCATGCCGCCTCGAGAAAGGGGCTTTTATGCTGCATCAATTGCGACGCCCACGCCGTCTCTCAACTCGACTTCATAAGGTCCGGTGTGAATATCGCGAGAAAAGGTTGGCTGGAAAAAAAGCACGTAATCAACACCAAGCCACTCAAAGAAATGCAAAAGTTCATTGCTCGGATGCGCAATTAATCAGATAACTGCTTTGTTTGCGAATCAACCTGGCGGATATTCCCTTTAATGATCGCGTTGACAAAGCCATCAAGCTGGTTTAGTTCTCCTTCTTGATCCTCGACGAGCCGACGAATCATCTCGATCTAAAGACATTGGAAGCGCTGGAAAAGGCGCTGATGCAATTTTCCGGAGCGATCCTGGCTGTATCGCATGACGCGATATTCATCGAGAAAATCGCAACGGAGCAAATATCGATATTGACATCAACGTTGCCTCAAATAGAATAGTTTCTCTTTAACGAGGTTTCCTATGTTTTTACGATTCATTATTTGTCTTTGTGCAATGGCCTCAATGGCTGCTGCTGAAAACTTCGTCTTTTTTTCGCCAGAAATGATCCAAGCTCATCTCCGAAACTATAACGAAGCAGAAAAAGCATCCATTGAGAAAGATTTGACAGTCGTGCGCAGCGTCTGTTTTAGCGATGCGCAATCGGTCGAGGGGCGTGCGCCGGTTTATATCGCTACAGCGGGAGGGCCGGGGGCCCGGAAATCCACGATCCTGGAGCGATTTATCGACAATCATTTGGAACTGGAGCATGCCGCCTATCTCGATCCGGATCCGAGGACGTTGCGATTCATGGTCCACACCTACTACAGCCAATCTCTGAACAACCGCGTCATCGCCGAAGCGAAGAATTATGATCAGGTGATCATTGATGCCTACTACAAATGGCGCGGCGGATCGAATTACATTGCTCTGACCCTTTTGGAAGAAGCGTTTAGAAATCGCTACGACATTGCCTACGGAACGACATCGACCGGCTCTCACATGGGCCAGTTTTTACCCCAGCTCAAACAGGCTGGCTACCGCATTGAGCTGCTGCTTTGCTCCTGTGAAGATGATCTGCGCAATGATGCCATCGAGTATCGAAACAAGGAAGTGCGCTTTTATCAGTCATCTCCCGAGGACGCTCTATCCAAGGGCAAGTTCTTCTCCCAGCGCATGCCCCTATACTTTCAATTTGCCGACAAACTCTATTTTTACTGGAGTACGGATCTGGCCCATGAGGAGATCTTAGCGGCCGTTTTGGATGGGAGCCATTTCGAAGTCTTTGATTTGGAGGGGTATATCAAATTTGTGGGTAAATACGAGGAAGACCGCGAGCTGCACAGATCCGAAGGACTAGATCTTCCCTCCTTCCAGGAGCTGCTTACATCCAGAACAGGGGATTCCGAATAAGTATTTTTAGTATTGGAATCTACGAAATTAGCGGCTAAAATCGTTACTTTCGTTCAGGAAAGGTGACCGAGCGGCTGAAGGTACACGCCTCGAAAGCGTGCGTGCGTGAAAGCGTACCGTGGGTTCGAATCCCACCCTTTCCGATTTTTGCTCCGCAAAAAGCGGAAAGAAGCAAGCCAATAATTTGGGTCGCGGGTGGGATTCGAAGTGAGCGCCTCCGGCGCGAACCGGCTCTCGCGCGAAGCGGACGAGAGGAATCCCACCCTTTCCGATTTTTGCTCCGCAAAAAGCGGAAAAAGCAAGCCAATGGTTTGGCTTGCGGGGTGGGATTCGAGTCCCAGCTCGTTGTTTTTTGCTTTGCAAAAAACCGAGCGGACCGCCAGCCCGGGAGGATGAATCGCTTTAGCGATTCACCGCGAGGGCATCCCATGCGCGGCGAAGCTCGCGCATGCAGGAGTGGGTAAGGGAGAGGGGCTTGCCCTCTCCCTTCTTTTTATTGCCCCGCAAAAAGCGGAAAAAGCAAGCCAATAGTTTGGCTTGCGGGGTGGATTGAAGAACGCCTCCTTGAAAGGAGGAGATTCTTCTTCCGCTTAAGGTTGCGGTGCGGCTAAAGCCGCTTACCGCAGGAATAAAATATCTTGCCTAGACCCACCCCTAAAGAGGTGGGATTGCGGCAAGAAGTGCATTCAAAGTCTCTCCTAAAAAGAATTAGTTACTTGGTTGGTTTTGGCAATAGCATTTCCTGGACTGCACGCCTGAGATTCGATGCAAAATCTATGTCTGCTTCGGGCACCGGCACTGCGCCGGATTGCATTGCTTTACTCAAAATAAATGACTCCGCAAGACGATCCGTCAAAGCGGACAGGTCATCAAAAGAGTGATTAGTGATGAGAA